>Ga0207684_10001876_pt1 | contig 21861 bp, 17 predicted proteins | sample KBSK5501metaG_FD_184342 | JGI IMG/M metagenome (GOLD analysis project Ga0207684, IMG submission 184342) | Corn, switchgrass and miscanthus rhizosphere microbial communities from Kellogg Biological Station, Michigan, USA - KBS K5-50-1 metaG... | ecosystem: Host-associated > Plants > Roots >...
ACCGGTCGGCTGCCCCCACAGCGGTTCCGCTGCTGAGCAAAGTGATGACCAACAACGGGAAGAGACGCATCATGAACGGGCCGAGTCTCATCGTAACTTGCTCCTTCAGAGTATGAGGTGCTTATAGTTCCCGCCACGAAATCAGCCTGCTCCAGGGGCCGAGAGCCGTATTGCCACAGACTTGCCCCAGTACGCCTGTGCTGGACTGGATGTAGCCCGTCAGGTGCCCGGTGCAACCGGAGCTGCTGGTCCCGCCTGCTGTGCCGGTGCCTTGTGCGCCGATTTGGACGGCCATCTGAGACGGTAATCCGTTGCCGAGCGAGATGGACCGGCTGATGGTCATATTAGCGCCCGACGGTGATGTGCCGATCGTTGACTGCGAATAGGCTCCGCCGGTGAGGTAGTACAGCGAATACAAGTTCCCGGTCCCCCCGGCCGAGCAAATATCGTTATCCGGCGTAAAGGTGGTAAAGAAAACCATTCCGCCCAGGACGATTGATTTACTCAGCGAACGTTCTCCGGCAGTCGGGAAGGTGACGAACCATCCGTCCATATTCAAGGCTGGGCTCGTCGTATTCGTGATTTTGTTAGTCAGACTGCTGTAATCGGTGATCCCGGCGATCCCTGTCACTTGGTTGGTCGTGGTGCCGCAGGTGCCGACTCCTGTCAGGCAAACCGATACGTTGGACACGTCGAGGAGGTTGTTTTTCTGACAACTGGTGGTCGTGCTCTCTGTGCATGACGTCGAATTGGCGATCGGATCCTTGACGCCGAAGTAATACTGTGGATCAGTGTTGCTTTTATCGCTTTGACTGAAGAATCGCCCGGTTCCGAAGAACACCCAGATATTGTTGTTGTTGTCGGCGCTGACCGACGCCCCTGAGGTGATCGGTCCGACACGTGTGCTGCCCGTGCACGGCGTCGGTGCGCAGGTGAAGGTGGCCAGCAGCACGGTTGGAATTCGGGTCGAGGTGGAGCTGGTGATGCCCCATGTCGAAAGATTGGTCGGGGTTCCCGTTGCGCTGGTGGCTCCCGTTGCCAGATGGTACATCTTGCCTATGTAGGCCGGCGGGGAAGAACTGTTGGTCATCGTGCTGCCCGCGTAAATCATGTCAACGCGGTAATCGAGATTCGAGTCAAGCGTGATGAGATCGCCCAGAAAGGAGTTGCCGTCACAGACGCCGCCGACAGAACAGGCCCAGTAAGTCTGGCCTGTAAAGGCGCCGGTGCCGGCGCTATACGTTGGTCCCGCTGCCAGATCCACCGCGAAGAATTTCGCGACTTGTGTGCTGTTCCCCGTGTACCCGGTGGTGCCGCTCCCGAAGACGACGAGCCATTGGGCGTTCGTGTTGTCGGTCTTCGTATCACCCAAGGGATTGACGCGCACGATGGCCGGTCCACCGGTCGTCAGACCCAGCCTGGAATCGGTGAAGACCCAGAGAAGCTTCGGATCCTGTTCCGGATCTGTGATATCGAGGATGAAATAGGCGGAGTAGAACGTGCGGGTATCCCCGGCATCGGTGGTGGTGCCGTTCGAGTTAAAGTCGGCGGTCACCGTCATCGGCGGCCCGCCATTGTTGGCGCCGCTGGTGCAGTTCCCGCAACTACCCCCGAACCGCATGCCGCCGATGAGGACCGTGCCCCACCCTCCAGGGTGCACGGACGTCCCCGAACTGGGCGGGCCCGACTGTCCAGTGAGACAGCGTGGACCGGTCGCAGGATTGCCGGGATCGCAAAAGACACGGACATCCGTCACCTTGGGCTTTAAGTCCACATAGGCCACATGCGTGTAGCTCTGTTCTGCATACCATTTGAGATGAGGGAGCAACTCCTGCGGGATGAAAGCCCAGAGCTCCGCCCCCAGCGGGGGAACGGCGCGGGCAGTGGTGATGCCCGATCCGCCGGGCGGGGTTTTCAAAAAACGGCCGTGCTCGATTTCGGGAGTCGTCAGATCATCCCCAGCCACGTAGAATCCGCTGTTGAAAGCATGGAGCATCCCGTCGTTGGCGCCCGCGTAGGTTATCCGCCGGCGATTCTGGTATTGCACGAAGTACGTGCCGTAGCTGGTATCCCCGTAGATCGCGTCGTACCGCTCTAACGGCGTTCCCACCACGGTCGGCGTCGAATCGACGATGTCGCCGAGCTTCCAGACCTTCACGGCGGAGGTCGTCATCGCATCTGGATTCGTGACGGTGATCTTGCGGTCCCGGAGGCACGAACCAGCAATGCAGAGCGCGGTGCCATCTTCACCACGAATGAATTTGATAAGATTAGTAGCCTCGAGCAACGCGTTCGACTGATTGGCTGCGATGGAACTGTTGCAGTCCAGGACGCTCCGGGATGCCAGGTATGGGCACAGCGCTTGTTGGCTGGCTGTGGTGTCCGCTTTAAACTCGATCGTTTCCGACGGATCTACGCGCTTGTCGTTATTGGTGTCAGTCCAGGTGAGTATCCGGCGGCATGTGACTCCGGCCTGATTGCTCGGGCAGCTTGCCCCCGGATCGAGATACGCCAGACGTCCCCCAGCTTCCCAGATGGGACTGATGTCCTTGAGTGTCACCGTTTGAAAAGGTATGGCGGTATCGGCTGCGCCATCGCCGTTGAGGTCCTGATAGCGATCTACCTTCACTTCGTTCGTCAAGGAATCAAACCGAAGTTTTATGATGCAATCATGCTCGAGGACGAGCTTGCCGTCCGGCGGGCCCGTGCACCCCGGTCCCGAATAGTCCTCCCGGATGTTTCCGAAGCTGTCAACGAAGAGGCCCTGGGTGAAGCCGGACCACTTGATCTCGTTGAGGCCCTCGAATTGGGAAGGAAAGAAGTAGGATTGGTAGAGTGCGCCTTCACCGGTGGACGAGGAAGCCAGCACCGAGGCCGAGGTTCCCGACGCCGCCCGTTTGAGAATGTCCGCCAGGGCCGCATTGATCTGACTCAACAGGTCGCCGCCCTCCGAGGCTTCGAAGTAAGTATCCGGTATGCAGTCCCGGTTGAGGTCCCATTCGGGGTTGCTCGTGCTCGTGCCGGTGCCCAGATTGGAGCCGGCCGGATAGGTGCAGGTCTGGGTCGCGGCAAGATCGACCTGATTGTCGTTGTTCCGGTCCAGGAAGCCGCCGAACTTCGCCGCCGAGGCAAGCAACTGGGAGCCCGGCACTCCGCCCATCGCGTTGATGGCGTAGAACGTCACGTACTGGTTGCCGGGCAAGCCGGCGGGGGTAGCTCCTTGGTTAGGCGGATCGTTCAAGGAGACTTGATCATTCCGGATGTCGTGCGTCCTCCCGTAGTTCGCGATGTCGTCCAGCCTGTCTCCGGCTGCCCCGCTCGTGACGACCCCGATGTTGGTTCCGGCAAAGAGGTTGTTGTCGCCGTCAACATACGGCGCATTCAAGTTCTTAAAGGGTCTTTGCAAGTCTGGCGTATTGCCGTCGGCATCCCCGATCCCAGGGCTGATCATTAGGACGAAACTTTTGCAACAGCTCACGGTCTTGTTCAGCGGCTGGGTACAGGTGCCGCTGCTGTCTCGCGCCAGACACACGAAGAAGAACGGATCGCCGGCAGCCCCGACTGCACTGGGAAAGTTGCTGGCGGAGGAGCCGCTGTTGTTATAACAAGGACCTTGCGAGAGGCGGTAGAGGCAGAGCCCTTCATAGAGGGCTTCCGATAAGGGCGAATGGGTTTGAATGTGCTGGTTGCGGATGCCGGTGATGGATGCAGCGTTAAAGGCATCGTCAAAGTTGAATTGCATTTGCCCCGCTTGACCGCTGCCGGCGTTCGCGAACATGATCCCCACATGCATGCTGTCCAGCCTTAGCTTCTGGAAAAGTCCCAAAGAGCGGTCACGCTTGTAGCAGATCAAGTGACCGGCAAAGAGGGGATCGAGCTCGTTGCAATTGCCTGAGATGCTTCCGGTGCCTGAGGGAACATCCGGCTCCGTGGTCAAGTCCACCGTTATGATGTATTGGTTGCCGGGCGCGTTGTCGAAGGGGTTGGCCGTGTGATCGTCATTCACATAGATCTTGCCCTCGCCGGATCCAAAGAACAGGCCGGCTGCGACGGTCACGCCGCCCGAGCCGCCCGCGGGAGCATCCACGACAGGGCTGGGGAGCGTGGCGGGCACATGACCGGCCAGCGCGGCGTTGGACACGAATTTGATATACCGCCAGCAGGACTTGCCGTTGCTCGCGCAGGTGTCAGTGGTGCCGTTCTGACCGGTGACGCTCTCACTGGAGAGGGTATTGGCGGTGCCGTCCGTATTGGATGAGGCCGGAAGGGAGGTGCCTCCGATCAGGACCTGGTACGCGACATCTTTCTTTCGCATCGTCAGCCAGTTCAGGAAATTGCCGTCCCACTGTGAAGCTGCGCAGGCGTCCGTGACCAGCGTCTTGGTCGCACCGTAAATGAAGCTGTTGGAACTAGTCCCGTAACAACGCAAGGGATCAAACGCGCCGTAAAAGGACTTGCTCGGGTTGAAGGTGTCGGCTGGCGTTGTCGTGGTGGCGGTGAGGTCCGTAAGAGCGTTGCCGTTGATATCGACCGCAATCAGGGACGTTTGACTTTGTCCGGCCGCGTAGGTCAGGGTCACATTCGCGGCGTATTGGTTACTCGTGACGTTTGAGGTGGCGGTCGTCGCGCAATTACTACAGAACGATATCGGATAGCGGTTTTGGTTTGGCGCGCTGTTTATCCCGCTGTTTGCCCCGTCGTAGGCGGCCGGGATGGTCGCATTCCCCAAGTCGACGATGAACAGGATGTTCGGCGGCACGTTCTGGCTGAGGAACAACGGATACCAGGTATAGTCCGTCATTGAGACGGCATTGGCCTGCGAGGGAAGCGCGATGGCCGCGCCGAGGAGCACCACGAGGAATGCGGTTGCGAAGAACCCCCCAGTGGCCGCCTTGATTTTCGTTTTCCATGTGCGTTTCATGACCATAAGTCCTCCAGTACGCGTGCTGCTGCCGCTGCCTTCATAAAGCAACGTGAGTGCCAAGGAGGAGCCTTGTCTTGCCGTCAGGTGGGTCGTCGTGAGTTGGTCGGTCTTGTCATGATCCTTTTACCTGAAAGATCATGCGCGAGAACGCGGCTAGGTTCAGATTTGTACAGTTGCGGGTTAAGGAACAGGAAAGATGTGCAGTTCTGTCTTAGTGAAGCCGGAGGAAGGCTATTAGAGCCGGACGTAGAGATTGTACCGCAGCTCGTCGCCGATGCGAGTCTCCGGGCCGTGGCCGGTGATCACGCGGGTACCTTCATCCAATGTGTAGAGACGGTTTTTGATGGATTGTTCGATGGCCTGAGCGTCGCCGCCCCAGAGGTCTGTCCGTCCGATGCTGCCGCGAAACAAGGTGTCCCCGGCGATCACCATATGAGCGGCCGGAAAGTGAAAGCACATGGAGCCGGGCGTGTGTCCCGGAGTATGCAGGGCGAGCCCTTTGACCTCGCCGAGAGTCAGTTCCTCATCATCCTTGAGCCACCGGTCGGGCGGGGGCGCCGGCGCGTACGGCACTCCGAAGACCTGACATTGCATCTCGAGGTTTTCCCACAGAATCTTATCGTCCTTGTGCAGCCAGAGGGGCGCGCCCGTGGCCCGTTTCATCTCCCCCGAAGCCAGGAAGTGGTCGAAGTGGGCATGCGTGTGAACGATGTAGGCGACGGTCAGGTCGCGCTCCTGCAGTTCTTTCAGGATGCGGTTCGGGTCACCGCCCGGATCCACCACGATCGCTTGCTTGGTGATCGGATCGCCGATGATCGAGCAGTTGCAGTCCAGCGGGGGAACCGCGAAGGAGCGGAAGATCATGAAGTTTCCCGCTTCGGCTCATTGTCGCCCCACGGCTGTCCGGCGGACTCCCAGGTCGGCTTGGCGACGACGATCGGCGCCTTGAACAGCACCGCCAGGGCGATGGCATCGGAGGAGCGGCTGTCAAAGACAAAGATCCGATCGCCCAGTGTCACAGTGAGATCAGCGTAATAGGTCTTCTCTTTCAGCGTGATCACGACGCGGGTCACCTTGGCGCCAAACTCCAGGAGCATGAGACGCATAAGGTCATGAGAGAGGGGGCGGGCTGCCATGCCCCCCGAGAGTGCGCTGGCGATGGACACGGCGACAGTCGGGTCCACATGGATGGGCACGAAGCGGTCCTTGACGATCAGCAGGACCACGGGACCATGCTCCATCAGCCGGACCTGAACTTCCTGGATCTCGACTCCCTCCTCGGCTGCCGAGGCCGTTGGTCCGCCCACGAGGCTCAAGATCAAACATGCGACTGCCGATATTCCCAAACGCCATCGTTTCATAGGGTCACCTCTAAACCGAGCTTGCTCGACCCGCCGGTTCGATCAAAGCCGGCGGGATAGTCAATACCTTACACCACTCGATGTTGAGAATAGCCCCACCGCTTGGCGGCGTCAACGGGGCTGCAATCGGCGCCCGTGTGCGTTATAGTAAAAACTATGGAAAGGGACAAGCAGCAGAAGGTAAGCCGGGGGACCTTTCTGGTTGCCGGCCCCCAACTGAAAGACCCCAATTTCCGGCAGACCGTCGTGTTGATCTGCGAGCATGGGAACGGAGGCTCGCTCGGCCTCGTCATCAACCGTCGGACCGATCAGCACATCGCGGAGGTTCTGCCGCAGGCCACGGGACTCCATGAGAAGGCCGGTTTTGTGTACGTCGGCGGTCCGGTCCAAAAGGACAATCTGTTGGTCCTCCATCGCATGGGCCGGGAGGTGCCTGAATCGCGACCGATTTTCGACGGGGTCTGTCTGGGCGGCGATCTGGTTGCCTTGGAGGAAGCCTTCACGCAGGGCGAGGAGGACAGTCTGGTCCGGGTCTACATGGGGTACGCGGGGTGGGCAGCGGGGCAGCTGCAGTTCGAACTGGCGACTGGATCGTGGCTAGTCCTTCCGGCCGATATGAAAATGGTGTTCGCGCTCGACCCTCTCCCGATCTGGCCGACGATCCTTCGCGCGCAGGGCGGCGCGTTCACTCTGTATGCGACGATGCCGCCCGATCCTGCCCTCAATTGATCTTCACCGCCGTCGGACGACCTACTTGGTCCTTTCCTTTGATGAATCTGTCTTGGGCGGACGTATGCTCGGCAGAGTGCAGGTCACGAGGCGTTCGAGTCCCAGGAATCCCTTGGCGACAGAGACCGTGACCGGTGAACCATTGACTCCGCAGAAGGCATTCAGGAGGTGGACAGTCCGTCCATCTTTAAGCTCGACCACCGCGTGGCTGGCGATGGGGCCTGGCTCCGGGCTGGTGCCCAGGCTGGTGCCGGGGAGCTCTGTGACATCCCGCAGGGTGAGGGCATTCACGATGAGCATCGCGGTAGCGAGGAGGAGGCCCGTGGCGCCCCCCAGCAGCAGGCGGGCCCAGACGGGCGTCGGCCGTCGCTTCTGCGATGGCGGCCGGCGTTCGATAAGCCATACCAAGACGAGGCCGGCCGGAAGAGTGATCAGGAGAAGACCATGGCCGGCCGCTGTCTGGTAGGGCGCCGCATGCGAGGTTTCGGTGAAGATGAAATAGAGAGCCGGCGCGATCAGGGCCAGCAGAGATGCGATGATCTCGCGGATGTACGTGCGTATGTGTGTAGCCATATGACGCCTTGGCTCCGCGCGAACCGCAGTGAACCGCACTACTCTACGGAGATGAGGGGTCTGAGTCAATGACGCCATGCTATACTCGCGTTGCTGTGCGCAAGAAAGAATTCTCGGGGATGCCGGCGATGCGGTTGACGGGGCACGTGATCGGTCTGCTGAAGGAGTACATGCGTGATCTCGTCGAACAAGCTGGGCAGGAGGCGCAAAACCAGCAATCGTTCGGATTTACCGCAGCGCCATATCGGCCTGATCAGGCGATCTCGGACCTGCTGGCCATCCTCGACGACCGGATCGAATCAGAAGGTCTCCAGGTCGGGTTGCCCGACGGCTTTCTGCACCAAATGTGGAAGCTGTGCGAGGAGGCGCGGGTGGGCATCGAACAGACCGTCTGGCTGGAGTCCAATCTGAACGAGACGGCATCCTCGAAAGCCAGAACCCGCGAGTTGACCTATCGAGCGCTCATCGCCTTCATCGAAAAGCAGATCGAAGAATGAAAGAGGCGGGACGTGACGACACTCATTGACGGGCGCCTGCCGGCGGCGGTTGTTCCGGAGCGCTACGAGTTGACGCTGGCCGTGGAACCGGACCTCGGAAAGTTTTCCGGATACGTCGCGATTCACGTGCAGGTGCGCGAGCCGGTTCGCAATGTCACGCTCCATGCCCTGGACTTGCAAATCATCGACGCGACGGTGCAGGCCCTCGGAATACATTACTCTGCCGCAATATCGACGGATGCCGATTCTGAAACGATCACCCTCGCGTTGAACCGAGAGGTTCCGGCGGGTCCCGCCACGGTGGGCCTGTCGTTCGCCGGTCGACTCAACCAACAGATGAAGGGCCTGTACGAGGCCAAAGCCGGAACGGAGCGCTACGCGTTCACCCAGTTCGAAGCCACCGACGCCCGCCGCGCGTTTCCCTGTTTCGATGAGCCTGCGATGAAGGCCTCGTTCCGGATCACGGCGGTGATCCCCGACCATCTCATGGCCCTGTCCAACATGGAGGTGGAGACTGAGTCGGTGGATGCGGCGGCGCGGCGCCGGACGGTCACCTTCGCCGAGACGCCGCCGATGTCCACGTACCTGGCGGCTCTCGCCGTGGCCAAGCTCGTTCCGCAGGAAACGTTGATTGACGGCACGCGGGTGGCCATCTACACCACGCCGGAGCTAGTCGCGCTGACGGGTTTTGCGCGCGAGGTCATGCAGGCCTGCCTCCCGCGGCTGAACGCCTATTTCGATTTGCGCTATCCGCTGGCCAAGCTCGATCTGGTCGGGGTGCCGGACTTCGCGATGGGCGCGATGGAGAATTGGGGCGCGATCTTCTTCCGCGAGAACCGCTTGCTGCTCGATCCCGCCCAGGCGTCCGCGAACACGTTGCGCGCCGTGGCCAACGTGATCACCCATGAGGTCGTCCACCAGTGGTTCGGCAACCTCGTTACGATGGAATGGTGGGAAGACCTCTGGCTCAACGAGTCGTTCGCCACCTGGCTCGCCTGCAAGATCGTGGACGACTGGCGGCCGGAGTGGCAATCCTGGGTGGAGTTCGCCCGGGACAAGCAGGTGCCGCTCGGCGTGGACGCGCTGACATCGACCCGGCCGATCAGTTCGAAAGTGCGCACGGCGGCTGAAGCCGAGGAGATGTTCGACGCCCTGACGTACGAAAAGGGCGCGTCGGCGCTGCAGATGCTGGAGCAGTTTCTGGGCGAGGGGGTCTTTCGCCAGGGTATCCGGGACTACATCAGAACGCATCAGCACGGGAACGCGCCGGCCGCCGATTTGTGGGCGGCATTGGAGAAGGCGTCCGGCCAACCGGTGTCCACGATCGCGCGAGACTGGTTCGCGAAGCCGGGATTCCCGTTGGTAACCATCAGTGACACAGGCTCGGACTTTCATGTGGTGCAAATTGAGCAGGAGCGTTTCTTCGCCGATCGTGAGGCGAGGGAGAAAGACGGCGCCATCTGGACCATTCCATTGACCCTGGCCTTTGAGGACGACCGGGGAGTCCAACGCCATCGTGTTCTCATGGCCGATGCCCGATCCGAGGTCTCGCTGCCGGCGCGCGGCAAGGTGCGGTGGGTCTATGGCAATGCCGGCGAGCAGGGGTTCTACCGGACACACTACGATCAGACGCTCCGAAACGCGCTGGCCGACTCCCTGGCGCGACTCTCTTCGGAGGAACGGTTTGGCCTGCTCGACAATACGTGGGCGTTGGCGCAAAAAGGTGTGCTGCCGATCGGCGAGTTCTTGGATCTCGTGACGCGATTCCGCGGCGATGAGACGCGCACTGTCATTGAAGGGCTGGCGGGTTTTCTGGAAACGCTGGGCAATCGGCTGGTGACTGAACCCGATCGTCCGCTGTTGGGCCGGTTCATCACAGATCTGTATGAGCCGCTGATCGGCTCGCTGGGCTGGGAGGCACGTCCTCATGAGGGCGATGAGCCGAAGCTGACGCGCGCCGCGGTGCTCTGGACCCTGGGGACCCTCGCGAGGCCTGCTGAGCTTGTCCGGGAGATGACAGGGCGGCTTGAGCGCTACTGGGCCGACCCGGCTTCGCTCGATCCGACCCTGGCCGCCGTCGTCATCCGTCTTTGCGCGCGGGTGGGCGGCAAAGACCGCTTTGACCGCTATGTGGAGCGGTACCAGACGGCGGCGACGCCGGAAGAGCGGGAGCGCTACCTCGCTGCCTTCGGAGATTTTGCCGAGCCGAGCCTCACGCCCGCCATTCTCGCCCTCACCCTCAGCGAGACAGTCCGCGGGCAAGACCTCTGGAAGCCGTTGCGGGGACTGCTGACGAACCCTGCGACTCAAGCCGAGACGTGGGTCTTCGTCAAGGCCAACTGGCCGGCGCTCCGGAAGAAAGGGGGCAGCGTGGGGGCCCAGCGGATCATCGGCGGCATGAAGGCGCTGTGGCGTGAGGAGTGGCTGGCCGACGTGGAGAGTTTTTTCGCCGACCCGGCGAATCGTGTCGAGTCGGCCGAGCGGACTCTGGCGCAGTCGCTGGAGTTTCTGCGACTTGGTCTCGCATTTCGGCGGGCGCAGCAGGACCGGCTCTCCGCCTGGCTCAACAGCAAGTTTGGTGGTTAGGGAAGGCTTGCCGCGTCTCCTGCCAGTTGGTATGCTGTTCTCGAGTGTGAATGTTCGTCCGCATGGGCAGGAGGAAGCCATGAGCAGGGTGCAGCGCGCTGGGCTTGGAGGATGGTTGATGGCGCTGAGCCTGCTCGGATGCGCGACGGCCGCCCTGCCGCCCTCTGAAACGACGATGTCCATCTTGCGGTCTTATCGGAACGAACTCCAGTCTCGCGTGGCTTCCGGACATCTGAATCGTGATCAAGCCCGCGAGCTGTTATACACCAAGATGGGTGAGATCCAGCCGCCGTTGCCCGATTTGGAGAAATTGGTGGAGCTCCGCAAGCAGGTGGAAGGGCAGGTTGAGGCCAAAACGCTGACGCCGGAGCAAGCCGAAGCCAGGCTCACGGCCAAGGAATCCGAGATGCTGTCCCGCTGGGAAGAGATGGCCGCCAAGTACGCCAAGGAGCAGCGCGAGTTCGAGCGGCTCAGGAAACAGCAGGAACAGGGGTTCCAGGAACAACAAATGCCGATGTACAAGAATCTTCCTCGATAAACTTTCTTTTTCCTCTTTGACGCCGTGAGAGCCATGCTGCTCAGACGACCTGCCGAGGCGGGGAGCCATCCCCTCGCCGTGGGAGAAGTGCCTCTTCCCGAGCCGGGCCCCGACGACGTACGGGTGCGCGTGCAAGTGTGCGGAGTCTGCCGTACCGACTTGCATATCGTCGAGGGCGATCTGCCCCCCGCCAAGCAACCGGTCATTCCGGGCCACGAGGTGGTCGGCATCGTGGACCGGGTCGGCAGCCGCGTGCGGACGGTCAAAGAGGGGGACCGTGTCGGCATCGCCTGGCTCCAACATACCTGTGGCCGCTGTGAATTCTGTCTCGACCGCCAGGAGAACCTTTGCTTGCATGCAAAGTTTACCGGCTATCATGTGGACGGAGGCTATGCCGACTATGCCGTGGTGCCGGAAGCCTATGCCTATCCGATCCCCAGCGCCTTCTCCGATGACGAGGCGGCGCCTTTGCTCTGCGCGGGCATCATCGGGTATCGCGCCCTGCGGCTCAGCGGGGTGAAGCCCGGCCAGCGCCTGGGCCTCTATGGGTTTGGGGCCTCGGCCCACATCGCGATCCAGGTGGCCAGGCACTGGGGCTGCACGGTGTTCGTCTGTTCGCTCCGGGAAGAGCACCGGGCCTTGGCGCGCGAACTCGGGGCGGTATGGGTAGGCGGGGCGGCCGATGCTCCTCCCGAAAAGCTCCACGGCGCGATCATGTTCGCGCCGGCCGGCGAGCTGGTTCCGCCGGCTCTCCGGGCCTTGCGAAGGGGCGGGACGCTGGCGATCGCGGGCATCCACCTGTCGCCGATTCCTGCCCTCGATTACGACAACGATCTGTTCGGGGAGCGGACGATCCGCAGCGTGACGGCAAACACGAGGCAGGACGGGCTGGATCTCCTCCAGGAGGCCGCAGACATTCCCATCCGCACTCACACCCAGCGGTTCAAACTGGAGGAGGCCAACGCGGCGCTGCAGGCGCTCAAGGCCGGCACGATCAAAGGAGCCGGAGTGTTGCAAGTGGCGTCGTGAAGAGAAAGGGCACACGATGCAGGTGAAGAAGCTGCTGCATACCAGGATGCGGGTCAGCGACATGGATCAGACGATCAAGTTTTACACCGAGGTCCTCGGTCTGGAAGTGCTGGAGCGCAAGACTTCGCCTCGTGGCTCCCATTTGGCTTTTCTGAAGGTGCCGAACAGCGAGGAGCTGATCGAGTTGTGCAGTTTCCCGCCGAGCGGGCCCGTGACAGTCCAGGAGGATCTGGTGCATCTGGCGTTTGAAGTCACTGACCTGGATGACACCATTCGGGCGTTGCAGGCGAAAGGCGTCAAGATCACCGACGGCCCGACCACGTCATCCTCCGGCAGCCGGTTCATCTTCATCGACGCGCCGGACGGTTACGAAGTCGAGCTGATCCAGCGCCAGCCAGGTACCGCCATTGTCTAGGCACGGATCATCCATGAATACCTACTGCGGCAGCCGATCCTCTCGCCCGGCGGGGCTTTTCTCGTTCGGCCTTCTTGACGTACTGCTAGTACGCCTGTGTCGTCCTCACTTGCGAGAAGCCCCGGCGGGCTTCGGTCTCAACTGCCTCGCTACGGCATCCATGAATAATCCGGGCCTGTATGTCATTTGAAGCGAAATTGAACGAGCTGGGGATCACGCTGCCGCCGGCGCCGAAGCCGGTCGCCTCGTACATTCCCGCCGTGCGCGCCGGCGACCTGCTGTTTTTGAGCGGCACCGGTCCGTTCAAGGACGGCAAGATCGTCTTTGCGGGCAAGCTGGGCAAGGACCTCACGGTCGAGCAGGGATACGAGGCCGCGAAGTTGACACTCTTGAATGCGCTCGCTATCGCCAAGCAGGAACTCGGGAGTCTTGATCAGATCAAGCGTGTCGTGCGGATGTCCGGCCATGTCGCTTCAGCCGAAGGCTTCACCCAGCAGCCGGCCGTCATCAACGGCGCCTCGGACCTGCTGGTGCAGATTTTCGGCGAAGCGGGGCGCCACGCCCGCCTGGCTCTCGGCGCCGCCGAACTCCCCCTCAACATGTGCATCGAGCTCGAACTGATCTTCCAAGTACGCTGACGAGCGGGTCCTGTCGCCAAACGGAGAAATAGGGGTCAGACTGACCCCCATTTCTCTCATGTCGCCTTCAACGGGCGAGACGCTTGATGAAACCCCAGCGCCGGCTGAGAGCCAGTACTATGGCCCCGGATACCACCATCGTGAGAGTTCCCGGCTCAGGAACACCGGTCGGGCCGGGGCCTGGGGGGGAGGAGAAGAGGTTGCCGATGTCCGTGGTGAAAGTGAAGTCAGTCACCGGGTTGCCATTCGCGTCGAACACGAGCAACGACGTGAACCCGGCCGTGTCCGTGAAGTTGTCGTTGACCTGGGCCAGAGCATAATCGATGGTGGAGTATGCGGTTCCGGTGACGTGGGTGGTGAGGAGTCCATTGATCCCGAAGGGCTCGCCGAAGGTGATCGTGGCGGGCTGAGTGAAGAATGTATCGTTGACGATTGCCGGGGTGCTCGGATTCACGCTCTGGTGCTGGATGACCGTGACGGTTTGACTCGGATTCTCGTTGGTCGGGATGTCGATCCTGAGGATGACGGACGGGTGTGCGGCCAGCGGGTCGAGGAGAATGATGGAACCGTGGAGGAACGCGCCGAACTGTATGGTTCCCATCGTGCCGTTCAGTCCTGGCCCGGTGATCGTGCCGTAGTTCAAGAACCTTGCGCTTGCAATGGCATCGATCGGAAGAAACTGCGCGTTTCCATTTGCATCATTCCAGTTCACCCCTGCCGACAGAGAGCCGGTCAGGAGCGATGCTCCCGCCCCCCCGCTCGCCTGCAGCGGGTAGTCTACTGGCGCTGAAGTGATGGCTGAGGAGTCACCACCGACCGTGGTGTGTGAATCGCCGAAATTCAGGAACGAGGTCTCGAACATGAAGCCCACGCCTGCGTCCGTTCGAGCTGGACCGTAAGTATCCTGGATAGTCGTGGCATGCGCCTCTGTGACTAGGATCTCGAAGAGCAAGGCAACGAATCCGACTGCCCACCACCGGCGTCTCCTCATGGCTCCCTCCCCTCCCTCAGCCGTGGCCCACGAAGCACGACCAACCTCCTTGGCGTAATGGACGCAGATCACCCCCCTCGACAAGCAGGCAAAAGTTCTACCACAATTGAAACCAATTGAAGTTAAACGCTTCCCTCCCTCCTTTCTTCCTTACCTTGGCAAATTTTCTGACACCACACTGCCTAAAGAAAAGGAGGCAAGGCATAACTATCTTCTAGAACTTCAGCAGTTTCGGTGAAAAGCATCACAAGGCGGGGGTGACAACTTTCTTGACAGTCGAGGATACCCCCTGCCGCTTTTCCCCGCCTTGACACCCCGCAAACGCGCTATGTTATAGTGCAGAATCCTCTTGAAGGACGCGAGGTTTTCGAGGGAGAAGGCTTTATCCATGAAGACGTTTTTGCTTCTCGCAACCCTCGCCGTCGGGCTCGTGACAGCGAGCCCAGTGTCGGCGGCCACGCTCAATCCGGACTCCGGCCCGATCGGCATCGCGGTCACCATTACCGGCGAAGGCTTCGGTAAATTCACCTCCGTGAAGGACAATGCCGTGTTGTTCGGGAAGGCTCCCGGCCTCGTGGAGCAGTGGGAAGACACACGCATCGTCGTCCGAGTCCCGCGCAAAGCGGCCACGGGTCCCGTGGCGCTCAAGACCGGCAAGAAGACCAAGAACCTAGGAACCTTCACCGTCGAGCTTCCGACCGTGAAGGAAGTATCCCCTGCGCAGGCTCAGCCCGGCCAGATCGTGCAGATCATCGGACGGAACTTCGGCCTGACGATGGGCCAGAAGGACAGCGAGATGCAGTTCGGGGTCAACGAGGTGCTCTTTAACGGCGTCCCCGCCGAGGTTGTGCGTTGGCGGGATACGCGGATCGAGGTGAAAGTGCCGTCGAATGCGACGAGCGGCCCCGTGCTCGTACGACTGGCCTCCGTCGACCCCATGCCGGACGGCTCCTGCTGCGCTCCCGTGGAGTACAGCGTCGCTCAGCCGGTGACGTTCACGGTGGTGTCGCCCATCACGCTGGAGCCCACGGAAGGGCCGATGGGCACACCCGTGGTCATCGCCGGGAACGAGCTCGGACAGCGCAAACCCGGGGAGGACGCCGTGCTCTTCAACGGAGTCCCCGCTCCGATTCTTGAGTGGACCAATACGCAGATCCGCGTGATGTTTCCGCTCAAGGGCTCGTCCGGCCCGGTGACGCTGAAAAGGGCGGGGCAATCAAAAGTGGTGGGCGAGTTTCGCTTGACGCCCCACAGAATCATCGGCTTCCACCCGGACACGGCGCCGGTGGGCTCGCTCGTGACGATCAGCGGGGAAAACTTCGGCGTGTTTTTTGAAGGCGGCCCCAACCAGGTACTTATTGGAGGCGTGCCGGCCCGGGTCTTCCAATGGTCCGACCGGGTCATCGACGTCTGGGTGCCGGTGAGCGCGAAGAACGGTCCGTTGGTGGTTCGCCGGGGGGCGGGCACAGCCAAACCGGACGGCTCCTGTTGCGCGGAGCGTGGGTTCGCCTCAGCAGAGGCCGGTACCTTTACGCTGGCGGTGCCCACGGTTACCTCGATCACGCCGGCGACGGCGGAGATCGGCAGCGTGGTCACGATCAAGGGGAGCGGCTTCGGAGAGTTCCTGAAGACCGATGAGCGCACGCAGGACAACGTCTCCCGAGAAGGGCACCAGCATAAATTCATTCAATTTGGGACGAACATCGCGCGGACGGCGGTACTCTTCCCCGCGAACAAAGATTATGTGAAGGCCAGCCACGTGGCTGGTTACGTTGAGAGCTGGACCGACACCGAGATCAAGGTGCACGTGCCTCAGGTGGCCGTCCCGGGGACAATCCTGATCTCTCGCGGTTCCTGGGATATGCTTCCAGACGGCACCTGCTGCAAGGACAAGGAATGGGTTCAGAGCAACGCCGGCGAGTTCACCCCAACGGGTCTCGACAAGGTCACGGCGGATTATCTCGAAAAACTTCCCACCCTCGGAGCGACGCCCTAATGAATCGAAAAAAGTCGTTGAGCGCCTATCCCGCTGCTCTTGCGGGCATGGTCGTTCTCATCTCGGCGACGTTCCTGTGGGCTGCCGCTCTTCCATCTGAAGCGTTGCGCGTGGTGAAGAGCGGGACGACCCTCACGCTGTACGGCGTGTCCTTTGCCTCTCCCTTGGCCGGGTGGGTGGTCGGGAGCGGCGGGACGATCCTCACTACCACGGACGGCGGCGCGTCGTGGAAACCGCAGAAGAGCGGCAGCCAGGAAAATCTCTATGACGTCGCCTTCCTCACGATGAAGGTCGGATGGGCGGTCGGGACGAACGGCACGATTCTCAAGACGACGGACGGCGGCGCCAAGTGGACGGCGCAAAAGAGCGGGACGCTGGTCAATCTCTATGATGTGACCTTCCTCAATGCCAAGCATGGCTGGATCGCCGGGGCGGATGGGACGATCCTCTCGACGGACGACGGCGGCGGAACCTGGCAGGATCAGCCGACTGGCAGCCGCGCCAGCCTGTACAGCGTTCTGTTCGTCACAGAGAAAATTGGATGGGCGGTCGGGGCCGTGGGGACCATCCTGGCGAGCAAGGACGGCGGCCGCACCTGGACGACTCAGGAGAGCAAGACCGCCAGCACCCTGTTCGACGTCTCGTTTCCCGATCCGACGATCGGCTGGATCGTTGGCAACGGGGGTCTTCTCCTACAGACCCTGGACGGCGGAGCAAAATGGGAGGATCGATCTCTGTCACAACCGGTGGATCTGACCGGCATGGCCTTCACGGACTTCAAGAACGGTTGGGTCGTCGGGGACAAGGGAACCATCCTACGGACGACGGACGGCGGATTCACCTGGTCGCCGTATGGACGTGCGCCACAGACCACGTTTTACGGAACGGCTTTCTCAAACGGGAAGACGGGCGTCGTGGTAGGCGACAATGGGACGATCGTGTTAGTCGTGGTTCCCTAGCCGAGATCGCCCCATTCGTACTGCACGAGAGCCAGCGCCGCCAACACGGCGCTTTCCGACCGCAAAATTCGAGAGCCCAGTGACACTACCTCAAATCCGTTTTGCGCGGCTTGCTCGATCTCGCTGAGCTCGAACCCTCCTTCAGGTCCAATGGCCAGCATGACGGCCGCGGGTCGAGGTTGTCCACGGAGCCGATCCCGCAGCAGTAGTCCTCGCGGCCGCTCCCAGAGAAGCAACCGGCAAGCGCTCCGGTCGGGATCGGCGCACCAGGCCTCAAACGGTGCCGGCTCCCCCACGACCGGTACGTCCCACCGCATGCTCTGCTGCGCGGCTTCGAGCGCAATGCTCTGCCAGCGGCGGGTTTGCTGACTCGCGCGGCCGGATCTGGGGCGCACGACGGTCCTGGCGGTGATGAGGGGGACGAGGCGGGCCACGCCGAACTCGGTCGCTTTTTGAATCGCCCACTCCATGCCCTCGCCTTTAATGAGGGCGAGCCCCAGCGTGACGCGAGGGCCGCTGAGAGGAGGAGGGGAAGTTTGGGAAAGGATGCGGCCGTCGAAATGATCGCGGTCTGTGGCGGTGATGGCAACGTGGTAACGCGGGCCTCCGGCTTCTCCGAGCCACACCGTCTCGCCGGGACGGATGCGGAGACTGCCTTTCAAGTGGCGGGCCAGGGGGCCGGTAATGGAGACGGTCTCCCCCTGAATGGCGCGCCGCTCGATGAAGAAGACGGGCATGCCTACTCGAACATGTTTTTCATCTTGTCCAGGATCCCGCTGCCTTCCGCGTCGAGCGGCTCTCCACTGATTTTGGCGTATTCCTTTAACAGTTCCTTCTGCTCGGCAGTCAGCATGGTGGGGATGTCGACCTTCACGCGGATGAGCTGATCGCCCGTCCCGTTGCCCCGCAGGCTGGGGGCACCGAGACCCTTGAGCCGGAAAATCTTGTCGTGCTGGGTCCCCGGCCCGATCTTGATGACCGCGTGCTCTCCATTCAGCGTTGGAACCTTGATCTTGGCGCCCAGCGCGGCCGCGGCGAAGCTGATGGGCACGTTGCAGATGATGTCGTTGCCCTTGCGGGTAAAGGTGGAATGCGCGGCGACATTGATCGCGACAAAAAGATCGCCGGGAGGTCCTCCGTTTTGTCCGAGCTCGCCCTCGTTGGCCAGGCGGAGACGCGTGCCGGTCTCGACGCCGGCCGGGATGTGCACGTTGAGGACACGTTCCTTCCGCACCCTCTGCTGCCCGCGGCAGGTTGGACAGGAGGCTGTGATGGTGTGACCGGCTCCCCGGCATTTCCCACACGTCTTGTTGATGGTGAAGAAGCCCTGTTGGAACCGAAGTTGACCGGCGCCTTTACAGGTCTGGCAGAGCTTGATGTGGTCGGCGCTCTTCGCGCCACTCCCTTGACACTCCTTGCAGGTCTCCCAGCGCGGAACCTGCAGGCTGACCTCTTTGCCGTAAATCGCCTCTGCAAACGCGAGAGTCAGGCGGTATTCGAGGTCGGCCCCCTGCGCGACCCGCGGGCCGCCTTGGCGCCCTCCAAAGAAGTCCTCGAAGATGTCGTTGAAGATGTCGCCGACTCCACCCTGTCCGAACCCTTCAAACCCCTGGGCTCCGTCGGCATGACCGAACATGTCGTACCGGCGGCGCGTTTCCTGGTCGCTGAGGACGGCGTAGGCTTCGTTGATCTCTTTGAATGTCTCCTCGGCCGCCTTTTTATCCTGCCCGTCGGATTGGGTGTCCGGATGATGCTGCCGCGCGAGCCTGCGGTAGGCCTTCTTGAGGTCGTCTTCGTTGGCGTTCCGGTCGACGCCGAGGATCTCGTAGTAGTCGCGCTTCAACGATTACTTTTTATCCTTGTTCACTTCGGTATATTCGGCGTCCACCACTTTTTCGTCGCCCTGGGCGCCGCCGGCCTGGCTCTCGCTCCCGCTCCCGGCGCCGTCGGGACCGGACGGCCCCGCGCCGCTGGCGGCGGTCTTCTTGTACATTTCCTCGCCGATCTTCTGCGAGGCCTTGACGAGGTTCTGGGTGGCCGATCGGATGGCTTCCAGGTCGTTGCCCTCCATCGCCTTGCGGGCCGCCGCGATCTCGTCCTGGATCTTCTTCCGGTCGTCTTCGCCAATCTTGTCGCCATGCTCTGAGAGGAGCTTTTCGACGCTGTAGATGCGGTTGTCGGCTTCGTTGCGGACTTCCACGAGCTCGCGCTTCTTTTTGTCTTCCGCCGCATGGGCCTGGGCGTCCTTGACCATCTTATCGATCTCATCCTTGGCTAGGCCGCTGGTGGCCGTGATCCGGATCGACTGCTCCTTCTGCGTGGCCAGGTCTTTGGCCGACACGTGGACGATGCCGTTCGCGTCGATGTCGAAGGTGACTTCAATCTGGGGCATGCCCCGCGGGGCCGGCGGAAGGCCGACGAGGTCGAAATGGCCGACGGACTTATTGTCCGATGCCATTTCACGCTCGCCCTGGAGGACGTTGATCGTCACCGCCGTCTGACCGTCAGCCGCCGTAGAGAAGATCTGGCTCTTTTTCGTCGGAATGGTCGTGTTGCGTTCGATGAGGCGCGTGAACACGCCGCCCAGGGTCTCGATGCCGAGGGTCAAGGGGGTGACGTCCAACAGCAGCACGTCCTTCACCTCGCCCTTCAGCACGCCGCCCTGAATGCCCGCGCCGACCGCTACCACCTCATCCGGGTTCACGCCCTTGTGCGGTTCCTTGCCGAAGAAGTCACGTACGAGCTGAATGACCTTGGGCATACGGGTCATGCCGCCGACCAGCACGATCTCGTCCACCTCCTTGGCCGAAACGCCGGCGTCGGCCAGCGCCTTCTTGCACGGCTCGACGGTGCGCTGGATCAGATCATCCACCAACTGTTCGAGCTTGGCCCTGGTTAGCTTGATCACCATATGCTTGGGCCCGCTGGCGTCGGCCGTGATGAACGGCAGATTGATTTCGGTCTCCGGAGAGGAGGAGAGCTCGATCTTAGCCCGTTCGGCCGCTTCCTTCAGTCGCTGAAGGGCCATTTTGTCTTTTTTGAGGTCGATCCCCTGGTCCTTTTTGAACTCCTCGACCAGCCAGTCCATGACGCGCTGATCGAAGTCGTCGCCTCCGAGGAATGTGTCGCCGTTGGTGGACTTGACCTCGAACACGCCGTCGCCGATCTCCAGGATGGAGATGTCGAACGTCCCGCCGCCCAGGTCGTAGACCGCGATCCGCTCATCTTTTTTCTTGTCCAGGCCGTACGCCAGCGACGCGGCCGTCGGCTCGTTGATGATGCGAAGCACGTTGAGGCCCGCAATCTGTCCCGCATCCTTGGTGGCCTGGCGCTGGCTGTCGTCGAAATAGGCGGGCACCGTGATGACCGCCTCGGTCACCGGCTCGCCCAGGTAATCCTCGGCGGTCTGCTTCATCTTCTGGAGGATCATGGCCGAGATCTCGGCCGGGCTGTAGTGTTTGCCGCGGATCTCGACGTGCGCGTCCCCGTTCGGGGCGGCGACGATCTTGTAGGGGAGCCGCTTGGCGGCCTCGCGGACCTCCTTCGAGTCGGCCTTCCGGCCGATCAGTCGCTTGATCGAGTAGATGGTGTTCTCCGGATTCGTGATGGCCTGGCGCTTGGCGATCTGTCCGACCAGCCGTTCTCCCTTCTCGGTGATGCCGACGACGGAGGGCGTGGTCCGATTCCCTTCCGCATTGGCGATGACGACCGGCTCGCCTCCCGACATGATGGCCACGCATGAATTTGTTGTTCCAAGATCAATCCCGATGACTTTCCCCATGTTCTTGCTCCTTCCCTTCTACCCCTCTTGATTCTCAGCGGCCTTGTTCGATGCAACCACGGTGACCATGGCCGGACGCAGGACACGGTCATACAGGTAGTAGCCTTTCTCATGTTCCGCTACGATCGTATTCGGCGTCTGCCCTTCCTTGGCCTCGATCATCGCGACGGCCTGGTGAACGGCGGGATCGAACGGCAATCCCACGCTGGGGATTGGTCGGACGCCGAACCGCGACAAAGTTTCCTCATACTGCTTGCACGTCAACTCGACGCCCTGGACCAGACCGTTTGTGCTGCCGGGCTGCTGCGCGTGTTCCAACGCGCGCTGCAAGTTGTCCAGAACCGGGAGCAGATCCTTCAGGAGCCGTTCGTTGGCGTACTTGACGTATTCCACCTGATCCTTCTGGGCCCGCTTCTTGTAGTTCTCGAATTCCGCGGCCAATCGCAGATACCGGTCAAGAGCGACTTGGGTCGCGTCGGCCGATGCTGCTGAGGCCTCTTCATCGATGCTCGACGGAGCCTCGCCGGTCTCCTGCTCTCCGGATTCCGCATGGCCGGCAACATCGGACTCGCCTGTTTTTTCAGAAGTTTTTCTCTTATGGCTCATCCGAAACACTCGATGATTCTTACAGTAGCCATGCTGGGTCCGTAATCAAGCCAAGCGGCGGGTTTTCCTGGAAATTTCTTTGGGGAACGGGCAGGTCAGGAAGGTCTGTTCAGGGCCCAGAGGAGGGCAAGGCCTTCGAGGGTCAGGTGAGGCCGGACTTCACGGATCGTTCGCGATTCGGGAGCAATGAGTCCCGCCAGGCCTCCGGTCGCCACGACGAAACACTCGCGACCCACTT
>Ga0207684_10001877_pt1 | contig 21852 bp, 14 predicted proteins | sample KBSK5501metaG_FD_184342 | JGI IMG/M metagenome (GOLD analysis project Ga0207684, IMG submission 184342) | Corn, switchgrass and miscanthus rhizosphere microbial communities from Kellogg Biological Station, Michigan, USA - KBS K5-50-1 metaG... | ecosystem: Host-associated > Plants > Roots >...
GGCGGTGGGCCCGGCAGCGCAATTACAAAACCGTTGACGGCGGCGCGACCTGGAAGAAACTCACCACAGACTTGCCTGAAGGCCCGTCGGGGCGCATAGGTCTCGACATCTACCGCTCGAATCCAAACATTGTTTACGCGATCATCGAAAACGCAAAGGGCGGCGTGTTTCGTTCCGAAGATCGCGGCGAGCATTGGCGCAAGATGAGCGACCTCGACTCGCGTCCAATGTACTACAGCCAGATTCACATCGATCCGAATAACGATCAGCGCATCTGGCAACTGGCCGCGCCAATGTATGTTTCAGACGATGGCGGCAAGACCTGGGCTACGAACATCGTCACGCGCATTCATGGCGACTATCACACGCTGTGGATCGATCCGAAGGATTCGAATCGCATGCTGACCGGATCGGACGGCGGCATTCACGAATCCTATGATCGCGGTCGTTCGTGGGACTTCATTAACACCATTCCGCTGGGACAGTTCTATGAAGTGTCGCTCGATAATCAGGAACCGTTCTGGGTTTACGGCGGCTTGCAGGACAACGGCAGTTGGGCCGGCCCCAGCGGCACGCTGAACGTCGAAGGAATTACGAACGACGATTGGTTTCGCACCGGGGGCGGCGATGGGTTCTACTCGGTCGTTGACCCAACCGACGCCAGCGTTATTTACGTCGAATCACAGCAAGGTTTTGTTGCCCGACTGGAACTGAAAACCGGCGAGCGCAAGTCGATCAAACCACAAGCACCGCCGGGCGAAAAAGATTATCGCTTTGACTGGAACTCGCCGATAGTTATTTCGCCGCACAACAACCGCACGATTTACTTCGGTGGTAATCGCGTCTTCAAATCAACTGACCGCGGGAACACCTGGACGCGCAGTGACGATCTCTCGCGCCATGAAGATCGCGACAAGAAACCCATTATGGGAGTGTTGCCCGACAAGAACATGTTGTCACGTCACGATGGCCAGGAGACGTTCGGCCAGGTCGTCACGCTGGCAGAATCGCCGATCAAGGAAGGCTTGCTTTACGCCGGCACCGACGATGGCAACCTGCACGTCTCGCAGGACGGCGGCAAAACCTGGAAGAACCTGACCGGAAAAGTTCGAGGCGTTCCCGAGCGAACTTACGTCAGTCGCGTAGTTCCCTCGCGCTTTGCGGAAGGCACGGTTTACGCAACCTTCGATGGACATCGCGGCGATGACCTTGGCACATATGTTTTCGTTTCGAGCGACTATGGCGAAACATGGAAGTCTCTGAAGAGCAACTTGCCCGCAGGCGTCACAGCTCGAGTGATTCGTGAACATCCGCGTAATCAAAACCTGCTGTTTCTCGGAACTGAGTTCGGCGCTTATGTCTCGTTCGATCGCGGCGGACACTGGACGCGCATGAAAGGCAATCTGCCATTGGTGCGGGTTGACGACATCCAGGTTCAGCCGCGCGACAACACACTGGTGCTGGCGACGCACGGACGCTCAATCTGGGTGCTCGACGATTTGACGCCACTGGAGAAAATCACGGAAGGCACACTTGCCGAAGACGTCCATCTGTTCGACATTTCGCCGGCAACACACTTTCGCCTGTATTTTCGCAAAGGCAATACTGGCCACCAGTGGTTCACTGCGGCGAACCCTCCTTACGGCGCCGTGATCAACTACTATCTGAAAGACAAACCGAAAGACGACGTGAAGATCACGATTACCGACGGCGGCGGCATGATGGTGCGCGAGCTGGACGGCGCCAAGGAGTCAGGTATGGGCCGTGTCGTCTGGGATTTGCGCATGACTTCGCCCGAACCTTCGCCATCGCCGAGCCCGGGCGGTTTCTTCGGCGCGGTGCGCGGTCCGCGAGTCGCTCCCGGCGACTATAACGTGAGGCTTGCGGTTGGCGGAAAACAAGCGAACGGAAGTGTCCGTGTTGAAGAAGATCCGCGCATTCAAGTCGCGGAAGCCGAGCGCGCGAAGCTGGACGAAGCGCTCATGCGCGTTTACGGTCTGCTGAAGTCAGCCTCGACAACGCGCCGGTCGCTTCAGAATCTCAAAACTCAATTGACGACGTTGCAGAACTCCTTGAAGGACACCCCCGACGTGCCAAAGAATGTAACGCAGGCAGTGCAGACGCTGTCTGACGATGTAACTAACTTGCAGAAGCGTCTGGTTGCTGCGCCTGACCTGACTGGCAGCGCCGGGCCGCCGCTGCCAGAAGAACCACTGCCGTTGCTGGGGCAGATTTTTGAAGTTGGCTCCGGCCTGGACAGTTACACCGCCGCGCCCACGGCAGACGAGATATTGCGCATCGACGCCCTCGCGAAGAAGTTGCGTGAGCTGATCGTTGACGTGAATAAGATGATCGAGGAAGGCGTGCCGCGCCTAATAAGCAGATGGGCGATGCGGGCTTGCAGATCGTAAATCCGGGAAAGAAGATTCCGCCGCCGTAGGGCTGGGAGCGCGGACATCTTGTCCGCATAGCGTGCGGCGTACGCTCAAACACTTATTGGAAGATCTGTGCGTGAAGAACGTGTTCGGGCTTCGCGCTCATGCGGGCAGGATGCCCGCGCTCCCAGCCTTAATACTTCGGCACGCTGGGATCGACTTCGTTCGACCAGGCGGTGATGCCGCCTTTCAGGTTGACGAGACGACCGGCGAAACCGGCGCGTTGTAATGCCTCGATTGCTTTGGCGCTGCGGCCGCCCATCTTGCAATGGACAACCGTCTCGCGCTCGGGGTCGATTTCATTCATCCGACTGAGCACCTGGCCCAGCGGAATCAGACGCGAGTTGGGAATCTGGCCGATTTGGTACTCGTGAGGCTCGCGCACGTCGAGGATTTGAATGTCGTCGCCTTTATCGAGCCGTTGCTTCAATTCGGTTGCCGTAATCTCTTCCATCTTGGTTCCGGTCTCCGCTTGCGGCTGTTGCCGAACGCCGCAGAATTCTTCGTAATCAATTAACTCTTTAATCGTCGGGTTGACGCCGCACGCTGGACAATCCGGATTCTTGCGCAACTTCAACTCGCGAAAACGCATCCGCCACGCGTCGAACAAAAGCAGCCGATTAACCATGATGTCCGGCGCGCCCAGTATGATCTTAATCGTTTCATTTGCCTGAATTGCGCCGATAATTCCCGGCAGCACACCAAGCACTCCGCCTTCCGCGCACGAAGGAACCAGACCCGGCGGTGGTGGTTCGGGATAGAGGCAACGATAGCACGGGCCGCGCTCGGCCCAAAAGACGCTCGCCTGTCCTTCAAAGCGAAAGATCGAACCGTAAACGTTAGGCTTGCCGGTCAGCACGCAAGCATCGTTTACCAAATAGCGAGTGGGAAAGTTATCTGTGCCGTCAACGATCACGTCGTAGTTGACAAAGAGACTAAGTGCGTTCGCGCTGGTCAATCTGGTTTCGTGTGTTTCAATCTCGACGTGGGGGTTGATGTCTTCGATCCGGTCGCGAGCTGACGCAATCTTGGGACGACCGACGTCTTTTGTTCCGTGAATAATCTGTCGCTGTAGGTTTGACATGTCTACAACATCAAAATCCACGAGTCCAAGTCTTCCTACACCGGCAGCCGCCAAATACATGCCCAGCGGCGCGCCCAACCCACCGGTGCCGATCATCAAGACACTCGCGGCCTTTAACTTTCGCTGACCCTCCATTCCGACTTCCGGAATGATGACGTGGCGGCTGTAGCGCGCAATCTCTTCGTTGGAAAGCATGGGGAGCGTAGGAGCGCCGACATCCTGTCGGCGGTTCGCAGGCGTCTCGCCTGCGGCCTTGTCCAACACAGCAGCGCCCCCGGCAATCGCCGGCACAATCAAGATCATGTCCCCGTCCTTAACCGCGGTGTCGGCGCCATTTTGTTGACGAATGTCTTGGTCGTTTACGTAGATGTTCACGAAATTGCGCAACGCGTTCTGATCGTTAAATAGATGGCGGCGCAATTCCGCATGCGTGGTCGTAAGTTGATCCAGCGCTTCACGGGCCGTGCGCGCGTCAACTTTAATCTCTGATTGTCCGGCCGCGTATTGTCGCAGCGCGGTTGGTATTGCGATTGTTACTGGCATTGCTCTTAACCTCTTTCTCTTCTGCTTTCTGCCTACTGCCCACTGCCTTCTGCTTTCTGAGCCCAGTCTGCTTACCGCTCACTGCTAACTGCTAACTGCGCAACCTTTTCCTCATTGAACCGTGAGCGATCAGGCTCCATTTCCCATGATCTTAAATCAGCAGCTCGGCCTTTGGTAACTGAAACGACAATGTACGAATAAGTCGGCCAGGCGTGATCCAGATCATATTTTGACGGCACCGCTCGATCATCAGGGTGCGAATGATAAAAGCCGACCACCTCCAGACACTTCTCACGCGCATATTTTTCACCACGCATCAGCTCTTCCGGCGTAATCAAAAACCGGTTGCGCTTCTTTTCCTCTTCACGAGCGTTCGAGATCGGAAAAGTTTCCGTAACGACTTTGCGCCCGTCATCGAAACGACCAATCAAAAGTCCGCAGCATTCAAACGGATAATCGCGCTCGCCATGTTGGCGGATTTGGAGTAGGTGCTGCTCATCGATCCTGATCAGTCTGACAATAAGCTGGTCAATGTAATCCGGTCTCAAATGCCCGCAGGAACGGGCTGCCGAATCCCTCCATTCAAATTTTCTCGCACCCCTACAGGGCGCGGATTGATGATCTTCTTGACCAGGGGAGTCGCTTCGCTCGCCCCTGGCTACCTTATTCCGCACTTTCGGCGCTGCCAACTCCTTAAATCGCACTAGACCTCGGTTTCTCCGCAGCACTTTACCCGGTAGCTACCGCTTCAGTTTCTGTTCCGGCCTTCAAAGCCTGTTCAATATCCGCGACGATGTCTTCAATGTTTTCAATACCTACGGAGATCCGCACCAGACCATCGGTGATTCCCAACGCCTTGCGCCGTGCGGGCGCGAGATCGCGATGCGAAGCAGTCGCGGGATGCAGCACGCTGGTAAACACATCGCCGAGACTCGTCGAGCGCACGCACAGTTTCAACGCGTCCATAAAATGAAAAGCTGCTGCGCGTGAATTGTCCTTCATCTCAATCGACACCAACGCGCCCGCGTGCGGTTCGCGCAGCATGCGCTTCGTTACTTCCTGCCCTGAAGTCGACGCAAACGCGGGATAATGTACGCGACCAATGCGCGGATGGTTTCTCAAACGCTCCGCCAGTTGACCGCCATTTTCGCAGTGTCGATCCATGCGCACCGCGAGCGTCTTCAAGCCGCGCAAGATCTCGTGCGCTTCCCATGGACTCAACACTCCGCCGACAAGTTTCATTATCCCAATTAACGCCGGACTATCCATTTCATCGCGCGAGATGACGATTCCACCCATTGCGTCGGCATGTCCGCCGAGATACTTCGTCGCGCTGTGCACGACCAGATCGGCGCCGTGTTTCAGCGGTTGGCAGAGGTAGGGCGACGCGAACGTGTTGTCGACGATCAGCCGCGCGCCGACTTCGCGGGCGATCTCAGCGCAGGTGTCGATGTCGCAGACTTTCAGCAGCGGATTCGAAATCGTCTCGGCGATCATCACGCGCGGGCGCGCTTCCAGAGCTTTCGCTCGTAAGCCGGCAATATCACTGAAATCTGCCGTAACAGTTTTGATTCCAAATGCGCCGAAAACCGTTAGCAACAGACTGGTAGTAGCTCCGTAGAGATCCTGCGACGCGAGCACCGTGGCGCCGACTGTTAATTCGCAAGCGAATAAAGCCGCATGCAGGGCTGCCATTCCCGATGAATAAGCACAGGCTGTCGCGCCATTCTCAATCGTGCGGAGAGCATTTTCCAGAGCTGTGAGAGTTGGATTGCCGTAGCGAGTATAAATGTAGCCGGGCTTTTCTCCGGCAAAGACATGGTCGATTTCTTCCATCGAATCATAGGTAAAGGTTGAGCTCGCATAAATCGGCGTCGATGTCGGCTGGCCTGCCGGCGTCCCTCCTCTCTCGCCCGCATGGACGAGTTGAGTCGAAATATCAACTTCATTTTTCTTACCAGTCATGTCTATTGAATTCAGTCAACCGATAGTCGATCAAGTCTACGCTTCCCAGAAATCTTCGCTCAAGTATCGCTCACCGCCGTCGCAAAGAATTGTTACCACAACGGAGCCGGAAGGTAATTCGCGCGCCAGTCGCAAAGCGGCGACCATGTTCGCGCCCGAGCTTACGCCGACGAATAAACCCTCTTCACGGGCCAGGCGGCGCGTCATTGCCTGTGCTTCTTCGGTTGAGATCTCGACTTTTTCATCAGCCAGAGTCGGATCAAAGATGCCCGGCATCCTGGAAGTTGGCAAGTGCTTAAGTCCTTCAAGTCCGTGTATGGGCGAGTCAGGTTCCATCGAGATCGCCCGAACCAACGGATTCAGTTCTTTTAGTCTTCGCGTTACGCCGATAAATGTTCCACACGTGCCCAGTCCGCTGAGAAAATGGGTCACGCGTCCCTCGGTTTGCTCCCAGATTTCGCGTCCGGTACCGTCGTAGTGGGCGCGCCAATTGGCGTTGTTGTTGTACTGATCCGGATAGAAATACTTTGATGGATTACGCGCGGCCATCTCGCGAGCCATTAGCTGCGCGCCATCGCTGCCTTGCAAAGGATCGGTCTCGATGATTTCTGCGCCGCGAAGCCGGAGGATGCGCTTGCGCTCCTCGCTCGCGTTCTTTGGCACGCAGAGGATAACCGGATAGCGGCGCACTGCTCCGACCATTGCGTAGGCGATTCCGGTATTGCCACTGGTGGCGTCGAGAATTGTCTTCCCGGGATAGAGGCGGCCCGAGCGCTCACCTTCGACAATCATCCGAAGCGCCGCGCGATCTTTTACTGAACCACCTGGATTCAAGTGTTCGGCTTTGACAAACAGTTCGACACCTGCGGGTAACTCAACAGTGATCCGCCGCAAGCGCAACAACGGCGTGTTGCCTATTTGTGATTCCAAATCAGCATAGCAAGCTCGTTCTTCGCGTTGTCTGGCCGTGTTGGTTGCTTCTTCTTCTTTAATCATGAGTCAAAAAACAAAACGGCCGCGACGTTTGCGGAAGTCGCGACCGGCTTTCTTACTCTTTGCGGCGTTGTTAAGTCACCATTTCACGCGCGCGCAAGTCTGGCCCGGACGCTCCTCCCGCGGGAGAAGCCAGGTACAGGCGCAATAACAATAATAATACTTGCGTGTCATGTGTCGCGGAGTTACTAGCACGAAAACTATAAGCGCTGCCGCGAAAAGCTGTCAAGTCTGACTCTATGCACGCAAAGTTTGTATTCTTGCTTAGCCTTTTAGTAGATCCGCTCAGTCCTCACGAACCGCATCGCTGCGGGAATTTATGAGAGAGCGCATTAAAAAAAGCGCACCGACCATTCACCGGCCGGTGCGCGTCATAGTAGATCAAATCGGTCTGATTCAGAACAGCAGTTTCAAGGCAAACTGCATCTGTCTTGAAGAGCCCGAATCTCCGGTCGGCAACCGCGTATCTTGAAGCTGTGTAAACGTTGCAGTTCCCAATCGAGCAGCGCCTCCCCCGAATCCCCCCGGTTGTCCAAAGTTGGGGTGATTAAAGATGTCGAATATCTCGGCGCGAAATTGAACACGGAATTTCTCGCTTATTTTCGTGTTCTTGATGACCGAGAAGTCTGTGTTATTGAACCTTGGTCCAATGACTACATTTCGCCCCAGGCTGCCGAAATGCGGAGCAGCGGTCGTGCCCGGCTGGGCAAAGCTTGTGGCCGTGAACCACTGTCTCGGATTGCGCAGAATCTGGACCGGACCAATAAGATCGGGTCGGAGCGTTGCGGTGCCCGTAAAGCCGACAAACGCGTTGCTGGCGAGAATCTGAATTGGATTTCCACTCTGCGACTGCGTAATTCCCGCGAGTTCCCAGCCCTCAACGAGTTTGTTGCCGTGGAAAGGCAGATCGTAGATCCAGTTCACTGAGACTCGATGCCGTGCATCGAAATCTGACAGTCCTCGATCACCCCGGAGGTTATAGCTATCCTGCACGAACACTCCGCCGTTACGCGAGTTATAGTCGATGGACTTCGACCACGTATAAGACGCGTTCAGCTGCAACCCGCGCGACAAGCGTTTGTTCACCGATGCCCAAAGCGCGTTGTAGCTGGAATTTCCAGTGCTGTCGATCTCAGTGATGACGTTCAGCGCGTTGCCGGGAAGAATCGGGCTGTTGGAGGACAGCTTTGGAAATGGCAAGCCCTTGGGATTTGCCGTTGTAACAAGAGCCGGTATCGGCTGATTGATGTTGCGCGAGATTCGGAGGTGTGTCCCCTTCGATCCAAAGTAACCGATCATTACACCTAGCCCTGGTCTGACTTCTCGTTGGACGTTCAGATTCCACGACTGAACATACGCGTTATCAAAGTCGCGTTGAACGCTCGCTGGAGACACCGCGCCCGACACCGGGTTCGCTAATGTTATTGCGTTGGCAAAGGTAAGCCCTGCGGCTGTCGAGTTAACCCGACCCGCCAGTGGCGGGTTCGTGCTAAGGCCGGTCACCAAGTTCGTCACAGGCTGGTCGGTAAGAATCGCATAGGCTCCCCGAACGGTCGTCTTGCCGTTCTTGAAAGGATCCCACGAGAAGCCAACGCGTGGCTGAAAGTTCTTGGCATTGTTGTGATAGACAGACCCGATGCCAGAGTTCTCTCGGATGAGAGAGACAGTCACCGGATCGAACACCACGAAACGATTGAATCGCTCTGTCGGCGTAGTGTTCCAGTCGTAACGGAATCCCAGCTCGAACGTTACGTTTGGCCGCCACTTGTAGTTGTCTTGAATGTACAGCCCCAGGTTTCCCACCCTGATGGCGCTGGTCACATCACCCGCTTGTATGACGAACTGGGCCACCTTGCCATTGATGAAATCGGTAGGGCTCGTGAAGCTAAAGGTACCAGTGTCATTAGTGAAGTTATTATTGAAGAAACGACGCACCTCACCACCGATCTTGAGCGAGTGCTTTCCTCGCAGATAACTGACCGTGTCAGATACAGCATAGAGCGTGTCGGCTCGGCCTTGCGGCTCCCCGGCAGGACCCCCAAAGTTGAAAATACCGGGGATGGTTATGCTAGGCAGCCCGCGAGAATCCGTCACCCCATTGCTGATTCCGAAATCCGGCGGGTTTAGCTTTGCATTCGGAAAGAACGTGATGTTAATACGATTGAAGCCAATTCTCAGCTCGTTAACCAGCGTTGGGCCGAAAGTATGCGTTTCATTCAGGGTAAGGATCTGGCGAATTCCGTGGCGCTGGTCGCCAAAACCGGGAAGACTTGTGCCAGCCAACGACTCTTTACGCAGATCGGTCTGCTTGGCGTAGTAGCCGTGCAGCCGATCCTTTGCCGAAAACTCGTGACTCATATCGAGAGTCCACTGATCAAGATTAACTGGCGCACTGGCGGAACCCGCGAATGACGGATTGCCATTTGCGTCAACGGAGTTGGCTCTGGGAATTAAAGGAAGGAGCTTCAAGACACTCGGATCAGCGGCTGCTGCGCGCTGAGCGTCACTCAGAACGCGGCTGTTTACCGTCAATCCCTGCCGCTGGCGAATGGCCTCGAAGCTGAAGAAGAAGAAAGATTTGTTCTTGCCGTTGTAGACACTACGACCGCCTTCGCCGAAGCGAGGCAGGTAGATCGGGCCACCGATACTGGCACCATACTGATTTCGCTTGAACGGCCCTTTTCCTTGCGCCGTGCAGTTGGGAGAGATGCCGGGCCGACAGAGATCGAAGAAATTGCGCGCGTCAAGCCTATCATTACGAACAAAATCGAACAGTTCTCCGTGAAAATCATTAGTCCCGGAGCGCGTGGCGACGTTTATGACCGCGCCAGAGTTGCGCCCGTACTCCGCGCTGAATGTGGAGTTATCAATCTTAAACTCCTGCACAGTATTGATTGACGGCTGGAACGTGGCTTGGTTCTGCACCATGTCATTAAGGTTAATGCCGTTAATCTGCAAATTTACTGTATCTTCCCTGGCACCCGCGGTGTTGATTTGGAGCGCTCCCTGCCCGCGTATCGGTGTAGTGAGAAAACCGTTAGCCGGTGTGGTTACAGAACCGGGTATTAGCAATCCCAGCTCAAGCATATGACGGCCATTTAGCGGGATCTCCTGCACCGTCCGTTGGTTGATCACCGTGCCGACGGACGTCGTCGCGGTTTCGATCATCGGAGCTTGAGCGGTTATGTTAACGTTCTGTTCGATGGTCCCAACCTCGAGCGGAAAGTCTTTGACGATCGTGCGGCCCACTTCGACGCTAAGGTTGCTGAGAAGCTCCTTCTTAAATCCCTGAGCCTCAACCTCGATGGAATACACGCCGACCGGCAACGCTGCGATTTGATAATTGCCGTCAGAGTCAGTCTGTGAAGTGCGTTCGATTCCGGTCGCTTGATTGCGCGCCGTAATCTTTGCTCCCGGCACCACCGAACCTTTTTGATCGGTAACGGTGCCCTGTAGGGTCGCCGTAGATTGCCCCAGGGCGATAACAGCGAAGGCCATGAAGAGTGCCGCCGACAGTAGCACTCGGAACGAAAACCTGAATGTCGTAAGCATGAGTATTGATCCTCCTTTGTTGCTCGCCTAATCCCCGGTCATCTGGGCTTTCGAAGAATAATTGGACCCGCGCAGCGTAGACTTTTTGTCCTGATGCAATGGTGATGCCGCGACGACTTGGAAATAATCGCGCAATTCCTAATGAAAACTGCGGGTGGTCACCTTCGCGCCAGATCTCGGTCTCCAAATTTCTGAATAAACTCCGAGGATGCCAAGATCAGTTTTCGCTAGTGATTCAGTGGACGCTCTTCTTCAAGATCGCCGATAAGACGCATGCATAGTCAGATTTGATTTGCCGTTTCCTCCCTGGAGACGTGATGCTCGTGCTCAGCGGCCTTCTCGACTCAACAGATATTGGCGCAGGGTCTGATACATCGCCTCAAACGAATCCGCGCAGAACAGGACGGGTTGAAAATGCGTGGGGTCGTATTCCTGCCGCGACGCAGCAGCCACATCGAAGGGTCTGAGGTCGGCCTTGTGCATTTCTTCCAGTTCGCCTGCCGAAGATAGCAGCCCGGTGCCGTAGGCCTTTACGTTTCCGTTTTCGCGCAGCACCCCGAATTCAATCGTGAACCAATAGACACGCGACAACCGATTCAGTGAGTCCGGCGACGTCGTGCTCTTTACCGCTTCGCCGAACAGACGATTGAGCTCAGCCAGACGTTCACTGGCTAAAGTCACGCCGTGGCCGACAATTTCGTGGACCACGTCCGGCTCAGGGGTGTAGAGCGGAGTTGAGTGGTGGCGAATGTACTGGGTGCAAAGAAAGACTCCGTTGGCGAGATTCTCGAGAAATACCCGCGGCTGCACGAGTCCGGCGACGGGTTCGAGTCGAAAGCCGCTGATTGCTTGAACCCTTTCATTAACCTCGCGCAACTGGGGGATTCGATCAGGATCGAAACTCAAACGTTGAAGCGATGCCAGGTACTCAGCGCATGCGTGTTTTTGATGAGCAGGCCCAAGTGCTTTCCAGATAGTGCGCCACACCTGATGTTCTTCCATCGTGTACGGCGCATCCGGAATTGTTTGGCCCGGCCGATACGAGAGCGCAAGCTGCGCAATCTGGTTTCGACGCGCGCGATATTCCTGATCACGAAAGCCGGGATGGTCCGGATCAAGTTGCACGATCGCGTTGCGATCAGCCAAAGCTTCATCCGTGTCGGCAGCAATTATCCGCAGATCTACGTGATCCGAAAGTAACTGCCGTTCCTGTTTGGTCGTTGGGTCTGTTTTCGCTGTCATAATCTGAAACCTCTTCGCAGTGAAGCGCCTGAAAACTAAACCGGCCACCGAGTCCTCCTGTTTGGAAGGACTGATGGCCGGTTAACGGAACTTGTCTTCGAGTCTTAGCTTGCTATCTCGCGACAGCCCATCGCCTGACCGTCCCTCCAAACGGAGAGCGGACCGTAATAATAGTAGCGACGGTTTCTATCGGAATTCTGCATCTTCCTGGCTCGAACGTGCTTTATGCACCCAAAGATTAATCGCGTCGAGTTCAACTCGTCAAGGCTGATGGTGCAATCGTTGTTCCTCACCCGCTGAGCTCAGTTCCACTCCTATGAAATCCCTATTCATCTTTGCGCCGAGGCGAACTCATAATTGCCATAAAGAACGCTGATGCATTGTATTCGCTCAACCATGTCGGTTAAACCAACACGATATCGCATAGTTGTCGTTGATTTATGTTTTGTAACCGGTGCGTGTATCGCAATAAATGACGCGTCATCAAGCGGCACGGTCATTGCGATATTTCCGAGCGGAGGGAGTCGTATGAAATCAAAATATCTCAAACGTATTCTCGGAGCAGCCATAATGGCGCTCACACTGGTTTTTGCGTTTGGCATTTCGTCCATGACGACGGCGCAGGCCCAGACCCCCTGGGACGACTATCAATATCGTCGTCAACAGGAAGAGCGTCGCCGGCAGGAAGAGCTGCGCCGACAGCAGGAGCAGCAGTATCAAGTCTACCAGCAGGACGACCGGTGGCGACGTGGCCGAGATCGCTGGGGCCGCGGAGGCTGGGACGGCTATCCCAACTGGGGCGGCGGTTACGAGCTTCGCCAGACGGCACTGAATGCCGGCTACAATGAAGGCGTCAAGCAGGGTCGTGCCGATCGTAATCGTCGACGTGGCTATGACGACGATTATAGCTATGGATATGACTTTCGTAGATACAGCTCCTATCAGAATGCTACGAAGGATTACAACTCAAGATTCGGTGACCGCGAACTGTATCGCCGTTATTTCCAGATGGCGTATGAGAACGGTTACGCGGACGGGCTAAGAGGGTACTAACGCGAACCCGTAAGCCGAAAACTTAGAAGTCAAAAGCAATTGGCGGAAGCGAGGAACCCACCTTCCTGTTTCCGTCGATTTTTATTGTTTAGCCCGGCCCGCCAACACCGCGAAGCTGCCGCTGAGAGTTGCAGCCTTCAGTAGGCGATTATGGCACGTTTTACTCGCACGCCGCCGTTAGTCGTCATCGCGCGTACGGTGGGCCCACCGGAGCCGAGGTCGACAGTAATGTCTTTCGGCATGCGACCGCGATCGGTTAGCGGGACGTTTACTGGAAAGTCGATGCTGATGTTTCCGTTCACCGTGCCGGTTTCGAGATGCGCCGAATAGTTATCGGGCATCGACAAATTGACGCCGCCGTTGGTCGTCTTGACGTCCAGCACTTCACCATTCCAGCGATTGCCGCTCAGCTCGACGTGCACTCCGCCGTTGGTAGTTGCTCCGCGCACGCTGCCGCCGACTCCTCGGAGTACGACTCCGCCATTGGCCGTCTTAAAGTCGATCTTTCCCTGGACGTCGGCGATCGAGATCCCACCGTTGTGCGCTTCCAGCGAGAGGTCCGTCCGGCGCGGAACAAAAATCTCGTAGCTGACAAACCACTGGAAATCGTCGCGCGCTTCCGGCCCTTCGGCATGGATGCGCAAGCCAGCCGTTTCTATTCTGATCTGGTTTGCCAACTCGTCCGCCTGGGCCTGGGTAGGCGCAGCCGTTTGAAGGCGCGAGCGAACCAGAATTTCATTGCGGTCCCAACCTTTGATCGATACGCCTCCATTTCTCTTCGCGTCGACGGTGACCACGCCGCCCGCCGGCAGAGTTTGCTCCTTGATCTCGCAATGCGTTTGCAGCCGGTCGCTGGTCATGGAATCGTGACACTGCATCGATCCCTCTTTTTTCTGAGCCGCAACGATCCCGCCGGCGAGTATGACAACTGCGAAAGCGAGCAAAGCGTAACGAATCGGATTCTTCATGTTGGTTCTGTGCAGGTGATTTTTTGAGCCCTCCCTCACGGTCGGGCTACTGCCCCGATCCTCCTGAAGTTGTAGGTACTCGACAAATAAACGCCGCGGCTGATTGGCAGTTGCAAAATCTTATCGACCAAAATCAAACGCAAGACACGCAAAGGAAGGCGCAAAGTATCGCAAAGAACCAATGCTTTGCTACCTTTGCCAAGCACTTTGCGGCCCGTGCGTTTCAAATGCTCGTTTTGGTTCAAGCCGTCCCTCACCGTCCCACTCCAACCGAGATGCTCGGTTGGAGACCCCCGGGGTCGGGCTACTGCCCGGGCTACCTCAGAGTGTTAGAATACCGGGCATGCGAACAAGAACAATCTTCCTGGCCTTTAGTTTCATTCTGACGTTGGTGACGTTTTCGAGGGCGACGGCGCAGGTCGGCGGCCAGCCTTATCGCATCAGTGATCGAGAAGTCGTCCGGCTGCTGGATCGAATCAAGAGCGAAACCACTTCCTTTCGCAAGAGCCTGAAGAGCGCACTGAACAAGAGTCGGTTTGATCGAACGCAGCGCGAAAATGACATCAACGCTTACGTTAAAGACTTCGAAGAACAAACGAAGCGTCTGGATGACAACTTCGATCATCACAAGTCCACCACCGCGGATGTCGATTCCGTGCTTGATCGCGCGGCGCGAATTGACAACTTCATGAACCGCTACCCGCTCAACGCGAGCGCGCAAGGCGATTGGGCAAGACTGCGCGACGATCTGGATCAATTGGCTGCGGCTTATAACGTCTCGTGGCGCTGGGGCGGTGGGTTAGGTCCGGTAGTTTCGGACCTCCCTTACCGTGTGAGCGACAAGGAAGTCGAACAAATTATTCATCACATCGAAAGCCAGTCAGATACGTTCCGCAAGAGCCTCGATCACGCGCTGGACAAGAGCCGCTTCAACGGCACGCGCCGAGAGGATGATATCAACGCATTCGTCAAAGACTTTTACAAAGAGACGAAGCGGCTGCATGATCACTTCGACAGTCACAAGTCAATGGCGAACGATGTTCAAACGGTGCTCGATCGCGCATCACAGATCGATCAGTTCATGCGCCGCAATCGGCTGAAGAAGGATGCGCAGAAAGACTGGTCAACGCTAAGAGCATATCTCGATGAGCTGGCGCAAGTTTATAACGTGACGTGGCGATGGTAGTGAGCAGTGAACAGTGAGGGAAGCCCGAGAGCGCGCTTTGTGTCAAGACTGAATCTCCTCTAGAATTGCTCGCACGACATCAGGCCGCCAAGCAAGTCTGGCGGACACGATAAGGGGCCGTAGCTCAGCTGGGAGAGCGCATGAATGGCATTCATGAGGTCAGGGGTTCGATCCCCCTCGGCTCCACCAAATCACACTTCAACGCCATCAACTGGTGGCATCGTTCGCGAATCTCAACGCTGGGCGAGCTGGGGGACAGGTCTGTTTCTTTTTTTGGCCACCGCGCTGGTCGTGCTGTGGCAAAACTCGCGCTTGGCAGTTCTTTGGGATCTTAGCTATGTCCTGGAAACCTCGTACCGGATTTCGCTTGGCGATATTCCCTACCGTGATTTCCCTTTTCCCTATCCACCGCTGACGTTTCTCACTCAGGCGGCGATCATAAAACTCACCGGGCATGTGTTCTGGCACCACATTGTTTACTGCGCACTGATGGGTGGACTGAGCACCGTACTAACCTGGCGCATTTTGCTAAACCTCCTGCGCGAATCATTGCCCTTTCCTCGTCTGCTCGCAACTACTTTGACTTCGCCTCTGGTTGTGCTGGGCATCTACTGCGTCTTTCCGCACCCTTTTTATGATCCTGATTGCACGTTTGCAATTCTGCTGAGCGTGTTCTTGTTGCAGCGACTCGAACAGAAACCGTCGTGTTCGTTAGCAGCAGTTCTCACCGGCCCAGTGCTGGTCGTTCCGCTATTCGTCAAACAGAACACGGGGCTTGCATTCTTCGTCAGCGCGGGACTTGGAATTCTGGGATTGATGGTAGTCGAGATATTCCGCAAACGCGCGATACGCCGCTACGTATTGGCGCTGGCTGCTGCCGGTTTCGCCCTGGGTTTGGCCTTATTGCTGCTTCATTTCACGGCGGGACTGAAAAACTATTGGCGTTGGACGATCACCTTTGCAGCGGCGCGTCGCACGCCTGCGGCCGCTGAAATGCTCGAAATCTACCGGGACAAGATGCTGCTTCTGTGGCTTGCGATCTTCGCGGTCGGAGCAGTCGGCGCCTGGTTCGGCCGCCGGCGCAGGCCGTGGTTATCGCTATTGTCGAGTTTGGCAATGTCAGTGCCTTTCGCGTGGCCGACGATCTACCTGCTGCGCGACCAGGACGCATCTGAAAGAGCAGAGCGGCTGCTGGCCCTCTGGCCGCTACTACTGGTTATTTCGTTCGTCATAGCAGTCATAACCAGCAAGAGACGGCGTGGCGTATCGCTCGTCCTGCCATTCATTCTAATCGGCACGGTTCACGGAGCCTTCATGTCGCAGCAGCTGTGGGGATCAACTTACGCTATCTGGCCGCTGTTCGTGATTTTGCTGGCGACGACGATCGTCGCAATCTCATCGTTGTCGAAACCGAGAGCGCTGTGGACAACCGTACCCTTCGCCGCGGTGGTGGTTGCTTCGCTGCTAATTTCAGGGGCCTACTACGTCCGCTCGCACGAGCGTCTGGATTACGCGAACCTCGATGAAGGTGAAATCAGACACTCGACACTTCCGCAGTTGAAAGGGCTTTCAACCCGCGGTGATTGGATTCCGAATTTCGAGGGACTCGTGCGTTATGCCGACCGCGAGATTCCGCTCGATGATGGCATCCTGATACTTCCTGGCGAAGACCTTTTCTATTACACGACCGGCCGGCGCCCGCGCTTCCCCGTGCTGATGTTCGATCATACTGTGAATCCCTACTCGCCGGAAGATATTCTGAAGCTTAGCCGCGAACGCAACATCCGCTGGCTAATCGTCAAGCAGGATTTACAAAACGAAGACGATCAAGTTGATCAGGGAAAAAATCGATTGGTGGAAGTGCTGGAACAGGACTTCGAGCAGGTCGAGTCTTTGGACAACTATGACATCTATCGACGAAATGACTCTCGCGAACGTGACCAGCAAGGGAACTGATCCGAGTCAATAACGAGTCATATCATTCAATTAGAAACTTCAACAAGCCGCGTGCTGCCGAAAGTCCGCCGATGCGATCTTCATCTGACCCATAGAAACCGAGAAGATCCGACCGCGGACCAGAGAGCATCTGCTCGGTGCGCAGTTGCTCGCGCTGGTACTCAATCTCTCGCTTCTCTTTCTGGCGCGAAACGTCCAGGCCGCCGCTGCGTATGAACTCAACGATTTCGTGCAGCTCGTCGCGGTCGAACCAGGTTCCGTGGCCCTTGCAAACATCGACTACAACGCCGGAGCAACGCGCAAAGTTTATTCGGTTCATTAACTGTCCACATTGCGGACAAGGCGCGTAGGTAATCTTGTTGGGCTTGCTGCGCCGATCGATTGAGCCCTCCCTATCGCCCACCCCAGGCGGGATGCCCGCCTGGGGACCCCGGTTGGTCGGGCTAGTGCCCCTATCTACTGGAATCTGGTGTGACGGCGCGAGCGAAGCCCCGCCAAGGACGGCTGATTGTTGCTCGCGGTCGGCACAGATCTTCTCGAACACTGCCACTTCGACCCAAAGCCCGCCGCAGCGCTCGCATTCACGCATTGCTTCCGCGCCGATCTTGACTGAAGACATATCAATTTTGCAGCGCGGGCACTTCAAGGCGGACAGTTGCGCAGGTCTCGCTTCCGCTGCTGCAGCGCCGCAATGGGGACAATGCCGACTTCCGATAAACATCATCGCGAAACAGGACGTGCACGCAATCGTGGCTAGCTTCGATTCACAGTATCGGCATTGCGGCGAGTCAGAAGAAACGGCCGCGCCGCAATTTGGACAAGTCAGAGTTTGTGCTTCCATGAGTCAGGAGCGCACATCCTGCGTTCGGTTCGCGGGCATCCTGCCCGCCCGAGATCGATCTCGCCCGCTCGCTACCGCGAGCGGTCCTGTAACTACCGTGTTAGACCGGTCTCACCCGCCCGCTACTGCGAGCGGTTCTGTAACCTTGCGGAGCTTAACATTCCCAGTCGGGAACGTGCCACGAAAAATTTCTTCTCACCAATCCGTTGCGAAGTTGTGAGCATTTTGATTTATCACTGATACTGGATCGCAAAATGCTGGACTCGGAATCGGACTGTATGCGATTCTTGAAGTCTCCAAAATAGTTCGCATGATTAACCAGCGAGGAAAAGGGGGGGAAGCATCATGAAAAGGCTTTTTCTGATCGCGATGGCGTCGCTGTTCGTGCCGACATGGGCTGGGTCGATTCCGGCGATCGCGCGCGACCTTTCAGCACAGAACAATCAGAACACGCAGGCTAACGCCTCGAGCTCGGAAACGAGCAATCGCCACAGACACCGCAGGCATCGTCGTCGCCGAATCGGGCAAACATACAAGCAAGCTGGAACGTCGACTGCTCGCGGCGGCGCGGGCTTTGGCAAGAATGTCGCACGCGGCAAACCGATCAAGGCCGGCAGAGTGCTAGGCAGCAACATGAAGACCGCCGGTCAGAATGTCGGTCAGGGAAGCAAGCAGGTAGGCGACACCGTTGTCGACAAGACGAAGACCGTCGGCCAGAAGAGCAAGGAAACTGGCGAAAAGGTGGTCGATAAGACGAAGAAGATCGTTAAGCCTCCGCAGTAAATCGGCTTGAAGCGGTGACCGACGCACGGCGGGTTCGTTGTGCGCTCCCGCCCCGCGCGGATGAGCCAGCGTTATCGATGAAGTCGCTCCGGGAGATCGACCGGAACTCGGCCTCTTGGTGCTGGCTGCGTCGCTGTAGTGTTTTGTAACCTGAGACTTGGAACTTGAGACTTGAAACTCAAACCATGAGCGCCACAATGCAGAAAAAATCGGACGTCACAACAGAACTGGACCAACTTTGCATCAACACGATTCGCGCGCTGGCCATCGACGCGGTGCAGAAAGCGAAATCGGGCCATCCCGGCTTGCCGCTCGGAGCAGCGCCGATGGCCTACGTTTTATGGACGAGATTCATGCGTTACAACCCTAAAAATCCGAAGTGGGAAAACCGCGATCGTTTTTTGCTTTCGGCCGGCCACGGCTGCATGTTGCTTTACGCGTTGCTATATCTGACTGGCTACGACCTTTCGCTCGATGAAATCAAGAACTTTCGTCAGTGGGGATCGAAAACGCCGGGCCATCCGGAATATGGTCTGGCGCCAGGCGTCGAGATTACGACGGGCCCGCTGGGTCAGGGCTTCGCGAATGGCGTCGGCATGGCGATGGGGGCGGCGCATCTCGCCGCAAAATTCAACCAGCAGGATTTTCCACTGATCGATCACTACGTTTACGCGATCGTGTCTGACGGCGATTTGATGGAAGGCGTGGCGTCGGAAGCAGCGTCGCTCGCCGGGCATTTGAAGCTTGGCAAATTGATTTATCTTTATGACGACAATCACGTGACCATCGAAGGCTTCACCGATCTGGCTTTTTGCGAGGACGTGCCGAAGCGATTCGAAGCCTACGGCTGGCATACTTCTACGGTCGAAGATGGAAACGATCTCGCGGCAATTGAAGCGGCAATTCGCGACGCGCAGTCGGTTGCCGATCGCCCGTCGCTAATTTCCGTCAAGACGACGATCGGGTACGGCATGCCCACCGCCGGCACGCGCAAGGCGCATAGCGACCCCCCGGGAGAGGAAGCCGTGCGAGAGACCAAGCGACATCTGGGTTGGCCTGAAGACAAGCAATTCTACGTGCCCGATGAAGCGCTCGCGCATTTTCGCAAAGCGATTGATCGCGGGGCGCAGCAGGAGAATGAGTGGAATAACCTGGTGAAGAAGTACCAGGACAAGCATGCGGATCTCGGAAAGCTGTGGCAACAGACTATGAGCGGTGAGCTTCCAGACGGGTGGGAGAAGCATCTGCCGATTTTCGAGGATGCCGAGCCCGTTGCGACGCGGGTTGCGAGCGGCCAGGTGATCAATGCACTGGCGCCGCACATGCCGATGCTCATCGGTGGTTCAGCCGATCTGGGCGTGTCGAACAACACCGACATTAAAGACAGCGGCGATTTCGAAGCCGGCCGTTACGAAGGCCGCATCGTTCACTTTGGCGTTCGCGAACACGCCATGGGCGCAACCCTGACGGGCATGTCACTGAACGGGGGACTGATTCCTTTCGGCGGCACGTTCATGACTTTTTCGGATTACATGCGGCCATCGATTCGCCTCGCTTGTCTCTCGGGGGTCCAGGTAATTTACGTTTTCACGCACGATTCGGTTGGGCTTGGTGAAGATGGACCGACACATCAGCCGATTGAACACCTCGCGGCGCTGCGCGCGATTCCGCATCTGTTTGTGATTCGTCCCGCTGATGTGCACGAAGTGCGCGAAGCCTGGCGGCTGGCAATTCTTCGTCACCACGCACCAACGGCGCTGGCGCTGACGCGACAAAAGGTGCCCCTCATTGACAGGAAACAATATGCTTCCGCCGAAGGTTTGCGTCGCGGCGCATATGTCCTGGCCGAGGCAGAACCGATTAATGGAACCACTCAGGTTAGCAAACGGGGCGCTAGCCCAACCCCGGGGTCCCCAGCCGGGCAGCCCGGCTGGGGTGGGACGGTGAGGGAGGGCTCAGGCGCGGCTGAGACATCCAAGTTAATCCTGATCGCCACAGGCTCGGAGGTTTCACTCGCTCTCGACGCGCGCGAACAGTTACAAAAAGACGGCATTCCCACGCGCGTCGTTTCCATGCCATGTATTGAATTATTTGAAGAACAATCGCAAGCCTATCGCGACAAGATTCTGCTGCCATCAGTCACTGCGCGCCTCGCCATCGAAGCCGGCGTGCGACAAGGCTGGGATCGTTACGTTGGACCGCAAGGCGATGTGATCTGCCTCGATCGCTTCGGCGCCTCCGCGCCGGGCGAGGTGGCTTTGAAGAAGCTGGGATTCAACGTTGATAACGTCCTCACTCACGCACGCGGCCTGTTGAAATAATCTTCTGCCGATGCGCGCAGTCACAATCACTTCACACGGCGGAATCGAAGGTCTCGAAATCCGCGAGGTGGCCGATGCTCCGCGCGCAACCGCGGATCGCGTGCTAGTGCGCGTCCGGGCTGCGGGATTGAATCGTGCTGATATCTTGCAACGCATGGGCCGATATCCCGCGCCGCCCGGTTATCCGCAAGACATCGCGGGACTCGAATTCGCCGGTGAAGTTACGGAAGTCGGCGACGATGCGCGCAGGTGGAAAGTTGGCAATCGCGTCTTCGGGATCACCGGTGGCGGCGCACAAGCGGAATTTGTAAACGTTCCGGAAAGCACACTTGCGGAGATTCCATTAAACCTTAATTGGGCCGAAGCCGCCTCTATTCCCGAAGTCTTCATGACTGCGCACGACGCGCTTTTCACGCAGTGTGGATTGCAGTTGGGCGAGCGCGTCTTGATTCATGCGGCGGGTTCCGGCGTCGGCACCGCCGCGAGCCAATTGGTGCGCGCTTCCGGAGCGTTTGCGTACGGCACCTCTCGTACAGCCGAGAAACTTGAAAGAGCGAAAGAGTTTGGTTTGACAGATTCGGTCGTCGTTGACGGCGATGCCATGCAGTTCGCCGACGCCGTGAAACGCTGGACGAACCAAACCGGGGTTAACGTGATTCTGGATCTCGTGGGTGCGGCTTACCTGAGAGCTAACCTTGAAGCCCTGGCGACGAGAGGCCGTTTGATTTTCGTCGGCACTACCGGCGGCGCCAAAGCAGAGATAGATTTCTCGATTGTGATGGGCAAACGCCTACGAATTATGGGAACGTCACTGCGCACTCGTTCGATTGCCGAGAAGGCAACAGCGACGCAGCTATTCGCACAGCAGGTCGTACCGTTACTTGCCAGCGGCGCGGTACGGCCGGTTATCGATGGGGTATTTAAGATGGA
>Ga0207684_10001879_pt1 | contig 21845 bp, 23 predicted proteins | sample KBSK5501metaG_FD_184342 | JGI IMG/M metagenome (GOLD analysis project Ga0207684, IMG submission 184342) | Corn, switchgrass and miscanthus rhizosphere microbial communities from Kellogg Biological Station, Michigan, USA - KBS K5-50-1 metaG... | ecosystem: Host-associated > Plants > Roots >...
ATGCCGTGGGTGAGCCACCAGAACATGTCGCCCGCGGTGTGCTCCGCGGTATGGGGCGCGGTCAGGTCCGCCGGAGGCTTGGGCAGCCCGGCGCCCCCGGGCCCGTCACCGCGCCCGCCCGCGCCGTGGCAGGTGGCGCAATGGGCGCCATAGAGCACTCCACCGCTCGCCACCGAGACTGCCTGGTAGGGCACGGAGGAGCGCCGGTAGGTCGTCGGATAGGCGTCCACCGTCATCGGCGGTAGCGCGACCCAGAGCCCGATCGCAAGTGCGCCGCTGCCGACCCCGACCAGGAGCACCCGCACCGAGCGCAGCAGCAGGCCCACGATGATCGCGAGGAGCCCCACGAAGGCGACCTGTAAGCCGATCAGGAGGCGCGTCGCGCCGCCGGGTAGCGCCGCCGCCACTTCCCAGGAATACCGCTGCGAGAAGGGCCACCACACCGGATCGTGCACCGCCGGCGGCGAGAGTGAGAGGCTGGTCGTCAGCAACAAGATCAGCACGGCGAGCCCGGATTCGGCCGCGATGAACCGCCCGAGCTGCGCCATGGCGGGCCGGCCGACGGTGGCGCCGTCGCCCGACAGGCGCGGCAGCAGCCGCCGGCGGTTGTGCTGGGCCAGGAGCAGGATCGGGATCAGGAGGGAGATCTTGAGCAGGAGCAGCCATCCGTAGCGAGTGCCGACCAGGGCGGGGATGGAGCCGACCTGGAACCACGTGTTGCCGAGACCGGTGAGGATCACGATCGTCATCACCGCCAGCGCCAGGCGCGAGAAGGCGCGCGCGGCCAGCACCGCGAAGGGCCGCGCGTCTGCCCCCGCCTCGCGCGAGGCGTCGCGCAGGAGCGCGCCCAGCGGCAGGAGCGCGCCGAACCACGCCCCGGCCGCGATCAGGTGGAGGGCGTGGAGCAGTGCCGCGGCCAGGCCCGACGGCTCCACCGCCGCCGCGTGGCCGGCCCACGCCATGGCCGCGGCGCCCAGCGCGGCGAGCAGCCACGCTTCGGCGCGGAAGGCCAGCCGGTCGGCCGTGGAATGCTCGCGCTCGCGCAGCAGCAGGAGCGCGGTCAGCAGGAGGAGCAGACCGTGGCGCACCAGCCACACGGTGCCGAACTGGCTTTGCCCCAGCAGCCGTATCCATTCGACGATCTCCAGCGCGGCCCGGGGGCGGCCGGTGACCACGGCGGCCTGATACGCGACCGTGGCGAGCCCGGAGAGCAGGAGCAGCCCCGCGAGCGCGCGGGCCCAGCGGAGCATGCGCGATTCCCAGGCGAGCGCGGTGGGCCGATCGCTGCGTCCGGCCAGCAGCAAGGCGGTGACGAGGCCCACCAGCCCGAGGCCGCAGGCCAGATGCAGCCAGCGGGCGGCGATGCCGAAGCCGATCATCCGGCCCTGCGGGTCAGCAGCATCACGATGACGACGATGAGCACGCCCGCGACGAGCGCCAGCACTGCGGCGAGCAGGCCGATCATCAACGGGCTCATCTCCTCGGTGCGGAGCGGACCGCCGTGGTCGGCCCACGCCGTGGTGGCCAGGAGAAGCGAGGGGAGTCCCATGGGCGGCATCATTATAATGAGTCCGTGCGCGCCGTCATCTTCGACGCCGGCAATACCCTGTTGCGGATGAACTACGCAATCATCGCCGAGCACCTCCAGGCGCGCGGCCGCGCGGTGACCCTCGACCAGGTCGAGGAAGCCGAGCTGCGGGCCCGGGTGCGGCTCGATCCGCATCTGGCGCCGGGGGCCTCCACCGAGAGCCGCGACACCCACGGTTGGTATCTGCGGTACATGCTCGAGCACCTGGCCATCACCGAGGAGGCGGAGGTCGAGGCGATCGCGCGGTGGCGCCGCGGCTACAACCTGCCGGTGGGGCTCTGGAACCGGGCCGATCCGGAGGCCCTCGCGGCCGTCCGGCGCGTACGGGAGGCGGGCCTCGTGGCCGGCGTCATCTCCAACTCGAACGGCTCGGTGCGCTCCATCCTGGAGCAGACGGGCCTGGCCGCGCACCTGCACTTCATCATCGACTCCTCCGTGGTGGGCGTGGAGAAGCCCGACCCGCGCATCTTCCACCTCGGCCTGCGCGAAGCCGGGGTTGCACCGGATGAAGCGGTCTACGTGGGCGACCTCTACTCGGTCGACGTGCTGGGCGCCCGCGCGGCCGGGCTCGAGGGCATCCTGCTCGACCCGCGCGGGTTCTGGGCGCCCCGGGACTGCCCCCTCGCGCGCGGCCTGGACGAGGCGGTGCGCCTGGCCCTCGGTCAGGACGGCAAGGTCACGTAGGGGTAGCGGCGGAGGGCGTCGTAGACGATGCCCTTCATCCGCTCGACCGCCGCCGCGGTGCGGCCCTCGAAGCGCAGGGTGAGGTAGGGGTTGGTGTTGGAGGCGCGGACGAGCCCCCAGCCTTCGGGGAAGATGATGCGGGCCCCGTCGATGTCGATGGCCTCGTAGCGGCTCTTGAACTCCCGCGCCAGCTCGGCCACCAGCGCGAACTTCTTGTCGTCCGGGCAGGGCGCCTTCAGCTCGGGCGTCGCGTGCAGATGTGGCAGGGTGTCGAAGTGGCCGGAGGCGGGCTTCGTGTCGCCCGCCACCAGCTGGAGGAACCGGCAGGAGGCGAGGACGCCGTCGTCCACGCCGTACCAGTTCTCGCCGAAGAACATGTGACCGGAGACCTCGCCGCCGAGGAGGATTGAGTCCTCGCGCATCTTCCGCTTCAGCAGCGAATGGCCGGTCTTCCACATGATGGGCCGGCCGCCGTGCTTCTCGATGTCGTCCACCAGCACCTGTGACGACTTGACGTCGAACACGACCTTGGCCCCCGGATGGCGCGTCAGGAGATCGCGGGCCAGCAGGGCCAGCAGCAGGTCCGCCTCGTGGCGCCGCCCCTTCTCGTCCACGATCCCGACCCGGTCGGCGTCGCCGTCGTAGGCGATGCCAACGTCGGCGTGGACCTCGAGCACCTTCGCCACCAGGTCGCGCATGTTCTCCTCCATCTCCGGATCGGGTAGATGGTTGGGGAACGTGCCGTCGGACTCGCAGTAGAGCTCCACCACCTCGCAGCCGAGCCGGCGCAGCAGCTCGGGGGCGAAGACGCCCGCGATGCCATTGCCCGCGTCGACCACGACCTTGAGCCGGCGGGCGAGGCGCACGTGCCCGGTGATGGCGCTCAAATACTCCTCGCGCGGGTCGCGGCTGGAGCGGGTGCCCGCACCGCGCTCGAAGTCGCCCGAGGTGATGGTGGCGAGCAGCCCCTGGATCTCCTCCTCGGTGAGCGGCGCCGCCGCCGCGTGCACCATCTTGACCCCGTTGTCGGACACCGGGTTGTGGCTGCCGGTCACGGTGGCGCCCCCGTCGAGCTTCCAGTGCGCGGTGGCGAAGTACAGGAGCGGCGTGTGGTTGACGCCGATGTCCACCACGTCGAGGCCGGTGGAGAGCACGCCGGTCGCGAAGCCCTCCTTGAGCGCGGGCGACGAGGTCCGATTGTCCATCCCGAGCGCCACCACGCGGCCCCCGCGTCGCTTGACCAGGGTGCCGTAGGCGCGCCCCACCAGCTCGAACACGGGCGGGGTGATGTCGATGCCCACCTTCCCGCGCACGTCGTAGGCGCGGAAGATGTAGGGGTTCAGCTCGGCCACGCGCGCCCCGCTATAGCACCGCGATCGCTTCGATCTCGATCAGCCACTCCGGGAAGGCCAGCGCGGTCACCGCCACCAGGGTGGAGGCGGGCTGCTTCTTCCCGAGGAACTCCTCGCGGATCGGGACCACGTCGGCTCGATGGCGGATGTCGGTGAGGTAGGTGTTGATCTTGACGATGTTGTCCATCGTGCCGCCGCCCGCCTCCACCTGGGCCTTGAGAGACTGGTAGGCGGCGCGAGCCTGCGCCTTGATGTCGCCGGGGTAGGCGGGGTTGCCCTTGTCGTCGTAGGCGACCTGCCCCGCGATGTAGAGAATGGTCTGCGCCCCGCTGACCTTCACGGCCTGCGAGTAGGCCGGCGGATCCCAGAAGCCCTTCGCGGCGTAGCGCTCGATCTTGGCCATGCGTTCTCCTCCGATGGGGGATGGGGTGCTCGTGATTGGGGTACTATATCGCGAACGGAGCGACCCGATGCCCAAGGAGTTCGCCCCTCACCGGGAGAGACCCGCATGGACGACGCCCTCAAGGAGACCACGCGCAAGACCGCCCGCATGCTCTTTCACACGATCAAGAGTGGGGTGGGCTTCGACACGTGGAAGAAGTTCGACAAGGACCTCGCGCGCGAGCTGAGCATGTTCTTCACCGGCAAGCTCTACAGCCGGGAGGTGATCTCCCAGAAGCAGCGCGAGCTGTGTGCGGTGGCTTCGCTCACCGTGCTCAACCGCCGCAACGAGGTGCGCGCCCACATCCACGCCGCCCTCAACGTGGGCGCGACCCGCCAGGAGGTCACCGAGGTGATCTTCCAGCAGGTCACCTACGGCGGCATGCCCGTCGTGGTGGAGGCCCTCGGGGTGTTCAAGGAGGTCCTGGAGGAGCGGGGCGAGTGGCGGGAGTGACGACGGAGCCCGCCATGCACGACGCGGTCGCGGCCCTGGTCCGGGCCGCGCGGGCCGCGGGCGAGATCGCGATGACGTACTACCGCGGCGGCTTCGAGGTCACGATCAAGCCGGACCAGACACCGGTGACCCAGGCCGACCGCGAAGCCGAGCAGGCGATCAAGGCGGTCCTGAGGGGCGCGTTTCCCGACCACGGCTTCCTCGGCGAGGAGTTCGGCCAGGAAGGGCCGAAGGATCGTCGCTTCATCATCGATCCCATCGACGGCACCCGGAACTTCATCCGCCGGGTGCCGGTCTGGGCCGTCCTCATCGGCCTCGAGGAGGCGGGGGAGGTGACCGCGGGCGTCGTGTTCAACCCGGCCAGCCGCGAGATGTTCTGGGCCCGGAAGGGCGACGGGGCGTGGGCCGACGGGGAGAGGATCCGCGTCTCGGACTGCGCGGTCCTCGACCAGGCCACCCTGTTGCACGCCGATCTGCACCTGCTGCGGCGGGCCGGCATCTGGAACTCGTTCGTGCGGATGGTCGACGCCTGCGGCCGCACGCGCGGCTTCGGCGACTACTACGGCTATGGCCTGGTGGCGTCGGGCAAGGCCGAGATCTACCTCGAGACGGATCTCAAGCCGTGGGACATCGCGCCGGTGAAGATCCTGGTGGAGGAAGCGGGCGGGCGGCTCACCGACTTCTCGGGCCGGCCCACCATCTACGACGGCTCGGTGCTGGCCACCAATGGTCGCCTGCACGAGCAAGCCCTCGATCTCCTCCACGCCTGATGCGCCTGAAGCCGTTCCGCGCGATCCGCCCCGTGCCCGCACTGGCGGCCGCAATCGCGTCGCCCCCTTACGACGTGGTGAGTCGCGCCGAGGCGGCCGCGCTGGCCCGCGGCAACCCGATGTCCTTCCTCCACGTGTGCCGCTCCGAGATCGACCTGCCCGACGGCGTCGACGCCTACGACCCGCGCGTCTACGCCCGGGCGCGAGAGAATCTCGACGCGCTGCTGGCCCAGGGCGCCCTCGTGCGGGACCCCCGCCCCGCGCTCTTTCTCTACCGTCAGATCATGGAGGGCCGCGCGCAGGTCGGCGTGGTCGGCTGCGCGCACCTCGGTGACTACGAGGCCGACGTCATCCGCAAGCACGAGAAGACGCGGCCCGACAAGGAGGATGACCGCACCCGCCACGTCCTCACCACGGGCGCCCAGGCCGAGCCCGTACTCCTGACGTACCGCGGGCGGCCCGAGATCGATCGCCTCGTCGCGGCGGCCACGACGGCACCCCCGCTCTACGACTTCGTCACCCCCGACCGGGTGGCCCACACCGTCTGGCGTATCGACGATCCGGCGCCGTACCTGGACGGCTTCGACCGCGTCACCGCCGCCTATGTGGCCGACGGGCATCATCGCTCGGCCAGCGCCTGGCGGGCGGCGCGCCAGCGGCGGGGCGAGAACGCGCGGCCCCCGGGAGACGAGGAGCACGAGTGGCTCCTGGCCGTGCTCTTCCCGGCCGCGCAGCTCCGCATCCTGGCCTACAACCGGGTGATCACCGATCTCGGGGGGCGGACTCCCGACGAGCTGCTCGCCGATCTGGGAGGGATCGGGCACCTCGCCGTCACCGACGATCCGGTGCCCCCGGGTCCGGGCCGCTTCTGCTTCTATCTCGGGAGGCGCTGGCGGAGGCTCGAGCTGGCCGAGAGCTCGATCGACCGGTCGGACCCGGTCCGCGCGCTCGACGTCTCGCTCCTGCAGGAGCGCGTGCTGGGGCCTCTGCTAGGGATCACCGACCAGCGCACCGACAAGCGGATCGACTTCGTCGGCGGCGTTCGCGGCGCGCGCGCCCTGGAGGCGCGGGTCGACGCGGGCCTGGCCGCGCTCGCCATCTCGCTCTACCCGACCACGGTGGATCAGCTCATGGCCGTCTCGGACGCCGGTCACGTCATGCCGCCCAAGAGCACGTGGTTCGAGCCCAAGCTCCTGAGCGGCCTCTTCGTCCATCCCCTCGACTGAGGTCAGTCCATGTTCTCGCGAATCGGTACCTGGCAGGGCTCACCGGCCGAGCTCGAGAGCTGGATCACGCGCGCCCGTGAGCAGGTGAAGCCGAGCATCCAGCAGGATCCCGGGCTCAAGGCCGTCTACTGGCTCGTCGATCGCGAGGCGGGCAAGGGCATGATCGTCACCATCTGGGAGAGCCGGGAGGCGATGGTCGCCAGCGAGAAGGCCCGGGCCGCGCGGCAGGCTGCGACGTCGGCGGCCACCGGGGCCACCGTGACCACGGACCGGTACGAGGTCGTGGACTGGCTCGTGACATGACGGACTACAGGCTGCTCGTGGTGCGGATATTCGTGACGGACTGGCCACCGGGGAGCGTCAGCTCGAGCTGGAGCGCGTCGATCCGGGCGTCCTCGCCCATTTCCGCGATCCGGATGATAACGTCCTCACGCTCGTGAGCGAGCCGAGCTAGACGGCGGAGGGAGGCGTGGCCATGACTTTCGTATCGCAGATCGATCCCTTCTCGCGCGAATTCCTCACGGACCCGTATCCGTTCCACGAAGAGCTTCGGGAGGCCGGGCCCGTGGTCTGGCTCGACCGGTACAACATCTGGGCGATGGCCAGGCACGAGGAGGTCAGGGCCTGCCTCATGGACTGGGAGACCTTCTGCTCCTCGGCGGGGGTCGGGCTCAGCGATTTCCGCAAGGAGACGCCGTGGCGCCCGCCGAGCCTCATTCTCGAGGCCGATCCGCCGCTCCACACCCGCACCCGGGCGGTGTTGACCCGCATTCTCTCGGCCGCCGCCATGAAGAGGCTCTGGACGACCTTCGAGCAGGACGCGATCCCGCTCGTCGATCGGCTCGTCGAGCGTGGGACGTTCGACGCGGTTCGAGACCTCGCCGAGGTCTACCCGCTCAAGGTCTTTCCGGACGCGGTCGGGCTCGAGGAGGAGGGACGGGACAACCTGCTGCCGTATGGCAACATGGCGTTCAACGCGTTCGGGCCACGGAACGACCTCTTCCATCAGGCGATGACCAACGCGCAGCCGGTCATCAGCTGGATCATGTCGAAGTGCCAGCGGGCGGCCCTGGCCCCGGACGGCCTGGGGGCTCAGATCTACGCCGCCGCCGATGCCGGTGCGCTCACCGAAGGCGAGGCGTCGCTCCTCGTGCGATCGTTCCTGACCGCGGGGCTGGACACCACGGTCGTCGGACTCGGCAACGCGCTCTTCTGCTTCGCGCACCACCCGGAGCAGTGGCGGCGTCTCCGGCAGGATCCCTCGCTCGCGCGCGCGGCCTTCGACGAGGTGCTCCGCTTCGAGTCGCCGGTCCAGACGTTCTTCCGGACCACGACGCGTCCGGTGGAGGTCGCCGGAGTGAAGCTCGGCGAGGGCGAGAAGGTGCTGCTCTTCCTGGCCGCCGCCAACCGGGACGCGCGGCGCTGGGAGGACCCGGACCGCTTCGACATCACGCGCCGCGCGACCGGGCACCTCGCGTTCGGCGTCGGCATCCACGGCTGCGTCGGCATGGCGGTCGCGCGTCTGGAAGCCGAGATCGTGCTGACCCTCCTGGCTAGCCGAGCCGAAGCGATCGACCTCGACGGTGAGCCCGAGCGCCGGCTCAACAACACGCTCAGAGGCCTCGCACGCCTGCCGGTCCGGGTCCGCCCGTCTTGACAAGCGCCGGACCCTGTCCGAGAATCGCGCCAGCGTTCACCGGCTCGATCGCTCGTCATCGCCGACGTATTCACCTTCAGAGGAGGACCTATTCATGAGCACGATCAGCAGGCGGCGATTTCTCGCGAACGCGGGCTTGCTCGGAGCGGGGGCGGTGCTCGCGGAGGGCGCGCTCCGGCGCGCGTGCGCGGACAAGCCGCTGAACTTCTCGGGATGGGTCTTCAAGCCCGATACCGTGAAGGACTACGTCGAGTTCTACAACAAGAAGTACGGGGGGCAGGTGAAGTACGAGGCGATTCCGTGGACGGCGTACCACCCCACCATGGAGACGCGCGCCTTCGCGGGCGAGATCGTCGACGTGATGTACTGCAACCACAACAACCGCGAGCGCTGGTACGAGAACGGGCTGATCCGCCCCATCGACGACCTGCCCGGTACCGACGAGCTCAAGAAGAAGATGACGCCGGCCAACCTGGACAGCCTGAAGAGCAAGGACGGCAGCAAGCTCCTCGGCCTGCCCTACTTCACGAGCCTCTTCGTGCTCATCTACAACGAGCCCATGCTCAGCCAGGCCGGCATCAAGGCGCCGGCCAAGAGCTGGGACGAGCTGGTCGAGCACTGCACGAAGCTCAAGAAGGACAAGGTCAGCGACACCCCGTTCCTGCCCAACTGGAACAACAGCCCGTCGGGAACCATGCCCCAGTTCATGACCGACTGCTTCTCGGAGGGGGCCAACGTCTTCGACGCGAAGAATCGCGTGATCGTGGACCAGGAGCCCGGGGCGGCGCGGGCCATGGAGCGCTGGCATAAGGTGTACAAGGCGGAGCTGGTGAATCCCGAGGTGCTCACCAAGACCTCATCCACCGACACCCACCGCATCTTCTGGACCGGGCGTTACGCCTACCACACGAACCACTCCTACTACCTCAAGACCATCGCGGGGGAGCCCGAGAACTCGAAGCTCGCCCCCAAGAAGGCCAAGATGGCGATGTACCCGGGAACCGGCCAGACCTACATGTGGACCGACTCCTACGTGGTGAACGCCAAGACCAAGGTGCTCGACGATGCCTGGAAGCTCACGAAGTTCCTGGGCGGGAACCTGAACGGTGACTGGTACGTGCAGCGGCAGTGGTGCCTGATCTCGGGCCTCGACAACCCGTACCCCGAGATGTACGACCACCCCGAGATCATCCAGTCCTACGATCGGTGGATCGACCTGAAGATGCTGCGCGAGCAGTACAAGAAGGGCCGCGTGATCGCCGCCTACAAGGAGCCCTGGTACGGCGAGTACGACACCAAGGCGGTGGCCACGGTGCACAACATCATCCGGGGCACGACCACCGTGCCCAAGGGCCTGAAGGACCTGGTCGCGCTGCAGAAGTCGCTGGCGTAGTTGGCGGTCGGGATCCCGACCCCGGTGGCGGTGCCCCGCCTCGGGCTACGTGCCGTGCGCCTGTCCGAGGTCTCCTTCGCCTGGCTGCTGGTGGCGCCGGCGATCCTCGCGATCGTGGTGGTGGTCGCGGTCCCGCTCGCCTACTCGCTCTGGCTCTCGTTCACCGACGTCAACCTGCTCCGCACCAGCGGCGCGGCCCTCGAGCTGTTCGGGATCCGGCTCCCCCTCTACCGCTGGGTGGGGCCGAAGAACTACCTCCAGGTCTTCTCCGACCCGCTCTACTGGGACTCCCTCTGGCGCACGCTCTACTTCGTGGGCGCGTTCGTGATCGAGGCGACCCTCGTCGGCATCGGGGTGGCCCTGGTGTTGAACGAGCGCTTCCCGGGCCGTCCCCTGATGCGGAGCCTCCTCCTCGTCCCATGGTCGCTGTCACGTATCGTGGTGGGGCTGCTCTGGATCGGTATCCTCGACTTCGAGTTCGGCGCCTTCAACGGCTATGCGCAGCGGCTCGGCCTGCTGACCGGGTCGATCGCCTTCTTCAAGGACGGCTTCAGCGCGCTGAACGTGCTGGTGTCGGTCTACATGTGGAACCAGGCGCCGTTCGCGACCCTCTTGTTCCTGGCCGGCATGCAGTCGATCTCCGAGGACCTCTACGCGGCCGCCGAGGTGGACGGCGCCGGCTACTGGCAGCGCTTCCGCTACGTGACCCTGCCCGCGCTCCGGCCCATCCTCTTCCTGGTGCTGGTGCTGTGCACGGTGAACGGCTTCCTCATGCTGGACCTCATCTACATCCTCACCATGGGTGGACCCGCGAACGAGACCACGACCATCTCCTGGCTCGGGTTCCAGACGAGCTTCGCGTTCTTCAAGTTCGGCCCGGGAACCGCGATCCTCTACACGCTCACCGGGCTCTGCCTGCTCCTGACCTTCATCTACCACCGGCTCATCCTGGCCCGCTTCGAGCCCGAAGGCTGACCGCGTGGCGACGGTGGCGGCGAGACCGAGCTATCGGGGCGGCAGCTACAAGGCGCGCTCCGGTCAGAGCCGCGCGCTGCTCTACGGCCTCATCGCCGTGGTCACCCTGTGGCTCATCGGGCCCTTCATCTGGCTCTTCGTCACCAGCATCTCGTATCAGCGGAATCTGCTCGCCCGGCCGCTGCCCTTCGTCCCGCCCGAGGTCACCCTGGAGAACTACCGGATGATCCTCGGTCTGGTGCGCTTCCACGCCGAGGGCCAGGCCGCCAAGATCCTGCCCTCCATGCTGAACACGCTGATCGTGGCCTCGGTGGTCACGATCGTGAACCTCGTGGTCGGCACCACCGCCGGCTACGCCTACGCCCGGTTCCGGTTTCCGCTCAAGACGTTCTCGCTCTTCGCCCTGCTGTTCACGCGCATGCTCCCCACCATCGTCCTGATCCCGGCCTTCTTCGTGATGTTCCGCGCCCTCGGGCTGCAGAACACGCTGGCCGGGCTGGTCGTCGCCTACTGCTCCTTCACGCTGCCCTTCACGGTGTGGATCATGAAGGCGTACTTCGAGACGGTGCCGGCCGACCTCGACAAGAGCGCGCTCGTCGACGGCTGCAACCGCCTGCAGGCCTACTGGCGGGTGGTGCTCCCGGTGTCGGGACCGGGGCTGGTGGCGGGCGGGGCCTTCACCTTCATGCTCTGCTGGAACGAGTTCGTGGTCGCCCAGGTGCTCAACACCAAGCCGGGCACGACCACGCTTCCCCCGGTCATCGCGGCCATGAACGGCCAGGTCAACGTGGACTACTCGGTGATCGCGGCCTCGGGCTTCCTGGGCGCGCTGCCCGCGGTCCTGCTCGTGCTGATCTTCCAGAAGTACATGGTGCAGGGGCTCACCGCCGGGTCGGTCAAGGGCTGACCGCGTATCCAACCGTCGGCATTGACCGAGCGATTCCGGTCCCGTAGTCTGAGCGCGTGGCGCAACCGCCGTTGACCTTGAAGCGCTGGAAGCGTGTCGAGTACGAGCGGCTCGTCGATCTTGGCGCGTTCGAGGGCGACCCGGTCGAGCTGATCGGCGGGCTGCTCATCGTCGCCGAGCCCCAGAACAGCCCGCACGCCACCGCGGTCGGCGCCGCCGACGATGCCCTGAGGGCGGTGCTGCCGCCCGGCTTCATCGTGAGGGCCCAGATGCCGATCGCCCTCGACGACGAATCTTCCCCGGAGCCTGATCTGGCGGTGGTGCCGGGCCGGCGCGCCGACTATCAGCTCGCGCATCCGACGCGCGCGGCGCTCGTCGTCGAGGTGGCCGATTCGAGCCTCCAGTTCGACCGCCGGGAGAAGGGGAGCCTCTACGCGCGGGCCCGGATCGCGGAGTACTGGATCGTCAATCTGATCGACCGTGTCCTCGAGATCCATCGCGACCCGGCGCCCGACCCCGCCGCGCCGCACGGATGGCGCTACCGATCGGTTTCCATCCTGGCGCCGCCGTCCGTGGTCACGCCGGTGGCGCTGCCGTCGGCTCGGATCCGGATCGCCGACCTGGTGTCGTAAGGCGCCGCTCGCGAGCCGCCGAGCGCCGCGTCACTGCGGCAGGTAGAGGCGGGTGAAGTGGTCGTCGATCACCTCGCCGTCGGGGCTCACCGTGAAGTTCGATGTGATCAGCCCCTGCGCGCCCGCGAAGCGCCCCTCGCCGCCCGTGACCCGCCACATCACCACGCCGTGGCTCCCGCTTCCGCCCGCCGCCGGCCCCACCTGCCCGCGCCCCACAGTGTCGAAGGAGATCGAGCCGGCGCGACCGTAGGTGATGGTGCCGTCCTCGACGAAGGACCCGTCGGGGAAGCGCTCCACGCGGGATTCGAGCACCGCGGACTCGCCGGGCACGGGGTCGATGTCGGCTCGCACGCCGCTCGGACCGAGGACGGTTCGCAGCGCCTGGCTCGGCGCGGTGGTGCGGGCCTGGCGCTTTGTGGTCGAGCCGGCGACCGGCCCGCCGCGGCCGCGGAACTCGAGCGCGAAGACGAGCTCGCGCATGGGGCTCTAGAACACGATCACGCCGCGGCCCAGCTCGCCCGCGGCGAGGGCCCGGAACGCCTCGTTGGCGTCCTCGAGCGCGTAGCGATGGGTGATCAGCTCGTCGATGCGGAGCTTCCCGGCCTGGTAGAGGCGCACCAGCCGCGGCAGATCCTCGCGGGTGCGCGCGCTGCCGTAGCTCGAGCCGCGGACGACCCGCTCGCCGGTCACTACCGGCCGCGCGTCGAGCGGGACGGTGGCGCCCGTCTCCGGCACGCCGATGAGCACGCAGGTGCCGCCCGGCGCGAGAGCGTCGATCGCCTGGGTGATGGGGCGCGTCGCCCCGACCGCCACGAAGGTATAGTCGGCGCCCCGGCCGGTGATCGCGCGGATGGCGGCGGCCGGATCCTCCTTGGATGAGTCGATGCCGTGAGTCGCGCCGACCGCGCGCGCGTGGTCGAGCTTCCCGGCGAGCAGATCCACCGCGATGATGGGATGCGCCGCCACCATCGCCCCGCCCTGGACGACGTTGAGGCCGACGCCGCCCACCCCGAAGACCGCCATGCTCGCGCCGGCCGGCACCGCCGCGGTGTTGAGCACGGCGCCCACGCCCGTCATCACCGAGCAGCCGATGAGGGCGGCGCGGTCGAGGGGCATCGCTTTGTCGATGCGGATCGCGCACGATTCGTGGACCACGGTGCGCGAGGCGTAGGTGGCGACGTGGCCATAGTGATAGACCGGCGCGCCGTTGAGCGACATGCGCGTGCTCCCGTCGGGCAGCACGCCCTTGCCCGGCTGGCGGCGCTCGCAGAGATTGGGGCGGCCGATCACGCAGTAGTGGCAGCGCCCGCAGGTGGGGGCCCACGAGAGGATCACGTGGTCGCCCATCGCGAGCTCCGTCACTCCGGGGCCGAGGGCCTCCACCACCCCCGCCCCCTCGTCGCCCAGCACGATGGGCAGGGGCACGCCCTTCCAGCTCCCGTCCGCGGCGTGGAGACAGCTGTGGCAGACCCCGCTCGCGGCCATGCGCACCAGCACCTCGCCCTGGCGGGGGGCCTCGAGAGCCACGTCCTCAACCCGCTGCGGCTTGCCCTGCTCGAAGAGAACGGCTGCGCGCATGAATGCCTCCGTGAGATTCAGCGACCGTAGCGGATCCGGGGATCGAGATAGCTGTAGAGCAGATCCACCACCAGGTTGATGGACATGAACAGCACCGCGATGAAGAGGATGGTGGACTGGGTGAGCGGGTAGTCGCGCTGGTAGATGGACCAGAGCACGAGCCGGCCGACCCCGGGCAGCGTGAAGACCTCCTCGACCACCACGGTGCCGCCGAGCAGGATGCCGATCTGCAGCCCCACCACGGTGACCACCGGGATGAGGGCGTTGCGAAAGGCGTGCTTGAGCACGACGATGCGGGAGGCCAGGCCCTTGGCCGCCGCAGTGCGGATGTAGTCGGAGTTGAGCACGTCGAGCATGCAGGCCCGGGTCGTGCGGGCGATGTTGGCGGCGCTCGCGGTGCCGAGGCAGAGGGCAGGCAGCAGCATGATGGTGAGGTTGCGCCGGGGATCCGCCCAGAAGTCCACCCACACCACCGGCGGCATCCAGCGCAGATAAAGGGAGAAAAACAGGATCAGCATGGTGCCCTGCCAGAACACCGGCACCGAGAGCCCGAGGAGGGTGCCGACCCGGGTGACGTTGTCCGCCGCCTGATCGCGGCGGACCGCGGAGAAGAGGCCGGCGGCCACCCCCAGCACCAGCGCGAAGGCCACCGAGAAGAGCGTCAGCTCGAGAGTCACCGGCAGCCGCTCCAGGATCAGGGCGACGACCGGCTTGCCGGTCCGCCACGAGGTGCCGAGGTCGCCCTGCACGAGGCGGCCGAGCCACCGCCCGTACTGCACGTACCACGGCTGATCGAGGCCGAAGAAGCGCTTGAGCTCGGCCACCATGGCCGGGCTCGCGATGGCGTCGGCGCCGATCATCTGCTCGACCACGGTGCCCGGGATCAGGCGCAGCATCAGGAATACCAGCACCGTCAGCCCCAGCATGGTCAGGGCCATCGAGTACAGGCGCACTAGCAGATAGCGGGTCACGCGCTAGCTTTTATCCAGCCAGGCGCCCTCGAATCCATACAACAGCGTCGTCGGATGCTGCTTGAAGCCCTTGACGTTGCTCTGGGTGAAGTCGATGGTCTCGGCGGAGAAGAGCCAGAGGTGCGGCACGTTCTCCAGGATCTGCACTTGCACGCGGTCGTAGATCTCCTTCCGCTTCTTCTGGTCCATGGTGCGCCGGCCCTCCTCGAGCAGCGCGTCCAGCTCCGGCACGCTCCAGCTGTTCCAGTTCTGCCCCTTGGTGGAGTGCAGGGCGCGGAAGAAGGCGGTGTCCGGATCGGCGTAGCCCGGGGTCGTGTTCATGGTCATGTCGAAGTCGTGGGCGAGCCACCGCTTGATCCAGATGGCGTACTCCACGTTCTCGATTTCCATGGTGATCCCGATGCGCTTGAGCTGGTTGGCGATGACGGGGGCACCCGCCACCATGGTGGGAAAGGTGGGGATCACCATGCACTTGACGGTGAAGCCCGCGCTCTGGCCGGCCTCCGCCATCAGCTTCTTGGCTCGCTCCACGTCCGGCCTGTAGTACTTCATCCACGTCTCTTCGGGGAGCTGCCACTGCCTCATCGGGGCGGTGGCCGGCGCGGTGAGCCGCCCGAAGCCGGCGGCGGCCACTCTGAGAACTTGGCTCCGGTCCACCGCCCAGCTGATGGCCTGGCGCACCCGCACGTCCTTGAGCGGTCCCCGGCTGGCCGTGATGTTGAGGTAGTCGTAGCCGAGGCGCGAGCTGCGGTAGCCGGTGAGGGTCTTCTCCTCCTTGAGGAGGTTGTAGTTCTTGTTGTCCTCGATGAAGGCATGCTGGATCTGGCCGGTGCGCAGCGCGGCCACGATGTTCGCCTCGTCCGGGATGGTGCGGATGACGAGGTCGTCCACGTAGGGCAGGCCCTTCTTGTAGTAAAAGGGATTCTTCTTCAGCACGAGCTGCTGCTCCACCTTCCAGTCCACGAACATGAACGGGCCGGTGCCCAACGCCGCCTTGTTCAGGTCCCCGTGCTTCTTGATCCCGGCCTCGCTGATGATGAAGCCCCAGAAGCCGCCGAGGGCGGCGAGCAGGCCCGCGAAGGGCTCCTTGGTGATGAACTTCACCGCGTACTTGCCGGCCGGCTCCACCTTGTCCACCGCGATGAAGTCCGACTTGCCCGGGCTCTTCTCGAAGAGCCGGTCGAAGGTGAACTTCACGTCGGCGGAGGTGAGCTCCTGGCCGTCGTGGAACTTCACGCCCTGGCGCAGCTTGAAGGTCCAGGTGAGCCCGTCCTTGCTCGTCTCCCAGGACTCGGCCAGCTCCCCCACCGGGGTCATGTCGGGGTCGAAGCGGACGAGCTGGCTGTACATCATCGGCGAGCGCCGGCTCCGGGAGAGCGCGGGGACGAGCTGCGGGTCGAGGCCGGTCGCCTCGGTGGCCTGCGCGGAGACCAGCGTGCCGCCGAGCTTGGGGGTCTGCGCGGCGGCGGCGCGGCCGACCGCGAGCGCGCCCAGGGTGAGGCCGCCCGCCTTGAGGAGCTGGCGGCGGCTGAGGTGGCCGGGATCCGGGTGGCGGTGCTCGGACATGGTCGCTCCTCCTGTGACCGGGGGGTTACTGGGCGCTGGGATCGAGGACATCGCGCAGCCCGTCGCCCAGCAGGTTGAAGGCGAGGACGGTGATCATGATCGCGATGCCGGGGAACACCGAGATCCACGGCGCGGTCTCGAGATAGGTCCGTCCCTCGTTCAGCATGTTGCCCCAGGACGGCGTGGGGGGCTGGGCCGAGAGGCCCAGATAGCTCAAGGACGCTTCGATGAGAATGGCCTGAGACAGGGCCACCGTGCCCTGGACCACGAAGGGAGAGATGACGTTGGGGAGCACGTGCTTCAGCGCCACCACCCATCGGGTGGCCCCGAGCGCGCGGATGGCCTCGACATACTCCTTCTCGCGCTCCGCGAGCACCGGGCCGCGCATCACGCGCGCGAAGAGCGGGACGTAGACGACCGCGATGGCGATGACCGCGCTGTTCACCCCGGGGCCGCGCATGGCCGCGACCCCGACCGACAGGAGCAGCCCCGGGATGCTGAAGAACACGTCGAGCACGCGGTTGATCACGTTGTCCCACGCGCCGCCCAGGTAGCCGCCCGCGAGGCCGAGCGCGCCGCCCGCCGCCATCGCGACCACGATGGAGGTGACCGCCACGTAGAGCGAGATACGGGTGCCGTGGATCACGCGGCTCAGCACGTCGCGCCCGAAGCGGTCGGTGCCGAAGAGCGCCTTGGCGCCCGGCCGGGCCTCGACCAGGTCGAAGTTCTGCTCGTCTGGCTCCTGGGGCGCGATCGAGCCGGCGAAGATCGCCACCAAGACGATGAGGGCCACGCACACCGCGCCCGCGACGACCACGACGCTGTGGGTGACGCGGCGGAGCTGGCGGCTCCATCGAAGTCGGTGTGGCACGACGACCGTCGAGCCGAGCACCCCTTCGGACCTGACTTCCACGGGGGAACACTAGGCTGGACGCCTCCACCTGTCAAGCGCGCGGCCGGGAAACATTGGCGGAGCGGAAATCGTTACGGCTTATGATCGTTCTGATGCACCGCAAGCTCGCGGCGGCGATGGTGTGCACGGTCCTGACGGCGGCGGGGGGCGTCTCCGCCCAGGCTCCCGACACCGTGTCGCTGGAGGACCTGACGTGGACGGAAGTGCGCGACGCCATCCGGGCGGGGAAGACCACGATCATCATCCCGGCGGGGGGCACCGAGCAGAGCGGCCCGCACATGGCGCTGGGCAAGCACAACGCGCGGGTGAAGATCCTCGCGGACCGGATCGCGCGGGCGCTCGGGGATGCCCTGGTGGCGCCGGTGATCGCCTATGTTCCGGAGGGAGGGGTCGCCCCCCCGACGGGCCATATGCGCTTCCCGGGCACGATCACCACGCCCGAGGACGCCTTCCAGAAAGTGATCGAGGCCGCCGCGCAGGGCTTCAAGCTCCACGGCTTCCGCGACATCGTCCTGCTCGGCGATCACGGGTCCACCCAGGCGGGCCAGAAGGCGGTGGCGGCGCGGCTCAATCGCGCGTGGGCGGCCACCCGGGCGCGGGTCCACTCGATCGAGGAATACTATCGGGCGAGCGAGGTCGAGGTGCCCCAGCTCCTGAAGGGCCGGGGCTACCGCGACGCCGAGCTGGGTCGCCACGCCGGACTCACGGATACCGCCCTGATGCTCGCCACCGACGCGCGGATGGTGCGGACCGACCGCCTGCGCCCCGGCCGCGAGGGCGAGGGCGTGGACGGCGACCCGACCCGCGCCACCGCCGAGCTGGGCCGGGCCGGCGCCGAGCTGATCGTCACCCGGACGGTCGAGGCCATCCGGAAATCCATCACGCGTCGCTGAGGAGATGACTCGTATGGCGGCCACGTCGCGCTTGCTTTCCCTGATGGTTTGCCTCTGGGCCTCCGTCGCGGCCGCCCAGCCGGCCACCCGTCCCGTCGAGACCGTCCCCGGCATGCCGCCGGTGGTGGATCCCGCCAACCTCTACAGCGAGATCCGCCCGGACAAGCTGAGCCCGGCGGTGGCGGGCGCGCTCCCGCGTATCTACGTGCCGAATCGTCAGGGCAACGACGTCTCGGTGATCGACCCCGCCACCATGAAGGTGGTCGATCGCTTCCCGGTGGGCGTGAATCCGCAGCACGTCGTCCCCTCGTGGGATCTCAAGACGCTCTGGGTGACCAACAACGCGGAGGGGCGCACCGACGGGAGCCTCACCCCCATCGATCCCGTCACGGGCAAGCCGGGCAAGACGATCGCGGTGGACGATCCGTACAACATGTACTTCACCCCGGACGGGCGGTCCGCCATCGTGGTGGCGGAGGCTCTCAAGCGGCTCGACTTCCGCGATCCGCAGACGATGGCGCTCCAGGGCTCTCTCGCGGTGCCTCAGTGCAAGGGGATCAACCACGCCGACTTCTCCATCGACGGCCGCATCGTCATCTTCACCTGCGAGTTCCAGGGCAGCCTGGCGAAGATCGATCTGGTCGGGCGCAAGGTCCTCGGTTACCTCAAGCTCTCGCGGGGTGGCATGCCGCAGGACATTCGCGTCTCGCCCGACGGCAAGCTCTACTTCGTGGCCGACATGAAGGCGGGCGGCGTCTTCGTCGTCGACGGGGCCTCGTTCACCGAGATCGGCTTCATCAAGACGGGCATCGGCACCCACGGCCTCTACCCGAGCCGCGACGGCACGCGCCTCTACGTCGCCAACCGGGGCTCCGCGCACGTGTACGGCCCGCCGCGCGGCAAGGGCAGCGTCTCCGTCATCGACTTCGCCACGCGCCAGATCGTGGCCACGTGGCCGATCCCGGGTGGCGGCAGCCCCGACATGGGCAACGTGAGCGTGGACGGCAAGGTGCTCTGGCTCTCCGGCCGCTTCGACAACGTGGTGTACGCCGTCGACACCACCACCGGCGAGGTGCGCACGATTCCCGCGGGCAAGGAGCCACACGGTCTCACCGTCTGGCCGCAGCCCGGCCGCTACTCGCTCGGCCACACCGGCAACATGCGCTAACGCGTGGTCAGCGCGAGCGACCTCGGGTGCTCCAGATGAAGAGCCCCCAGCTCACGAGGACGACGATCGGGGCCGCCCCGAACGGCACCCTGTAGGAGCCGGTGAGGTCGTAGAGGAAACCCGCGGCCGCGGGCCCGATCGCGGCCCCGAGGCGCCAGCCGAGCGTCAGCACGCCCATGATGGCACCGAGCGCCCTGAGCCCGAAGACCTCCGGGATCACCTTCGCGATCATGGTGTCGGAGGCGGCGAAGCCGGCGCCGAAGGCCACCAGCGCGGCCAGCAGGGCTCCGCGCGACGGGAACCAGAGGAGCGCGAGCATGCCAACGATCTCGAGCAGGTAGGCCGCTCCGATCGTGACCCGCGTGCCCAGGCGATCCGACACCACGCCCGAGATCAGTCGCCCCACCACGGACCCGATCCCGTAGGCGGTTAGGGCCAGCGAGGCGCCGGCCAGGCTCACCCCCTGATCGCGCGCGTAGGGGACGGCGTGGACCGAGATCATCAGGGCGAGGCCGCCGAGCAGGAGCCAGGAGACGTTCAGTGCCCACTGGCGCGGATCGGCGAGCGACTGGCGCAGCGTGGTATCCGCGGCGGCGGCGGCCGCCGGCGCCGGGACGGGCCGGTGCAGCGCGGCCCGCTCGGCGCGCCGGGGCAGCCGCACGGTCAGGGCTGCGCAGGTCGTGATGAGCCCGCAGCCGCTGCCGAGCGCGCAGTACGCGGCCCGCCACCCGAGCTTGGTGATGAGCCAGGCCGCGAGGGGGCCGCCGGTGATGTAGCCGAGGTTGAAGCCCACCAGGACCAGGGCGAGCGCGAGGCCCCGGCGCTCGTCGAACCAGTGCGTCACCGTCGCGGTGGTCAGGAGGTAGAAGCCCGACATGCCCACGCCACCCAGGAGCCCCACGAGGAGATAGAGCTGCCAGAGGGCGCTCATCGCGGAGACGAGGGCGAAGGCGACGCCGGCCAGCGCCACCGTCGTCGCGAGCAGGGCGCGCGGGCCGTGCCGGTCCGCCAGCGTGCCGATCACGAAGCCGGCCAGCCCGCCCACCAGGAGGTTGACGGACAGGGCGGCGGAGATGGCGCCGCGGCTCCAGCCGAAGTGCTCCGCGAGCACGGGCAGGAAGACGCCGTAGGCGGCGAGCGGCGTGGAGATGCCGTAGGTGACCACGAAGAGCGCCGCGACGATCAGCCAGCGGCGGGCCTCCGGGCGTCGCTGGGCGAGGCGGGGCCGGGAGTGGGCCGCGCGGACGCCCGCGGTCACGGGCTTGGGGCAGGGAGCGGCGGGCAAGAGGACGGGATCAGGCCGGCGGCTTCCGCCGGAGAAGAAAACGATGCTCGCCCTCCATCACGAGGTCGCCCGCCTGGTTGTGCACGGTGGCGCGCATGACGACGACGCCGGTGGTGCGTCCCGGCTCGAGCCGCGTGATCGTGAGTCGCGAATAGACCGTTTCGCCCGCGTAGACCGGCTTGAGGAAGCGGGAGGACTGCTCGAGGAACGCGACCAGGGAGTCCCCGATCACGTGCGGAAACAACCCGGCGCCCGCCGCGGCGCGGCAGCGGTGACGAGCAGGCCGTGGGCGCGCAGGTCGCGGTGGCCGTGGGTGCGGCAGTACTCGCGGTCGTAGTGGATCGGGTGGTTGTCGGCGGAGGCGAGCTGGAAGGCGGCGAAGAGCGCGTCGGTCATGGTGCGCGACGGGATGTAGAAGCTCTCGCCGACCTGAAGGTCGTCGAACCAGCGCGGCTCGGCCAACCGGTGGGCCCCCGGAGTGAAGGCCGGATCGGGCAACGCGTATCCTCGCGGACCGGCCGCTAGCGCGCCGGCGCCGGGACGGAGGCGACCGCCGTCGTCGGGGTCCGTCCCGGCAGCAGCGAGACGAACAGGGTCGTCGACGCGGAGATGCCGGCCATGACGAGCAGCAGGGTGGTGAAGCCGGCCGCCTTGACGGTCGGCCCCAGCAGGTAGACGGCGAGGGCGCTGACCCCGAAGGAGACGGCCAGGCGCATGCCGGCCACGCGGGAGCGCATGCGGTCGTCCACGTACTGCACGATCATGGCGTCGATGAACGGGATGGCGCCGAAGACGAAGACCATGAAGACGAGGACGATTGCGTAGAGCACCCAGCCCTGCGCGTTCGCAGCCAGGACGAAGAGCGGGACCTGGGCGGCCACGATCGGCAGGTAGACCGACTTGAGCGGGTAACGGTCGATCAGGCGGCCGACCACGATCTGCGCGAACGAGGCGACGGTGTAGACCAGGGCCAGAAGCAGGCCGAGGCGAGCCGGATCCTCGACCAGCCCGCGTAGCCGCTCGGCGAGGAGCTGGTTGTTGCCGTTGGTGGTGAAGTTGAAGATCATGCTGCCCGAGACCGCGGCCAGCGTCATGACGAAGAAGATCCGCATCATCACTCCGGCCGGCAGATCAACCGATTTCTTGGCCCGGCGGGCGGGCGCCACCTCTTCTCGCGGGACTACGACCGCGAAGAGAACTCCAGCGGCGATGGCAAGCAGGGCGGGGACCGCGAAGGCCATGCGCCAGCCCACTTGCTGCACCAGGAAGCCGGTCAGGACCGCGGCGATCGCGATGCCCAGGTTGCCGGCCAGGCCGTTGAGCCCGATGGTGAAGCCGGGGCGCGTCGAGTTCTGCACGATCATCGGGATGCCCACCGGGTGGTAAATGGCG
>Ga0207684_10001880_pt1 | contig 21844 bp, 23 predicted proteins | sample KBSK5501metaG_FD_184342 | JGI IMG/M metagenome (GOLD analysis project Ga0207684, IMG submission 184342) | Corn, switchgrass and miscanthus rhizosphere microbial communities from Kellogg Biological Station, Michigan, USA - KBS K5-50-1 metaG... | ecosystem: Host-associated > Plants > Roots >...
ATTTTTGAAACTCATATGAGGGTAGGTGGTCCAGGAGTTGGGCGAAGACCGTTCGTCCGAAGTTCATTCACCATTCTCACACCCACGGTCCTTCCCTCCGGCAGCCCCTTTTTGGCCAATCTGACTTCAAATCGAAAAAAACCAAAATCACCTCTAATCCCTTTCCTTCCAGTGCATTGGGGGAACTCCCGCAGTCGTCTTCCGGACAGTACTGAAAATTCGCCGACAAGGCCCTGGCAAGCCTCGAACGTACAGAATCCACCGGAGACGAGACCCACAACCGGCCCTGTCAGGGCCATCATCACTCTCGGAGAGTCCGGCAGCGGCATCGACCTCATCATCGCCGCTTCCCGCGGGTGGTTGGCAATGTACTTACTGAAAAACAGTATGTGCGAAGCTATGATCCATACAGAGTTTGCCAGGCCAGGAAACGGACCGTGGGAAAAGGGCTTTTCCGTCGGTTTGGAAATGAAGTAAGCACACACTATAAAGATGGCAAGCCAAAACGTCGGCTCCACCTTCGACCGGATGAGGAACACTGTCGCAATTGCCATTACCAGCCCGAAGCTCGACAGTAGAAATATCAGTTTCCAGTTCACATCGGCCTACCTTTCGGATGTCAGCGGCTGGGATTCTACAAGAAAAAGTGCGAAGAGTTGTCTCTATGATGTGCGTGCGCATGCGCGCGCGCAAACAGGCGGTGTAACAGAGTTTACGGTGAGGCGGTCAGATTAGCGGAGATCCTTTTATCAAACTATCGCGCGCTTCCGCAATAAGCATCGCGCCTGCCGTGACTCGTCCGACGATGGTGGCATCACCCGGATAGCGCATATGCCTGGCGTGTCGGCGTGGCTGCGCACTGGGGACGAGAATCAACTGACTCCCATGCAGTTCGCACCAGCTGCACACATATCGATCCCGCAGTTCAAAGAAGAAGATCGGACGGTGATGGTCGCCATGCCAATTCGCTGGCGGGACCGTTCTCTGCCGGGAATCGAATTTGCACAAAAGATCCTGGACGAATAATAGGGTCCAGCGTGTGATCCTGCATCCCGATGTACCCGTAAAGAGCATCTCGCCAGTCCATCTGCTGTAATAGAGCGAAAAATATCCTGGGGAGTAGCGAGTGAAATGTCCTAAGACAAACATCAAGAGGTACACAGATAGCAGCTGCGGCAGTCGAGCCCAAGAAAGGCTCATGACCAAGGTAGCCTTATAGGATCCGGCACCTAGAGAGGACATAAGTTGCCCTGAGACATCGCAATGACGATCAAGATTAACGCCCTAAGAAGTAGACCCGATCGATCCAATTCCATTTCCCACTTGCTTTAAACAACTGGAATAATGCCCGAACGAGACCGCCGATGTCCGGGGGAGAAATTGTCTTCTCATCGACAAAGATTACTCCCCCGTGTTGCCGCCCTTCTTCTGCCCAGATCTTTAGCAATGGCGGAATCGTCCTTCGGTCATAAGTGACCAGGGTTAGGCCCTGCTCGGCGGCTTCCATCAGACAAGCAGAATCGTCCTTCCCAAGAAAGCCGCCACCCTCCCACTCCGCGATCCAATGGATGACCAGCGACCGATGGCGACGTCGCAGGCCCTCCGCCACGGCCGGGGAAATATGCTCGTCCAGAAGCAGCTTGAGCATTTCAACCCTGTTCGGTTTTCCGGGAAGCAAAGACGACGGCCTGGGGCAGCATGCGCTTTAGCGTTTCGAAATCTGCTGAGTCATTCTCTGCCGTCGCCTCATCGATCTCCTCGGGGAACGCTTCCGCATAGTTGATAGCCGCTCGAACCTTGGCTTCTGGCCATCTAAGGTGTTTGGCGACGGCCGCGACGTTTCCTTTGTAGCTGCGGAGCAGGAACATCACCTCCCACACCGCGAGCGTGCTCCCTTGCATATAGGCTTGCCGGCCTGCAGGTGAATCGCGAAAGTCGAGGAAGGCAAATTCTGACCGCCTTAAACCCTCTTCCACCAAACGCGCACTCGCGTCGCTAGGTGTCCATCCATGCCGATTGGCGATGCGCTTTAGACGTCTTCCACTTTCAACTGGCAGGCGCATGCTAAGAACTATCGAACGAGCTGGTTTCACCGAAACCTCCTTTTGTAACTATTGTAAGTATTGTAGCACTTGCGGCTAGGAGCTATCTGGACGGTCCGTTCAATGTGCTTCTATGGATGGACGTCAGGTGGCACAATGCGTGGGACCTCATCCCGAATGATTGGCCGTCGATGACGGGGGTGCTCCGCTGGAGGCCTGCGGTGCCGCAGCGACTTTTGTCCGGCAAACACTGAGTGCAATCGAAGCCGTTCGCGACGAGGTGCTTGCCGACGATATGACGCGACAGGTCAAGACTGGATTGTCGGATGAAGTGGGCATTTACCTCGACTACGATCCGGAGCGCGCTGTTGCAGGAAAGAGCGCCTGACTGAAAGCTCTGATTAATCTCTCGCGCTGGCGGAATGCGCTCCCGAGTCGAGGCTCTTCACTCCGAATGGCGTTTTGCGCGATTCGGCCGCGATTCGGGAATTTTTCGCGAGGTTGTTCGAAGAGTTCGCTAAGCCGGGGGAAGTAGTTTCAGATGCTGCGGCAGGATGTCGACGGCGACACCGCCTACATTGTTTGGAGGGCCGAGACCGCGGACAACCGCTTCGATTTGGCTACTGATACTTTCGTTGTGCAGAACGGGAAAATCGTGACCCAGACATTCGCTGGGAGGATCGTTCCAAAACGGTTACGCAATTAGAAACAACTCGAAAGGAGGGGGGAAAACATGCCGCTGTCAGATTCTTCCTTGAATCACTGACCACAACCCTTCCGGTATCGCGCTCAACTTGACGCGCTCTGTCGTCGAAAAGCAATACCATGTCCCAATCCTTCTCGTGAGTGATTGGTAGAACTTGTCCAAGGTGGCGTTTAGACCAGGCTTCAATGGCCCGGCGAGCACGGAGCGCCTCGATTCGGCGGTGATAGGGATTAACGCGAGCAGTGAAAATACGAACATCCTGGCCCCGTGCAAGCCATTTCTTTACTTGTTAAACTTTGCCGGATATTGGGACGATCCCGCGGCAACAAGAGAGGCGCTGCGGGACGGCTGGCTCTATAGTGGCGATCTGGCTCGGCGTGATGCCGACGGATACCTAGTTCGAAGGTCGTAAGAAGGAAGCTGGCCTGACGGTGGGCGGCTTCTACAAGCACTTCGATTCGCGTGACCACTTAGTGGCCGAAGCGGTCAACTCTGCATTCGGCGGGTGGAAGCGTCGAGTGGAGGCTGCCAAATCCAGCGGTCCGCCAGTGTCCTACGAAAAGCTGATTGACGAGTATCTGAACGAAGCGCACCGAGATAATCCGGGCACCGGCTGTGCCTTCAGCGCGCTGGCGCCGGAGATCGCACGCAGCGATAAGCGGACCCGTGCGCTTACCTCCGAACAGGTCCGGAACGACATTCAGTTGATTGCCGCTTTGCATCCAGCCAAAGATAAACGTACGGCGAGATCGAGAGCGATTTTGACTTTCAGTGCGCTCGTCGGGGCTATGTCCTTGGCACGCGCCGTATCGGATGAGGCATTTTCGCGCGAGATCCTGAACACGGTGGCAGACCTTCTGAAGAATTCTGCCTAAGAACACCAGCAGGGTAAAAGGGTGTGAGAGCAGGGCAGCTCGAATCTTTGTCACTGGGTTAGCTGGGTCGTGGGTTGAACTGGGAACAGAGCGCGAAAGTCTTCTCAAGGTGCTCGATGAAAATCCGCACTTTGGTGGACATCCGGCGGCTGGCAGGCCGCACGGCAAGGATTGGCACTGTTCGCTCAAAGGGAGTCAGAAGCCGGACGACGGTTCCTTCCCTGAGTTCTGCGGCGAAGAGCCATGCCGGCGCTTGGGCAATTCCCAGGTGTTCCAGGACACCCATCCTCATCTGTTCAATATCGCTGGTACGAAAGACCCCTGTGGGGATAACACGCTTCACGTCTTGTCCAGAGCCAAAGCCCCAAGGCTGTATGGAACCTCGCTCGACAAAAACGACCGACCGAAAGCGGTGGAGATCGTCCGGAGACTCCGGCGCACCATGTCGGGTCAGGTACTGCGGAGTCGCGACGAGAATGATCACCGTCTGCGCGAATCTTCGCGCAACCAGAGTGGAGTCTGGTAGATCACCGGAGTGGATCGCCAGATCGAAGCCGTCTTCGATGATCGTGGTCGGGCTCTCCGACGCGGCCAGCTCAACTGCCATGTCGGGGTAGGCAGCAAAAAAAGCAGGCAGCTTTGACACCATATGAAGGCGGGCAAACGTAGGAGGAACGGTCACACGAATGAGGCCTTTCGGTGCGGTTTGGCCGCGACCGATTCGTGAAGTCGCATTTTCGACGTCGTCGAGGATGTGCAAAGCAGACTCGTAAAAGTCGCGACCTGCCTCAGTCAGTGCAATGGAACGAGAGGTACGGTGAATCAGTTCGGTGCCGAGCTCATCTTCAAGAGCCGAGATCTGTTTGCTGACAGCAGGCTGACCAATTCCACGTTCCTTGGCGACAGAGGAGAAACTCCCTTTTTCAATGACTCGGACGAACATCTGCATTGCATCCAATTTGTCCACACCAGCCTCCCTATTCCTCTATGGAATGGATGCTATGCGAGGAATAGCGATTCTTCCGGCCTATTTTCCGATGCAGAAACACCGCTCTCCAAGACAATTTCCTCTTCAGCGCCATGCATTCCTGTTGGGAATAGCTGCTATTCCCCAGAGTGCCAAATCTGCTCGCACTACTGGCACATCAGATAGGAAGTCCGAGAGTTTCAAGCAAGATTTCAGTGGAGTCGGGAGTTGTTAACAGACGGTCAAAGGAGATTTTATGTCTAAGTTAGCCAATAAAGTGGCACTCGTTACCGGCGGTTCGCGTGGCATCGGCGCAGCCGTCGCCAAGCGTCTGGCCGCAGATGGAGCGAACGTCGCCATTACGTACGCGAAGGACGCCAAGGCGGCTTCCGCCGTGGTCAAAGCAATTGAACGCGCTGGCCAAAAGGCGATCGCAATTCAGGCGGACGCCACTGATGCCGACGCCGTCGCAGCAGCGGTCGAAAAGACCGTGGCGACTTTCGGTAGGTTGGACGTCCTTGTGAACAATGCCGGCACGGCCATTCCGAAAAAGTTCGAAGAGGCCACGCTTGAAGAGTTGGATCGCGTGATCGACATCAACGTCCGTGGCGTATTCGTCACGACGCAGGCGGCGCTGAAGCACATGAATGATGGCGGTCGGATCATCATGATCGGTTCGTCCGTGGGTGAGCGTGTCATGGTGCCCGGGCTTGTGCCCTACTCGGCCACGAAGGGAGCCGTGAAGATTTTTACTCAGGGGCTGTCCAGAGAGGTCGGTAGCCGGGGGATCACAGTCAACAACGTGCAGCCGGGTCCGATCGACACGGACTTGAATCCTGCCGCGGGCGATTGGGCGGTACCGCAGAAGGCCGGCACAGCACTCGACCGCTACGGGCAGGTTGATGAGGTCGCTTCGCTGGTGGCATTTGTCGCCGGTCCGGAGTCCTCGTACATTACCGGGGCGAATCTGACCGTGGATGGCGGAATGAATGCCTGAACCAACGCTTCACCGCAAGTTTAAGCGACGATGAAGTGGGAGCAGCCATCTCGGCAAGGGTGATTCTGCAGGACAACGAATGCCGCCGCCGCAAAGTGCAGCGAGATCAACAAGCAATACATATGAGGTGGAGGAACGATTCCAATGACTAACGTGATCAAGAAACACACCATCTCTTCTGAGCGAGCACAGAAAATTGTGAACGCAGCGGTGGCGAAAGCCAGAGAACTTGGCGTCGGCGAGAACGTAGCTATTCTCGATGACGGCGGCAATCTCAAGGCCTTTAGCCGGATGGATGGGGCGCCAATCCCTACCATTGAGATTGCGCAGAATAAGGCGTACACAGCTCTGTTCGGCGCCTCCACGCAGGACTTTTTCAGTTTTATCCAGGGCGACCCGTCGCTTTTGGCCGGCCTCCCTACCCTTGCACGCGTGGCGGCGTGAGGTGGTGGGTTTCCCATCAAGGTGGACGGAGAAATTGTCGGGGCGATCGGGTTGAGCGGGGCGCCCACGGAGCAGAACGACGTCGATTGCGCGAGAGCAGCCCTGGCGCTCGTATCGGATGCGGTGCCTGTTGAGGGTTGAATTCGCAAGCCGAGGCGCGTGAGAGAAGTTCATGCAAGGTTGGGGGTAAGAATGGCTCAGCATAAGAAAATTGCCCTAGTAACGGGGGCTTCCCGTGGGATCGGGCGAGCCACTGCGTTGGCGCTTGCTGAGACGGGTGCACATGTATTGGTTCACTATGGCCGTTCCGCGCGGGAAGCGGAATCTCTCGTCACCGAGATCGAAACGAAAGGCGGCCGCGCGAATGCAATCTCGGCGGATCTAGGAACTCCGGACGGGGCTGCGCTGCTAGCCAAACAGGTGCGCTCCATCGTCGGTGATCGATTGGACGTGCTTGTGCTCAACGCCGGAATCAGCAAGGCGGCACGCCTCGCGGATTACACGGTAGAGGATTTTGACAACCTCTTTGCGACAAACGTCCGAAGTCCGTTCTTCCTGGTGCAGCAACTGCTGCCCATTCTAGGTGACGGCTCGAACATCATCGTGATCTCTTCGATCGGGTCCCGCGCCGTAATTGGCAAGCCCGGCGTGGACAACCCTTCGATTCTTGCCTACGCCTCGACCAAAGGAGCATTAGAGACTTTGGTCAAGAACTGGGCTGCCATTCTTGGGCCGCAAGGTATTCGCGTAAATGCAGTCGCGCCCGGTGTGATCGATACGGATATGTCGAATTTTACGAAGACAGAAGAGGGCCGCGAGGCCACTCTTGGGATGCAGGCACTAAAGCGAATCGGCAAGCCGGAGGACGTGGCAGATGTAGTCGCGTTCTTAGCCTCGGACAAGGCGCGCTGGATCACCGGTGCCAGTATCCCGGTCGATGGCGGCTCGAAGCTGTAACTAATACCGTGAGGAGCGCAATGGAGACTAAGACGAGCAAAGGCAAGGAGATCAGAATTCCTGGGCCTGACCATCCCATCACGATTTCTCCGGCTGAGGGCAGGGTGCGTGTAACGGTCGCCAGAAGAATAGTGGCCGAATCGACGCGGGCGCTTCGACTGGAGGAGAAGGGATATCCGCCGGTTTACTACTTGCCGCGCGACAATGCGGACATGTCGTTGCTGGTTCGGACCAAGCATTACACCTATTGTCCGTACAAGGGTGATTGTACGTACTACAGCATTCCCATCGGCGGATCGAAATCGGGATCCGCCGTTTGGACGTACGAAAAACCTTATGAGGCAGTCGCCAGCATTAAGGAGTACCTGGCGTTTTATCCCTCACGAGTCGATGCAATCGAAGTCATGTCCTAGTGAATTGGTCCTCGCAAATCGCTCAAAAAACAGGAAGTGCGGAGAATCACCCGCCTGCATTTGCACCACAAAAAGCGATACGCTCACTTTCGCAGACAATAGAAGGCCGAAAGGACTACAAGCTGCGTAGGACGTTCATAAGACTGTCAATCTTGCGGGCCGAGGAGTTCTTGCCAGATTTGAGATTGTGCTCAATGCACAGCCCGGAGAAAAAGACCAATACCATCTCTGCAACGGACTCGGGGTTCATTTTCGATTCTTCCGCTTCGATGTTTTTTACGAGAAGACGTTTGAGTGACTCCCGGCTTTGCGTCACAATGGAATGCGCCTCGTCTGGCAAGATCGCAAACTCACGCATAGAACTAACAGAGAAGCACCCCTTCTGCTCCTTCTTGCTGTGAGGTCCATGTTTGAGAAATGTTTCAATGTTCTTCCATCCTAGGGGCTGTGCCGTCAACAGTCCTCTCTTTTCTTGGGTCGCGATATAGTACCGAAGAGATTCGACGAAAAGGTCTTCCTTGTCTCGAAATTCCGTATACAGTCCCGACTTGTTTACCCCGGTGGCCCGTTCCAGATCCTGAACGCTCGTGTCGGAAAACCCTCGCCTCCAGAACACAGGGATAGCCTTCTCCAGCACTTCCTCTCGGCTAAAGTTCTTCGGGCGCGCCATATGCGTATTATTCGATAAAGAACTAACTAGTTCAATATTCCTGCATCCTTCTTGCGACTTCATCAATCATATCGAACTGATTGGTTCATAACCTTGCGAGGCGACCCGACGTCGCAAGCTCGCCGATGGACATCGCTGGAGACCTTATGTCAAACACGATCTCCCAACCTCTCCTTGAGCCTTACACACTTGGCGACCTCCCACTTCGCAACCGCATCGTGATGGCGCCGCTTACGAGGACCCGTGCCGCCAACTTTGGACACGTTCCTACTAACTTGATGCGGGAATATTACGAGCAGCGCACAAGTGCAGGACTCATCATCAGCGAAGGTACCTGGGTGAGCGAAGCCGGAATGGGTTGGTACGGGGCGCCCGGAATCTACAACAGCGAGCAGGGCGCGGCGTGGAAAGCGATTACGGACGCGGTTCATGCCAAGGGTGGCCGGATGTTCGTTCAGCTGTGGCATCAGGGAGCGGTATCGCATCGAAGCTTCTTCCGCGATGGACGCCCCCCGCTCGCTCCCTCCGCAATCGATCCACAACAATTGATTCACACCGCCAGTGGCACGGTGATGAGCGAGACTCCGCGAGAGATGACAAAGGCCGACATCAAGCAGGCAGTTGCCGACTAGCGCACCGTCGCTCAGATTGCGAAAGATGCAGGTTTCGATGGCGTTCAGATTCAGGCTGGTTTCGTCTACTTGATCCAGCAATTTCTGCATGAGCCGACCAATCTTCGCACCGATGAGTACGGCGGCAACATAGAGAATCGCGCCCGTTTTCTATTCGAGGTGCTCGACGCCGTTATTGAGATATGGCCAAGTCAACGAGTAGGTATCAAGACCGGACCGATGATGAACGAACTCGGACTATTCAAGGCGGTCGCGTCGACATTGCCGACGTCCGAATATGTCTACGACAGGCTGAATGGCTACAACCTTTCCCACGTCGTGCTAATGCGGCAGATGGCTGACCTTTCCCATACACCCATCGCGTCGCTCGCTGGAGACCAAGTGATATACCACTTCCGGAAACGCTATGACGGGAACCTAATTCTGAACGTCGGAATAGATCGAGAACATGGGAACCGGCTCCTACAGGAAAGATCTGGTGATCTCATTGCTTTAGGGAGAGTGTACATCGCTAACCCGGACCTGGTGGAGCGAATTCGCCTGAATGCGCCTCTGAACCAGCAGCGTCCGGAAGGCTATTACGGGTCTTCGCATGTCGGCTATACCGACTACCCCTATCTGACCAAAGAACAAATAGTCTCGAACAAGCCTGCGGTCAAAGAGGGTGCTCATGGCTAAACATTTCAATGGAGGGACCGTCGAGTCATATCGGGAGAAGCACGCCGTCGAAACACCGCTGACTCTGGTGGCTGAAACAGTCGTAGGAGAAGAGTCAAAGACGTTTTAAAGAAAGCAGGAGCAAGGCTATGAACTTAGCTGGAAATACGATCTTCATCACAGGTGGTGGTTCGGGCATCGGTCGTGGATTGGCCGAGGCCTTGCACAAGCTTGGTAATCAGGTAATTATCTCCGGCCGCCGGAAGGGTCCTCTCGAAGCCACCACGAAAGCGAATCCCGGAATGAAATCAGTGGAGCTGAACGTGGAAGACCTGGCGAGCATTGCGTCAGTTTCCAAGCGCTTGATCGCCGATTTTCCACAATTAAATGTGCTCATCAATAACGCTGGCATCATGCAACCCGACGACGCAGCTAGCGTTATTGACGATGCCGTACTGAGGTCAACGATTACAACGAATTTGTTAGGGCCGATTCGCCTGACTTCGGCGTTGATCGAGCATCTGAAAAAACAGAAGAAGGCAGCTGTCATCTACAACACATCTGTTTTGGGGTATGTCCCACTCGCACTGACCGCGGTGTACTCCTCCACCAAGGCGGCGTTGCACTCATACGTGCTCTCGCAACGCTACAAATTGGTAGGAACTTCGGTCAGCGTACTGGAGATCGCGCCACCATGGGTGCAGACAGAATTAATGAACAGCAGCGCGAACCCCAACGCGATGCCTTTGCGAGAGTTCATCGACGAGACCGTCAAAGTCCTCGGTACGGATGCGCAAGAGATTCTTGTGGAACGTGCGAAGCCACTGCGCAACAACGTTGGCCCTAATGAGGGTGCATTTGTAACGCAGTTCAATGATTTCATGCACCAACTGCAGTAGGCGGAGGTTTCATGCCAACAATAACGAGATTCCAATGAGCCCAATGTTACGAGAGAAGAACAAGGAGACTCAATGCTGAGCGATTTCAAGAGGCAGGTCGTCGAACTGCTAAAGCGTCTTGAGACGGGTGACCGCAGCCCACTCGCGACCATCAATCCCAATAGATATATTCAACACAACCTGCGCGTCGCAGATGGCTTGGGGGGATTTCGCGAGCGGTTGGAATCTCTTCCCAAGGGCGCTGCCAAGGTCAATACCGTTCGTGCCTTCCAAGATGGCAACTTTGTCTTTACCCATACGAAATACAACATCGGCGGCCCCAAGGTTGGTTTCGATATCTTCCGATTTGAAGAAGGAAAGATATGGAGCACTGGGACAACCTGCAGCAGACCGCCGCCGAGCCGAGTCCGACCGGTCACACGATGACGGATGGCCCGACCGTCGCGTCCAACCTCGACAAGACTGAGTTCAATAAGACCTTGATGCAAACGTACATGGATGACCTGCTGAATGGCCGCAAGGATAAATTTCCGGGCTATTTTGACGACAACAATTACATCCAGCACAGGGCACTTGTCGCCGACGGGCTCACCGGCTTGATCGCAGGGTTGCAGTCCTTGACCGAGAAGGGTTTTGCGGTGAAGTACGAACGAGTTCACAGAGTGCTTGGGGAAGGTAATTTCGTGCTCGTGGTGAGTGACGGCACCTTTGGAGAGCGCTCCGCGTCTTATTACGACTTGTATCGGCTTCAGGATGGAAAGATTGCCGAACACTGGGACACGTTGGAGTCGATCCCGCCGCGCGCCGATTGGAAAAATGCGAACGGCAAATTTTGACAAATCGGCGGACGCCACGACCGGGCATCAAACCGGGTCGCCAGGTTGCACAAATCAGGGCTCTGAGGGAGCGGAGAAAGTGAAACAGACAACTGAAGCGAAAAATAAGGCGATTGTCCTTGAGGCGTTCGATACCCTGTTCAACGAGCGCGATTACACGGCGGCTGAGCGCTACTGGTCGCCCAACTACATCCAACATAGCGCTCATATCGCACCTGGTCGTGAGGGTCTGTTCAATCTCATCAAGAGCCTTCCGCCCACGTTGAAGTACGAACCGGGACCGATCGTGGCCGAGGGAGACTTCGTGATCGTACACGGGCGGTTTAGCGGTTTCGGTGCCCCTGTGAATTGGATTGCCGCAGATATTGTCCGCATTCAAAACGGAATCCTTGTCGAGCGTTGGGACGTCATTCAGGATGAGGCCACGGAAGAGCAATCGAAGAGTGGCGCTCCCATGTTCGGAAAGACTTTCCCGACATACAAATGAGTCGGAGTGCGGGAAGTTCATTACAACTCGGGCAAGAACGGAGAAAAACGGTGCCTAAAAAGCTCGAAGGTAAGATCGCCGTCGTCACCGGCGCCACAGAAGGGATCGGATTCGCTACTGCAAAGCTTTTCGTCAAAGAGGGCGCCTATGTCTTCATCACGGGCCGCCGCCAGAACGAACTCGACGAGGCCGTGAAGGCAATCGGCAGCAACGTTTCTGGAGTTCAAGGAGATGTCTCTCAATTGGCCGACCTCGATCGCCTTTACGAGATCGTCTCTAAGGCGAAGGGGCGAATCGATGTTATCTTCGCCAACGCCGGCGTTGGCGAATTTGTTCCCCTTGGCGCCGTCACTGAAGAGCATTTCGACAAACTATTCAACATTAATGTGCGGGGAACATTGTTCACGGTGCAAAAGGCGTTACCGCTACTGAAAGATGGTGGCTCTATTATTCTCACCGGCTCCGTCGCGAGTGTTAAGGGCACTGCTGCGTTCGGCGCCTACGCCGCGAGTAAGGCTGCAATCCGCTCTTTCGTGCGTACCTGGACTACAGATCTGATGGACCGCCGTATCCGCTCAAACGTTGTTAGTCCGGGTCCCATCAATACGCCACTGGTGAGTCGCCAATCTCCAGACGTGATTGCGCGGATTGTCTCCACCATCCCGATGGGACGCATGGGGGAGCCCGATGAAGTTGCAAAGGTGGCATTGTTTCTGGCCTCGGATGACTCCAGTTTCGTCACCGGCATCGAACTGTTTGTCGATGGTGGCAGAGCTCAGATCTAATCGATCAGCGTGACCATACGTCGACTGAATCGAGAGTGATCAAGGGTTTAGGAACGAGGCGAACGTGATCGTTTCTGAATTGTGATGGGCCTTCAAGGAACGTGTACGAATGACGATAGCCCATATTCAAGGCGGCCCTTGCATCGAACTGGAGCGCTCTTTACCAAGCGAAGTGCCTGCGATTTCTCCCTTCGTGGATAGGCTCATGCTCTTGTTCAGGAAGTGCGGCTGTGTTCCTGAGGACGAGAGCGGGGTTGAGATCGCATTGCGCGAAGCCCTCGCCAACGCGATCATTCACGGAAATCATGAGAACCCCGGAAAACACGTCCATGTTCGTTGCCGCTGTGAACCTACAACCTATCTCATAAATCCTTCTCGACACCGCGCAAATTCTGAAACTCTATTGCGCTGAAACCGGACTTAGAAGCTGTAGCGCAATCCGAACTCCATGATGCGCGGCTTGTTCAGGGTCTGGTTGTATTTTCCGAAAGATCCAGCTATGTCCAGGAAGCCGACTGCGCCGGTTGGGCCTCCGGTGGTCGCGTCAAACCCAAACCGGGGCGTGTTGGTGACGTTGTAGATTTCCCAATTGAACTTGAGAGCTTGTGATTCGGTGAGCTTCCACGTCTTCGTCACACCCGTGTCGACTCCAAAGAAGCCCTGGCCACGCAGATTGTTGCGAATACCCGATTCTCCAGGATGAGGGAAACGAAAGGCGAGCAGAGCTTCTGCATTGTTCTGAAAGATATTCGGATCCCCCCCCGAATCGGTGAACCTTCCAGTTCTCGGCAGTTTGCCCGATAGCATGGCGAATCCTGAGTTTTGCCAGTTCGTCGTGAACGCCAGTCCGTTGTGCGCGCTGTACGGATATCCTGTGGTCCAGCGGAAGAGGCCAGCCAACTGCCAGCCACCGAGCAAAGCGTTGCCCAGGCGCCCTGTCCCCGAGCGGAACTGTTTACCTTGACCCAGAGGAAGATCCCAAACCCAGTTGGAGTTGATCTGATGGGTGGAATCAAAATCGGAAGGACCGCGAAGCTGGTCGGGAGACCAAGAGTTGATTATCTCGTCAAAAAAGCCGAGGCTGTTACCAGGAGGGGACGAAACACGCTCGGCATTAGAGCCGATATCAATGGATTTCGAGAAAGTGTAATTGACATCCCAAATCAATTGGGCTGTGCGATGGCGCAACGTGAACTGGGCGGCGTGGTACGAGGAATTGCCAATCGAGCGCCACGCGTACAGAGAAGCCCATTGGGGATCGAAGAACTGGTACGGTTGCGTGATGTTATTCAGAGTGGCACACGCAGGAATGCAAAAGACATCACCATTTAGCAGTGCGGTGGTCTCATTGTGCAGATTGCAAGCATACAGATCGTACATGGCCTGAGTCGCAGTCAGAGTCGTAACTGCACCCTCGCCAGCAAAGCTGCAACCTCCGTTGGGCAGTGGCGCTCCAGCGGCTCCGGGAAAAATGTCTTCCCAATAAGCAATACGCCCGACATGGTCAATCGGCGTTCGTGTTTCGGCCAACTCCGCAAGCTGCGTGGCTGCAGTGAAGTAATCCGCGCCCGACTTGGGATCGCGGATATCCAGTGGTATGGCAAAATCCTCTTTCTGCAAGAGGCGACGTCCCAACCGACCTACGTAAGCCACCTCAACCACGAAATTACTGGGCAGTTCCCGAGTAATGGAGAAATCGATGGCATGTGAATAAGGCGTCTTAAGCTTGTCATCGAGGCCTTCACTGACCGAGCCAAAGGTAGTCGGCGGAGTCGCGGGAAATCCGCCCTGTGGTGGTGCACTGACCAGTGACTGCGGGATTGTATAGAGGTCCGTGAACCTCGGCGCAGCATCGGGCGAGACGGGCGGGCTAAACTCACTTGTTACCAAACCAAAAGAACCAAACTGATCGAAGGTGTTGACAACGCCTTCGCCGAAATGGTCGTAGTAAGTCCCGTAGCCCGCACGGATAGAGGTCTTTCCAGTTTCGCCGAGAATTTTCCTGAGAATTCCCCCATTGGCACGCGGCACCCAGGCAAAAGCGATGCGAGGCGCAATATCTTTGTAGTCCCAAGCCCAGTAAGGAGCCCGACCATTTCCTTGTCCGGAAAGGTCGGAGCTTATGAGTGGGTTGTAGGTTTGGCCAAGGAACATCGCCACAGCACGTTTTTTGAAAAAGTTGTTCAAGCTTGTGCTGGGTGCGACTTGCGTTCCGCTCGTCTCATAAGGTGGCTGCAGAAGTGTGTAGCGCATCCCGGCGGTGAGCGTAAAGGCCGGAGTAACACGCCAGCTATCCTGCATGTAGAGCTCGCCCTCGTGTGCTCGGAATTGCCGAAAAACCGGCGTCCCTTCGGGCAACACTTCGCCGGTTTTAGTCCGGTTGTAATTCGAATCGACCGTCGTGATCAGTCCTGCTAGTGCAGTCATGGGGAAGTCGTAGGCCGCACCAAAGAAAGTCGCGACACTCGGAAAACCGAACTGGGCAGGATCGAAACTTCCTCCCTTGTTAGCCAGGCCGGTCGCGATGAGACCTCCGGCACCCGAACTCGCGCCGAAGAAGGACTCCTCCGTCGAGGTACGCAAGCTATTGATCATCCGCAAGCTTCCACCAAACTGTAGCGTGTGCTTACCCCTGGTCCACGTAAGGTCATCGGCAAAATTATGCACGGGTAGCTGACCCGATGTTCTGCGCGAAAAACCCAGGGGATCGTCGAAGAATCCACTTCCAAGGCTGACAAAGTGCCGGTCACTCGAGCCAGACTTGCTGATGCCCTGGCGAACATACCCGTAGCGCAGATTATTGATGAGATTGTTTCTGATCACGGCCGTATAGCCGCCGATGATTCCTTTAGTGTCGTCACGCAAGATGTGGTTGGGCGGCTCGCCGGGGAATTGAGGGCCGTCGCTGCCGAGGCCAGAGACGCGGTCATTCTGCATCTCGCCGCGTAAGAACAACCGTTGGCTGCCGTTCGCGGTCAGGTTGTAATCGAGCTTTGCGATGTAGATATCCAGTTTGGCTGGAGCCGAAGCAGAAAAGGTGAATCCAAGCGTGTTAAGGCCATCGCCGGCCTGGTCGCTGTTTGGCAAGGGATAATACTGCTGCATCATTGCCATTGCAGCCGGATCCGGTCCTTGCCCCGTTCGATCTATGCTTGTGATCTGCGTGGGGTTCAACCTCACGAGTGAAACGGGGTCGGATGGAGCACAGTTGATGGGACCACCAACGACGGGAGGGGAGCCGCACGTTTCGTACTGAATGGTTCCCTGGCGCAGCAGAGCGCTGGGCACAGTACGCGTGATCTGTGTGTCTTCCCGCTTGCGTTGACCCTCGTAGTTCGCAAAGAAAAAAAGGCGATCTTTCTTAATGGGCCCTCCAACGGACGTGCCAAACGTGTTACGGATGAACTTGCCCGGCCGATTGGGCAGTCCATTCTTTGACTGCTCATGCAAATTGAACCAATCGTTAGCTACGAAGGTGGGCCGATGATATTCGTACATCGATCCATGGAATGAATTTGTGCCGCTCTTGGTGATCAGTGCAACCTGTGCCCCGGAGGAGCGCCCCGCATCGGCGTTGGCATTGCTCGTGATAACACGGAACTCCTGCAACGAATCCAAGGTGGGCCGCATAGCTCCTGTGAACGCGTACCCGTGGAGCTGGTCATTGTCGTCGATGCCATCGATTGTCACGTTGGTTTGATCGCTTCTTGCTCCATTCACTGCACCGCTGCGGCTGTCGGCATCGGGATTGATTGTTGAGTTATTGCCTACAAAAACGACCCCCGGCTGCAGGGTGAGGATCTCAACAGCATTGCGAGCTTCAAGAGGCAGAGATTGAATCTGCTCAGCGCCGAAGGCGTGGCCCAACGTGGCATCCTGCGTGTTGACCAGGGGCGCTTCGCTCTTGACCTCCATTGTGACCTCGGCTGTCTGCACCCGCATCGAGATGTTAAGCGTGGCGGGAAGGTTCACCAAAAGGCGAACACTTTCCTGCCGAAGAGTCGCGAATCCAGGCGATCTCACTGTCAACGTGTAACTCGCCGGAGGAAGTTGCGGGAACTGGTAGACGCCGTCGTTGTCAGTCTTAGTGGCGCGGCTGAATCCGGTCTGCCGATTGGTGACCGCCACGTCTGCCCCCGGCAGCACCCCGCCGTTAGGGTCCGATATCGTACCTCGTAACGAGGTAGTAGCAGTTTGCGCCCAGCTGGAAGTGCTGGGGACGGCAAAGCAAATTAAGAGGAAAGCCGTTGCTCGGCAATTCAGTGAGTGTGGCATGTGCCAACATCCCCACAAGCGCCCCAGAGTCAAATCGCAGAAATGAGGTTATGAGCATTCTAAAAGGCACACTCGGTCTTTTGAACCCCAATGATTTCTGGCTACGAACCGACGGCGCTGAGGAGTGATTTTCCCCAAGGTCCTAATGTACCCCGTCCACCGTATAAAGCTCGCTCAACCCGCGCCCGTAGTTGTAGAAATAAAACTGGCCGTCTGGGGTCAGTACGGGATCGACTGTATCCACCCCCACCGGATCGGGGGGCATCAATGTCTTCCAGAGCCCGCGCGCGCCGGTGCGCAGATTTATCAGATAAACCTGCGCCGGTACCCGTTCGACTTGGTAAACAAACAAGGAGCGGCCGTCAGCGCTCCATACAATCGGCCAGTCACCTCGCTTGAGACCGGCGATGACGCGGGGCTCACCTCCGTTAATCGGATACGCGAAGAACTTATCCTCATTTCCCGTTGTGAAGATGACCGACATTCCGTCCGGGGAAACAGCCAGGCCAGGAGGCGTGTATGCGAAACGCTTTTCGGGAGTGATGGGACGCGGCTGCCCACCATCCATATCTTGCACGTAAACGCGCAGATCGTGGCCCTTTTCTCTGCCTATGAATAATATTCGGCGATTGTCAGGAAGCCACGTGGTCCCGTTCGGGTCATAGCGCTCGATGGGCCCCAGGGGAAGCGTCCTGGCCTCTCCAGGTCCGGTAGGCAGCAGAACCAGGCTCGGGGGGGATTCTGCAAAAAGCGAAAGAGCTGATCTTCCATCTCGGGAAAGCGCCAAGGCAAAGCCATCTCCGATGCGAACGGCCGAAGAAGCATCAGCGCGGCGAATGAAAGTCGCGGGAATGCCAGGCACTTTTCCTCCCACGTCAGTGTCCAACAGAACCGTTTTGCCATCAGCGGATAGGGCTTTGCAGCTAGAATTCGCCAGCCAGGTGAAATCACGCTCCCCGGTATCCCCCGGAAGATGAACCAAGCACTCCCCATGCGCGGTCGTGTGAATTCCAAGGAAACGTCCGTCCGAAGAGACATCCCGGATGGACAAGGTCTCCGGCTGGCGTAGAACCAGTCGTTGCATGCCTGCGAGTGTTACCGCGTAAATGCCACTTCCGCCAGGTCCGTCGCCTGAGTACCAGATTTCATTTCCGTCGCCCGACCAGGCCAGTCCAGAAGCACTAATCCTATTTTGCGAAAGGACGGTCTTTCTGCCGGCAAGGTCTACGATCGCAACCTCGTCAGTCGTCAACGGGTGATCAACAAAGGCAATGTGGTCACCACGCGGCGAAACACGCACATCGCTGATGAAACCTACGGAAGCGTAGTCAGACTCGTACAGGACCTTGCCAATCGGGAACTCCAGTCGGCATCTAGTTCTATCCTGGACGTAGTGCACCACAGCCAGATTCTTGCCATCCGGGCTGAAGTCTGCGCCCCCGACATTCTCAAGAATCTCACGAGGTGCACCTCCGGACAGAGAAAGCAACGCTAATGTGCCGGCGCGCGTACTGTTGCGTTCAAGAAAGTACGGATTCAGCAGTGCAGCCAGTTCTCCTTTAGCTGAGATCGCTAGAAGGTCGGCGTTCCGTGGCCCAAGTGGCGAGGAAGTGTGGCTACCGGGCCGTGTCCAGAACATCTGGGAAGGTCTGCCATCCCAGGCGGCGCTGTACACAAGCATGCTTCCATCTGGAGTAAACCGGGCGTTGTAGAGCGTGCCGCGCTCGAAGGTTTGCCGCTCAAACGAGGGACTACTCATCCTACCCATGCGTTTAGAGATAAGAATTCCAACAACCAACAGGACGACCGCCGATATCGCAGCTACGAGCGTCCAGCGCAGGTGGCGTGCGAACTTCTGAGCCGCTTTAACGCCGGAACCAGTATCGCTGTTCAAGCGATCCAAATCGGCCCGCATTTCTGAGGCTGTTTGGTATCGTGCGTCACAGTCCTTTTCCAGCGCCTTGCTGATGATTCCATCGAGCTTCGGCGGAAGTTCGGGATTGATCTCCCGCGCCATGGCTGGCGTGCGATGCAGAATCGCTTCGTGCACTTCAGTGGCCGTGTCGCCACCAAACGTCTGGCGTCCCGTGGCCATTTCGTAGAGCACCAGCCCAAACGAAAACAGGTCAGTCCGTGCGTCCAGTTTCTCGCCCCGCACCTGCTCGGGGGACATATAGCAGGCGGTCCCCATCGCTGCTCCTGTCAGAGTGAGATGTAAGGAAGGTACTATTACGGTCGCGGCCGACGAGCCGTCGCCGCCTCCAGATGTGGCAGGAGTCTCCCGGTGTTCGCCCATCTCGATGAGCTTGGCCAGCCCGAAGTCCACAATCTTGGCTTCGCCTCGAGTCGTGACGAAAATATTCGCTGGCTTGATGTCGCGATGGATAATGCCTTTCTGATGCGCTGCGTCGAGGCCCTGAGCAATTTGTGTGGCCAGATCGAGCACCTCAGCCGTCGCCAGCGGTGCACCTGAACCTGCCGCGATGTGCTCCCGAAGGGTTTGACCGTCGAGCAATTCCATCACAAGGAAAGGCCGCCCATCGTGTTCTTCGACTTCGTAAATCGTGCAGATGTTTGGATCATTCAATGCGGAGGCTGCCCGCGCTTCGCGCTCGAACCGGTCAAGTGCCGCCGAATCGTTGGCCAATTCTTCTGGAAGAAACTTCAAAGCCACGCGGCGGCCCAGTTTGATATCTTCCCCCTTGTAAACGACTCCCATTCCCCCGCCACCCAGTAGCTGTAGCACCCGGTAGTGCGACACTTTCTTGCCGATTAAATTGGCTGCAAAGGATCCCGTCTCAGGAGTCGCGCCCACGGCAACTGGTGGCTGGGCGGTGCTCGCTGCCACCCACTCCACCGTCATCATCAGCCGGTAACCGCGCCGCGCAAGGGTTTCGATGTACGTCGGGTCCTCCGCCGAGTCATCGAGTGCTTGTCGGAGCTTCTTAATGGCAGTGTTGATGGCGTGGTCGAACTCGACAACTGTGTCGTTCGGCCAGAGTTTTTTTTGGATTTCCTCGCGCAGCACCACCTCGCCCCGGTGCTCCACGAGCATTCGTAGGATTTGAAACGGTTGCTCCTGCAGCAGGACTACCCGCCTGCCCTTGTGCAGTTCTCCGGCTTTGAGGTCGAGTTCAAAGGCCCCGAACCGAGCGCGGGTTGGCAGCCCGATCTCCATGTGAGTCCAGCTTAGCTGCAAAGTCTACCACTCGCTAGAACGTACGGTCGCCGGATTCTGAACTGTGCGGCAGGGCCGTGAGCTTTCTGCTTTTGTCCAGCCTGAAGACGTGCTTGCAACTTAAAGCCCCCAGTTACAACCGGTTATCAGTCTATCCAGAAAACACTCGCAATCCACCGCTGGTGCATTGTGCTGACTTTGCGCTGCAGGTAATGTCGGCGCGGAACTCTGCAACGTCCCAACCCAGCCACTACCGCGTTGGGACACCAAGGAAGTTCAAAATCGAGATGAGGTGTCGAATGGGAAATCGCAGCAACGTCAAAGTGGGCGAAGGCCGAAGGCTCGGCCTAACGCTCATTGCGGTCACATTTCTAGCTCTCGTTCCAATGTCGGTCAATGCTCAAACCACATACACCATCACCGATCTTGGCACGCTCGGGGGGACGTTCAGCCAGGGACAATATGTCAACGCAAACGGCGCCGTGTCGGGAAAGTCCACGCTACCCGGCGATACCGTGTTGCACGCTTTCCTCTGGGAAAACGGCGTCATGACTGATTTGGGACCAGGGTTTCACGGTCCGAACAGCGCCGCGATCATCAACAATGCTAGCGAGATCGCGACCGGCGATGCCCAGTACAGTTCGACGGCTGCCACCGGCGTCGAAACCCTATTCTGCGACAGTTCGCCATCGGCTGCGCCCTTCGTGTGCCATGCGGCAACCTGGACGGGAGCCGGCGTGATGACCGACCTGGGCACGCTCGGTGGTCCCGGAAGCGCGGGGCTATTCGTCAACGACAGCGGTCAAGTCGTCGGTGTCTCGGAGACCAAGACGATCGATCCGTATGGCTTCGACGGCATTGATGGCGGTGGTTTTCCCGCCATCCGGGGGTTTGTCTTCCAGAATGGAAAGATGACTAAGCTCAGCACACTCGGTGGTTACGATTCGATTGCCAACGCGAACAACAACCTCGGTCAGGCAGGGGGTACCGCACAGCTGGCCGGAGGCATCGACCCATCGGTAGGGTTTGTACCTCAACACCCTGTGACATGGACCAACGGTGCGATCCTCGACCTCGGAACGCTCGGGGGCAAATGGGGTTTCGTGGAGTCGATGAACTCCCTCGGCCAGGTGAGCGGCATCTCGAGCCTCGCAGGCGAGGCGCACGTTCACGGCTTCATCTGGCAGGGCGGAGTGATGACCGACGTGGGTACCCTTCCCGGCGATACTGATAGCGACGTCTCGCAGATCAACAACCTCGGCGAGGGCGTGGGCTTCTCGGGAAACAGCACCTCTACGCGCGCGACCGTCATACAAAGCGGGGTGATGACCGATCTCAACACGTTGGTTCCTGCCGACTCGGGCTACCAACTCGCTGGTGCCACGGGCAACAACGATGCCGGACAGATCGTAGTTGTCGCCGTCGTGGTCGCCACGGGCGAAACTCACGCTGTTCTTCTGACACCTAGCAACAACAGGTCCCGCGGCAAGCCCGGTGGCGCTGTCCTCACGCCCTCGCTGCGCGCCCAATTGAAGAAATCGCGGATAGCGTGGGCGAGGCTGAAGTTCCTTAACTAGAAGCAAGCGGCGGACACCATTCACGGTGTCTGCCGTCACAAGTGCAATAGTTTGCCGCGAACCAGTCTTGAGGGCCCAGAGCCTGAACAGTCGTGGCGGCAACCGGAGGCGGCCATGAAGACGATAATTAGCTTCTTTGCGTTCGCCAGCTGTGGAGTGCTCCTGATTGCTCTATCGCGTTCCATTAAGGGCGAAGATAGAACGGGATCTGGCGGGTCCGTTCCACTGCCTCTCAGAGTGCAGGCGTCGGCGAGCACCAACATCGTGCGGACTCCTCGGGCACTCTCTGCACAACCTCAGATTGCTGCATCCTACGGGAAGCTGCCGCTGAGCTTTGAAGCAAATCGAGGGCAAGCCGATCCGCGCGTAAGGTTTCTCTCCCGCGGTCGCGGCCATGGTCTCTTTCTGACTTCCCGGGAAGCGATTCTGACTATGGACCGCTCCACA
>Ga0207684_10001882_pt1 | contig 21827 bp, 15 predicted proteins | sample KBSK5501metaG_FD_184342 | JGI IMG/M metagenome (GOLD analysis project Ga0207684, IMG submission 184342) | Corn, switchgrass and miscanthus rhizosphere microbial communities from Kellogg Biological Station, Michigan, USA - KBS K5-50-1 metaG... | ecosystem: Host-associated > Plants > Roots >...
TGGGCCGTGAGCGTATGACGCCAGGAAACGTCATCTTTCTGGATGTAACGGATAGAATCCTCATCGCTATCCATGACCAAACCGCGCCAGTTATTGTTCAGAAGCAAAAAGCGTGTGTTTGACTCCCGATAATTTTCAACGCCTAACTCAACAAACGAATCCGGCAACGGGTGCAAGCGATGAATGAGATATTGGATAACGCCATCGTCGCCGAATTGGGAAAAAACTTTGAACTCTGCTTCGCGCAAATGAGAAAGCTTTTCGCCAGAATGAAGGCGATGGATAAGCGGTTGCGCCGCCAGAATCTTTAATTCATCGAGCTCGTTCCGGATGGCTTTAAGCGTTCGCGACGTCTTGAAGAAGCTTCGGAACATGAGAACTGGCGCAGGGTGGCGGTCGAACCTTCGCCGTCGGCCTAGCTCGAGTCTGTCAGGACGGAAAGCTCGTCACTTCTCCGCCATTTCACGTCGGCATAAACATGGCCCAGCTCTTCGCTCGGAAAACCGTGATATCCGCCCGGCGTGCCGACAATTTGAAAACCGAGCGCTTGCTCGCGGAAGTCGTACAGGTGCGCATTCGGTATGTGAAGCGCGAGATTTATGAAATACCGACCCGGCAATAACAAACGAGACGGGATCAACGCCGCGATATGATGTGTTCCGGCCGATTCCACTGAGACGGCGGGGTTGGCCATCGAGTTAGTCGAATAAAAAATTTGTTCGCCTTTGAAATTGAATACCGAAAACGAAACTTGGAGTCCCGGAACAGCCCGGCGAACGAGGAAAGAACATTTCATGAGTACGGGCGTATTCGCATTAAATGAAGTCATGGGGCGATTCTCCGGACCGTACAATCCGGCGACCTGAAAACTTGCCTCGCTGCCTCCCGGCTTAAAATTAATCACTGGGGCTTGCTGTTGCCCTGCCCCGAGGTAAACAGCAACAACCTCGGCCGTGTTACCCGATTTCTCGATTTCGCCTTCTCGGAGCAGAATGCATCGAGAGCAAAGATGACAGATCGCGTCGATGTTGTGGCTAACGAAGATTACCGTCCGGCCTTCTTTCGCCGCCACGTCCTCCATCTTCCCTAGACATTTCTTTTGAAACTCAATGTCGCCCACGGCGAGAACTTCATCAACCAGGAGAATTTCCGGATCGAGGTGAGCGGCGACAGCGAAAGCCAGACGCACATACATGCCGCTTGAATATCGCTTTACGGGCGTGTCCAGAAACTTCTCGATCTCTGCGAAAGCAATGATTTCGTCGAATTTTCGTCGAATTTCTGCGCGGCTCATACCAAGGATGGCGCCGTTCAAAAAGATGTTTTCCCGTCCCGTCAATTCCGGATGAAAACCCGTTCCGACCTCGAGCAGCGCGCCGACTCGGCCGTAAATGTCTGCTCCGCCGGCGCTCGGCTCTGTAATTCGATTCAGAATCTTTAGCAACGTGCTCTTACCGGCCCCGTTGCGTCCGATGATGCCTACGACTTCGCCTTTTTGAACATCGAACGAGACACCCTTAAGCGCCCAAAATATTTCTGATGTAGAGTGGCCGTTCCGTCCCCAGCGCGTCAGCAATCGCCGCGGCAAACTGATCAGATCATCGTGCAGCGTTCTGTAGTTAGACCGTCCGTCCCGCTCGTGAACGATCCTAAAAGACTTACTTAGATTCTCAACCGAAAGGGCGATGTCCGACATTTTTTTGAGCGAGGGGCGGAAACCTAAATCACGTCGGCAAAGCTGCGTTCGATGCGGCGAAAGAAAAAAGCACCGCTGAAAAATGCCAATAAGGACATAAAAATAGTAAGGAGAAGGGTATTTAAGTTCAAGGCGCTGTGACCTAGCACCGCCCATCGGAAACCTTCGATGAAACCGACGGCTGGATTTAAGGCGAACAACGTTTGCCACCCCGCGGGCACCATGCTTGTCGGATAGACGACCGGACTCGCATACATCCAAATCTGGACAAAGAACGGCAAGGCGTAGTTGCAGTCACGGTACTTCACGCTAAGGGCGGAAAACCAGAGAGCCATGCCAGTGGCGGTGAGTATCATTAAAAGCAGAAAGCCGGGGATCGCCATCAGCCGGAATGTGGCTGGAAATCTATAGATTCCCATGAAGACAAAAAGCATCACCATCATGACCGTGAAATCGACCAGCACGGCAAGCATGTTTGCGAGCGGGATTAGCATTCGAGGAAAGTAAACTTTGGAAACGAGCTGGGAGTTCCGGATGAGACTGGTGCTGGCGCGTTGCATCGATTGGGAAAAGTAGGTCCAAGCGGTCAAACCACAGAAGACGAACAACAAATAGGGAGCGCCGTCGCTTGGTAATCCGGCCACGCGACCAAAAATCACGGCCAGGATTATTGCGCCTATGAGAGGCTGTAACGCAGCCCAACCGAACCCCAGGGCTGTTTGTTTGTAGAGCAGCTTGATATCGCGATTGACCAAAATCCAGAGTAGGTCCCGATACCTCCAAAGCTCACCAACATTAAGCGCGGCCCAGCCTTTTGTCGGCCGGATGCGAAGGGTCGGCTTCGGACTTCGGGCACTCGCCGGAAGCGACGGCGCCGGCGGTTTTGCTTCGGCGATAAGGATGGGAGATGCCGTGTTCAAGAGAGCAACGTTAAGATCACGTTCGCTTCGTGCAAGTAACTGTCCCCATACGTATGGACCGAAGGAACGCTCTGATTAATCGCAATTTAAATTCGAAGAGAAGAAGGCACACGCCCTCGTTAGAAGGACAATTATCCGATCCCCTCCCGCAGTTCCTTGCCAGCCGCTTGCTCGGGAGTCTCGCCTCCGTCGACGTGGCCTCACACCAATTGCAGGCGCGGTCTGACGGCAAAATCGCTCGCTGGCTTTCGCGATGTGATGGCGGGCGATGTAAAGGCAATCGACGGCGATGCGCATGGTAGACGTGCTAACCAGTAACTTTCGACAGTTCAAATTCGTCGCGCTCGGGATCGTCCTTCTCACGGTCGTGACCCGCCTTCCGTCACTTCTGCACCCACAGCCAATCGACGATGAAATCGTGTATTCCGTCATGGGGAACGAAATCCTCGACGGAGGTCGGCTCTATATCGACGCGGTGGACCGCAAGCCGCCCCTCCTCTTCTGGACATATGCTGGGGTGTTTGAGGCGGCGGGAAAGTTCAACTGGAAGGCGCTGCATGTAGTCGCTCTTGTCTGGACCCTGTGCACGATGGCTGGCTTATATGTGATCGGCACGCGTTTGTTCGATCGCGGGACCGGATTGATCGCCGCGCTCTTCTACAGTGTATTCCAACCGTGGGCAGAGTTTAGGAACCTAGCATTTAACGGCGAGTTGCTAATGAATCTTCCGATCGTGTGGGCGTGGGCGATCGCGTTTGACCGGACCTCGTCGCGAGCCCGAGCCGAGCTCCTCGCGGCAGGCGCGCTCTTAGGCGTGGGATTCCTGCTCAAACAACCGGCCGCGATCGCAGCGGTGCCGCTTGGAATCTATTTACTTCTCCCCAGCTATCGCGCCAGCCGCGGCCTGGCGTGGACGGCGTCCGTAATTCATGTCGCCATGCTCGTGGCGGGATTTCTTGCCGCGCTCGGTCTCGCAACCATGGTGCTCCTGCGCCAAGGCATTCTCGACGAAACGTTCTATTGGATCTTTACCAACCATTCGATTCCACACGTGTTTTGGGAGAAGGGAATCTTGCTCACGCTGGCCTTCAGCGGGGCCTGTTTGCCCTTGCTCGTTGGCACGGCGATGGCGTATCGAGACAAGGACGGTATTTGGGCGAGCAAGCGCGCTGAGCGGACGGCGCTTTTCGGACTGCTCGCGGCATCGGCTATTGGCGCGGCGGCCGGGACTCGCTTTTACCCACATTATTACATCCAGCTGATCCCGCCCCTCGCCCTGCTTGCGGCACCGCACTACGCGCGGCTTTGGTCCGGAAGAACACGCCCGCGTCATTGGCTACTGCGACCGGTGGTCGCATACACGTGGCTGGCCCTCACAGTTGTCGCGTTCTCGATCTCTCACTGGCGAGCGCTGGCTTCGCGCCGCGAACCATCCGAGGCAGGACAATATCTATTGGCGCATTCAACTCCTGCGGACAGAATTTTCGTCTGGGGCCACGCGCCGAGAATCTATCTCGAGGCTCGAGGTCGTCCCGCTTCGCGTTACATCACGACCTTTCCACTCACCGGTTATGTGTTCGGCGGGCCCATTCCCGGCCTCGACACTCGCAACCGCATTGTGCCGGGCGCGTGGACGAACCTCGAACAAGATTTCAGGAAACACCCGCCCATTTACATCGTAGACGTGCAGTCTAATCCCGGTGCGCTGTATCCAGTGCGGGACTTTCCGATTCTGGCCAGACTGCTGGCGGAACAATACCGGGAGGTGGCGCGAACCGACGAAGGCGTGATTTATCGGATGCGCTAGACTTGGGCGGGGGCGAGTAGCATTTAACTTCGAAAATGGATCTTCCTGTAGGCATTTCAACCCTGCAGAACACCGACCGGTGGATCGGTGTTCCGCTTTGCGCAATTTTGACGTTGGTCAGGAGAATCCTTGAGCCGGCGGGTCCGACCGGGCCGCGCCAACCCCGCCGGATTCTTTTCGTCAAGTTCGCCGAACAGGGCTCCACCGTCCTCGCTTATCCTGCAATCCGTCGCGCGACGGAAATGGTCGGACGCGAGAACGTCTACTTCGTCGTGTTTGAGGACAATCGTTTTATTCTCGATGTGATGGAGATCATTCCAAAGCAAAACGTGATCACCATCCCGACCAAAAGTCCGTTCGCGCTCGCCATCGGTGCTTTGCGCGCAGTCCTGCGCGCGCGCAAGATCGACATCGACGCCGTGATCGACATGGAATTTTTGACCCGCTTTTCCGCGATGCTGACGTTCATGACCGGCGCGAAATCGCGCGTCGGGTTTCAAACTTTCTTCGGCGATGGGCCGTATCGCGGCGACTTGATGACCCATCGGCTTTTATACAACCCCCATATCCACACTAGCGAGATGTTCGACGCGATGGTTGAAGCGCTCACGCGCGATCCGGCAATACTCCCGGCGTTCGACTTTACCCCTCCTGCGAATCAAGCATTTGCAAAATTTCGACCGCACGCAGGGGAGACAGCCGAAATCGATGCGCTGTTGCAGCGCGAGAATCCTCAGGTCGGCTCAGCGCCGCTCATCCTGCTCAACCCAAATGCAGGCGATTTGCTGCCGCTGCGCCGTTGGCCGCCATTGCGTTATATCGAACTCGCGCGACGGTTGCTCGAACGTTACCCGGACCTGTTCATCGGATTTACTGGTGCACCCGCGGAAGCCGCTGCGATTAACCAGCTCGCAAGCGACGTCGGTTCCAGCCGCGTCATTCCGCTTGCCGGAAAAACGACTCTGCGGCAGGTGCTTGTACTCTACACGCGAAGTGAGATTCTGGTGACCAACGACAGCGGGCCAGCTCATTTCGCCTCCATGACGCCGATTCAGGTCGTGACGTTGTTCGGACCGGAGACACCCGCCCTTTTTGCGGCGCGTTCGCCAAACGCGAATGTGTTGTGGGCTGGTATCGCGTGCAGCCCGTGCGTGAACGCCTACAACAACCGGCAGTCGGTTTGTCGCAACAATCTCTGCATGCAGGCAATCAGCGTTGACCAGGTTTTTGAAGAAGTGACCCGCATCTACGAATCGCTTAAGAGCCGTACACTCAGAAACTAATTTCCCGCTCCCACCCTGCTAACCGCAAAAAAAGATCCTCGGAAGAAGCGCTGCGAATCTTGCCAAACCGCAATCTTTCCCCGCCACCTTTTGCAGTGATGATGGGTAGAAAGCGAACACAAAATCTCACAGAAGCGCATTCGCGCGATCCTAACGGGATTACTGCAAAGCAGCGCGGTGTCGCCGCGGTAAATTATTTCTTCTTCCACTGAGCGCCACCGAGCAGCGGCAACACGAACAGGTTTGCCAGGATGTCGATGATACAGCCGGCGAGCACCACCAGACCGAAACGCTGCGTGGGCGGAAAATCGGATAGCACGAAAATGGCAAAGCCGGCGGCGATGATCACGTCCGAATAAACGATGCCGCGCCATTGTTCTTCGCGAGCGGCCACCCAGGCTTGCCAGTCCGCCACAGGACGGACTCGCTGCGGCGAGCCTTTCTTTCCGTCGCGCTGGGCCCGGCGCACGCCAAAGACAAGGTGAATCATGGAATCGATCGCTATGCCGATGCAGACATTAGTGGCGGGCGCCGAAATGACGTCCATCGGCACACGCAACCAGCCGATACCGCCGAGCATGCACAGCGGCACAAGACTCAAGCTCACAATCATAGCCAACGCCCCCCGCACGGACCGCGCGACGATCCACGCGATCACGATGAACAAAGAATTCAGCCAGAACAGGCCGGTCACCAAGCTGGAAGCGACAAGTTCCGCCAGCCGACCCTGCAAATGGTAAATGCCGCCGACGAGGACCGGCTTGAATCCGTGCTTCCGGACGATGGATCGAAGATCATCTACGATTTCGAGCCGGTGTTTGTCGTGACGGGCTTCGACCATGCGAATGAGGAACACCGCTTGTGTGCGATCCTCATTTACAAAACTTTTGCCCACGCGAGCGTACTTGGGTTGCTCCATGATCTCCATGATCTTCTCGTAACTCAGGAAAAATGAGAACGGGGTTCGATCGCCTTCGGACAGGAGAGTCGGAAGTGAAATGACTGTCCCGACGGCTTTGTAATTTTCGAGCGCCTTTTGCAGCGTCCACAGCTTCTGGTAAGCATCGTCCGTGTTTAGCTTGCTGCCGTCAGCTGCGGCCACCACGAGCGTGAGGGGGTTCGAGCCGCCGTTGCGGTCGACGTATTCCAACCCGTCGCGCAGTTCCTGGTGCGGCTTGAAATATTCAAGAAGACTCGGGTCGGTGTTTACCCGCGTCACCCCAAATCCCAAACCGGCGCTGACCAGGATGACGGCGATCGACAGCAGCACGAACCGCCGTGACCAAAATGCCCGGGAAGGTTCTTTCTCCACGAGCTTGCTTTTGCGCGGCACGGCCCAGTGCAGGAACGACGGATACATCACATACGCGCAAATCAATGCGACGATTGTTCCGAGCACACCGCCGAACCCCAATTCGCGTAACGGCTTGGCTTGGACAATCAACAAGCTGCCGAAACCCAACGACGCGCAGACCATCGACCAAAACGAAGCGGGAAATGTCATGCGACGCGCGGCTGCAGCGAGATCGGACGATTCTTTCCCCATGCGATCGGCGAGCGTCTGCCAGTTAAAGGTCATGTAGACCAAATGCGACAAGGCCACGACGAACACGATCGTTCCGAGGTTGACCGTCAGGATGCCGATCTTTTTGCCGAAGATTGACTGGAGGAGCAACGTCAACAAAACGGCGCTCGTGCAAATGGCGAGCATTCCCACAAACACCCGAGCCGATCGGAACATCGCCGCCATTGTCAGCCCGAACAAAACGACTGCGGTGAGGCTGAAGTACCAGAAATCGTGGGCCAGGCTACGCCGGATCATCTCCACCACATAAGGCGGACCGGCAATGTGAATTCGAAAATCCTTCTCATCTAACTCATGCACCACCTGCTCGAGGCGCTTGATCAGCTTCTCAGTGTCGGCCTTGCTTTCGATGAACACGATGAGATTGCTGGATTTACGGTCCCCGGCGATCAGCAGCCGGTTCCAAAACGGGCCGGCCAGGGCATCCTGAAAACTCTTCGGCCCCTCGGTCAAACTCTTGACGGAGCTGACACCGTCGATCGCCTTAACTTCCTGCGTGAGTCTTTGAATTCGGCTCAAATATCGCGGTGAAGAAATATCCTGGGACGACACGGTCAGGATAAGTTCCGGGCGCGACGGGAAATTCTGTTCAATCTTTTTGGACTGACGGAACTGAGGATCACTGGTGGAAAAGAAAAAATTCTCATCCACCACCGGTCTGAGATCCACGAGAGTCGCCACCAGTCCGAACAGCACGGCCGTCAGCCCTAACATCAACCAATGCGACCCGAACCAGACCGGCTTGTTGGCCATGGAACAAACCATCAGCCGATTTGGGGCCATCGGCCACGAGAGTCCTGGACAAGCTAGCCGCTTCGCGCAAAAAGTTTCCTGATTTCGGTCAGGGGCTTTTTGTGCTCAGGCTTTACCACTGGCAGGTCAAATCCGAAACCTAAGGCCCTGCAGGTCCTCTGCAGCTCAGACCCGGATTTGCGCCGGCAATTGCCGACTGCTGGGCGGTGACACAGCCGTACGTAATGTGCGTCGGGCTGCCGGGCAGTCCACGTCCCTGGTCAGTCCAAACCGCTGCGGCGCTGCCGCCGCGGTCGATCGCGATCGAGATCGAGTCAGCCAAGTCACGGTTGCCGCCGCTGACCGAGCAGAAGATCCCGTTCGTGCAGATTCCGCCAACATGCATCACGCTGCTGGACGCAGATGTCTGGTTGAACTTCGGCGTCGCAGACTTGCCGTTCGTCGTCTGCGCGAACGTCACATACCAGGGCGACAACTCGGCGTCGGTCGGGGTGTAGTCCGGCGAGTTCAGCCAGATGAACTCGACGCGCCCCGTGCTGCCCGCAGCGATCCAAGGGAAGTAGTGCGTGCCCTTGTCGCTGTTTACCTTTACGACCGGCGACCACGACTGTGCCTTGTCGATCGAGCGCGAGAACCATGTGTCGAAGTGATCCGGCGCCACGACGTTGTCAGGGAAGACGGAGTAAACGTTACCGGCCGTTCCAGGGATCCCGGAGTCGTCGACCGCGAGCGTGGCAAAGATCTTGTCCGTATTCGTATTCGGGCCGCCATCGAACACCAGGTGCGCGTCCCACGTAGTGGTTACCGTCGCGAGGCTCATTCCCACCGCAGGCGGTGAGTGAGCGACCCAGACTTGATGGAAGTTCTGGATCTGGCTGACGTCGCAGCCCATGCCGACGTTTTGCACAGGATCAGCTGTGATCCACTGGACGTAGACCTCTCCCGTCTCGGGATCAACCTCGATCCCACTCGGCACGGTATTGCAGAACGAGTTTGCTTCCGCGAGTCCGTTCTGGGCAAGGACGTCGACAGAAGGACCGAATGTTTGCGCGCCGTCGTTCGAGGCCGCGACATTGATCTGGCTCACCGAAAAGTCGTGGTAGGCGATGTAGACCTGGTCCTGGTTCGCAGAGATCTTGCTGGGGTACACGGCGAGCCACGGCCGGTCGATGAACGACGGATTGAAGGCCGCCACGCTGTTGACGGTCCAGCTTGCACCGCGGTCGTCGCTGTACGCGACCTGAGTCTGGAGCGGCGGCACCAGGCTGATTGACGAGATGTAGACGCGGTGGGTGCCCGGCAAGCAGCCCGTCATCGGGGCCGTCGCGCACGGAGTCGGGCCGCCGACAGCAATGTCGACGTCGCCGACGTCGCTCTCGTCGAGCACGTTGGTGAAGCTGCGCCCGCCGTTGTCGGAGCGAGCGACATGGCTTCCACTCGCCTGCCAGGCGACATAGATGGTGCCGTCAGAGCGATCAACAGCAACGTACGGCTCGGTCGCGTTATCCTGGCCAGGCGGCGAGACCTGGGTCGTGAATCCAGTTGACGTGCTCGTGCTGGTGACGCCGGAGGCAAGGACCACGCCCACGACCAGCGAAGCGCCAATCGAGCAGAGAAGAAAAGCGAGAAATACGCGAGGATTAAACCCGCCGGATTCGGAAGATTGGTTTTTTTTCATAGCAAATGTCCTCTATGCGTACTGATTCGGGATCTCGGTTCGAAACGGACGTGTTTTGACGGTTTTTTTGAACTGAGCGGGAAATTCTCTCCACTGTGGGTTTGTCGAGAAGTGTTTCCGCTTTTGCCAGAACACGCGCGCGCGCGGTTGCCTAACGAGTGAGACGTGGAACAAAAATCCTTTCGTGCGAACGAAAAGCACAACACCAATCCAAAGCGTGTTTACGAGGGAAGCGACCCTAACAGGATTCGAACCCGCATTAGCGGCTTCGTAAAATTGCGTAATTCCCGCTCAACTCCGCAGGAATCAGCGCGTTAACTGCATTGGCTCAAAATCGGCGCATTGCAGATTCACGCAGAATTACGCAGTTCGAGTGTCCGAATTTGTCCGAACGCGTTGGGAAAGCTTAAGAATGATGACTCGTGATTTGCGCCTAAAACAACTTGCCGAGCTAGAACAAGGTCGTGGGTCTTGCACGACGCAATTCGGCGTCAACATACCAGAGACGCCGTTTTTTTGAACTGTTTCGGATCATGGCGCGCCATTCTACCCGCAATCTTAAAACTCTGACCGCCGGCCTCCCCGAAACCGCATCTGAACTCAAGCGCTTATTCGAACCTCAGTCTCAAAGTGGCTCGACGCGTCGGGCGACGAGCGACGTGCATGTTTTGGGTCCCTCCCGCCCCTTCACCAGGCAGCGCGGATTACTCTTGATCGTCCGAATAACTTCAAAACCCATCACAGAGAGCATCTGCCGAATGCATCCCTCGCTGAAGACCCACCAGGCCCGCGTTTGGTGGTTGTCCAATGTCGGCACAAAGTACGCCTCTCTTTTGCCGGGCGGAAATCTTCGATTAGTGATAATCAAGTCACCACGAACTAGCCGCGCCGCGCTATAAAGCGCACGGAACGCATCGCGCAAATGCGGTATGATCATGCCGAATACGGCGACATCAAATGGCCCTAACGCTTCTGGTAAATTGTAAACGTCGCCATAAAAAACCTTCGCTTTGGAGCCCACTCGTTCGTGCGTAAACCAATAAGCGTTTTTCAGCCGCCGATCCGCCTCCACCAATCGCGCCATGTAACTCTGGGGGTCGACTCGATATTCCTTTTGCGGCACTACATCCCATTGCGCTCCGGACGCCATATCAAAAGACACAACCTCCGCTCCTTCGTTCTCCATGCTAAACGTGAGAAATCCAGACGCCGTTCCTACATCAAGCGCGCGTTTGCCATTAAAGTCGTAGTTCCCCAGATAGGCTTTGATGCAATCCCGCAAATCCCACGAGCCACCCACCTGCCCCAAGCCGGGCACATCCATCCGATGATAAAAATCGCACTCGGCTGGATCAGTCACCTTGACTGGTGCGGCAAATTGGATCGACAAAGATTCGGGAGTCATGTTGCCCGCTAAGATTTTCGAGAGAATTGCACGCAATCAATCTTAGATTGCTCCCTTATACAAACCAAGTTCCGAACCAAAGCTTTTGAGGCCGGTCAGAAATGCGACCCTAACGGGATTCGAAGCCTATTTAGTGGCTTCGTGAATTCGGGGCAATCCCGCCATAATCACGTGGCGAATTGCGCGTTAAAGGCAATCTGAGCAAATGACACGCCATTTCGGATTCGGGCAGAATTACGCGGTTTCGGTGTCGAATCTGTCCGACAGGCCATGCGCCTCAGAACGCGACATCGAGCTCCACGAATTCATTCTCCAGCACACCTGAAACGGCTGAAAGCCAATTCGCTTCTTGAACAACCGCAATCCGCCAGTACCGCCAAAGTACGTATCGAACATAAAGTAACGGACAGACTTTTCGTCCATCAATACCCGAACCGCTTCAGCGAACAACAGGTACATTATTCCGTCCTTCAAAAATGCGGCATGGCCCAGGACAGGTCCCACGTAGGCAACTTCTCCTACACTGTTAATATCCAAATAAGCCACTAAGCGGCCCTGATCATTTTTTATTCCCAAATACAGCCAATTTTTTTCCACCTGAAACCGTGCTTTAAACTTAATATACTCCTCTTCCATGGGCTGCCCTTGGCGCATGGGAGCCGAGGTATTGATGGCATGAATCTCTTCCGCGTGGTCGTTTTTGTTAATGCGAACAAAAGAGTAGCCCTTTCTTAAAGCCCGCCGACGATAGTAAGCGGTGGAATTCTTGCCGCCAACTGTGGCCAAATATTTATCAAAATCTTGAAACCGGCGGACATCTATCAATTGAACAGCCATGGTTTTGCGCGCAAAAAAAGGATAGCGAGGATGGCGCGCCGTAAACCATCGATAAGCTGCCGCAGCTTCTGGTCCCGAACCCAAGTGGACTTCCAATCGAGAGAGCCGAATCGCAAGTAAGATGTCGTTGAGACGCCTTAGCAAAGCGGCCATTCTCCGAATCACAAACAAGATATCGTTGAGACTCCTTAGCAAAGCGGCCATTCTAAGCTTTAATTCAGCTTTCGATGTTAAAGTCATTGGCGATTGTAGAGACCAGATCGCCGCTCGCACTGCGAATCTCCCGCCCCAAGGAGCAATCCCATACAAGCGCGCATTGTAGCAAGCCGCCTTACGAAACGTCAAGCTCGCATTCGATTCACTGACGTGCGGAAGATCGTCTCAATGAGCGACGCAACAGCTTTCCCACATCACGCAAATGCGTTCACACGACCCTAACGGGATTCGAACCCGTGTTACCGCCGTGAAAGGGCGGTGTCCTAGGCCACTGGACGATAGGGTCACAAAAGCTGGCCAATATCGGAATTGAGCTCCCGCGACGCAAGGCAAAAGGGGAGGGTTAAAGAGTTAAAAGGTTGAAAGGGTTGTCGCCACGGCGACTTCGTCCGTTGGCGAAGAAGCGTTAGAGGGTGAAGCGTTGAGGCGTTAAACCGTTGAAGTGTTGAGGCGTGATCCGTGAATCATTAACGTGAATCGTTAAACCGTTGAAGCGTTAAATTCTAGACCGCAAGCCGGCAACAAGTGCGGCTGTCCGCTCAGTAGCTCCTCGATGGGCATCGAGAATGCGCCGAGCGTTTTCGACCAAGCGAAGGCACTCGTCTCGATCGCGCAAAAGTTTTGCCACCGCTTCCTGCAACGAGCTCTGATCGCTGACTTGAACTGCCCCTCGATTTGAAACCAGTTCCCGCGCGAGCGCGGAAAAATTCTCCATGTTCGGTCCGAAGATGACCGGCTTTCCGGCTAAAATTGGTTCGACCGGATTTTGTCCACCGTGTGCCCTCAGGCTTTTGCCAACGAAAACGACGGTAGCGATGCCGTACCAGCGCTGCAATTCGCCCGTTTTGTCGAACAGCACGCAATCGGGCTTTGTTCCATCATCACGCTCCGCCTCGGTCGATAAATTCACTTTTAAGGAAAGGCTTTCCAGCTGTTTTCGGATTTCTCTGGCTCGCTCAGCATGGCGCGGCGCGATGAAGAGCGAGAGCTGTGAAAAATCCGGCCGCAGATTCAAGAAAACATGGGCGAGAATTTCTTCTTCCCCGCGATGGGTACTGCCGCCAAACAGGACGAGATGATCCAGATTGAGCGCGCTCAGATGAGATGCTGCGATGGCTTGAATCTCCCTGCTATTTTCGAGGCCGGCGGGATCATACTTGATGCTGCCGGTGTAACGAATTCGATCGCGTTCAACGCCGAGCGCTGCCCATCGGTCAAGATCGCTCCTCTCCTGCACGCAGACTAAATCGAGAAGCCGAAAAGTGGGTGCAACCACCCACCGAAATCGGCGAAATCGCCTCTCTGACCGTGGCGACAACCGTGCGTTCACAAGCGCCATAGGAATGCCGCGCGCGTGCGCTTCGGCGACCAAATTTGGCCAGACTTCGGCCTCGATCAGGACAATCTTTTTTGGGCGGATGACTAAAAAAGCCCGCCGCATCATTGGCCAAAAGTCGAGCGGACTGTACATGACTTCGATCCAAGGCGGCGCATTTTTGCTCGCGAAGGCGAATCCGGTCGTGGTCGTTACGGTCAAGACGCAGGCCAGGTCGGGCTGAGTCGCGCGCAGCTGGGCGGCTAATTTGAGCGCGATCGCCACTTCTCCTACGCTGACGGCGTGCAACCAAATTGACGTTTGCTTGGCAAGACGCGTGCGCACATCGGCATCATAAATCCCGATCCGCTGCCCGAATTTTTCGCGGTAGCCGCCACGCCGGAACATTTTTAACAGATAACGAGGGAGGAAAAGCAATAGCCCCAGCGGCCACACCAGATTGTAGATAAAACGAATCATCTATGTAGCGGCAGTCTCTGACTGTCGCATTTGTTCAGTCGGACGTGTGAAATCTAAAGTGCGACGATCAGAGATCGCCGCTACAAACAGCCAATCGCAAAGCAACATATCGCTCTTAATGGAGCCTCTATCTGTGCCGCGATAGTGCTCTATAAACATTATGCGCCGCCGACGCTCGAGATAGGTTTTCTAGACACTGGTAGAGCAACCGCGCGTGTTGCGTGTTGGAGAAAAACGACTTCCGTGGCGCCATAAGTTTTTCGCCGGAAAACTTTCCAGAATGCATTCTCCGGCAATTCTTCACCAGGGTGCTTCTCGAGGATGAAGATGCCACCAGGTTCCAAAAGTTGCGGCAACGATTCGTCGCGCAACAGTTTTTCAGTGAAGCGCTCGCCCGATTTCGTTTTCTCGTAGGGCGGATCGGCGAAAATGATCCGGAATCTTTCTTTCAAATTCGGCCGTCGCAGAAATTCGAACACCTCCTGGTGATGAACGCGACCATCGAGTTTCGTTTTGGCCAGGTTTTTCTCAATCGCCGCAATTGATTGTCGATCCTGCTCGACAAAAAGAACAGACGATGCGCCCCGGCTGAGCGCTTCAATTCCAAGTCCGCCACTTCCGGCGAAAAGGTCCAGAACCTTGGCACCGATGACGTCATCACCCAAACTCGAAAAAATCGCAGCCTTTACGCGGTCCATGGTCGGTCGCACGCCGCGCCTGGGCACCAGCAGCTGGATTCCGCCGGCGGAACCGGCGATCACTCTCATGGCGTGGGCGACGTTGGCGAGGCCGTGGGAACAATCGTTCGGCTTGCCCCAGGCAGTGGAGACATCTGTTCCGCTGGAGTTGATGCGGCATCGACTGACTTTTTCTTTTTAGGGCGATCAGATTTCCCACCGCCGCCCAAGAGGCCACTAACGAAATCCTTTAAGTCGCGCCCGACTACTTTTTCGACCAGGTTTGACTTTGGGCGGTCGATTGTGCCGCTCACTTGAAAATCGACTGCGGAATAACCAGCCTCGGCGATTGGCCGAAAATTGTCGCGGATAGGTTTAAAGAGCTGGCCACGAATCTTGTCGTTGATGGCAAGCTGAGAATCGAGCCGAAGCTTGCCGTTAAATGTCACTGTGCCCGTGGCCGAGAGTCGAATGTTAGGCGAACGCAAAAGCAATTGATCGATTGTCACTAATCCCGGGCTGAGATGATACCTCGCTTCGGCCTGCTCGAGCTGAAGTTGCATTAGCTCCTCGATTTGCAGAACCTGGCCGAGCGCAACAAGCAAACTGTACTGTTGAACTTGGCCGTTGCGCAAAAAAATCTCGCCGCCGCCAGTCAAGGCACTCGGATCGGCTGTTTTTCCCGTCGCCTGGAGATTCCCTTCCAGCTTCCCTTGCACCATACCCTTGGGTCCGCCGGCCTCGGCAATGATTTGATCGGCCTGAACGTTGCGGAATTTTACGGTTGCGCTGAACGGCGAATCCTTCGCTTGCGGCTCCATCGTACAATGCCCGCTGATTTCACCGCCGCCGGCCTGCGCGAAAATATTGGAAAGGTCCAACCCCTTTGGATCGTAATGAAGTGGCGATTGCAAATGCAGGAGGAAGAAACGATTTCGAAGCGACACTTTCGCTATTTTGGCAGTGCCACGCAGCGCTACGGCATTGCGCAAACTTGAGTGAAAATCCACCCCTTCGAAAGACGAGACCATGTTACCGGATCGATCGAGGAAGCGGAAATTACCATTTGTTACGTTGACCCGTCGAATTTCGGGAACGAACGCGCTGTCTGCTTTTTCCGGTGTTTGCTTGGCGGCCCTAGGAGGCATGGGGGAGGGCCGCGGCGCGGAAGCTACGGATTCGCCAGACCCTGGCGGCGCCGCAACCATTCTTTCCTCCGGTTTTTCTGTAGCGGCTGCAGCAGGGCGCCCTTCCGCGACCCCTCCTGGCAATCTCCACTTTCCTTCTTCGTTTTGGGGCCACACTACAGATGGACTGAGAAGCGACACTTTTTTTATCACCAAACGGCGTGAAAAAAGTGAGAGCAGACGAACATGAAGATGAAAGCTTTTCGCCTCTAAAAAATCACTTGAACTGGCCGAGGAAATTCGCGGAATGGTGATCCCGGTAAGGGTGAGGCCGCCCCACGGCGTCACGCTGGCGCCGCGGATATGCAATGGGGTGCCTAGCCGCTGGCTAAGTTCCTGCTGAATGCGTGCTTGTGTCCCTTGCGATTGCACATACAGATTCACGCCGATCAGCGCAATCGCCGCGAGTGCAATCGCGATCACGGACAGGAACAAAGCAATCCGTGCTAAGCTTTTCACAATGAGACGTTACGCAGGCCCAGTTTGAAGAAAAGATTAAAGCCCTATCTCAATTTTGATCTGTGAATAATACAGTGGTCATTCTCAATCCGGCGGCTAGTGGCGATCGCGCTTATCGCTGGCGTTCCCGGGTGGAGTCGCTGGCGCGCGGTTGCGCGGTTTACGCAACGGCCCGACCCGGCGAAGCCGAAACGATGTCACGCCGCGCCGCAGAGGAAGGATTCACGAAAATCGTCGCGGCCGGCGGCGATGGCACGATCAATGAAGTCGTGAACGGGCTGGCGGGCAGCGCAGCAACGCTGGGCCTGTTGCCAATCGGCACGGTCAATGTTTTCGCGATGGAACTTGGGCTCCCTTCCCACAATCTCGCGCTGTGTTGGGAAATCATTCAAGGCGACAACACACGCTTAATTGATCTGCCGAGCGCGAGTGGGAAATATTTTGTCCAGCTCGGCGGCGTCGGATTGGATGCGCAGGCGGTGAAAGAGACTAGTGCCGTTCTGAAGCGTAATTTCGGCCCGCTTAGTTACCTTATTTCCGCGGCACAAATCGCTAGACGCCGGCCACCGCGCCTATTTATCGAATCAGAAAACAGTGCAATCAAGGAAGGATCTCTGGTCCTGGTCGGGAATGGTCGTCGTTACGGTGGGCCCTTTCCTTTCTTCAAACATGCCGTGATTGACGATGGCCTGCTCGACGTCGTGGCCTTTAAACAACTGGGGTATTTGGAGATAATAAAATATCTCCAGGACGTGTTTTTTAGTTCGGATATTCGTCTGCCTGAGGTTGAGTATTTTCAAACTCGGCGGCTGCGCGTGACCAGCGATCAAGATGTGCCCGTCGAATTAGACGGTGAAGTTGCCGGGAATTGCCCAGTCGAATTTCAAATCCACGAGCGTACGCTGCGGGTATTAGCGCCGGCTTTAGCCGCATAGAGGTGACGCGTTCGTTTAGAACACGACAGACAAGATGCCTGTCGGCCGCACAGGCTCGCGGCGGGACGAGTCCGTCCGACTGGCGGACTGGAACCCTATGTTCCGTGCAAATATGCTGCCAAGTTGTCACACTGCGGCGATTTCAGAATCGACAATTTAGATCGGTTGCGATACTCTCGTAACATGCGCCTCTACGGTCGGAAATTCTCGCGTGAGACGCAGCATTGGACGCGGCATCAGCGCATCGTTTTACTGACACTGATTGGCGCCAACGTCGCTTTTTTTGTTACGCAACTCTTTCTTGATGCCTTTCAGCCTGGTTTTGTTCGCACTTATCTGGCCCTTAGTAGTCGTGGAATTCACGACGCCTATTCCTGGCAATTTATCACCGCGATATTCCTGCACAGCGGACCATGGCATCTGCTCGGAAACATGTTCGTTTTATACCTGCTCGGCCGTGACTTGGAATGCATTCTCGGCCCGAGACATTTTCTTTACCTTTACCTGGCGGGCGCAATCGGTGGAGAGCTTGGCCATTTGTTTCTAATGCCACCCGATTGCGGTTTGCTGGCCGCGTCCGGTGGCGTCGCCGCGGTGCTTGTCGCCTATGCCACGATTCTGCCGGAACTCGAATTAACGGCCATGAGGTTCTTTGTTCTACCGATACGTCTAAAGGCCAAACATCTTGCCTACGGAGCATTCGCGCTGGCGGTTTTGCTAGTCTATTTCGATCGCACCAGCACGGTGGTTCACAGCGCATATTTAGGCGGTTGTGCAGCCGGATGGTTCTACGCTCACTTACTCGGGTTCGGGCGCCCGTCGTTTTTGCAGCGTTTTCTGCGACACCAGCGCGCCGAGACGGAGCGATTCGAGCACATGAGCCTTGAACAGCTGATGACGGAAGAAATCGATCCTTTGCTGGAAAAAATTTCGCGCAAAGGGCTTGTCAGCCTGTCCAGAAACGAGCGGCGAATCTTGTTCAGGGCCCGCGACAAGATTTTGCAGAAGAGGCTCGCAGATTAGCAGTATTTTTCGAGTCGCCCGAGAGAGACTCGGGGAGCACGCCCCTCTCGGGTGTGAGCGAAACCGTCTCGGTTTCGCGCACTTCCGATGAAAGTTCGTTTCGGCGAGACGCCGAAACCTACGCCCGAGACGGACGTGCTCCCCGAACTGACGAGCTGCGGTAGGCAAAGCGACGAAGCACTGGTCTTTAGCCTTTATTAACAGCATGTTCGCCGATGGCTTGGGCTGAAGGTTGGATTCATGAAAAGGCGAATGCTGCGCTGCACCCAACGCAAGTAGAAACCGCGCTGGCTAGTCTTCACCAGAACTGGCCCGACGCGGCGCACCCGTTCGTCGAAGTCATCGAAGGATTTCCTCTCGGCCAAGCGGCTCTGCTTCATCTCCTATCAGTCTCGAGCATCTGCGCCTCAAGGTTGATGCAAGATCCCCACCTCCTGTTGTGGCTTGGCCAGCCGGAAGTGTGTCTAGCCCCGCGCGATCGAGTCCAAATGTCCCATGATCTCCACACCATCGCGGGAGATTCGATTGCCGTGAAAAATTTTCGCGCGCTCCGCGTCTGGAAGAGTCGCGAGATGGTCCGGATCGCACTGCGCGAAGTTGCCGACGTCGCTCCGCTCGAAGAAACGGCGGGCGAGCTTTCACAAATTGCGGAAATTTGTATTCGCCGCGTGTTCGATCATTGGAACAAAGAATTGCGGCAGCGATATGGTTCGCCAGAGGCTGAATTTGCCGTTCTTGCACTCGGCAAGCTCGGTGGGAGCGAGCTAAATCACAGCTCCGATGTCGACCTGATGTTTCTCTACAGCCAGGAGGGTCAACTCTCGAGCCGGTTTTCCTACCATGAGTTCTTTAATCGACTGGGAAAAAAGATTCTTGAGACATTTTCGACCCGAGATTCGGCCGGTTCTCTCTTCCGGGTCGACCTGCGGCTTCGTCCCGAAGGCTCGGCCGGCCCACTCGCTCGCTCCCTCGAAAGCATGGAGAACTATTATGGCGGGTTCGGAGAGACTTGGGAACGGCTCGCCCTAATCAAAGCTCGCGGAATTGCCGGCAGTCAGGAGCTCGCCTACGAATTCCTGCGGCAACATCAGCCGTTTATTTATCCAAAGAGCCCGACGCCCGATCTTCTCGACGAAATTGCGAGCATCAAAAGACGGATCGAACGCGATGTTGTTGGCATGGATAAGTTGCAGCGCGATATCAAACTCGGGCGCGGCGGAATTCGCGAGATCGAATTTGTCGTGCAGACGCTGCAGTTTATTCACGGTGCGCGCCAGGCCTTCCTGCAAGAGCCAAGCACATTAAAAGCATTGCGAGCGCTGGCGGAATTAGAGTTGGTGCCGAGGAGCGAAATTCTCGAACTTGACCGCGCCTATCGGTTTCTCCGCAGAACGGAACACCGGTTGCAGATCGAGGCCGAACAACAAACCCACACTCTGCCGCTAAAGCCGGAAGAGCTCCGGCGCCTGGCGCTGAGCCTCGGATTTCCTTCGAGCGAAGAATTCACGGCCGCGCTCGAGCAGCACACGCTCGCGGTGCGATCCGTTTTTCGTCGAATCATCACGGAAGCGCCACCGGGCAAAGAAGCTGGGCCGGTTAATCTGGGGATCTTTGCAAACCAATCTCAGGCAGAGCGCGCCCTGACCGATCTCGCTCAAGGCCCCACTGGGGCGCATATTTCTCCTCGAACGAGGCAGGTTTTTCGCAAGCTACGGCCGCTTTTGCTTGAGCGTCTCGCCCAAGCTGCCGATCCGGACGCGGCATTAAATCAGTTTGTCCGTTTCGTCCAGGTCTACGGGATGCGCAGCATGCTTTTCGAATCACTCGTGACAAATCCAAAGCTCTTGGAACTGGTCATTAAAACTTTCGATGCAAGCCGATTTGCGGGCGATTTGATCGTGCGCCACCCGCAACTTCTGGAAGACATCACACGCGATCCAAGGTTGAACCGTGCTGTCGACACGAGCGCTCATCTTCAACGGCTGAGATCCATCGGGCAAAGCGAGGCGGCCCTGGGCGCGGTGCGTGCCTACCGGCAAAGACAATTACTTCGTATCATCTTGCGCGACGTGCTCGGCTTGGCTGATGCCACCATGCTTTACCAAGAGCAATCAGATCTGGCGGAGGCGTGCTTGGTTTTTGTAAACGAAATCCTCGGCGGCGCTGGGTTAACTATCATCGGCATGGGAAAATTCGGTGGACGTGAAATTACTTACGGTGCCGATCTCGATGTTCTTTTCGTGGGAAATGAGAGCGGAGCGGCGCAAAAACTCTTATCTGCTCTGGCTCAGCCGAGCGCAGAGGGAAATCTCTCGCGCGTTGACGCGCGACTCCGGCCGGAGGGAGAAAAAGGACCTTTGGTCTGCTCACTTAAGACTTACGAAATTTATTTTAACAGCCGGGCGCAGCCATGGGAGCTGCAAGCGCTGACTCGCGCGCGCCCGATCTTGGGACCGTTACAAAACGATTTCACCGAGATTGCCAGGCACGCCTGGCGGAAGTGCGGCCAGAACCGTGATCTCTATGTAAGCATCGACACCATGCTCGAGCGCATTCGCCGGGAACGTGGCAGTGGTTCCGACTTCTTCGCTCTAAAAACCGGCATCGGTGGAATTATCGAAGCGGAGTTCCTCGTTCAAGCGATGCAGATGCGAGAAGGTATCTGGGAACCAAATTGGTCGCTGGCGGTCGATGCTTTAGGTAATAAGGGACACCTGGCCCAGGAAGAGACAGCCCAACTCAAGCATGCCTATCAATTTCTACGTCGCTGCGAATCGGTCTTACGACGTTATGAAAACAGAAGCGTCTCCGTTTTGCCGGTTGAATTGACTGAGGCGTTTCGGTTCTGCCGGCGTCTTGGTTTTGAAAACACCGAAAAGTTTCCTGCTGAATACGAGGCAGCGAGATCGTCCATCCACGAAACCTACAATCGGCGGGTCAGGGAACTCGCCGCTACAGATGCCCCAATATCTTCAGTATTTCCTGCAACACAAAGAAACTGACCAAAAGCCCTGTGCACACGATCAGAAATAACAGGCCGAGAACGATGGCCACAAAGATCCAATCACTCTTGCGCGAGCGACTCGGCCTGGCCATGTGCCGCTGAAGCAGCGCGTAATTGCGCACGTTTGATTTGAACCAGAACGAAAAGGCGTCACCTAACCCGGGAATGATTCCGATAATTTCGTTCAGCAAAATATTAAGTGACATCCGGGCGAGAAGTACTTTAGGCAAACCGCATCGCGCGGCGTAGACCAGCGACAAGGCTGAGATAATCGCTGAGGCGGTATCGCCGAGTCCCGGAATAAGTCCGATGATTGGATCAAGACCGAAACGGAACTTTGTTCCCGGCAGGCGCAAGAACTGATCCATAATCAGTGCGAGCCACTTGAACAGCGGTTCGAGCTGCGCCTGTTTCTGCTTTTCTTCGGGTGGGAGGACCTCCCACACGACTTCGCGTGCTTCGGGCGGTTTCTCAATCTTTGATTTCACAAAGGCAGAACACGTCTGAATCTGCAGTCCTCTCGATTGAAAATTCCACCTGCTGGCCCGGTTGTCACGCGGACGCCGC
>Ga0207684_10001883_pt1 | contig 21817 bp, 19 predicted proteins | sample KBSK5501metaG_FD_184342 | JGI IMG/M metagenome (GOLD analysis project Ga0207684, IMG submission 184342) | Corn, switchgrass and miscanthus rhizosphere microbial communities from Kellogg Biological Station, Michigan, USA - KBS K5-50-1 metaG... | ecosystem: Host-associated > Plants > Roots >...
TCCCCTTCATCTACGTCCCTACCACGACCGCGGCGTACATCGGCCTTCCCGCGGAGAAGAGCAACTCGATCGCAGGGCTCGTCAACTTCATGCGCAACATCGGCAGCAGCGTCGGCACGTCGATCGTTACGACAGTGATCGCGCGGCAGTCGCAATTCCACCAGGTCCACCTGGTGTCGCGCTTGGCCACCGACAACCCCTCGTTTCAAGCGCAGCTGGGTGACATGGTGCACCACCTGGCCGCCGCGGGGCTCGGCACTTGGGAGGCCCGGCAACAGGCGTACGCGCGCTTCTACGAGCTGGTGCAGGGCCAGGCGCAGACGCTTGCGTACATCGACACCTTTTGGCTGCTGGCGATGGGCTCGGTGCTGATGTTCGGCCTCGCGTTCGCGCTGGAGCGGAACGATCCCCGGGCGAGAGGCACGGTCAGCGTGCATTGAGGATGCCACGCAGTGGACCGTGGCGGTCGGGGGAAGGAGAGAAGCGTGCTCTATAGACAGAGGCAGGCCACGCGGTGGGAGTTCATTGGCAGGCAGAGCTTCACTATCGGGTGGCTGTTCCGGCCCGATCGACGACGCCAGGTTGACAGGGTGATCGACTACTTCGGGGGGAACCGGCGAATCTACAACGCTGAACCACAATCTTCAGGGGAGGTCAAACCATGTCGAGATTAGAAGGCAAAGTGGCTCTGGTAACCGGGGCGTCCAAGGGCATCGGGGCGGGGATCGCCAAGGGATTGGCCGCGGCCGGGGCGTCGGTCGCGGTGAATTACGCCTCCGACCGGGGCAGCGCAGAAACTGTGGTCGCGGCGATCACCGCCGCTGGCGGCCGAGCAATCGTGGCCCCTGGCGACGTTTCCAAGGCAGCCGACGTGACGCGGCTGTTCATCGAGACCAAGGCGGCCTACGGCGCGCTGGACGTGCTCGTGAACAATGCCGCGGTCTACCAGCTCGGAGCACTAGAGGCGATGACCGAGGAGGAATTCCACCGGGAGTTCAACACGAACGTACTCGGTCCCCTTCTGATGATCCGTGAGGCCGTCAAGTACTTCGGGCCGCGGGGTGGCAGCATCATCAACATCGGCTCGATGGCGTCGCAAATAACCCCGTCCAACCTGTCGATCTACACGGCAACCAAGAGTGCTCTCGACGCAATCACACGAGTGCTCGCAAAGGAGTTGGGGCCGAGACAAATTCGAGTGAACTCAATCAACCCCGGGGCAACGGCAACCGAGGGCGCTCGCGCGGCCGGCATTATCGGAGTCGGAAGTGATTACGAGAAGCAAATGATTGCCATGACGCCACTCGGCCGCGTCGGGCAACCCTCGGACATCGCGCCGATCGCAGTGTTCCTGGCCTCCGACGAGTCCGGTTGGCTGACGGGGGAGATCATTTTGGCCTCCGGCGGCCAACGCTAGAGCTTGCCCGCCGGAGCCGCTTGCCTGTAGGTGGGCGGACGCGCGACCCGGCGCGGAGGGCGGGGTGCTGAGAATGCGTGTTCCGTCAACGAGGGCGTTTATCCCGTCTACGCACTAATAGCTAAAGAAAAAGGAGGACCATCATGACGGTCAACAGCGACCTCACCGAGGCACAGGTCAGAGAGTTCTTCACCACCCTAAGCAACTGGGGCAAGTGGGGGCCGAATGACCAGTTCGGCGCGCTCAACTACATCACCCCGGCGAAGCGGGCACAGGCCGCGGCGCTCGTTCGCGAAGGGGTCTCTGTCGCCATGTCTTTGCCCCTGGCCACCCAACCAAGTCCGGATAACCCAACGCCGGTGACGCACCTCATGATCCAGACCGGTGCGCCGGGGGAAACGGAGAGGGGGCCGCTGCCGTACAGCGCCGACTACTTTGCGATCTCCCCCCACGGCATAGCTAACACCCATCTCGATGCGCTCTGCCACGTGTTTAATCAGGGCAAGATGTACAACGGCTATTCGGCCAGCGACGTGACCGCCCAGGGCGCGCGCAACGGTGCCATCGACGCGCTCAAGGACGGGATCGTCTCACGCGGGGTGCTGATCGATGTGCCCCGCCTCAAAGGCCGCGAGTGGCTGGAGCCGGGCGAGGCGATCTCCCCGGCGGACTTGGAGGCCGCGGAACAGGCCGGCGGCTTTCGGGTGGAAGAAGGCGACGTGCTGTTTGTCCGTACCGGTCGGCACGCACTGGAGAAGGCGAAGGGACCGCGGGACTCGTTCAAAGAAGGCCTGGCCGGACTCGGTGCGGCCTGCCTACCGTGGCTGCACGCCCGCAAAGTCGCGGCCTTGGGCTCGGACGGGGCGAGTGACGTCATGCCTAGCGGCTACGAGAAGATCCTGCCGATCCACGCGGTCACGATTGTCGCCATGGGTATCCACCTGCTCGACAACTGCGCCCTGGACGCGCTCGCCGAGGCCTGTGCCACGCGCTCGCGCTGGACGTTCCTGCTGGCCGTGGCTCCGCTCGTCGTCGTGGGCGGCACGGCGTCGCCGGTGAACCCCCTGGCAATCTTTTAGGGAACCGTAGGGTGCATTTCATGCACCGATTCACTGGTGCGCGCAGAATCGCACGTCGGACAAGGTGCGGCCTGGAAAACGAGCGCCCCCGCCCCCGCTGGCTGCGCCTCGGCGGCGCGCGGCGCGGTGAGGAAAACGCCAGCCAGGGTCGCGAGGAACGCCCGACGTTCCATCAACGTGTCAGCTTCGGTTGGGCGGGAGCCTACCAGCACTTCCTGCTCCCCACATGGTCCGATAGCAGAGCGGGGCACCCTCGGCGCTCACCGCGATGAGGCCGATGTGCATCTCATCGGCTCCCTTCGGGTGCCGCGATCAAGCCTACCAGATCGCCCCCCGCCGGGCTCGCCGCCCCCGGCTTCAGCACCACCGTCTCGCCCTGGATCGGCAGGAACCCGAGCAGCGCCCGGACGGTGAAGGCGTGAGTCACGAGCACTAGTGTCCCCGGTCCGCGCCAGGCGGCCACCATCTCCTTCAACTCGCGGAGCCGGACCGGGTTCCCTGGATCCCGGTCCGGGACGAGGGCCCACGAGATCTCGACCGGACCGACCGCCATCAGGTGGGCGGTGTCCAGGCACCGGCACCAGGGCGAGGACAGCACACGGTCCACGGGCACGCCGTGGCTGCGGAAGGCCTCGCCCAGGGCTCGGGCCTCGCCGCGCCCTCGCTCGTCCAGGTTCCGTTGCGTCTTGCAGTCATCGATCTTGAAGCCGGGTGGATCCCCGCCATATCCCGGCGGCGCGTTACCGTGGCGGATCAACGCCACGTGGCCTCCTTGGGCGAGCGCGGCCCAAGCTTCGTCGGAGTCCGCGGCGGTCAGGCTTGGCTTCAGGTCCTTCAACGTGGGTGTACATCCGGTGCACATCACCACGAGGGCACAGCATGCAAGCCATGTCTTCATGAGCCGGTCCACTACTCGATCACCTGATCCGCCCGCTGCAGGAGCGACGGCGGGATCCTCAGGCCGAGGGCCTTGGCGGTCTTGAGGTTGATGACCAGCTCGAACTTGGTGGGCTGCTGCACGGGCAGGTCAGCGGGCTTCGCGCCCTTGAGAATCTTGTCCACGTAGACTGCAGCACGCCGCTGCATCTCGGAAGCATTTACTCCATATGACATGAGGCCACCTGGCTCAACAAACACCCGGAGCTCATAGATTGCGGCGATCCGGTGCGTGGCCGCTAGACCGATGACGGCCTTTCTATGCACGAACATAAAGGCTGGCGACATCACCACCACTCCCTGGTCGTGATTCTTTTTCATGCCGAGGAAAGCGGCAGCCAACTCCCCCGCTCGGCGCACGATGAACGTATGGACCTCTATGCCGAGGCTCCGAGCTGCGATAGCTACCTCTTCACCGTCCGGAGCGCGTATCTGGGGGAGTGCCGAGGTTGTGACATCCTCTCGAAGGAGCGCGACCTTTGAAAGATTCGGTACAAGCGCTTTGAGAAGCTCGAGACGCTTTGGGATGAGATCATCGTTCAGGAGTTGTGACCCTGTGATATTGCCCCCAGGCGTTGCGAGGCTGTCGACGAGTCCTGCGGCAACAAGATTCTCGTCGGCGCGACCGACCACGATGGGGATCGTTTTCGTTTCCAGCTGAAGGATCTTTGCCAGGCCCGCGCTTGAAACGAACAGTACGTCGACCTTGAGGCGCACGAGGTCGGCAGCGCCTGTGCGAAGCTGATCGGCTGATTCGCCGAACCGTCGCTCGACGACCATGTTTTGGCCATCGACCCAGCCGAACTCTCTCATCGACAGCCAGAACGGGTTAGTCGCGATTGACTTCACCAGCTCCTGTGGGCTCGGAGCTGGACCGATGCCAAGAATTCCCACGCGAGCCATCTTCTCTGACTTCTGCGCCTCGGCGGCGATCGGCGCGGTGAGGAGGCCACCCGCGAGCGTCCCGATGAACGCCCGCCGATCCATCACTCGATCACCTGATCCGCCCGCTGCAGGAGCGCCGGCGCGATCGTCAACCCGAGGGCCTTGGCGGTTTCTGGTAGCGCCACGAAGCCTCCGAGATTCGCCACCTGACCTCGCTCATCTAGCGCAACGAATCGGGAGGGTGAACGTGAACGTCGAGCCGACCCCCACGTGACTCGTTACGTGGATCTTGCCGCCATGGAGCTCGACGAACTTGCGCGAAAGGGCCAGTCCGAGCCCCGTGCCTTCCGCCTTCTTGTCGGCCGTTCCCACCTGCCGGAACTCCTCGAACACGGCCTCCTGCTCCTCGGGCGCGATCCCGATGCCGGTATCCGTGACTGAGACCTCTATCGCCCCATCCGCCGGCGTCGCTCGCACCTCGATCCGACCACCCTCGGGCGTAAACTTGATCGCGTTCGAGAGGAGATTCAATAGAACCTGCTTGAGCTTGCGTTCGTCCGCTCGGATCTCGGCGACGCGGTCATCGATGACGTGGTGAAGGGCGATCCCGCGGCGGAGGGCCCGCTCGCGGACCAGCGTGAGGGCATTCTGGATCGCCTCGGGCATGTCGAACTCGCTCGCCTCGAGCTCCATGCGGCCGGCCTCGATCTTCGACAGATCGAGGATGTCGTTAATGAGCGAGAGCAGATGCCGGCCGGATTCCAGGATGTCGCGCAGGTATTCCGACTGCTTCTCATTGACCTCTCCGAACATGCCCTGGGCGAGGACCTCGGAGAAGCCGATGATGGCGTTGAGCGGGGTCCGCAACTCGTGCGACATGTTGGCGAGGAATTCGGACTTGTGCCGGCTGACGGTCTCGAGCTGACGGCTCTTGTCGGCTATCTCCTGAAAGAGTCGGGCGTTCTGGATGGCCAGGGCCGACTGGGTGGCGAACGTCTTGAGGAGGTCGACGAGTTCGGCCGGGAATTCGCCGGCGACGTTGCGGCTGATGACGAGGCCCCCGATGATGTGCTGCTCACTCAACAGCGGCACCGCGAGGAGGGCGTGCCGGCCCGACCGGAGCAGGGCCCCCCGCGCGTGGCTGTCATACGCGCCTTCAATGGCGATGTCCGGGATCTGGACGGTCTCCCGAGTCACCGCCATTCGTCCCACCGCCCCCTCGCCCTTCCGGAGATGCGTTTGCCGGGTGGCCGCGACGACGTCTCCGGCCTCGGTGCTCACGCGCGGCTGGAATTCCTGAGCGGTCTCGTCATACTCGAAGATCGATCCCCCGTCCGCCCCGGCCAACTCAACGGCGCGGTTCACGACGGTGGTAAGCACCGTGTCGAGGTCGAGCGTCGAACTGAGGGCTTGGCTGACCTCGCCCAGGGCCGTCAGCTCCCCGACCGACCGGGTCAGCTCGGCCGTTCGGGCCTCCAACTCCTTGAACAGGCGCACGTTCTCGATGGCGATGACGGCTTGGTCCGCGAAGGTCTTCAGCAGGTCGATCTGTCGGTCCGGGAGCCGGCCGGCCTGAGCGCGGGTGACCGCAATCGATCCGATGGCGAGGCCGTCGCGCAGTATCGGGACGGCTGCGGCACTGTGATAGCCGCCGGCTGCCGCCATCGCGCCCAGGGCATAGTCCGGGTCGGCGTTGACATCCGGGATCTGCACGATACTTCGCTCGAGCACGGCGCGAGCCGCAACGCTCTTTCTACTGGGCGAGGCGGGATAGGCGCGTCGGTTGATCTCTAGGACCTCGGCGGTAAGGCCATGGTGCGCCACAAAGTGAAGGAGCTGGTCTTCGAACCGGTAGACGAAGCAGTACTGGGCCTCGCAGAGCCGCGCCGCACTCTCGGCGATCATGTCGAACACCGGCTGGGCGTCGGTCGGAGAGCGGGAGATGACGGTGAGCACGTCTGAGGTCGCAGTCTGATACTCCAAGGCCTCGGTCAGCTCGCGCGTGCGCGCCTGCACCTGGTCGAACAGCCGCACGTTCTCGATCGCGATCACCGCCTGGTCGGCAAAGGTTTGCAGGAGCTCGATCTGCTGGTCGCTGAACGGTAACGGCTCGAAGCGGCCGATCGTGATCGTGCCGATCGGAATCCCCTGTCGGAGCATCGGCACCGATAGTGTTGCACGGTTGCCAAGCGCCGCGCCGACATACTCAGGATCGAGCGCGACGTCGGGGACATGAACCACCGCGCGATCCAGGGTCGCTCGGCCAGCCAGTTGCCCGCGGTTGGGACGCATGGGATACGCCGCGGCGAGAGATTGACGCCCTTCCGTCCCGACGTGCTCCGAGGCAACGAGGTGCAACATCTCGTCGGCATCAAGGGTCGCCACGACGCTGAAGGCCGCCCCGCAGAGCCGAATGCTGCTTCGTGCGATCGCGTCGAATACCGGCTGTTCGTCTGTCGGCGAGCTGCTGATCACTCGCAGGATCTCGCTGGTCGCCGTCTGCTGCTCCAGTGCTTCGGTCACCTGGGCATGAGCTTCCGTGAGCGCCTGGTTCTTCTCTTGTAGCTCGGTGAATAGACGCACGTTCTCGATGGCGATAACGGCCTGGTCGGCGAAAGTCTGTAGCAGCTCGATCTGGTTGTCGGTGAACGGCTGCGACTCGGACCGCCCGACCACGATGGCGCCAATCGGCTGACCGTCACGCAGCAGTGGCACTCCGAGGGCACTTCGACCACGAAAGGCCGCAGCCAGGGGTTGGTTGAACTCGACGTCTCCCTGCACGTCCGGTAGATGCACCACAGCGGTCTCGAGAACGACGCGGCCCACGACGGTTGAGCGGCTGGGCCGCGTGGGGAAGATCTGCTTCATGGCTTCAAGGGCCTCAGCTGTAACGTGCGCCTGCGCGGCCAGATGCAGCAGGTCACCGTCGTACCGCACGACGTTGCAGAAGGTCCCGTCACAGAGGCGCATTGCGCGCTGTGCGATGGCCGTAAAGACCGGCTGGACGTCGGTCGGCGAGCTGCTGATGACGCGTAGAATGTCGCTCGTGGCAGTCTGCTGCTCAAGCGACTCAGTGAGGTCGTGATTCCGGGCCTTCAGTTCATTGAACAGCCGCACGTTCTCGATGGCGATGAGCGCCTGATCGGCGAAGGTCTGGAGGAGCGCGATCTGCTGTTCGTCGAAGGCCTCGGGCTCCGCCCACCCGAGGGTCATCGCTCCGATCGGCTCGCCCGCCCGCAGCATCGCAATCGTGACCTGGCTCCGCGTCCCCAGCGCTTGGATCATCCCGCGGGATAGAGCGGGTACCCCCTCTTCGTGCTCTATGTCCCGGATCAAAGCCGGCTGTCGAGTCAGGATTACGCTTCCCACGATCGTGTCGTCGCTCGCCGGCCGTGGAAAGACGCGCTGGACCTCCCTCAGACCGGCGGCTCCCAGCCCGTAGCCTGCGACCATATGGATCACGCCGTCCTCGTAACGGTATACACGGCCGAAGCGCGCCCCGCAGAGATGCACCGCCCGTTGGACGATGACGTCGAAGACGGGCTGGACATCGGTCGGGGAACTGGAGATCACGCGGAGGATCTCACTCGTCGCCGCTTGCTGCTCCCGGGCTTCGGTCAGCTCCTGGTGCAGGTCCGCATACGTCGGCGCACGCTGGCCAGCGGGGATGGGCGCTGAATGCGGCATGCCACATTCCTCGCAGAACTTGGCACCGGATCGATTCTCGTGCTGGCACTCGGGACACTGCATCGCAATACCCCCCCACGACGCGGGCCGGGACCGATCGGACAGGTGGCGAGAGCTTAGTCTGGGGGGCGAGAGGGGGTCAAGGACGCCTTGGACTGGGGCGATTTCGACATCCACCGTCGAGGACTACACGCGCTTACTCGGCACCACAGAGCGTTCAGCGCCAAGCCCGCGCCTCCAAGAGGTACTGCCCCGTGGGAGCCGCACTCCCGGTGCTCGCTTCCTCAGTAATCGTAATCGCGCGCGCGTCGTCGAGGGAGACGGGAACCGTGATTGCGACCCACGCTCGGCCGCTCGCATCGACCCGGAACGTGCCGCCGGGCGCTGGCGCCGCACCCGCTCGGATGAACCACAGTTCATAGGCCCGCTCGGACGATACGGGACGTAGGCCGGCGATCGCGAGATGCCCGTGGTGTCCGTCCACTGCAACGAGGAGGCGCGCGCTTGCGCTCGGCGTGCCGGTACCGGCCAGAATGACCAGGCGGCCGGGCCGACGCGCGAGTGCTTCCACTTCCGGACCCGGCGGGCGGAGCGACACCTCCCGTTGAAGCGATACGTTCCAGACTAGCAGGGTCGCCACGAGCCCGGCCATGAGTGGCCAGGCCGCCCAGCGCCAGTTAGGCAGGACGATCCGTTTCTCCGCGCCATGCGTTGGGCGACGCCGTCGAGCTCCGGTCCGAATCGACGCCCATGCGTCAGGCGACGGCTCCACCGGATCGAGGCACGTCGGCAGGACACCGGCGACTGCTTGATACTCGTTCAAGCGGCGTGCGCACGCAGGGCAACTTGTGACGTGTGCTTCGATATCCGACCGCTCGGATTCGCTGAGGGAGCCAAGTGCATACGCGGCGAGATCTTCGATGAAGTGTTCGTGCTCCTCGGTCACGGCTCTCTTACTCCTCTCTCCTCGGTTCGATCAACGGCCAGAGTGAGACGCGCAGGCGCTCCATGGCCTCGCGCGTCCGACTCTTGACCGTTCCCAACGGCTCATCCAGCTGCTCGGCAATCTCCACCTGGGTGAGCCCCCCGTAGTACGCCAGCTCGATCGCCTGACGTTGCACGGCCGATAGGCCCTCCAGTGCGCGCGCGACCCCATGACGCAAGGCGACGGCGTCGGCGGTGTCCAACTGGTTGGGTGTCCGGGTAGCGCCCGACAAGGGCTCCTGTTCTCGCAAGCGGGCCTGGTGGGAACGACTTCGCAGGAGATCGATGGCCCGGTTACGGGCGATCCCCATGAGCCACCACGGCACTCGCCCTCGACGAGGGTCATAGGTTTCACGACCGTCCCAGCAGCGCAGGAAAGCGTCCTGCAACACCTCCCGGGCGAGCTCCGGGTCACCCACGATGCGCAGGGCAAGGGTAAAGACAAGGCCCGCATAGCGCCGGTAGAGCACCTCCAGCGCCGCCTCATCACCCGTCTGCATTTGACGGAGGAGTTGCATGTCGGGCGGCTGGTCCGCTCCATCACTGGCCAGGAGCGGACGACCCGGCCCCCGATCAGCCATCGCTAGGGCCACAAACCGGGCCCCCTGAGGTCTGCGCCCGCATGTGAATGCCTACGGAGTCGCGGCGGGCGGCGGATCAGTGAAGGCGGGACATCCGCACGAGACGGACACTGCGTAGGCAGGGGGAAAGGAGACCAGTATGGACCACCGTCGACTCGCGCGTCCGCTGATGTTCGTTGGGGTCCTGTTTTCCATCGCCGCGGCCGCCCAAGCTGCCGATACTCAGCTGCGCACTCGAGCGCAGAGCTTCTTCAAGGTGCTGCCCAAGGACATGGCCAGCGCCGACACTCCCCTGACGCCGGAGAAGGTCAAGCTCGGCCGGCTGCTCTATTTCGAAACACGTGCATCAGCCGATAACACGGTGAGCTGCGCTCGCTGCCATCAGCCGGCCTTGTTCGGGACGGACTCCCTTCCCAAGGCGATCGGCGCCGAGCACCGGCCGAATCCTCGAAACGCTCCGACCGTCCTCAACGCGGGGATTCAGTTCGTACAGCACTGGCGAGGGGATCGAACGTCCGTGGAGGACCAGGCCACAAAGGCACTCATCGCTCCGCCCAGCTTCGGCAATCCGAGTTACGAGAGCGCCATGGCCAAGCTCAAGGCGATCCCCGACTATCCGGCCTTGTTCGCTCAGGCCTTCCCTGGCCAGGCAGACCCCGTCACCGCTGACAACTGGGGAAGCGCCATCGGGGCATACATGCGGACCCTCGTGACTCCGTCGCCGTTCGACGACTTCCTGGCCGGCGACGACCGGACGCTCTCGCCGGCCGCCAGGGCTGGTCTCCGCACTTTCATGCAGATCGGCTGCGTCGGCTGCCACAACGGCGTCGGGATCGGCGGGAGCATGTATCAGAAGTTCGGCCTCGTAGAAGACTACTGGAAAGCCACGGGTAGCCCCAGCATCGACCGGGGGCGTTTCGACGTCACCCAGGACCCCGCGGACATGTATGTCTTCAAGGTCCCGAGCCTGCGGAACGTGGCCATGACCCCTCCGTATTTCCATGACGGGTCGGTCTCAACCCTCCCCGCCGCCGTGCGCGTCATGGCGCGCGTGCAGCTAGGCAGAACGCTCGCAGATCGCGAGGTAGCCGATATTGTTGCCTTCTTCGAATCCCTGACCGGTCGCCTGCCGGACGATTTCGCCACCACGCCCCGCCTTCCGGCAGCAAGCGCGCGACCCTAGCCGTTGTCTCGGAACTACAAGCCGGGTCCGTGCTGGGGAGAAGCCGCGAGGTTAAATCCAAAGGTCACGCCGGCCGTGAACTCCCAATCGGATGCTCCGCTGCTGAACCCGCGCCGAATGGCGGCGTCCAGGAAGCAGTTGGCCGACGATAGCTGCCAGATGAAGCCGACGAGCACTGAATTGTTGGGCCGCTGACCCTTCGTCCCTTCGCCGTTGACCTCGCTCACGAAGCGGAACCTGGCGGTCACCGGCAGCTCCCCGATCAGCCCCCAGGTCACAAACGGCCGCGCATCGGACCGATCAATCCCCCCGCCCACGTTCAGGTGGAACGTGACTGGAGCCAGGCGTGCACTGAGGATGCCCGTGCCCTCAAACCCCACGCCTCGTTCACCCTTCAGCGTCGAAGGCAGGAGGGGTCCCGCCTCCACAGCTAGGCTGACCCCTTCCTTGTCCTGGAGGACCCCCTCTTTCACCACGCCCTTGAGGAAGACCCCCGGCTCGGTAATCTCCGTCCCCGAGCCTTCTTGCACGCGAAACTCGCCGACCAGTTCCCAGCGTTCCCGCACGCCGTAGTTGACGACCACGCTCGGCGTCGTAAACGTGTTCTCGCGCCCCGTCCGATCCAGCGTCAGGGCCCCGAGCTCGATTTCGACTTCCCTGGGATCCGCGACTGCCGCGTCGGTCGACACGAAGGGCCGGTATGCCGATGCGGGATCTGCGCCCAGCAGCACGATGGCGACCCCGACCAGGCGCGCGCCGAACTGCACGAGCCTCACGGCTCCGCTCCGGTCACGTCCCATCCAAGAGCTGGGTCGGAGTTGGCTACTGCCCATGCGCCGACGCGCCGCCGAGCGCATCGAATATGACCATCCGCGCCACGGGTCGACCCTGTTCCTCCTCTTCTGGCGCATAGACCCGGTGCGTTTCCACGTCCACCGCGAGGCTGTGAACCTTCCGTTCCACCGGGAAGTCCTCAATCTTTCGGACCTGCGCCGGATCGTCTGCCTGAAATACGGAGATGAAGCCGCTGGAACACGCTACATAAATGCGTCGCAGCCCAGGGTCGTACTGGACGACATCGGCGCCTTTCGCCATGGGCAGGTGGGTCACCGCTTGGTGCGTGTCGAGGTTGAAGACCGTGAGTACGTCGTTCCCCTCACACGACAGGAACGCCAGGTGCCGCTCCGGGTCGAGCGCCATCCCATGATTTCCGGCACAGCCACTCACCGGGTACTGGCTAACCACCGTGTCAGAGACAGGATCGATCACGGCCAGGACATTCCGGTCCTGCAGATTGACGTACACCTTGCGTGCGACCGGATCGTACTGCGGCACACCGGTCTCGCTATCAAAATGCAGCGTCCTGACGACGCGATCCTCTCGGACGTCCACCACCGCCTCGGCCTTCCCCCGCTCGTCGGACACGTAGGCCTTGTGAAACGGACCTGCGTAGGCAATTCCGTCAGGCTTGTCAGCCGTCGGCAGCTTCTTGATGACAGTCATCTGCGTGAGATCGACGATCCCGATCTTGTTCTCGTACCAGTTCGAGGTGTAGACCTTCCTGCCCTCCGGAATGTAGGCGACGCCCTCGATACCGGGAACGCCGGGGATCGTCTTCACCACCGCATTCGTCCGCAGATCGATCACATACAAGAGACCTGCGCCGAGATGGGCGGAGAGCAGGTAGTGGTCATCGTAGTCGATCGTGAGGTAGTCGAACCGACGCCCCGGCGGGCCCGGCAGGTCGACGACCGCTGCCCGTTGAAGGGTCGGCCCGACTTGCGGCTCACCCGCCCGGCTGGCAACCCAACTTGGGCTCACACTCCCAGCAGGAGCCACACCCCCAACAATGGTCAACAGGACGAGCCCGGCGGTTGTCAGATGCCTCAGGTCTGACTTTGTCACGATGTCCTCCTTGTCGATCCACTCTCCCTCAGGCGGTCATCGAGGTAATCAGATGCCCTACCGACTTGAGTCCGGGGATCGCGGGCAGGTGACTTCTCAGCACGCCGAGAATGGCGCCGGCGATCATGAGCTTGAAAGCGCCGATCCGGAAGACCACCAGGGCAAGGAGGGTCGCCGCGAGAATGGCCACCGCGAACGCGTCCGGTAGCGCAGCCGGGGCGAGGCGGAACAACGACACCGCGAGGACACCGATCACCGCGGGAGCCATTCCCTTCATCACGGCTCTCACCCAGGCGAGCTTTCTGATGCGCTCGAGCACGGGGAAAACACCGAGCATGATGAGAAAGGACGGTAGAAACGCCGCGCCGGCAGCCATCCCGGCCCCGGCGACCCCAGCCATCTTGTACCCGACGTACGCCGCGATCATGAGGACTGGCCCCGGTGTGAGCTGGCCGAGCGCGAGACCATCGATGAACTCTCGCGGCGTCAGCCAGCCGAACTGCCCGACGACCTGATCCTGGATGAACGCGATCATGGCCAGGCCGCCCCCGATCGTGAAGGCCCCGACCTTCAGGAAATAGATGCCGATGTCCCACAGGCTCTTCGGGTCCGGATTCCCTCCCGGGAGGGCGGAGAGCGAAGTCGACATCGGCAACCACCAGGCGGCGGCCAGTACGGCAAGAAAGAGCGCCGATGCCGACACCGCGACCAGTGCGCCCGGCCTCGCCGGCTGAAAGAGAAGCACCCCTACTATACCCGCCAGGACCAGGATCACCACAATGCCGAGCGGAGTCCCAATCGATGCGGCTGCGGCCAGTATCCCGATCGCTGCCTCAGGTACCGTGGTGGTGGCGGTCCTCCCGAGGCGATACACGGCGACCGCGTAGAGGCCGAGCACGACCGGCCCCAGTCCATAGAGCGCTCCGCGGGCAACCGGCGTCACGCTCAGCCCGGCATACGCCAGGGTGAGCGCCACCATGATGAAGAAGGCGGGCAGGACAAAGCAGATGCCCCCAAGCAGCCCACCCCACCACCCACCGCGCGCATACCCGAGAAAGATGCCAAGCTGGGTGGCGGTTGCGCCCGGCAACATGTTCGCCACCGCGAGCCCCTCGAGGAATCGCTCCTTCGACACCCATCCCCGCTTCTCCTGCAGCTCGGCCTGCATGACACCCATGATGGCGGGGCCGCCGTAGGAAGTGGCGCCGAGCCTGAAGAGTGACGCCGCGATCTCCTTCCAGCTTCCGGCGACAGTCGTGTGCGTGCTGGTCATGTCTACCTCCTCAGCTTCAAGGAAACCGTCCGCGCTCCACTTTTGCGCGCGAGTATATCCGCGGGTCCCTCCCCAGAATCCTGACGTTCTTGTCAGGAAGTCTTAGGGGGCCGCGGATCGGCTGGTCGGCGCCTTCATTGCGGGAGCGCTCGGCGTGGTTGGGGCGCGGGCCTTCGTGCCGGGTTGCCCCGTCTCACCGTTCGGGAGCTCCGATTGCTACCGCGGAACTAGGGCAACGGGTCCTGAGGTCGACCGCTTGGCGCCGGGATGATCCCCCGCGACGGGCAGCACGATCCTAAACACCGCGCCCTGTCCCTCTTCGCTCTCGATCTCGATGCGGCCACCGTTCGCCTCGATCGCCCAGCGGGCGATCGCCAGCCCGAGCCCAACTCCGCCCGTCTCCCTCGAGCGTCCGCCATCGACGCGGTAGAACCGCTCGAAGATCCGCTGGCGATCTGTCGAAGGGATACCCGGGCCCGTATCCCTCACCTCGATGATGGCCTCGCCAGACGTCGCGCGCTGCACCACCACACGGATTGCACCCCCGGCCGGCGTATATTTGATCGCGTTGTGCAGCAGATTGATGAGCCCTTGGCGGAGAATCGCCGGGTCGCACACTGCCGTGACGGGTAGGCCGGCCTCGACCAGCAGGCTCTGATGCTTTTCCTCCGCGAGCACGTGCAGGCTATCCGACACGCTCGCCGCCAGCTCACCCAGGTCCACCATATCGCTCGCCACCGGGATCCGACCCGATTCGCCCCGGGTGAGCGTCAGCAAGTTCTCCACCAACCGGGTGAGCCGGTCCACCTCTTCCAGCATGCTCCCGATGACTTCGCGGTATTCCGCGGCATTCGGCGACCGCTGCAGCGCCACCTCCCCCACACTCCGCATGGCGGTCAGCGGAGTGCGCAACTCGTGCGAGGCGTCCGCGGTGAAGCGCCGAAGCTGCTCGAACGCGTCCTGAAGCCGCGACAACGTGTCGTTGAACACGCCGGCCAACTGCCCGAATTCGTCCTGGGGGCTCGAGATCGGAAGCCGTTCCGCGAGCGATTCTGCGCCGATTCTCCGCGCCGTCGCCGCCATGGCGCCGACCGGAGCGAGGAGGCGTCCCGCGAGAACATAGCCACCCCCGACGGCCAGACCCACGGCACCGGGGAGGCCGATCGCGAGAATCACCGCGAGGGTCCGGAGGGTCTGACGCAGCGCCGTTTCGTCCCGGGCTACGGTGATCCGGAGGGCGTTGTCCCTGGCCGCCCCGATGCGATACGGAGACGCCCCGGCCGGCGGCCAGCCGCCGGTCCGGTATACAGTCGTTTCACCGTCCACAACCTCGAAGAGCGAAATCCCCATCCGATGATCGAGCTCAGGGAGGTCCCACGGTTCCTCGCGGTACACCTTCTCGATGGCCAGCAGATCACGACGAATCTGCTCGTCTAGCGCGCCATCCAGCCGTGCCTTCACGAACAAGAAGATGCCGGCCGAAAACAAGCAGATGATCAGCGCCAGGACCCCCGCGTGCCAGACGGTAAGCTGCACCCGGACGCTCGACGTCCAGAACCTCATGACCGCGCGCCGCCCAAGACGAACCCCACCCCACGGACCGTGTGGAGCAGCTTCGGTTCGAAACGATCGTCGATCTTGCGGCGCAGTCGGGCAATCGTCACATCGATCACGTTGTCGAGCGGCGTCGCGCGGGCGGTGACGTGCCACACGTCCCGCGCGAGCATCTCGCGCGACACGACGCGCTCGCGATGGCGCAACAGGTACTCCAGGATCTCAAACTCCTTCACGGTTAGCTCCACCACCTGCCCCGCCCGCCTCACCTTCCGCGTCACGACATCCATCTCGAGATTGTCCTGCTGGAGCTTCAGCGCCTGCTCCGACCGGTCACGCCGCACCAGCGCCCGGATGCGCGCCAGTAGCTCCGAGAACGCGAACGGTTTAACCAGATAATCGTCGGCTCCGCTGTCGAGCCCGTACACTCGGTCGTCGACCGTGTCCTTCGCGGTGAGGATCAGGACCGGCGTCTGGAGTCCGCGTCGGCGCAGCGTGGTCAGCACCTCGATGCCGTCACGCCGCGGCAACATCAGGTCGAGCAGGACCAGATCGAATGACTGATGGTTGACGAGGAAGAAACCCTCCTCCCCCGTCGACGCGACGTCCACGTCGTAGCGCTCCGCTTCGAGCCCTTCGCGGAGCGCCTTCGCCACCTTCTGCTCATCCTCCACAACCAGGATACGCACGGTGCCCCGAGTATAGCGAGGCACCGATCCGACCACACCTGACAGAAATGTCAGGAACTCGTCAGTGGCGCTTGTTCCATCGGGCCTCATGATGAGCCGCATGCGGATCAGCCAATTCACCAAGGAGGCGCGACACATGGAACGCATCGTCACCATCGCGGTTGTCACCTGTTGTCTGCTCGCCGCGGTCCCGGGACGCGTCCCGGCTCAGCCGAACTCCGTCACCGAACGTGACGCGCTGGCTCGGGCGCTGGTGGGTGCCTGGCTACCACTCGAAAGCGGGCTCGTCTTGAGCTCGACCCTGGGCACCCCGATCTCCGCCAAGTATGAGCTCGAGGACGGCGTGCTCCAGCTGTCCGTGTACACGCTCAAGGCCGATACGTCCTCCGGCGACAGCTTCTCGGAAGTCATCGTCGACTTCAGCGCGGGAATGATCTCCCGGAGCGACGCCCTCACCGACGGCGAGGATCTCTCAGGCGCGCAGAACCAGAAGGCCGCCATGGCCGTCGCAAAGCGCTCCCTCGGAGCTGCCACGGCAGATGCGGTCAACACCAATCCCGGATACCGTGCCGTGAGCGCGACTCCTAGCCTGAATGGCGGTCATCCGGTGGTCGAGGTCATCCTCCTGCGCGGCACCGACTGGAAGGTCCTGTCAGCGCCCTTGGACTGAGCTGAGGCGAACGGAGGGTAATTCCATGAAGATCACGCTCGCGGTCGTGTCGCTGTCACTCATCAGTGCCGCGGCAATCGGCGCGGCTCCCGATGCTCCACGGCTCATCATCACATCACCGGAGAAACTCACCATGAAAGAAGATTTCGGGCAGGAGAACCCGAAGTGGAGGTTCGCGTCTGGTCGCTGGGTCCGCCGCGCCTCGGGCGGTCGCCAAGTCCTCGCCCAGATCGCCGAGACCCAGCCTTGGGCGGTCGCGATCCTGGAGGATCGGAAGTTCGACGATGTCGACGTCGCCGTCCGATTCCGGCCAATCTCCGGCAAGGAGGACGCGAGCGGCGGCATCATCTTCAGAGCTCGGGATAGCAAGAACTACTTTCTGGTCCGCGCCAACGCGCTCGAGAACAACTTCCGGCTCTACACGATGCGCGACGGCCAGCGGCGCATGATCGCATCCGCGACAGTTACCGAACCCAAGCTCGGTGAATGGCACCGCATCCGAGTGGTAGCAAAAGGTGCGAAGGTCCAGGCGTACCTGGGCGACGCCCTGCTCCTCGACCATGAAGACAGAACCTTCACCGGAGGCTATGTCGGGCTCTGGACCAAGGCAGACTCCGTGACCGAGTTCGCCGAGCTTGAGATTGCCGGTACTCCCGGAAAGTGATGCCGCCGCAACATCCCTCGCCAAGGCGTTATCTCTTCTTTCCGATCGACCGCAAACCCGGATTCGAGGTTATCGGGCCTCGGACCCCCGGCAGGATTGGAACCCACCGTCAAGCCGAGAAGCATCCCGCTTCCACCGAGGGGCTGATGGTTGACGCAACGCACTACAAAGATTTGATGACATGAAACAATAGTTTCATAGTACGATCCACAACGAAACACAATGACCACACACAATGACCACATGGCGGGCTCTATGTCGGCGCCAGCCGCAAGGAGTGAAACCAATGGAAGAGGACTGGTACACCGTTGAGCAGCAGGTTCGCGATCGCCTGACCGAGGCGCGGGCTGCCGCCCGGATCTGGACCCTGACTCCGAAGCCCGCCGCGACGGCGAGTCACCTGAACGTCGTCGGGATCACGATTATTCGTCTGGCGAATTGGGTCTTGGCTCGCGCGGTGCGGTCGCCTGTGGACCCATCACGCGCCCTCGCCGACGTACCAGTGACGACGACACGCTGCGAATCGGCAGCCCCAGAAAGGACGTCGCCATGTGATTGGAGGTCGCCCGACTTCAGACCAGCCCATCGCGAGTAAGCGGGCTCTCTGATACCTCATCGAATATTCCGGGCTAGTAGCGCCTGACTTTCTGTCCGGAGCAGTTGACATGCGCTACCAACTGACACGAGAGGGGACTCCCATGACTCAGGAGATCAGTCCGATCGCGACGGCCGCCAAAGCCTCCACCGCCGTCGAGCAGAACACCCTCAAGCGCCGGGGCGTCGGCTTGCGTGCGTGCGATCCCGAGCGTGCCTGCCCGGGGTACACCCTGTTCGCTCCGTGTTTCCCGCAGAACCGCACCGTCTTTCTCATCGACCTTCAGGGGCGCATCGTCCACACGTGGACGATGCCGTACGCGCCCGGCCTGGGCGGCTATCTCACCGAGCGCGGCTCGCTGATCTACAACGGGCGCACCCTCGAAAACGGATTCCTCAGTCGCTTCCCCTTCAAGGGCGGTGCGATTCTGGAGGCCGACTGGAACGGCAAGATCCTGTGGGAGGTGCGCCACCCCGATCATCATCACGACGGCATCCGGCTCCGTAACGGCAACGTGCTTCTGAACTGCCTGGGCCAGGTTCCCGGCGACATCGCGGAGCGAGTGGTGGGAGGGGCGGAAGACCACAACCTGTCGTCGGGTCTCTACGGTCGCCAGCTGCAGGCTGAAACGGGCCGAATGTACGCCGACTACCTCGCCGAACTGACGCCTTCAGGGCAGACGGTGTGGGAATGGCGTAGTTGGGAGCATCTCGATCCGACCGAGGACGGCATCGCGGAGGTTCAGTCTCTGCGGACGCTGTGGGCCATGGGGAACAACGTCGTCGAGCTGGCGGACGGGGATATTCTGGTCAGTTACCGCCCCATCTCGACGGTCATTCGCATCGATCGAACAACCGGCCGGATCGTCTGGAAACTCGGCCCTCCCACACTTGCGGGCCAGCATGCTCCGACTCCGCTGGCAAACGGCAACCTTCTCATCTTCGACAACGGCGTCCACCGCCTCGACGATCCTCTGCCCTTCTCGAGGGTCATCGAGGTCAATCCGGCGTCGAAAGAGATCGTGTGGACGTATCAGGACAACCCGGTCTCGAATTTCTTCACGCCGCGCATGGGCAACGCGCAGCGGCTGCCGAACGGGAATACGTTGATCAATGAGGCGTCCTTCGGCCGTTTCTTCGAAGTCACCCCTCAGGGCGAGACGGTCTGGGAATACGTGAATCCCTACTTCGGCGGTCCCCCCAACGCCCAAACGAACACTGTCTTCGGCGCGTACCGTTACACGACGGAAGAAATCGCCGCGGCACGGGCCATGGGATAAGAGACCGCCCCCTACGCCAGCCCCACGAAGGCCTGAGGAGACGACGATGCACTATCAGATCCGTCCCATTCCCTGCAAGCCGTACAGCCTGAACTGGTTGCCCGAGCGGCTGATTGTCAGTCACTACGAGAACAACTATGGTGCCGCCGTCCGGTCGCTCAACGCCCTCCGAGACCGGCTCGCGGGCATGGATCCCACCACGACGAGCGCTGCCGAGATCCGCGGCCTCAAGCGTGAGGAACTGTCGGCCATGGCGTCGGTCGTCTTGCACGAGCTGTACTTCGCTAACCTGAGCGGCGCCCGGAAGGGCCCCGGCACGATCGTGGCCGCAGCGCTCGAAGAGCACTTCGGCGGCGTCGACCGGTGGCAGCGCGAATTCGTCGGCGCCGCGCAAGCGCTGGCGGGCGGCTCGGGCTGGGTTCTGCTCAGCTACTCCCCCCACGAGAGCCGGCTGTACAACCAGATCGCGCTCGAGGACACCCAGACCATTCCCGGCGCGGTGCCAATCCTGGCGCTGGACATGTACGAGCACGCGTACCACCTCGAGTTCGGCGCCAACGCGCCGGCCTACGTCGATGCCTTTATGCGGCTCATCGACTGGCCCGTCGTCACCGAACGACTGACACAGGCCACGTCCGGGCACCCGCGGCACGGACCTCAGGCCCCGGACGACGCGTTGGCGTCGATCTCCGTGGAAGAGCTCGGAGCCTTGCTGGAGACGGATCGGCGGCCCCAAGTGGTGGACGCCCGGCCGAGAAACTACGTGTCGAGGAACCCCGATACGATGCCGAGCGCCATCTGGCGCGATCCGGAACGCGTCGATGACTGGTGTGGCCAGCTCTCCTCCGAAGCCCCGGTGTTCGTGTACTGCGCCTACGGCTTCGAGGTTGGCTGCAACGTAGCGACGGTGCTGAGGCAACGCGGTTTCGATGCCCGATACGTCCGCGGTGGCCTGGCCGCGTGGTACGGCGCTGAGGGTCCACGCGCCGGCCGTGTGGCAGGCTGATCGCCGAAGCTGCGGCGCCATGCTGCACTCATAGAGCTCATGGTCTCCATCTCTAACGGAGGTTTACAATGAAATATCGAATCGCCCCCCTGTTCTGCCGTCCCTGGACGTTGAATGGCATGTCGCCCCGTCTCATCGAGAGCCACTACGAGCATAACTACGGGGCCGCCCTCAATCGCCTGAATTCCGTCACGAGTGAACTCGAGGCGCTCGATGTCAAGACCACGCCAGCCCAGGTCATCGGTCGCCTCAGTCGGGAGCAGACCACGCTGCTCAACTCAACTCTGCTTCATGAATTGTATTTCGCGAGTCTGGGTGGGGATGGGCGGAGTCTACCTGACACGATAGCGAGCGCTCTTGCTCGGGATTTCGGGTCAGTCGATCGCTGGCGCCACGAGTTCATTGCCCTGGCAGAGGCGTTGACAGGCGACTCTGGCTGGATACTACTGACCTGTGTACCGCGCGATGGTCGGCTGATCAATCACAGTGCCTCGAATCACGCAGAGAGCATTGCCGGGGGCATTCCGATCCTTGCCCTCGACATGTACGAGCACGCCTATCACATCGAGTACGGAGCGAATACGACGGCGTACATCGCCGCCTTCATGCGCAACATCCACTGGGAAGCGGTCGAGGGGCGGTACGCCGATGCGACAACGGTCTCGCGGCCGCGCTCCCTCGACCAACCAGAATTCAGGGACGTGCCATCCATCACGCCCGAAGAGGTTCAGGAGATGCTGCGCTCCGGCAAGCGAGTACAAATCATCGATACCCGACCGCGCCACTACAGCACTAGAGCGCAGGACATCGTCGAAGGGGCGGTCTGGCGTGACCCGGAGCGCATAGAAGAATGGATGGCAAGTCTTTCGAAGGACGAGCCCGTGGTCACATTCTGTGTATACGGCTTCCACATTGGGTGCCAGAGCGCAGCCGCGCTGCGAAAGGCTGGCTTTGACGCCCGATACATGGCTGGCGGGCACTACGCATGGAAGGCCATTAAAGGCCCCGTGAAGCTCTTTGAGTGAAATTCAACGTTCAGCTAACAGGAGAAAGCCATGAAATGGGTGACCCGAGAAAGGGCGCGTGTCGACCGCATTGCGTGCCCATGGTTGATTAGTCGGTTTGTCGACCGTGAGCCGGTATTCCTCTTCGTTCCCGCCCGCGAGGTGATGGAGGTGGCGGAGCGCGAGCAGGCGATCCCCTATGACGTCCCTGGCGTAGAGTTGGGGCATCATGGTGACCACTGCTCATTTGACGCGTTCCTCGAGAAGTACAAGCTCGGCGATCCTGCACTCCGCGCGCTGGCGCTGATTGTGCGAGGCGCGGACACCTCTCAGCGCGAGCTTACGGCGGAGTCGCAAGGACTTTACGCTCTGGCGACAGGGTTCCAGGCGACCAGCAAAGACGACTTCGAGAACATGGCGCGACAG
>Ga0207684_10001884_pt1 | contig 21813 bp, 27 predicted proteins | sample KBSK5501metaG_FD_184342 | JGI IMG/M metagenome (GOLD analysis project Ga0207684, IMG submission 184342) | Corn, switchgrass and miscanthus rhizosphere microbial communities from Kellogg Biological Station, Michigan, USA - KBS K5-50-1 metaG... | ecosystem: Host-associated > Plants > Roots >...
ATCATGCCGATCTGGTGCTGAACCTGGAGCCAGGAGATAACAAGCACGAGAAAGTAATATTTGTTAGTAAGAATAGGAACGGAATTGAACAGGAGCGTTATACGCTGGGATTTAGAGGGGAATTTACGGAGCTATATGAATAATGCTGATCCAGAAAAATTGAAGGTGGGAGATGTAGTTGTATTTGGCGGAAAGGTGGAAAAGACCGTAGAAAGAATTGGATTCCGAGCCATTGGATGGAGCAATCAGGGAGGAGATGTAACCTTTTTTGATGATACTATCTGGCAAATCGCAGAATTGAGGAAGAGAGGGCTTCCTAATAATCTCCTTTTCGCATCTCTTTCTATAAGCGGGAAATACTATATAGACAGTGACGAGCATGTTTGTTGCGCCGAGAGATTGCTTAAAAACCTGAGAAGAGATGTAAGGCTACTTGAAGAGGCCGGAGTAAAAGATGAATAAGAATAGTTATCCTACAATGCATTATTGTAAGTGTTGTCGAGAATGGGCTAAGTGCACTCATTACGATAATGATCTGCTGGGGTCCGTATGTGAACATTGTGCGTCGGACTTAGATGACAGTGAATATTATCTAACCGGGAACGGATTTTCTAGGCCCGGAGACGGATTGATTTTTGCTCATTCCTAGTATGGGCATCGACCTTAATAGGCTTAAAGAGGTTCACCTACTTAAATCGAATGGTGCCACATGGGAAAGCCTGGGAGGGGAGCCTGTTAAGAGTTTCTATCATAGAAACAAACATTATCTCAGGAATATAGAATCCGAACTGGAAATTGTAGACAAAAAGTCTCCAGATGTTCACTGGAGAGAATACCTAGATCATGCCACAGCCACTCAAGAGCTTCGTAAGAAAGCTAGTTGCAATCAGTCAGGGCTCACCATCAATAAGAGTGGCTTTAGTGATCTCGATTTTATCTGCCTAGGTGATCTTCACTTCTTTGCTAGCGGAACTGATCACAGAGCTATTGTTGAGCTTACCGACAGGATTCTGTCACACGATAATCTTTATCTGGTTCTTCTTGGTGATGAGCTTGAAACTGCCATCAATATGAGAAATGTGGCGGAGGTAACTAGCCAGCTAATGCCTCCGGCTATTCAGCTTAAGGTTTTTGAGAGCTGGCTAAATGAGGTCAAGGATAGAGTTCTATTTGCCACTTGGGACAACCATTCATCGGAACGATTCGAGAAGGGGGCTGGGGTAGACATGCTCGGATGGATAAAGTCTAAGTCAGTACCGTTCTTTGACTCGATAGGCAACGCCACCATTAAGGTTGGCTCACAGGAGTACTTCCTGGCCGCTACTCACAAGCTGAGAGGGAAGAGCAGCATTAACCCCATGGCCGGCCATGCTCGTTATATGCGATTCGATGACCCTACAAGGGAAATAGTTATAGCGGGAGACTCGCATGTCTGCGGCTCGGGATGGTGGTATGACGGAGGAATTAAGCGGATGGGGGTTAATTGCGGAACCATGAATGTTAACTCTCCTTATGCTAAAAGATATTTCAGCTTATACGCTCAGCCAGTTTTCCCAGTAGTTACCCTGTATGGCAAAGAGCACAATTTCACAGCAGTAGAATCACTAAAAGAATGGGAAATGTATAGAGGATTATGACAACGACAAGATTCAGGCTTGATTCTCCGATAATGGTGGGACCGGATAGGTTTTGGGTTGGAGAGCAATGCTGGCTGATTATCAATCTATTCAGTGGGCAGACTGCATTAGCAACCGAGATGTGGGTGCGTGATGCAAAGAGGAAGGGCTGGCTAGAATGAGAACAGATCTGTTAAGTGACGAAGCTATAATAGAGCACTGCGGTAAATGGCCAGATGCCGACTATATAGATGGATGGAAGGCATGCGCTCGTCAGGTGAAGTCGGGGATTTGGGGGCGACTGGCTGCTGGTAAAATGCTTGAGAATGATAAACTCAAAACCGAGAACAAGAAGCTGATAGATTTGTTAAATCTGGAACGTGAACTCAGTGATACTCTTATCAACTATCTAGATCAAAATCTCGTATTCAACATATGCGTTGACCTGGACTACAGCGGGAGGCGATTTGCCCTGGAGGCACAATGAGAACAGAAGATCCATTAAGTGACGAGGCGTGCAATAAGGTCTTTTACGAATCCAGGCTATATTACATTAGATACCTTCCATTCTTCAGGGCTGGCTGGCAAGAGTGCGCTCGGAGGGCGAAGGAGAAGCTGTTTTGCATAGCGCTCGACAAGACGGCAGTAGAGGACGAGCTGGCGCAACTCAAATCCAACCGCTGGGCAGCGTTCACGACCGAGGAGCTGCTGACGATGCCATACAAGGATGAAATTACGGCAGAATTGAAACGCCGAGGTGAATTTGAATGAGGACAGACTTAAAAGACATTAACGGTAAAAAGAATTACGCATCTATATCCGATCCGGTTGGATCCTTATTCAAGGTTAATGATCATGCGGACCAGAAGTACGGATGCACTGATAGTTGGACGTACCGAGAAGACCCTGTAGACGGAATTAACATCTATTTCAATGCCATGATCAGACATATCAAGGCTCATCTAGAAGGAGAAATGGAAGATCCAGAATCAGGATTGGATCATATCGACCATGCCCTGTGGAATGTATTGGCTGTGGCTGAGTTTTATAAAAGGATGTTATGACCGAAATTACCGGAAATAGCATAGAAGAGAAATACCAAAATGCCCTGGCTGTGATATTCCAGATGGAGGGGGAATCCAAATTCTGGGCGAACCGCATTCACTCAGTAGAGCAAGAAAGGGATTATCTAAAGATGCTTCTCGATAGGCACCATGATGTAATCAAAGTAATAGATAGGGTCGTGGGTTTATCAGGGAATGGCAGGGATTAATATGCACATCCGAACCCAGTCAGGTAAAAAGATAGACCTACTTAACCCGAAAGCAGATGACATATCCATAGACGACATTGCCCATGGACTGGCTAAAGCTTGTCGTTATGCCGGCCAGATAAAAGAATTCTATTCCGTGGCCAGGCATTCAATCCTTGTTAGTAGATTCATTTCATATCCATGGAAACTCCATGGTCTTCTCCATGACGCATCAGAAAGCTATCTAGGAGACATCGTTAAGCACCTTAAGGAATTCTTGCCAGATTATCGTGCAATAGAATGCAAGGTCCAAGGATCGATATATGCACGGTTCGGATTGTCCTGGCCAATAGAAGAAGAATTAAAGCATTGGGACAGGGAAGTCCTTAAGGCTGAATATCATTACCTATACGGAGAAGCAGCATATCGAGAGGAATTCCCGGGAGAAGAATTTAATGAGGAAATCAAGTCAGATGTAATCCGGGCATCGGATCAATTCGGAGAGGACTGGAGATATGACTTCGATGACTTCAAGTACACATTTAATCAATTAACATGCAAATGAATGACGATCCGTTAAGTGATGAGGCTTGTAATAAGCTTGCGTACAACAGCTTGATATACTGCCCTGAAGACTTTATCAGGGGCTGGAAATCATGCGCGCGTCGGGCGAAGGAGATAGTCGATACAGAAAAGACATTCGAGGAACATAGCGAGTTTAAGCGCCGAGAAGCAGAGGAAGAAAACAAGAAGCTTCGGGAGTTGTTGCGCCACCTACTTGAAATCGATCTTGAAGAGATTGGCTTAAGGATTCCGGTAACGGAAGAACAGTTCTCGATGGGGTATTTCTCCAAGGAGTACGAGCAACTTATTCGAGACTGCCAGAAGGCATTGGAGGGGGAAGAATGATATTTGTACTAGAGAGTTTTAATGGTTTTCACAATGAGTTTTTAGACTTTATTGTACCGACTATGGCAGGGGCCTTTATGGGATGCGTACTCTTGCTTCCTATACTTTGGATAATGTTTAAGGTGTTGGATTGGATTTATTACCATGAATAAACCTGAATGGTGTACCTGCGATGCAGCGCATATTATTCTTGACGTAGATGATCCTAAATGGAATCGGGCCGGCTGCGCTTATCATAGCGACTACGGATATGAAATGCGCGAGCTGCTAATGAGATGGGTGGAAACAGCTAATAATCTCGCGCAAAAGCTAGCTAAACATGAATAACGAAGACGAGCTAATAGAGATGGAATACGGCTGGATCATCAGCGTAGGCCGAGCCTGTGACAAGTGGCTTAAAGAACGCGGTCTATGAAGACTAAATTTGAAGAATTCATATCTAATCATCCCAATGATTTAGATTTTCCTCAATTGGCTATGGTGTTTTTTGCATTCGAGTCGGGATATGCAAGGGGATGGATGGATCATAATGATGTCAATGTAAGTCTTGGATTGTTTAAGGACCTAAAGAAGGGGCAAGAATGACGTGCGACGGATGGACAGAATCAGATCATCACAAGACATGCAAGTGCTGCAAGAGCGCTTGGATTCCGAGAAATTTTGGGGATTTATGCGCCAATTGCGAAAGATATAACAATACAGTCGAGAAGCAACATGAGCACTCCCATAAAGACGGGGCCGTTTTGGGGCCAGGACTATGATAAAAAATACAGCTTCGACAAGGTGGTTGATCTGGCAATTAAGATAGAAAAAGAAAACAAGCAGCTGCGGGGGTTGCTGGATCTGGAGCGTGAACTCAGTGACGCTCTCATCAACTATCTAGATCAAAATCTCGTGTACCTTATAGGTATTGACCTGGACTACAGCGAGAGACGCGCAGCGCTGGAGGCATATGATCGAACAGAAGTACAGTGACACTCTTCCATTACGGGCCAAAGAATTAGCCGAGAATATGCGTGTCTGTGCTAAGACAGTAACGTCATGGAAAAGACGAGGATACGCATTCGAGTTCGGACATTTAACGACTACGGCTCATTTAAAGAATTGGCTCAGGAATCTTTATCATGAAGACGATCAAGCATTTGAGCTAGGTCATGTGTCGTAAATCTTTGATAGATCCGATGCACTTCAGTATTTGCATGATTAACGAATCTCATGGCCAATGCTTCAGGAATTCCTTTCTTGGCTGCATTAGTAATCCAGGTTACACGCAAGCAATGATGAGAAATATTTTTAAATCCAAATGAGTTCAAAAAAGTCCTCCATTCTAAGCTCGCCAAATCAGGAATTTCGCAAAGTGTCTGGATACCAGATTCTATTCTTGAGCGCATTATTGATTTCAATAAAGGAACTAATCTCCAATCTAGAGGTTGCGAATGAGGCCTTCCACCCTTCATCAGATTTTCTGGGTAATGAATTACGCGAGATTCAAGGTCTATGCCAACGATTGGAACTGCGCATTGTCTTAGCCTGCACGCCTGATAAAGCCCCAAAAGGAAAGTCACGCGCAGCCAACCGTAAGGGTCGTGTTTCTCCAGGTAATCCCCAACAACCTTAATCTGTTCATCCGTCCATGGAACTTTTTCTTTTCTCGATTCCAGTCTTAATCCTAGCCGTCTTGCTACATTTCTATGCGCATGGCCTCGATTGATGGCCTCATCCATTACCATAGCCAAGAACTGTATTTCTGATATGGCCGTGTTCCTGCTGACTTTCCGCCATCCTACATAATTTAGGACATGCTCACGTCTTAGATAGGATGGTCCAAGAATCTTGTTTTCCCTGAAGTATTTCATCCAATTCAGGTAATGCTTGAAGTATAGCTTGGGAGTCCTCTTCTTGTTCCCCCAGCGAGCATCTATCCAGGATGGAATAAAGGACCAGTCCGATATTTTACTTGGTCGTTCAGTCTTCTCTTTAAGGGAAAGAGTGTTCGCCCTTCTCTTAGCGTTTACCCTGTCGGCTGGATTGTCGTGGCGAAGCCCTGTGTTCTTACTCTTCCAGTTGCCGGACTCGTCCTTGTACCGCATCCAAATGAACGAAGAATCCTTGCGACGATACGTGGATGCCATTACCGAATAAAAAGCACATCCCCTCAATCGTAGCAAGCTGTAACAAAACAAATTCTACGGAACTCTTTTTCCTATACAGCCATTCCATTCAATTCTATTCAATTCCATAATGACTAGACTACTTACTTGTGGGTCCATCTCAATTCCGATCTTGATGCGGAGTGCGGTCTGGTTAGGCTTTGGGCTATGAGCAAGTCTGTTGTCGAGGCCCAGGTGCGAGCGGTCATCCCGACCAGCGGCGGCTGCGCGGTCTTTCTCGGCAACGAAGAGAAAGTGTTCGTCATTTACGTGGATCAAAGCGTCGGAGCAGCCATTACGATGTTCATGCGCGGAACCCAAAAAGAACGGCCGCTCACCCATGACCTTCTTGCGCATATTTTGCGTGCGCTTGGGGCTCAGATCGATCGGGTAGTAATCAATGATCTAAAACGCGGTACCTATTTTGCCCGGCTTATTCTGAGCGCCGAAAACGAACTGCAGCAAAGGAAGATCATCGAGATTGACGCACGGCCGAGCGATTGTATCGCGATGGCGACCCAGCAAACCGCTCCGATCTATGTCAGCCAAGACGTTTGGGAAGAAGTCGAGGACATGAGTGAAGTCCTGCGAAAAATGGAAGAAGAGGGTTCGCAATCGGAAGAGAGTGACGAGGAAGAGGGTGAGCACGGCTAGCTGCCAGGTTACGTATCAGCCAACAAAACACGCTTTCGGCTGATTTTTTCTTCACCTCTCCATTGCATTTGCAAGTGTCTCACTTAGTTTGGCGACGAAATGTCTGAGACGTGGGATATCCCTTCGGCAATTGCTCTATACAACATTGACCGGTGGGGAACCGGCTACTTCACGATAAACTCGATCGGCAACGTCCAAGTCATGCCGACCAAAACGAATGGTCAGGCGATCGACCTCATGGATGTCGTGAATGAGGCGCGCGATCGCGGGATGGCGTTTCCGCTCGTTATTCGCTTTCAGGATCTGCTGCGACACCGGGTCGAAGAAGTTAATCAGGCATTTCGCTCCGCGATTGCTGAAGCCAACTATCAGAACGTATATAAAGGGGTCTTTCCAATCAAGGTGAACCAGCTACGCGAGGTGGTCGAAGAGATCATCGACGCCGGCGCGCCGTACCATTTTGGACTCGAAGCGGGCAGTAAACCGGAATTGATCGCGGCGCTCGCGATCCATCGGGACCCGGAGAGTCTGATCATTTGTAACGGCTACAAAGACCTGACCTTTATACAGAACGCGTTGCTCGGCCGGAAGCTGGGCAAACAGGTGATCATGGTCGTCGAAAAGCTCGAGGAAATCTGGCAGATTGTTCGCGTTTCCAAAGAGATGAACGTCCTTCCATTGATTGGGCTTCGGGTGCGTCTGCAAGCAAGAGGCTCCGGGAAATGGGCAACCAGTGGGGGCGAAAACGCCAAATTTGGGTTGTCTACCGCAGATCTTGTAGCGGCAAGCGAATACCTAAAACAGGAAGGGATGGCCGAGTCGCTTGTGCTGGTCCATTTCCATGTCGGCTCACAGGTCCCGGATATCGGCGTCATCAAACGAGCCGTCCGCGAAGCAGCGCGATTTTACGCAAAATTGTCCAAGATGGGCCATCCAATGCAATTCCTGGACGTCGGCGGAGGGCTCGGTGTGGACTACGACGGGTCGCGAACCGCATTCGATAGCTCGATGAATTACACGTTGCAGGAGTACGCGAGAGATGTCGTGTACAACATCAGCGATGTTTGCGAGTCCGAGAAAGTTGTTCATCCGACGATTGTCAGCGAAAGCGGTCGCGCGATCGTCGCCCATCATTCGATTTTGGTAGTCGAGGCTTTTAGTTCGATCGAGAAAGGGAGCGAAAACCATCCTTTGGAGATCAAGGAGACAGATCCAAAGCTCCTCTCCGAAATGATCGAAACGCAAAAAGCTCTCGCCAAACTGAATCGCATGGAAGTGCTGCACGACGCCATGCAGATCAAGGAGCAGTGCCAGTCAATGTTTGAGCTGGGCCTGCTAGATTTGGAGAGCAAGGCAAAGATCGAAACGATCTATTGGCAGATAGCCCAGTCCGTTGTCGAACTTTGCCGCGGCATGCGTTATGTGCCCGACGAGATCAAAGAGCTGGAGATTGCTTTGGGCGACCAATATTTGTGCAACTTTTCGGTGTTCCAATCTTTGTTGGACCATTGGGCGCTTGGACAACTGTTCCCGATCATGCCCATTCATCATCTGGATCAGCCACCAGATCGCAATGGTACCCTGGCCGATATTACGTGCGATTCGGATGGCAAAGTGAGCAAGTTCGTCGACCTGCAGGATGTGAAAGAAACGCTGCCGCTGCATCGTATCCGGAGTGGGCAGCCATATTACCTGGGCTTCTTCCTGATGGGTGCCTATCAAGATATCATGGGCGACCTGCACAACCTGTTTGGGCGCGTCAATGAAGTCCACGTCTTTCTGGATGAGGATGAGGACTCCGGGTGGTACATCGAAGAGGTCATAGAAGGCAGCACAATCGGCAGTGTTTTGTCGATGACGCAGTGGGACCAAAATGAGCTGGTTCGTCTCGTAAAATCGCAGGTGGACGCTGCGATCAAATCCGATCGACTGAAACCGAACGAGGCAATGCGCCTTTTCAATGAATACGAGCGTGGGCTACAAGGTTACACGTACCTGAATTTTCAAAACGGCCTTCGATAATCGAAGCGGGGTCATTGACGCTTCTTCTGTTTCAGTTTGCCCAGCTGCCGCCCTCATTGGTTTCGCTGCGAAGCGACGTGTCCCTATCGGCGAAACGGCTTAAGACCCAACCTGGAGTCTGACCTGTCCCCGATAAAGGGGACCTGTCCCCATCCTGGTTCCACAGGGTGTCATTTTGCGATAGCGACTGCGGTGCTCGGCCAAAGACTGAGAGTGACCTGTCCCCTTCCTCTTGGCTTCAACTCTGGTCTAGAGGGTTGATTGAACTACTTTGCCAGCGAAACGGGGAACAACACAGGGGCCTGTCCCCCTAAGACGGAACAACACAGGGGCCTGTCCCCCTAAGACTAAAAGGAACAACAAAGGGGTCTGTCCCCCTAAGAGAAGACCGTCAGGCCCCTGATAAAAAGGTCTTCCCCAGCTTCAAGTGTGCGGGGTCTGTCCCTAAAGGGAGGGAAGGTCAGGGTGATGGATCGGATTTCCGTCAAACAAGTCTCGAGGCGTGTGTCTTAGAGAGAAAGAGACGCGCGGGTCCCTGATTGAAAAGATCTTCTCCCAGCCCCAAGTATGCGGGGTCTGTCCCCAAACAAGGTGTGTCTGCGGAGGCTTGAGGGGGTCTGTCCCCCGTAAGGGCGGTCCCCTGTAAGGGCGGGTGGGTTGGACGGAGGCGAGTTGTGGTGGTTGGTGCACCAGGGGCGTGAGTGATGGCGGCCGCCTGTCGCGTGGGGATCGCTGGTTGTTAAAGGGAAGAGCGTCGCGAACAATCTGAAATTAGCGATAAGCCGGCATCCCTATCTGAAGGTTTGGATTTGCTGTGGGTACTGTGATTTGGCCACGCCTTATTTCGCGGCGGAGAATGTGATCCATTAGCTTGAATCTTGATCCCACGATTCGTGACAACATCCAGTTCACCTACTACGAAGCAGGGCACATGCTGTGCATCGAAAAGGGTTCCCGAGAGAAATTCAAGAGCGACTTCGAGCAGTTTCTTTCAAAGACGCTGAGCGCGGCTCCAATCAATAACGCAGAGCGGTAAAAACCTTACCCTCCGAATAGGTTGCGCAACGTCCGGAACAATCGTTTGCCGAAATTCTCGTCGTTTGTTGGCCGATTCTCAATGCGACCGAGCTGTTGGCCGCGGTGAATCGGGCAGGCTTGGTCCGGAACCATCGATTGCGGCAACATGATTTCATAAGTTGTCCCGGCTGCGGAGCAACTGTCCGTCGCGATCTTATTCGAGACCGAACAGAGGCGAGTAGGAACCAGCGGTTCAGGCGGCGGGAACGGGCCATCGGGGTATTTTTGTTTCGAAGCCTTCTCCATCACTTTGACCCAGACCGGTAACGCCAGGGTAGCCCCGTAGCCGCGTTCCTGGATTGTTTGCGGGCGATCAAATCCGACCCACACACCGCAGGTTAAAGAGTTCGTAAAGCCGACGAACCAGGCATCCTTGTAATCATCCGTTGTGCCTGTCTTGCCCGCCGCGTACCGGGTCAGGCCCAACGACTTGGCTGACGAAGCCGTGCCGCGTTCGATGACCCCGCGCATCGTCTGAGCAATCATCCAGGAAACGGCCGCGGGAAGAGCCTGTTTTTCTGCCGGGTGCGCCTGATAGATTATGTTTCCTTCGGCGTCATCGATACGTTCTATAAGGTATGGCTCGCGGCGGACGCCTTGAGCGGCGAAGATCGAGTACGCTGCTGTCATGTCTTTAAGGTTCGCCTCGAAGGCACCAAGATAGGCTGCTGGAACCTTGGGTATATTTGCCGAGACACCGGCGCTGTGCCCAACATTTATTACCCGATCCAGGGTGGCCAGCTCGCCGACCCGAATGGTCATCGTGTTTCTGGAGAAAATGAGCCCATCTCGCGCCGGCAAAATTCCTCTGTTGGTTTCATCCGAATTGTTCGGATTCCAACCCGGGGCCGACCGCACCTCGCCTGGGCGCAACGGTCCATCGCTGATCGCTGTACCGGGCATCATTCCGCGGCTGAAGGCTGCGGCATAGACAAACGGCTTGAAAGTCGAGCCCACCTGGCGGTTAGCCTGCAAGGCACGGTTGAATTTACTGTCGCGATAGTCGCGTCCGCCGACCAATGCCCGGATCGCTCCGTTGTGATTGTCCAGAACGACAACGGCGCCCTGAAGGTAGTTTGTCGGTTGCTCTTCGTTTCGCGCTTGATCGCTAAACTGACTCTTCTTCGAATGAGGGTACCCAGGTTTCTTCTCCAGTTGGGTGAGCCATCCGTCCAGGCCGGCTTCTGCCGCTCGTTGCACCTCAGGATCCAGCGATGTGTATACACGCAGACCTCCTCCATCGATCTGGTCCTGGCTGACAATGCCTTGAAGCTCTCGGTAGAGCGCGTCCATCGCGTAGTTTTCCTGCGGAATCGATGCCCGTTTGTTCGCGATTTGAATCTTGGCGTTCTTAGCCGCGTCTCGATCGTGGGCCGAAATCATCTTCAGCTCGACCATTCGATCCAACACTTCATCCCGCTGAGTTAAAGCGCCGCTGAGATTGTTGAACGGTGAGAACCGGTTTGGACTTCGTATCAAGCCCGCAAGCAGCGCGGCCTCCGACGGAGTCAAATCGGCGGATCGCCTTCCAAAATAGGCTCTGCTCGCTGTCTCCAATCCATAGTAGCCGGACCCGAAATAGATCCGATTCATGTAGAACCCGAGGATTTGCTCCTTCGAGTAAGTCATCTCAATTCGGAGAGCCACAAACGCTTCCAGGATCTTGCGGCTGAGATCGCGACCCCCAAGCCGGAAACTGTTTCGTGCGAGCTGTTGTGTAATTGTGCTGCCGCCTTCGCGCAAACCCAGGTGCGTGATATTTCGGGTTACGGCGCGAACGATACCAACAACGTCAAGACCATGGTGTTGATAGAATCTGGCATCCTCGCGAGCCAGTAACGCCTTTTTAAAGAATGGGGAAACCTTGTCCGGCTCAACCAGGATCCGGTTCTCGCCGTGCAATCGACTATAAACCTGGCCGTCCATGTCATAGACCCAGGATCGTTCAGGAATCTTGCCGACCTCTTTAAGATCAAAAGACAGCGACCAGGCAAAGTAGTAGCAACCCACCAAGAGCAGACAGATGACTCCTGATATCCCGAGGCCGATTAGGAGCCGATATGCAAAAGCATGTTTTTGGGGGCGCCTCTTTCTCATGTGAAGTGATATTGGCGCATCACAATAGAACCGTACGATTTAACTATCCCCTCGCAACAGATCGGGTCGTTGTTGCTCGGTCTTTTCGCGGGCCATTGCTTCCCTCCACTGGCGAATAGCCGCGTGGTTTCCTGAAAGCAAAATCTCTGGAACTTTCCAGCCGCGAAAGTCGTGGGGCCGCGTATACTGCGGATACTCCAGAAGCCCTTTAGAGAAAGATTCGTCGTCTGGAGAGGTGCCTTCACCTAGTACGCCCGGAATCAATCGCGCGATTGCATCTACGACAACCGCTGCGGCGATAGCGCCATTGGTAAGAACATAATCACCGAGCGAAATTTCTTCGTTCACCAGATGATCGGTGACGCGATGATCCACCCCCTCATAGTGCCCGCAAACAAAAATCAGATGTTGTTTTTGGCTCAACTCCTGGGCTTTTGCCTGGCTGAAACGCTTACCTCCGGGCCCTAAGAGAATTGTATGGGATTCCGGTGTTCGGATTGCTTCTACAGCCGCGAAGATCGGTTCCGGTTTGAGAACCATACCCGGTCCACCTCCGTACGGTGGTTCATCGGTCACATGATGTTTGTCGGTGGCCCAATCCCTGATATTCAGACAACGAACCTGAATCATCTGGTTCTCCTGAGCTTTTTTCAGGATGCTTTCGCTGAAGGCGCCCTCACAAAGCTTTGGGAAAAGCGTTAGAATATCGAACCGGGTCATCTGCCGCATGCGCAAGCTTTCAGCTTGCGGTTATCCGTTTACAGTTTTCGGTTATCCGTTTTCGGTTCTTTGGCGAGGAGCGCTACATTACTTATAGGTACTACGGCGAGCAAACTCCGGCCGAGTCAGGTATTTTTGTATTCTGCCGAGAACTGAATACCGAAAACCGAAAACCGCCAACCGAAAACCGCAGACTGAAAGCCTGCGCCTGGTCGGGGCGACACGATTTGAACGTGCGACCTCCTGCTCCCAAAGCAGGCGCTCTACCAAGCTAAGCTACGCCCCGGTCCGTAAGGAGCGCCAATATTAACGAACATGCTCAAATTGCATAATGGTTTTTTTGGGGCGGGTGAGCTTTTGGAACAAACGAGGGGTGGCGGCCGCACGAGGTCGCCCAGCACCATTTTGAAAACCCGAAGGGTTCCGGGTGGTGTGAACTGACTTCAAAATGGTGCTGGGCGACCCTGCCGAAACAGAGTTGTTGGTACTTTGGATGTAACGTATTCTCCAGGGCCGCTTTCCGGCTGTACCAAGATGAGTTCCCAATCTGAATACTTGATCGTTTCCGCCTCGTTGAGTCCTACCAGCAGAAGCCGGGCGCTGGCTAACTACCTTGCCGATTGTTACCGGACGAAATCGATAGCGGCTGCGGTGGTCGACTTGCGGGACTCTCCATTGCCGTTGTGCGATGGTGATAGCGCGTACGGGCATCCGTCCGTGGCAGCCTTGACCCAGGCGATTTCTGATGCCCGGGTGATCATCGTGGCTGCGCCGATTTATAATTTTGACGTCAGCGCGGCGCTGAAAAATCTGGTCGAATTAACTGGCGACGCTTGGGAGGACAAAATCGTTGGTTTTCTCTGTGCCGCGGGGGGCGTGAATAGTTACATGTCGGTAATGGGCATTATCAACAGTCTGATGCTGGATTTCCGTTGCCTGATAATTCCGCGATTTGTTTACGCCACCGGGAAAGACTTTGAGGATGGGCAGCTGATTTCCGACTTGGTTAAGGAGCGGATTCAGGAGTTTGCGACGATATCAACTAAAATCCGAAATGGTTGAAGCTTGATTCCTGTGCGCTGACAGGCGCTAATAGCAGAGCGATTGCTCACTTGGGTGAGCGATTGCTCAATTTATGGGACAGCTGTCACCTAAGCAGGAAGAGAAGCTCGACCTGGCGGCGCGGGCGGCCTGGTTATATTACGTCGCCGGCAATACCCAGAACGAGATCGCTCGCAAGCTGAAAATATCTCGCCCGGCGGCTCAGCGGCTCGTTGCGCTGGCGCTCGAACAAGGAATCGTGAAAGTTCGAGTGCACCACAGCGTTGCTGGCTGTCTCGAAATAGCCAGAAAACTGCAGCAAACCTACGATCTCGATTACTGCGAGGTCGTACCGTCCACCACGGATGGGTTCAAAGGGATCCTGCGAAAGATCGCCGTTGCAGGAGCGCAGCTGATGGAATCATTCCTCAGCCGAACCGAGCCAACGATCGTTGCGTTAGGCTCTGGGCGAACTGTGAAAGCTGTTATTGAAGAGCTGTCCGACGTAGACAGGCCGCAGCATCGGCTTGTCTCGCTCGTAGGGACTATTGCCCAGGATGGTTCGAGTAACCCGTATGATGTCGCGCTCCGGTTGGCGGAAAAAACCGGAAGCAAATACTTCTTATTACCCGCTCCCCTGATCGCCGATTCCGCCGATGAGCGGAAGCAGTGGTGTCATCACCGCCTGTATCGCGTAGTCGAAACATTATCGAGCAAAGCGGATGTGGCGTTCGTGGGGATAGGAGACATGGAGATCGGGTGCCCGCTAAATAGAGATGGTTTCGTAACGAAGGAAGAAGTCTTGGAGCTCACGCGCGCAGGCGCTGTCGGCGAAACGCTGGGTTGGCCGTTTGACCGAGCTGGGGAACCGGTGCGGGCCTCGATTCATGATCGGGTTACCAGTATTTCTATGCGTCGTCCGCCCAAACAACCAACGATTGCATTTGTGGCTGGAGCCCAGAAAGCCAAGGCGGTACTAGGGGCTTTGAGGGGGCGTTGGATCAATGGACTGGTAACCGATGAGACCTGTGCACGACGGATTTTGAGTGAGCGTTAAGGAGATGCTTGACATTTTGATCGATCAATGAGCAAATGTTCAAAACACCGATTTCGATGTGATCCCAATGCGATCCATCGGATCTGAAGATCCCCCAAAAAGCAATGAAGACATCGTTCGTGTTCTCTCTTCTCGCCTTCTTGTCCCTGGCCGCCGAGGCCCCGGCTCAACAGAAGACGGTCACTATCGCAACGGTTAACAACCCCGCGATGATTCAACTGAAAAAGCTCTCAGCCAAGTTCGAGGCCCAAAATCCGAATATCAAACTGAACTGGGTTGTCGTGGAAGAAAATGTCCTGCGCCAACGCGTCACAACAGACGTCGCCACCGGAAGCGGGCAGTTTGATCTAGTCTTCATCGGCTTGTATGAGGCGCCAGATTTCGCTAAGAAAGGCTGGCTGAAAGAAATGGCGAACATCCCAGCCGACTACGATATCGAAGACGTGTTCAAGTCGATTCGGGACGGAGTCTCTTACCAAGGAAAGTTGTATGCATTACCGTTTTACGGTGAGAGTTCGATGTTGATGTATCGGAAGGATTTGTTCGATGAAAAAGGGCTCAAGATGCCCGAGCAACCGACCTACGATGACATCAAGAAATTCGCGGATGCTTTGACGGACAAATCGAGAGGAATCTACGGGATCACTTTGCGCGGGAAGCCAGGGTGGGGTGAAAACATGGCTTTCGTCGACACGTTGCTGAATACATTCGGGGCGACGTGGTTTGATATGAAGTGGAACCCGACGATCGACACACCGGAATGGAAAAAAGCGATCACTTTCTACGTGGATCTGTTGAAAGCCGACGGCCCTCCCGGGGCGAGCGGCAATGGGTTCAATGAAAATCTGGCGCTGTTTGCAAGCGGGAAAGCAGCGATGTGGATTGACGCGACTTCCGGCGGTGGTCCGCTGTACGATAAGGCACAGTCTCAAGTATCCGATAAGGTAGCTTTTGCGAACGCGCCAATTGCGGTAACACCGAACGGCTCGCATTGGCTGTGGTCCTGGGTGTTTGCGATACCTAAAGCCGCGAAAAACTCGGAAGGGGCCGAAAAGTTCGCGCTATGGTCTACATCGAAGGAGTACATCAAGTTGGCCGCGGACGATGCAGGCTGGGCGGTCGTTCCTCCGGGAACACGGAAGTCAACTTATGACAATCCTGAATACCAAAAAGCAGCACCGTTTGCCGCTGTCACCTTGAAAGCCATGGAGACCGCGGACCCAACGAATCCCTGTATCAAGCAGGTTCCGTACACGGGAGTTCAGTTTGTCGGTATCCCGGAGTTTCAGTCCTTTGGCGGCGTGGTAGGCCAGAATATTTCGGCCGCATTGGCCGGCCAGATGTCGGTTGACCAAGCCTTGAAGGCCAGCCAAGCTGCGGTGGCTCGTGCCGTCAAACAAGCTGGCTATCCTAAAAAATAGTCTTAGGACTGGGAGCCGCTAGCGTTCGGCCTGCGAGGCGGCTCCCGACATCCCTGCGAATGGAGATTGAAAAGCATGAAGGCAGCAGCCCCCAACCTTGTGGTAGCGCCAATCGGGGAACCAGTAGTCGTTGAGAAACCCAACTGGCTCCGCTCGTTGTTGTTAGCTCCGTCGGTGGTTATCCTCTTCCTATGGATGATCGTTCCGCTCTTGATGACCATCTATTTCTCGTTTATTCGATACAGTCTCGTAAATCCAGATCAGAGCGGATTCGCAGGGATCGATAACTATTTGTTCTTGACCCAAGACGAATCATTTTGGCCGGCGCTCATCAACACCATCCTCCTGGTGGGAGCTGTTCTGATCATCACTGTCGTTTTTGGCGTGCTGCTGGCTGTTCTCTACGACCGCGACTTCTTCGGCAAGAATGTCGCCGTCCTGTTAGTGATTGCTCCGTTTTTCGTAATGCCGACAGTGAGTGCGCTGATTTGGAAGAACTTCCTCATGGATCCTGTGAACGGGTTGATTGCTCTTCTTTTGCACACGCTTGGACTTCCTTCGTTCGACTGGTTTGCTAACCAGCCACTCCTCTCCATTATCCTCATCATTGCTTGGGAATGGCTGCCATTTGCGTTTCTGATTCTGTTTACTTCGCTCAAGTCGATGGATCAGGAACAGAAGGAGGCTGCATCAATTGATGGGGCGACCCCGATTCAAATGTTTTTCTTTATTGTCATCCCGCATCTGAAACGCTCGATTGGCGTCGTCGTGATGATCGAAACGATTTTCTTGCTATCTATTTTTGCCGAGATCTACACAACCACGGGCGGGGGCCAAGCCTCTACCAATTTGGCCTTTCTTGTCTATTCGTTGGGGCTTAAACAGTTTAACGTTGGGATCGCATCGGGTGGCGGCATTCTCGCGGTGGTCCTTGCGAACATTGTCGCCTTTTTCTTAGTCAGAATGCTAGCGCAAAATCTGAAAGCACGATGAGATGAAAAAGTCCGGAGAGCTAGTGTGGGCAATCTTAGCATGGATAGTCGCTGCCGTGATCTTCTTTCCTATCTTCTGGATGACGATCACCGCTTTCAAAACTGAACGAGGAGCCTATTCTCCAGATCTGATCTTTGTTCCGTCACTCGAATCGTTTCAGGACGTGTTTGCTCGAAGCAACTATTTGTTGTTTATGCTGAACTCGATCTACGTCTCGGTTGGCTCGACGCTGGTCTGTTTTCTTTTTGCTATCCCCGCCGCTTACAAGATGTCTTTTTTCCCGACTGGCAGAACCCAATCAACTTTGGTTTGGATGTTGTCCACGAAGATGATGCCCGCCGTGGGCGTGCTGGTTCCGATCTACCTGTTGTTTAAATGGGTCGGCCTGTTGGACAACGTCTTTGGCTTGATCATCATTTACGCGTTGATGAACCTCCCGATCGCCGTTTGGATGTCCTATACCTACTTTTGCGAAATTCCTGCGGCGATTCTTGAAGCGGGCCGGATCGACGGTGCGACGATTTGGGATGAACTCTGGCATATTTTGCGTCCCATGGCGTTACCTGGCCTTTCCTCGACGGCCCTGATACTGATCATTTTCGCCTGGAACGAGGCCTTTTGGAGTATCAATCTTACCAGTGCGAGTGCTGCCCCCTTGACCGCGTTTATCGCTTCGTATTCGGCTCCGGAGGGACTGTTCTGGGCCAAGCTCTCTGCGGCATCGCTCTTGGCCGTGGCTCCGATCATGGTCCTTGGCTGGCTGACACAGAAGCAGCTCGTCCGTGGTCTGACGTTTGGCGCTGTGAAATGACTTTTTCACGCAGGGGGTCGCGGAGGAACTTAGCGCGGCGGAGCCGCAACCAAATCGTCCTCGTCGTCGTCCTCGATCGGACCGCGCCAGCTATTGCCACTCGCAGTGAGCTCTACTCTTGACCGGGCACCTGTATAAGCCCGCAAGACCAGCGCTTTTTCGAGGAGGGAGGACGAGGACAATCGCGAGAACAGAGTGGTAAAATCTTCCGCAAAATGAACGATTCTCAGGGACAGCAGTGCACCCCGTCTCCAAGACTGTGCTGGGAAAAGAAAGTTCTCCTTCGGAGAACGGCCATTGCCCTCCGGAAAGCGAGCGCCGATTCCCAATGATTGCTCTACCTGTATCAGCAAGGCGCGAGAGGATTGAACAGAAGACCCGCCCGAATCCGCCAATGGCGGAAGCGTTGCGGGCGCGGTCGCGAAAGCCACAAAGGCTAGGAGCTAGATCCTTAATTGAGCCCTTCTTCGCGGCCTTGGCGGCCTTCTGTTCAAAATCTTTTTCTGGTAGCTGGCAGGCTCGCTGGGCTTGACCCGCCCGATGCGGTCCGGCATTGAATCGGCATCCATTAAGACGAACATGTTGGTCTCAGTTACCCAATAGCTGGGCAGAGGAAACTGAAAACCTCCGCGTCACTCGGCGAGCTCCGACTCCGCTGAAGCTTCGTCGGACACGTCTGCGTGAGGTTCTGGCGAATTCGGCCTTGAAAAACCGTCTCGCCACCCTCATCTTGCGCTCTCTGATTGTCGGGCCGTAGCACAGCTTGGTAGTGCGCTTGAATGGGGTTCAAGAGGTCGTGGGTTCAAATCCCGCCGGCCCGACCAAGTGCAGGCCGATGGCCTGCGGTTTTCGGTTGTCCGTTATCGGTCTTCCGTTTTCGGTTCGCCTGGATTCTGAAACTTGTTCTATGATCGCAACGAAATTCCTCCGATGCGCTGTTTGATCACAGTAATGGTGGTTGCGGTTTTTGCGGCAGTCCCAGCCTTTGCGCAGGAGGCGGAGCCGACGCCGAGTCCAAGTGCTACACCGGTGCCGGCGGAAAGGAGTCCAAACCCTTCACCTTCGCCGGAGGCGTCACCGGAAGCCTCGCCGTCACCATCTCCTCAAATGCCGCTGGAGTTGCTACCAGAATCCAAGACGTTGCCGCCACAGCCACCGCAGTCGCAGCAGGTTCCCGGAGCACCCGAACTGAGAGACCTCATTCCAGAAGGGACATTGCGTCAATTGCCAACTGCTCCTACGAAGCCGCTGGCCAGCGAACAAGAACAGGACAAGGTGCGCTTCCGCCAGCTTCGGACGATCGCAGCTCGAAACCCATACGCGATTTATCTTTGGGAATACGCGAAATGGGCGAAGACCGAACAGAGCAGGCGCGAAATATTGCGCCTCTATTACCAGTCGATGTGTGCGCAGATGCGGCGCATGGAGCCACGGCTTAAAGGCATGATTGATGGCTTCGAGCTCGCTACTGTCTCGCGTTCGGATCAAACGAGGGTTCAGCCAACAATTCCGGTCCGCGATTTGCCGCGCTGGGAAGCGCAACGAAAGCGGCAAACCGAGCGGTAGGCTGCGGCCGGAAAAGAAATCCGAACAGAACCTGTCGCGCCAACTCTCACAAAGTTGTGCGAAGCACTGCGACTTTTTTGTGGCTTTTTGATTGGTTTCGTTGACATGATGTCGCGCGTTGGCGTAGAGTCTCTCACCCCGCGAACCCCCCCTAATACGGAGAAAACGACCTTGAAGGTCCCTGTCAAAATCCGTGTCAACGGCGCGCTGCGAGAAAGTGAAGTAGAACCTCGTTTGCTGCTGGTCCAGTTTCTGCGCGATGTGTGCGGCCTGACCGGCACGCACATCGGCTGCGAGACCAGTATCTGCGGCGCTTGTACGGTCCTGGTTGACGGTAAAGCAGTGAAATCTTGCACGATGTTCGCAGTCCAGGCCGACGGGTCGGAGGTTACGACCATTGAAGGCCTATCGCGCAACGGAGAGTTGCATCCCGTCCAGGAAGGATTCTGGGAGTGTCACGGTCTCCAATGCGGCTATTGCACTCCAGGCATGATCATGACTTCGGTGCAGTTGCTTGAGCGAAACGCTTCTCCTTCACGTGAAGAGATCCGCCACGCGCTCGATGGTAACCTGTGCCGTTGTACGGGCTATTCCCACATCGTCGATGCGGTCGAATATGCCGCCAAGAAAGGAGGGACGTAAAATGGTCATGACCAAAGAGGAGCAGGCGGAAGCTTCGCAAGGCTATTTCGGCCGGGCGATGAAACGGATTGAAGATCCACGCCTGATCAAAGGAATAGCCACCTACGTCGACGACCTCAAACAGCCCGGAATGCTTTACGCCGAATTCGTTCGAAGTCCGCACGCGCACGCGAAGATCGTCTCAATCAACGTTGATAACGCGAAGAAACTGCAGGGCGTTGTGGGCGTTTTCACCGGAGCGGATGTGAACGACAAAGTAGGCTGTGTTCCCACCGCATCTCCGCCGGCGGATGGGAAATCGCCCCAACACACAGTGCTAGCTGGCGAGCGCGCTTATTTCCTGGGACATCCCGTTGCGGTAGTCGTTGCCGAGACGCGTGCGATTGCGCGCGACGCTCTCGATCTTGTCGAAGTCGATTATGATCCTCTCCCGGCGGTGACCGATCCGGAAAAGGCTCTGGAGAAAGGGTCACCGTTGGCGCATCCGGAACTCGGGACCAATGTTGCGTTCAGGTGGAGCTTGCCGGGCGGCGATGTGGAGAGCGCATTCAAAGAAGCAGACAAGGTCCTCAAGCTCCGCATTGTTCATCCGCGATTGACTCCGATGGCAATCGAACCGCGGGGCTGCCTGGCATCGTGGCATGCGGGCGAATCATCGCTGACACTCTGGACCTCGACACAGATCCCGCACCTGGTCCGAACGCTTCTTCCGGGCATGATCAGTATCCCTGAGAACAAGCTTCGTATCATCACGCCCGAGGTCGGTGGCGGATTTGGTTCGAAACTCAATCTCTATGCAGAAGAAGCAGTGATCAGCCATTTGGCAATGCGTCTGAACCGACCGATCAAGTGGATCGAAGGCCGACGCGAAAACGCCGCCGTTACAATACATGGACGCGACCAGATCGGCGATCACGAGATCGCGATCAAGAATGACGGCACCGTACTTGGAATTCGAACTAAAATAATCGCGGATATCGGATCGTATCTTCAGCTACTCACACCGGCGATTCCACAGCTGACCGGCCTGATGCTCTGCGGCTGCTACAAGCTCAAAGCTGCGCACACCGATGTCACAGCGGTTCACACGAACAAAATGTGCACTGACGCCTATCGCGGGGCGGGCCGCCCGGAAGCCGCTTACGTCATAGAGCGGGTGATGGATTTCGTAGCTAGCGACCTGGGTTTAGATCCTGTCGAAGTGCGGCTGAAGAACATGCCTGCGTCGACGGAATTTCCGTTTACCACGGCAACCGGTCTCCTTTACGACAGCGGAAACTACCAGGCCGCACTCAAGAAAGCTCAGGAGCTCGCCGACTGGTCATCGCTCTTGAAGGAGCGAGAAACCGCGCGAACACAAGGCCGCCTCTTTGGGATTGGCCTCTCTACTTACGTTGAGATTTGCGCGTTAGGCCCTTCCAAGATCATGGCTGCAGGAGGATGGGAGTGGGGCTGCGTCCGAATCGAAATTTCCGGGAAAGTGACAGTGATCACCGGTGCAACCCCGCACGGCCAGGGGCAAGAAACGAGTTTCGCCCAGATTGCGGCGGATCGTCTTGGTGTACCGATTGAAGATGTCGTGGTTCTTCGGGGCGACACCGCTTCGGCTCATTTTGGGAGGGACACTTACGGCAGCCGGGCAACCGCGCTTGGTGGCTCGGCAATCGTTATGTCGATCGACAAGATCATCGAAAAAGCAAAAACGCTTGCCGCCGCGCTCCTCAACGGAAAACCCGAGCAGATCGAATTCAAAGCCGGAAAGTTTTTCATCAAGGGTCAGGAAAC
>Ga0207684_10001885_pt1 | contig 21804 bp, 22 predicted proteins | sample KBSK5501metaG_FD_184342 | JGI IMG/M metagenome (GOLD analysis project Ga0207684, IMG submission 184342) | Corn, switchgrass and miscanthus rhizosphere microbial communities from Kellogg Biological Station, Michigan, USA - KBS K5-50-1 metaG... | ecosystem: Host-associated > Plants > Roots >...
TATCAGGTCGAGTCGAGCGAGGCGCTCATTTATGCCGCCATGAGTCACCTCATGCTGCGTCGACTGGCTCGCTCGCCTGCTCCTTCCAGCCCTGCTGGATAACTTTCAAAACAGTTTCTTAGTATCCCAACAGGCGTGGGATCACGACGCCCAAGAGGTACCCGCCACCTGCGGAGACGAGCCCCACCACCACCACTTCAACCGTGCTGCGTACGAGGTTGAGGTTTGCCAACCTTCCCTTGATAATGCCGATAATCACGAGGGCCACCACCGTCAAAGCGATGGACGCAGGCAAGGCTTGCCGCACGGGCAGGAAGAAGTAGGCGACGAGCGGGAAGATCGAGCCGACAATGTAGGAGGCGCCCATGGTGAGCGCCTCGGGAATCTGCACCGTCCGCGGATCCATCTGCAATCCCAGCTCCTTCTCGACCATGGTCTTGTGATACGACTGCGGATAGCGCGCCAGGGTGTTGGCGATGCGGGCCGCATCCTCCGTGCCGATCCCTTCATGTTCAAGCAGGAGCGCCATCTCGCGCAGCTCGTACTCCGGCTGGCGTTGGATTTCCTCTAACTCCTTTTGCACTTCCGTCTGCTGCACTTGCGCTTCTGCGCGACTCGAGATGAACTCCCCTGCTCCCATCGAGAGCGCGCCAGCAAACGCTTCGGCGATCCCGGCGACAATCACCGCAGTGGAACTGCCTGTGCCTCCCGCGACGGCGCTCACGACCCCCAGAGGCACGAGCAGACCGTCGAGGGAGCCAAAGACGAGTTGGCGAATGCGGTTCAACCCCTCAATGCGATCCTTCTCCGCAAACAGGTGCTCGCTGGGGTTTGGGGATTCAACCGGCGCTGGGCGCTCGCCAGCTTGTCCGTCGTCTGCCAGTCGCTCGTCTGTCATGTGATCTGGCCCATTCTCCTTGGCGGTTATTGTCTGCGCCATCACGCCTTACTGGGCTCGAACATGTCTCCTGTGTCTCCCATCGCGAGCACCACACGAGGGAGGTATCTCCAGCGCAATTGTACCTCTTCCCTCGAGATGCAGAATCAGCGGCTTCTTGAACGAGTCCCACCCCAGATGGCCACGGCACACATCTGACGTGTTCGACCTTTTGCTCGTCAGGCGTCGACCGTACGCGCAGGATCGTCCGACTGCATTTTTCTAAGAGCATGCTTGGCGCTACTTTGATGCACAGGCAGTTCAAGAATTGTGCAAAGTTGGCAAAGAGTACAGAGAGCGATAGCCATGTGAGCAGACACGCTACGTCGACTGTGGTCTGTTTATGGAAAGAGCTGGAGCTCTTGAACTTCCTGCGGGATGCTTCCCTTGCTACCTCGTTCTGGCTAACCCATGGAAGATGGCCTCCACTATCTGTTCGGTGAGATCGGCGGGCGGCGGTGCGGACGAGACGATCTCGCCCAAGAGCCAGTGATAGAAGATCGGGCCAGCAATCATCCCCAACGCGACGTCGGTGTCGAGGTCCGCGCGCAGTTCTCCACGCGCCTTGGCCCGCTCGATCACGTGAGCGAAGTCCTGGAACCGCGTGGGAAGCAGTTGCGTCAGCAGGCCCCGCAGGATCTCCGGCTTAGCGGCGAGCTCAGTCGCCGCGCGGAAGAAGAGCTTCTGTACGAGCGGGCTGCTCCTGCCGAGCGCTAAGGCGGTGGACACCATCGCAAGCAGATCAGCGCGCAGATCCCCCGTGTCAATGATGGGCGCCTCGGCTTGGAGGCCTTGGATCGCCGCCAGCACGAGCGCTTCCTTCGACTTCCAGCGCCGATAGATAGTGGTCTTGCCGACGCCCGCGCGCGCCGCGACCCCCTCGATGCTCATCACCTCATACCCCGCGGTGGTCAAGTCGTGCAGGGTCGCGGCCAGAATCGCTTGGTCCACCTGGGGACGGCGCGGGCGCCCAGGCGGACGAGGGGAACCAGATTGCGTCACTACTGTGTCGCCTCCTCCCGCCGACATGTTTGCCCGGTGCTGGCGCATGAGTGACGCAGCAGGGCTAACGCTCGGTGAAGCGCTGTGTCAGCCTCACTCGAAGGCCCTCCACTTGGATCTGATGTAGAGGGCGAAGATGACCGCGAGGGCTGTGCCGCCGATGATGCCAATCACTTGTTCAAGCGAATTGAGCGGGTACAAGCCTGTCACGACGAGCGCGAGACGCCCCAGGATGTCAGCGATGAGCAACATGATGGCGAGTGCCGCCGCAGCCCGCCTCATGGTCAGGATGAGTACCCCAGCCACGACATAGCAGGCCCCAATGGCGGCGGCAGAGGCAGTGAAGAGAGCGGTTTGGGAGGTTGTGATGCCAAGGAAGCTGTGGGTGAAGCTCGTGACGACTTCGGCCAGGCCAAAGACAATCATTAAGACGGCAACGAGCGTGATGCCGCGCGGGCGTGGGGCGTGTATGCTGTGCTGACCCATCATGCTGTGGCTCATCCCTTTCTCGTAACGGCTGTCGCCAAGCAGTTCCTTACATCGTGGTCATACCAGCCTGACGAGGTGATGCCCAGGCATGCCTGGGCTGCACACTTTCCGATACGGTACGTACTGTTTCTATATCTCAAGAGAATATGGCACCCCTCATGGCACAAGCGCAAGAGCAGCGGCTCGCAGTAGGCAAGCATCCGAGAAGGGGCGTCGGCAGGGTAGGTCGTGGAGCGAGGCGCACTCGACCGTTTTATCCGAAGACTGTCCTGTTCCCAGGACATGTTCGCCTCATTAGGCGATCACTCGTTGGCCTGGCCGTCCGCATGACGTGACTGGCAAGCTGGCGGAACAGTCTGCGCGTCCACGATGGCGGCACTCGGCTGCGCGTTCCGTCCGCCCTGCCTGGCCGTGTGAAGAGCGCTATAAGCGTTGTTGGATATCACCAATCAAGCGACCGAATAACTACTTGGCGTTGTACATTACGTCGGAGGGCCAAGGCCGCTATCGCCTGCCGCCCCGCGGGACGAGCCACGTACTATTGAGGTCATAGTCCGATGGGTGTTTGCGGGCGACGTCGTCCACGAAGAACGCATACTGGTGGAGGGAACGTCGGACGAGCCGGTGGAGTTGACGCTCGACCTCGACGAGCAGGAGCAGATGAGGGAGTACCTCTAAGGAGTGCGCGACTATGACCATCTCAGCGGCGATGAACAGCGCTCGGTAGGTGTTTTGGAACAGATACGCGGCCGGGAATAGCTACACAATCTTTACACAAGCGGAATATGGCCCAAGGCGCTGATACGTGGTACATCCGACAGTCTGGCGCGTTTCAATAATCAAGAAACAGCGAAGCGGATACACCGGGAGTACACAAGCGCAAAGGCGGGCAGCCATGAGCGACCAGCAGATACAAGGACTCCTCCTCCTTGCCGTTGGTCTCGTCGCGCTAATTGCGAGCGTGGGAACCGCGTGGGCGCTGGCGCGATACTCCCGCACTGGACGTGTTGAGAGCACTGGGTTTATCACCGCTTTGAGCTTTGCGTTGTTCGTGGTTGGCGTGGTCCTCTGCGGGTATGGCGTTAATCTGCTGTTGGGAGGGTAGCTGACCGTGGCGGATGAAACACTGTACCTGACTCACCAGGAAATGCAGGACGTTCGCTGGAAAGCAGACCACCGCGATCAGCCCGGCGCGGTCTACCGGGTACCGGGGCCAGCGCATTATTGGCTATCGCGAGTGGATGGAAGGTGACGTGTACAGCGGCGCTCTCTGGCGTGGCGGTCTGGCGTGGCGGTCTGGCGTGGCGGTCTGGCGTGGCGGTCTGGCGTGGCGGTCTGGCGTGGCGGTCTGGCGCGTGGCTGGAACTGCTCGAAAAGCGCGACTAAGGGGCGCTCATGCCAGGCAGGCGAAAGGAGGGCGCTATGAAGACGAAAGGCAACAGCCATGAACATCAAGGTTGGCGACCGAGTACGTGTCATTGCCAACACGCCCCACAAAATAGGGACTGAGACGATCTCCCTGCGGGGCTATACCGGTGTAGTCAAGGCGGTCGAGCGATACGGCGATCGCGTGATTGTCGCGGTGGAGAAGGTATACCTCAAAAGCGGCGGGGTCTGGCACCAGACGAAGCAGCATCTCCGGCTGGCGACTGCTGACCTTGAGATCATCACGAGCGAAGGTGGTGATGTATTTCTGGCACGCCCATAGAAGAAGCCAGGATCCGCTACAAAACACACCAGGGCATGGTTTGAGCGGCGTATTGACATACGTGTTTTTGAAATGATTTAGGTTGTTGAGGGTACGCGGAAGTACCTCAAGCGCAGCCAGGTCGAAGCGTATATGCGAGCACATCAAGAGGACGACGGGCAATAGACAGGCGCACTCTTGTGGTTGCCCACCGATACGCTCAGTACCGTTCATACCATCGGCGGCGCGCCGCTACAGGACGCGGGCGCCCTCGCCGTTGTAGAGGAAGTTCTCGGTACTGATCGGGCTTCTCCAGCAGCATCTGCGCCCAACGCACTGAATCTGGTACACTAAATCGCTATTTGCCGATGACTCAATCAGGGGAGTTTGCGCATAGCACTCAGGAACTCTATGAACCTCGACTCCGAACCCTCTAGCGTGACACTGGCCACCTTCCCGTTGTTGCACACCAAGCAGCGTCCGCCGCACACGCATGCTGATTGGGTCCCGCGCCCACGATTGCTCCACCTGCTCGACAGAGGTCTGACCCACCCATTGACTGTGGTGTCGGCTCCGGCAGGTTTTGGCAAGACCACCCTCTTGGCTCAGTGGACAGCTGCGTCGTCGCTCCCTAGGGCGTGGATTACGCTGGATGCGCATGACAATGACCTGACGCTCTTTCTTGCCTATCTTGTCGCTGGAATTCAAAGCCTGTTTCCTCACACCTGCGTTGAGACCGCTCATCTCTTGAGTGCGCTCCAACCTGCGCCCAAGACCTTACTCTTCACCACCTTGATCAATGAGCTGGACGAAATACACGATCAGTTCATTCTCCTGCTCGACGACTACCAGCTCATCACAGACGAGTCGATCCACGACGTGCTGGCGGAGGTCGCGCTTGCCGCTCCTGGCGGACTGCGTCTTGTTGTCGCGGCACGCTCCGACCCGCCCTTGCCGCTGACGAAGTTTCGCGCTCGGGGCGACTTGACCGAGGTTCGCGCGGCAGAGTTGCGGTTCACCGAGAGTGAAACCGAGTCGTTCCTGGCGCCTGTGCTGAGCGTCGATGTGCGCGAAGAGGTGAGCGCTGAAGTCTTCACCGTGGTCGGCGCCCGGGTTGAAGGATGGGTCGCTGGTCTTCGGCTTACGGCGCTCGCGCTGCAATCTGGGCAGACGCTGGATGAATTGCGCACGACCTTGAAGCAAGGCGGTGGTCGCTTTGTGATGGAGTACCTGCTCGCCGAAGTCTTAGCAGGCCAACCGTCACGGGTCCAGGCGTTTCTTGTGCGGACCTCGATCCTTGAGCGTTTGCGCACGGATCTCTGCGCAGACCTCTGCGAGGCGGCGCTCGATGAGATGGAGCCGCTGGAGCCTGATCAGTTCCTATTAGAACACCTTGAGCGCATAAACCTTTTTCTCGTGCGGCTGGACGATGGCGAGGGCTGGTTCCGCTATCACCATCTCTTTCGCCAGCTGTTGCAGCACGAGTTGCGAGCACGCGTCTCCCGCGAGGCGGTTGCCGCGCTGCATCGAACAGCGTCCGCATGGTTGGCTCGCCACGGCTTTATCGAAGAGGCGATCCGCCATGCGCTGACAGCGGAGGATGTCGTTGGCGCGGCGGAGTTGGTGGAAGCGCAGGTGCATCCCCTGATGAATCAGGAGCAGTGGCGTCTCCTCGAACGCTATTTGAGCCTGCTGCCAGAGGATCTGCTCCAGCAGCGTCCAGGGCTGCTGGTGGCGCGCGCCTTTGTCAATTCCTTCCTCAGCCGCTTAGCGGTAATACCGCCGCTCTTGCAACAGGCGGAAGCGTTGCTGGACGATGTCGATCAGCCGGACGAGCCAGACCAACGCGCGATTCGCGGCGCGGTTGCGCTGCTGCGCGCACAGCAGCTTTACTTTGAGGTCAACAGCGCGGAAGGAATGCGCGTCGCCCAGCGCGCACTCGATGACCTGCCCGCGACCGCACTCTATGCCCGCAGCGGCGCCTTCCTCTACCGAGCGATGCATCACCACCTCGCGGGGCAAGGAGACGAAGCCATCCCTGTGATCGAGGAGATCGTGGAAACGGACCCCGGTCTGAGTGGTATGGTGGACCGCCTGCTCCTCACCCTGTGCTTCATCTATCAGCAAAACGGTCAGCTTGATCAGGTCCTCCTGTCGGCCCGCCGTCTGCTGGCTGCGGCGCAGGCGTATGACCATCCACTCGGCGTGGCGTGGGCGCACTATTTCTTGGGCAGCGTGGCATATGTGCGCAACGACCTGGATACTGCGGTCGAGCACTTCCTGGTCGTGTCTGAAAATCGGTACCATGCGAATGCGCAAAGTGTGCGCGAGAGCTTGACGGGTCTCGCGCTCTCGTTTCAGGCCCAGGGACGAGCGCTTGCGGCGCAAGAGGTCGTCGAGGATCTGGCCAGCTATGCGCTCGAAACGCAAAACGCCGCTGCGCGCAGCGCGGCAGACGGGCTCCGCGCCAGGTTTGCCATTGCGCGCGGCGACAACGGCGCCGCATTGTCGCTTTTTGCGTCACTCGACAGCCCACCAGCGCCACTGGTATCCCTGGATCCGCTTCCCCTGATCCAGGCGCGCATTCTCCTCGCCCAAGGGACCGCGGAGTCGCGAGCGCAGGCCACACAGCGACTCGCCGCATTGCGACACTTCGCTGAGGCCACCAATAATACCTGGCATCTGCATGCCATAGGGGCGTTGCAAGCGATTGTGGAGGCTGAAGCGGGCAAGCGCGATGACGCGCTGGAGCTGCTTCGTCATGCGCTTCAGTTAGCGCAGCCGCACGGGTTTGTACGTCCCATTGCTGAGGCTGGCTCTGGCATGGACGACTTATTGCGTGACCTGCAACACAGTGACGGCTCGAACCCCTATCTTGATCGACTTGTCGCGGCCTGTGTGACCAATGCATCTGAGCCGAGTGCGCTCGCGCTCATCCCTGAAGAAATGGTGATTTCGATCCCAGTGAAAGCAATCGATGTCGTGACCGCGCGGGAGATCGTGGTGCTCAACCTCCTCGACCAGCGCCTGACGGACAAGGAAATCGCCCAGACACTGGTGATTTCATCCTTTACTGTGCACACCCACACCCGCAATATTTTTCGCAAGTTGGGCGTAAATGACCGCCGGGCAGCCGTCACTGCGGCCCATGCGATGGGGATTTTGGCATGATTGCGAAGAGGGTGCTGATATTGGGAACCGGTGTGCGACACTGGCGAGCACAGCTGCCAACACAGGTATGTGTGGTGGCTGCGTGGCGTGAGCGCATGCGCCGAGATTCGCTTGCTCTGGTAACTCATGCTGGCTCCTCCATGGCGTCGAGGCGCTGGGGAACCGCGCTGGGTCGCAGAAATAGTTATCGCGTACTCATTTCTTAACGATGCGCCCAGGTGTCTGAGCGCGTATGCTCCCCCATGCAGTGTCACCAGCCCCCGCCACGCTTGCGGGGAGGTCGCCTCCTGCCGACGAGGCGAGGACACCAATGGCTGGCCAGAGCGAACGGCTTACTCTCTATGATCCCGCCACCTATCGGATCTGCGTCCAGGGCAAGATCGCGCTTACCTGGAGTGTGGATTTCACCTCGATGGCGCTCTCCTACTTGGATCCCGATGGCCTCACGCCCCGCACGATTTTGGAAGGACGTGTCTTGGATCAGGCGCAGTTGATCGGGCTGATCACACAGCTCTATGGCTTAGGCTTGCCGCTCGTGTCGGTTCAGTTCATTGCGCCTGCTTTGTCCGGGTCCACAGCGATGATTCCACACACTCCTGCTGCCACATAGTAGACCTTCAGGTGCGAACCGACCCACCTAAGAAAGAGAAGGGATCGCAAAAAGTGAACCAGCACCAGTGGTCTGCGCTCTCCCGCCGAGATCGTCGCCCACGTTCTTCATGAGTACCACAGGCCCGAAGGACCAGTGGAGGAAAGACACACTCGGTCGAGGGATCGAATGAGACAGCGCGACCGGCGAGCGCTGGAGGCTGGGGTGGCAGAGCGTCGCATCAAGGAGTTAGGCAGGTAATCGGTATCAATGCGTCTGCTTGCTGCCAGTTTTCGCTGGCCCTTGCTGGAGGCGAGCGGCGCGCTAACGCAGTGGTCGGAGGGCAGCGATGTCGGTCGAGCACGTCCTGACGGCGCTCTTCAATGCGGGTGTGGCGGTCTCGATCATCGCGACTGTCCTCTCGCTGGGCATGAGCTTTACCCTCGCCCAGGTCCTTGCGCCACTGCGCCGCGTCTGGCTGGTGGTGGGGATGGTGACCCTAAACGCCATCCTCATTCCCGCCATCGCGTGGGGCGTCGCACGCCTGTTTCCCCTCAGCGACGCCACCGTCGCCGGACTCACCCTGGCCACCCTCGGCGCTGGATCTGCCGCCGGACTCAAGGCGACACAGCTTGCCAAACGGGCCGATCTGCCGCTGGCGGTCGCCCTGGTGGTTGTGCTGCAGTTGGTGAACCTCGTCGCCGTGCCGCCGTGGGCGGGGCGTGTCGTCACCGGCGCCTCGATCAGCGCGGGTGAGATCGTCAAGAACCTGCTGGTCCTCGTGCTCATTCCGCTCGTGGTGGGTTTGTTCATTCGCGCTCGCTATGCGGAGAACGCCACCCGCTGGCAGCCTGAGCTGGTGCGCGTCGCCAATCTGGCGCTGGGGGTCGCCCTGGTGGCGGGCATCGCGGTGAACTGGCAGACCATCATCTCCCTGTTCGGCTCCTGGGCGCTGGTCGCAGCGGTCGTGGTCGTGCTGATCGCCCTGGAGCTGGGGCTGCTGTTGGGGTGGCAAGATAGCGCCACACGCGCGACGACTGGGCTCACCTCGGGCATGCGCTTCGGCTCGCTGGGGCTGATCATCATCGGCACCCAACTCGGTGGGAACCCCGCCTATCTTGGCCCAGCGATCTGTTTCGCCCTCATCGACCTGCTGATCCCGCTCGCCGTGGCGACCGAGCTGGGACGCAGAAGCACGCCCAACCCTTCTATCCGCGACGCTGTCAAGGGAAGAGATTCGAGAACAGAGAAGCAATGAAAGCAGGGGCGACAAGCGAGCACCATGCAGAACTGCTCATTGCGCAGTCTGGATGTGGCTCTCCTCCTGGATGCCTTGTTCCCACTCCACCCAATCAATTCGTCGCTGCAAATGTCGAGCGGTTGGGAGTGTGTCACTAGGGTGGTGACGCGCTTGAACTCAGAATTGCTGATGAGAGGACCCATATGAACCTGAGTACGATCACCCTGATCGTGACGGCGATTGGCTATCTGCTGCCGATCGTCATGCTCTTCATCGTGCCATCCAATCGCAAACCGTCCTCGGCGACGGCGTGGCTGCTGCTGATCGTGCTGCTGCCCTATCTGGGTCTGCTTATCTACCTGCTGATCGGCAACCCCAAACTTCCGGACCGGCGACGCGCCCAACAGCGCACCGCCGATGCGTTGATCACGAACGCCATACAGGAGGCCAGAGCGAACCCCGAAGCGCTGGCGCTGCTGGATCCCCCCATCGCGGAGCGCTATGCGCCCTTCGTGGCGCTCAATACCCACCTCGGAGGATTGCCGGCGTTTGGCGGCAACAGCATCGAGTTCCTACCCGACTATGCGGGCTCAATCGCCCGCATCACCGAGGAGATCGAGAAAGCCCAGTATTTCGCGCATATCGAATACTTCATCATCGCCCAGGATGAGGCGACGGAGGCCTGTTTTGTGGCGATGGAGGCGGCGGCGCAGCGGGGGGTCCAGGTGCGGGTGCTGCTGGATCAGTTGGGGTCCAGCTCCTATCCCCACTACAAAGAGATGCTCAAACGCATGACCGATGCAGGCATTGAATGGCATTTGATGCTGCCCGTCAAGTTCTTTGGCTCGCGCTTCACCCGCCCCGATCTGCGCAACCATCGCAAGATCGTCGTCGTGGATAACGCAGTCGGCTTCGTCGGCTCGCAAAATCTGATCGATCGCACGTATCACAAGAAACAGAACCTCAAGAAGGGGCTGTACTACACCGAGTTGGTGGCGCGGGTGAGGGGTCCAGTGGTCCGGCAGTTCAACGCGCTCTTCATAACCGACTGGTATTCGGAGACCGATGTCCTGCTCGTGGACAAGCTCCCCGCGAAAACACGACTCCCCCCAATCGCGACGGGTGAGGTCCTCTGCCAGGCGCTGCCCAGTGGCCCCGGCTTCCCCGATGACAACAACCTCAAGCTCTACACGCAGCTCATCTCTGCCGCCAATCGCACACTCACCATCGCCAACCCCTACTTCGTGCCCGATGATTCGCTGCTGACCGCGATCACCTCGGCGGCGCAGCGTGGGGTCGAGGTGACGCTGATCTCCTCGGAGATTGGCGATCAGTTCCTCGTCTACCATGCGCAGCGCTCGTACTACGAGCAGTTGCTGCGCGCAGGGGTGAAGATTTATCTTTACCAGTCGCCCATTCTGCTGCACTCCAAGCACATGAGCGTCGAGGACGACATCGCCGTGATCGGCTCCAGCAACATGGATCTGCGTTCCTTCACGCTCAACCTCGAGGTGCTGCTGCTCTGCTATGACAAGAGCGTCGTCACGGCCATGCAGCCGATCTTCGCATCCTATCTGGCGCGCGCGAAGCAGCTCAACCTGGAGGAGTGGGTTGCCCGCCCGACGATGATCAAGCTCGCTGAGAACATCGCGCGCCTGACCGCCGCCTTGCAATGAGGAGCATCACAAGGCGTATCGTGCTCGCGGCTCCGCCCGCTGGCTATGTCGAGGCGCTGGGGAACCGCGCTGGGTCGCAGAAATAGTTACCACGTACTCATTTCTTAACGATGCGCCCAGGCGTCCGAGCGTGTATGCTCCCCCTTGCGGTGTCACCAGCCCCCACCAATGATCAGTTCTGCGTCCAGGGCAAGATCGCGCTCACGTGGAGTGAGGAATTCACCTCGATGATCAGCATGATCATGCAGCCCACTTTCAACCAGGCTAGATCAGACCTGCCAGCTGATTGAAGGCTGGGCAAGACACAGCCAACTGGAAGGGGGAATCTCCGTTCAGGTAGAAGCCTATCTCCACACTGGAGGATAGCGCGACCAAGAGGAGGATGCGATGAGACGTCGAGAAGGTGGTGGGTTGCTCGGTGGTGGTGGCGGAGACCAGGGGGGTGGTCCAGAGCACTACAAGATGCGTGAGAAATTGCTCTCGTTTGGCGACGACTTCTGGATCGAGGATGATCGTGGGCGGCGCGCCTATTTCGTCGATGGCAAGGCAGTGCGCGTGCGTCAAACCCTCGTCTTCAAGGACGCGGATCGACGACAAGAGCTCGCCACCATCAAGGAGAAGCTGGCCAACATCCGGGACACGATGGAGATCGAGCGCGATGGACGGCCACTCGCCAAAGTCAAGAAGGCGATGATCACCCCAGTGCGCGAGCGCTATACCATCGAGTTGGCAGGCGGCGGGGAGATGGAGGCCAAGGGCAACATCCTGGATCATGAGTACACCATCGAGCGCGACGGCCGCAAGGTCGCCGAGGCGTCCAAGAAATGGTTCCGCGTGGCCGACACCTATGGCATCGAGATCGCGCCAGGCGAGGATGAGGTGCTCCTGCTGGCGGCGGTGGTGATCATCGACTCGCTGTAATGCGCTGTCTCGATGTCAATCGCTGTCACGCGATAGAGGGTCTGACAGCGGACCAGGGGATGTTCATCGAGGACGTGTGGGAGTCCATCAGTGGACCCGGCCCGCGTCCTCCACCAGGCAGAGGAGTCGTGAGATGACACTGGGACCACTCGATTATCTTGTCGTCGGATTTCCAGGCAACCAGTTCAAGGGCGAGATCGCGCCCGCCATCAACGAGGCGCGCCAGAAGGGCATTATTCGCCTGGTCGATCTCGTCTTTGTCATGAAAGACGAGTATGGCGCCACGGCGACGCTGGAGATCAAGGACCTACCCGACGAGATCAAAGACGCCTTCGCGCAGTTCTCCGCAGACGTGGACGGCCTCTTCACCGCCGAGGATATCGCAAGTCTGACTGAAGCGCTGCCAGCAGGCAACTCGGCGCTGATCATCTTGTATGAGCACACCTGGGCGGTGAAGATCAAGGAGGCGCTCATCAACGCCAAGGGGATGCTGATCACCCAGGGGCGCATTCCGCAAGAGCTCCATGCCGACTTCGACGACGAGTTGGACGCGCACATGGCCGAGAACGCCAAGTTGCGCACTGGCGCCGCAACGGAGTAGAGACACGAAGAGAGACGCGAAGGGCGTCTCGCCACGAGCGGACGCCAATGACGCGCATGCCGCATGGGCGGCTGAAGGAGATTAACGATGTTCATGCGACGACGAGTAGGCAGAGCGCTGGTGGCTGGAGCGGTCGTAGGTGGTGTGGCGCATCACGCGGGCAAAGCGAGCGCCGAGAGCGCAGCGCAGGAACAACAGCAGAGCCAGCAGATCGCAGACTTGCAGGCGCAAAATGAGCAGATGGCGCAGCAGCAGGCGCAGATGGCGCAGCAACCGCCAATGCAGCAGGCCGCGCCACCGCCGCAGTATGCGCCTCCACCACCACCCGCTCCAGCGCCTGCTCCCACGCCGGTGGCCGCCGCGCCCAGTCAGGATGACAAGCTGGCGCAGCTCACCCAGCTTGGCCAACTCAAGGAGTCAGGTGTCCTCACCGAGGAGGAGTTCGAGGCCGAGAAGGCGAAGATCCTCGGGAGCTAGCTCCGAAGACGCCTTCGTGACCGCTAAGTGCTGATATGTGGCTACTTTCCTTGGCGCGTGACGCGCACCGAAGATTGTGGCCATATCCTCTGAATCGAGGATGCGCGCTGAGACAATGCGCTGTGTGCGGGGAGGATTGCCGTGGCGAAGAAGCAGTTCAAGGGAACGATCAACATTGATGTGCGCGAGTCCACGCCGGACTGGGAACCGTACGCTGAGCCGACCGCCCCAGAGGGCGCGCCGAATGTGCTGTACATCATCTGGGACGACGTCGGCTTCAGCGCGATGGAGCCATTTGGCGGGCTGATTGAGACGCCGAACATGCAGCGCCTCGCCGATCAGGGGCTGCGCTACACGCAGTTTCACACCACGGCACTGTGCTCGCCGACGCGTTCCTGCCTGCTGACTGGGCGCAACGCCACGAGCAACGGCATGGCCTGCATCACCGAAGGCTCGACTGGCTTCCCGAACGCCAATGCGCGTATTCCGTTCGAGCATGCGTTCATCTCTGAGACGCTGGTGGAACAGGGATGGAACACCTATGCCGTCGGCAAATGGCACGTCACCCCCAGCGAAGAATGCAACATGGCCTCGAGTAAGCGTCATTGGCCGCTCGGACGTGGCTTCGAGCGCTTCTACGGCTTCCTCGGCGGTGAGACAGACCAATGGTATCCCGAGCTGATCTACGATAACCACCCCGAAGACCAGCCCTACTTGCCCAAGGACGGCTACCACCTTTCCAAAGATCTCACCGATAAGGCGATTCGCTTCATCCGCGACGCTAAGACGATCGCGCCGGACAAGCCGTGGCTGACGTACTTCTGTCCCGGCGCGGGCCACGCGCCGCACCATGTGTGGTCCGAGTGGGCGGACAAGTACAAGGGCACGTTCGACATGGGCTACGAGCAGTATCGCGAAGGCGTGCTCGAGCGCATGAAGCAGATGGGCATCGTCCCACAGGAGACCGACCTCACGCCGATCAATCCGCTGGCGCATCTCACAGGCCCTGAGGGCCAGCCGTTTCCTGCTCTGGACACTGTGCGCCCATGGGACTCGCTCTCGGAAGATGAGAAGACCCTGTACCGGCGCATGGCCGAGGTGTATGCGGGCTTCATCAGCTACACCGACCACGAGATCGGGCGCCTGCTTGACTACCTGGAGCAGTCAGGACAACTCGAGAACACCATCGTGGTCGTCTTGTCCGACAACGGCGCCAGTGGTGAGGGCGGCCCCAATGGCTCGGTCAACGAGTGCAAGTTCTTCAATGGCGTGCCCGACACGATCGAGGAGAACATCAAGTATCTCGACGTCTTGGGGACAGAGAAGACCTATAACCACTATCCCACTGGCTGGGCGATGGCGTTCAATACACCCAACAAGATGTGGAAGCGCTGGGCCTCCTATGAGGGCGGCATCGCTGACCCCTTCATCATCGCCTGGCCCAAGGGCATGAAGGCGCGCGGCGAGATTCGTCACCAGTACATCCACGCCATCGACATCGTGCCAACGCTTTATGACTGCCTCGGCGTTGAGCCGCCTGAGGTGGTCAACGGCTATACCCAGGCGCCGATCGAGGGCGTGACGTTCCGGTACACCTTCAATGACGCCAGCGCCGCCACAAAGCGTGAGACCCAGTTCTATGTCATGCTGGGCACACGCGGCATCTGGCACAAAGGCTGGCACGCCAACACCACCCATGCGCCCGCTACCTCCGATTGGGGGCATTTCACTCAGGACGCGTGGGAGCTGTACCACCTCGACGACGATCGGTCTCAGGCGCACGACGTCGCCGCGCAGTTCCCGGAGAAGCTGGAAGAACTGAAGAATCTGTGGTGGGTGGAGGCGGGCAAGTACAATGGGCTCCCGCTCGACGACCGTGGCGCCGTCGCGATCCTCACCAGCCCGCGACCGCAGCTGAGCAAACCACGTGACCACTACATTTATTACCCAGATGTCGCTGATGTCCCCGAGGTTGTCGCCGTCAACATCCGCAACCGCTCCTACAGTATCCTGGCCGAGGTGGAGCTGCAGACCCCCGAGGCAGCGGGCATCCTCTTCGCGCATGGCGGCCGGTTCGGCGGGCATGCGCTCTACCTCAAGGACGGCAAGCTTATCTACGTCTACAACTGGCTCGGCGAGGTCGAGCAGAAGGTCACGTCGAGCGCCGATGTCCCCAGTGGCAAATTGGTAGTGGGGGTCAAGTTCGACAAGACGGGAATGGATGGCAATGCGCCGACGGGAACCGCGACGCTCTACATCAATGACCAGAAGGTCGGCAGCGCGCAGATCAAGACGCAACTGGGCAACTTCTCCCTGGCAGGCGAAGGGTTGTGCGTTGGGCGTGACGGCGGCCAGCCAGTCAGCAATGATTACGAGTCGCCATTTCCCTTCGTCGGTGGGACGATCAACCAGGTAGTGGTCGATGTGAGCGGACAGCGCTACGTGGATCTCGAAAAGGAGGCCATAGGCGCTTTCTCCCGCGACTAACAGATTCCGCTGCAGCGTGATAGCCAAACACGCGTAGTCCAGTTCGCTTGTCATGGTGTCTCAGTCCAGATGGCGAGTGATGCACACCACAGATAACGCCGAGTAGTGAAGAGTAGCGGAGGAGTGGGACCATGGCGACGGAGAAGAACGGCAAGACAACGCAGGCGAAGGATGTAAAGCACACGCAGCGCACGACCGCCACGCAGCAGCGCAGCAACACGCACACCGAAGGGTCCAAGTTGGCGCAGGCAGGCAAGCGGGATGCGAGGGAAGCGGGCGCGGACCTGAGAGCGGCGCGCGATGCTGAGGCGGCGCGCCGGGCGGACCTCGCGGAGGGCGCAAGCGACCTCACCCGTGCTGAGGATCTCGAACGGGTCGCGGGCAAAGTCGGGCAGCTCAGTGAGATCATCTGAGATCATCTCCGCCGCTGGAGCGCGTAATCTCGCGCAAGGGGTGGAGATGCTGGTAGCGTCGAAGGACATTGCGGCGCTGAGCGCGGTGGTGGCGGTGATGGGAGCGGAGGACCTGGAACAGGGGCTGGCCCTCGCGCGCCTCTCTGGGGAGCTGCGTGCCGCCTACGCCCTCGTGCGACGGCTGCATATGCCGGTGCTGGCGGCGTTCTTGAGCAATCGCAGTGAGCGATTGCACTCCATGGCGGTCGAGACGGCGCTGCGCGCGAGTAGCACGCGAGCGCTGGGCACGGCGCTGGTCGCGACTGGACAGGATCTGAGCGAGTTGAGTGCGGAGGAGGTCGCCGAAGGCGTGACGCGCCTGGACGCCTCGGCGGCGCTGGAGGAGCGGAGCGACGAGCTGGCGGAGGAGGGCGAGGGCTACGCCGAAGTGGGGGTGGACGAACTCATGGACGCACAGGCGCTCGGTCAGGCGGCCGCGGGCTAGCGAGCGAAGGGGTGGCGGAGGCCGCTGTTGCTGGCACCGAGCTCGGAGCCGCTGCGGAGGCCAAGCAAACGACCAAGCGCTAGAGTTATGGCGTCCGTTCGCCTTGTGTTCCGGCAGTGGGTTCTTCCAACGGGAAGCGCCTCCCTCCTTGATCGCGGCGAAGGGGTGAACGAGCGCATAGACAGCGTAATTGAATGCGCGGCGAGGACGTGCCTCACCAGCGCTCTCGAGAATGCGACGTGCTACCTGACGCGCGTCGCCGTGTTTCAGCAACCTCTGGGGAGGTAGTACGATGTTCTTCCAGATTGTCCTCGCATCGCTGCTCATCATTGTGATGGGCTTGGGGCTCTGCTTCGGGGGCTACCGCTTCTTCACGATCCTGCTGCCCATCTGGGCATTCTTCGCCGGCTTGCAGTTCGGCGCCACCATCTTCACCAACCTCTTTGGGCAGGGCTTCCTCTCCACCATCATCGGTTGGGTCATAGCTCTCCTCGTCGCGATCGCTGCGGCGGCGCTCGCCTACCTCTTCTATGCAGGGGCGGTGATCTTGCTCGCCGCCCTGGTGGGCTATGAACTGGGGGTGGGGATCATGACCTGGATCGGGTTCAAGCCGGGCTTCGTTCCGTTCCTGGTGGGCCTCGTCTTTGCGCTGGGGATCGGGGCTCTGGCGGTGTACCTGCGCTTCCCGAAGCTGCTCATCATCGGCCTCACCGCGTTTGCTGGCGCGGGCGCGATTTTGGCGGGCTTCTTCCTGGCGCTGGGGCGCATCTCGCTGGACAGTCTGCGGTTCGGTGAGGTCGGCGCGATCCTGCGCGATAGCTGGCTGTGGGGACTGCTCTATTTGGCGATTGCAGCGGTGGGCTTCGCCTTCCAATGGCGCACCACGCAGCACTTCCTCCTCGAAGGCGCTGCCACCGAGGCGGGGATAGTTCCCGCTGACGTGGCGCCTGCAACCGATGCCGCCGTCGCTGAGGCCGCCGATGAGGCCGATGCGCCTGCTATTCCTGGCGCCTCGGCGCCACTGGCCAGCGCGTGAGCGAGGCGTAGAAGTGAGGGTGTCGTGGTTACGCACGAGCGCAGAGCCATGGCTGGGTGGGCTCACGGCGCCCACAAGCAGGCGCAGACATTCTTCGTCGCACGCGAAGGGTTACAAGGAGCTCAGGCGCACATGGTGACCCTGGCCACCCAACAACTCCACCTCATGCGCCGTGAGATCCACGTGCTTTCCCTTGTTGCGCGGGAGACGCGCACGCCCTGGCATGCGAAACTGATCGCCGCGCTGGCTCTCGCCTACGCCTTCAGCCCGATTCAGCTCATCCCTAGCTTTCTCCCAGTAGTGGGATGGCTCGACGATGTCGTGATCCTCGGGCTGGGCATGCGCCTCGCGCTCCGGCTCACTCCGCTAGACGTGCTGGCGTCCTGCCGGGAGCGTGCTGCGGAATCTGAACGGAGCGGGGACGCAGCAGGGAACACTGGCCGGCGCGCTCTGCTCGTCGTCGGCGCGGTCTGGCTTATCATGGCGACACTCGGCATGGGGCTGAGCGTCGCGCTGCTCAGGCGCTTCCTCTAATTGTCTCCTCGTGCGCCAGTGCAGGGATTCAGGTGGCGTTCTGTTATGAAGTGCGGAGGTGGAGAAAGGACATGGCACATGCATCAGGTATGGAAGCGTAGTCGCAGGAGTGCGCACTGGAGAATGCTGGGCGGCGCGATGGCCCTGGCGTTGCTGACGCTGTTCGCGGTCCCAGTAGCGGGCGCAACATCTGCGCGGCCAGCAGCCCAATACACTAGCGCGCACGCGGCGCTCCCCGCCGATACGCCAGGCCCAGGCACACCGGTGAGCACCTTCTCCCCACCAGTCATTGCCACGCCCAACGCGCTGACCCCGACACCTGCTCTCCCGACCACGACAACAGTTCCGACACTGCAGCCGACCACAGCTCCAACCACAGCGCCAACTCCGATCCCCACCACCGGAACGGTGACGACTGGAACACCGACCACCGGAACACCCACCCCTGGCGGCACGCCGACCACGACGCCAACTGGGTCCGCCAGCGCCACGGCGACGCTGGGCCATGTGCCGGTGGGCACGGTGAGCTTCACCTACAGTCCTACCCTTCACCTGGCGCGCACTACCATGAATGTGACGGGACTGGCGCAGAACGGCACAGGCGTCGCGGTGGTGCTCAGCGGCACTTGCAGCGCGCCCGGAGGGGTGATATGGCAAGGCGCGCCCTTCACCGCTGACGCCAATGGCAAGGTCAGCAACTTCAAGGTCAACTACTCGAAGGTCAACGGCGTGCCCGCTGGCTCGATCGCTGGCATCGAGACGGTCCAAGGGGGCAGCGAGACGCGCGCGAATTATCTGCTCGCCTGCGGGCCGATCGTCAGCACAAAGACGGCGGGCAGGAACAGCGGCACGGTCACTCTGGGGCCGGTTCCAGGTGTTCCCAATGGCGCGATCACCGGCAGCGCGACACTGGCGCAGGCCAATGGCTCCCTCGTCGTCACGGTGAAGGCGTCGGGCTTAGCCCCTGGCGCAACTAATGCCACCGCCCTGGACCTGGGCAGTTGCCAATACCAGAGCTACGTCCTCTATGACCTGCCACCCATGACCGCCGACTCCAGCGGCAATGGCTCGGTGACGATGACCATCAACAATGCCGAGCCCATCAGCGCCAGCAACAACTGGTACATCGCCATCGACTACAACGCGACGATCAACAAGGCCTACTTCATGACCGTGGGCTGCGGCAATGTCGTGGTCGCCGGGTCGTAGTCTTCGCCGATGATGTTGGGGGATGGCGGTAGGAACGAGGAGGAGGGCCTCGGGCTCCCCATGACTCCAACAGAGTGGAGAAGAGTGAAGAAGAGCGAAGTAGGGGGCAGCGACCGATCAGATTCGGTGCGCTGCGCCGAGTAGTAGCCGAGTAGTCTAGGTGGAAGGAGGGGTTCGCACCAGGATGAACACCACGACACGTCCCCAGGTTCTGTTTGTCTACTACACGTATACGCAGCAGGCGCTCAAGGTGGCCGAGGCGATGGCCGCCGTGCTGCGCGACCGCGGCTGTGAGGTGCACATGGCGCCGATCGCGTTCACCGACCCGCGCTATGCGCACCGCTTCTTTTCCTTCCCGTTGCGCCACGTGTACCGAGACCTCTTCGGAATGCTCGCGCCGCAACTGCGCCGGGAAACCGGGGAGATCCGCATCCCGCAGAACGCTCAGGACGGCGACTACGATCTCATCTGCATCGGGTCGCCCACGTGGTGGCTGACGACCTCTATGCCCATCCGCTCGTTTCTGCTCTCAGATGCGGCAGGACGCCTCCTCGCTGGGAAGCGCTTCGCCGCCTACGTTGTCTGCCGTCGCTACTGGCGTAACAACCTCAACACGGTGCAGAAACTGGGGGTAGCGCTGGGTGGCGAGTATGTTGGCGGTATTCATTTCGCCTACCTCGGTGGTCAGGTGCGCTCGTTGCTGTCGCTGATCAGCTACCTGGCGACGGGAGAGTACCAGGAGCGCTATCTAGGGGTGAAGATCCCCCCGACCAACATCCAGCCAGGGCAACTTGAAGCGGCGCGGGCGTTCGCGCAGGAGCTAGCGGAGACGCTCCTGGCGCCCGTTGTGGTGTAGGTCGGCGCCACGCTGGCCTAGATGGGCGCTTCCTTCTGTCGTCGGCTTTCACCTTTGTCGTCCTCAGCATACGGCGTCTTGATCTATGGGATAGATAGGCGCTTATTCGCAAGCAAGAGCAAGAGCGCGTTCAGCCTGGAGCCATCCGCGCCTCGTGAGTCGGGTAGAAGTAGGGAAGCGCACCATGACGAAGAAAACGAACAATCGGCGGGCGCCGTCTGGGGATGACGTCACGACCACCGGTGTGAAACCCAGCGGCGCGAAACCGCCAATCATCACGCACCTGACCCTCGGCGAGCGCGCCGCCATCGGCAGGACCGCCCGCGCCAGAACGCCCCGCGAGAGCCATGCCGTCTGGGAGCCGCCCGCAGAGCGCCCCGATCCCATCGCCCTGCTGGAGGAGCAGGCGCGGAGCCGGATCGCTGACCTCGTGCCCATTCGCTATGGACGCATGCTCGCTTCCCCCTTTGCCTTCTACCGGGGGGCGGCGGTGATCATGGCCTCGGACCTGTCCACGACGCCGCAGTCGGGCATTCACGCGCAACTGTGTGGGGATGCGCACCTGGCCAACTTTGGCGGGTTTGCCTCCCCTGAGCGCGATCTCGTCTTCAACATCAACGACTTCGACGAGACGCTGCCGGGCCCCTGGGAGTGGGATGTCAAGCGGCTGGCCGCCAGCATTGAGATCGCCGGACGGGAGCGCGCCTTCTCCGCCAAAGAGCGCCAGGCGTGCGTGCTGGGCGCGGTGGAGGAGTACCGCCGCGCCATGGGCGAGTTTGCCACGATGAGCAACCTCACGGTCTGGCACGCCATGCTGAATGTGGCGGGGATCCGCCAGCGCTGGGGGCAGGAACTGCAGCTCAAGGGACTCAAGCGCTTGGATCAGCGGGTGGCGGCGGCGCACGGCAAGGACAATGCGCGCGCGCTCGAACGGCTGACCCAGCGCGTGGATGGGCGGCTGCAGATCGTGAGTAGCGCGCCGTTGGTCGTCCGCATGGAGGAACTGCTGCTGGCCGAGGAGCATCTCCGGCTCGAGGGCCTCGTCAGAGACTTCATCCGCAGCTACCGGCAGACCTTGCTCATCGACCGCCGCCAGCTGGTGGAGGAGTACCGCTACGTGGACATCGCCCGCAAGGTCGTCGGCGTGGGGAGTGTCGGCACGCGCGCCTGGATTATTCTGCTCGTGGGGCGCGACGAGAGCGATCCGCTCTTCCTCCAGGTCAAGGAAGCGCAGGCCTCGGTGCTGGAGCCCTATGTGCGCTTGAGTCGGTATGCCAAGCATGGCGAACGGGTCGTCAACGGGCAGCGCTTGATCCAGGCGGCGCCTGACATCTTTCTCGGCTGGGACCACATCCAGCTCGGAGATGACCTGCCCAAGGATTACTACGTGCGGCAGTTGTGGGACTGGAAGGTGTCGGCGGAGATCGAGACCATGACGCCCAGGGTGTTACGGGTCTATGCCGAGATCTGCGCCTGGACGCTGGCGCGCGCCCACGCCCGCTCGGGGGATCGCGTCGCCATCGCCGCGTATCTGGGCAAGAACGACGCGTTCGCGCAGGCCATCGCCGCGTTCTCGGTGGCATACGCGGATCAGAATGAGCGCGACTATGCGGCGCTCGCTGTGGCGGTCAAGAGTGGGCGTATCAAAACAGTGACTGGCGTGTGAGGTATAGCCTGAAGTCGGTGGGCGCGAGCTAGGCGTTCAGCGCGTCATACGAGGAGCGCCCGTCGCGCGTCTGGTATCGGCGTTGACCGCAGTGGCAACGCGAAGGAGGATGCTATGGCCGTCGTTCACGGTTGTCAGGAGTCGGTGGAGCCTGTCGCGGGTCGTCAGTTCTCCCTCATGGAGGGGATTGTCTCCATCGACCGGGCGCCCACAGGAGAGGAGTTGAGCGCGTGAGCGAGCAGTTGCGACAGACGCAGGCGGACGTCCTGGGCTGGATCGACCAAGACATCACCGGCCCGATCCGCGACTTCCAAAATCCCAACCAGGAG
>Ga0207684_10001886_pt1 | contig 21804 bp, 23 predicted proteins | sample KBSK5501metaG_FD_184342 | JGI IMG/M metagenome (GOLD analysis project Ga0207684, IMG submission 184342) | Corn, switchgrass and miscanthus rhizosphere microbial communities from Kellogg Biological Station, Michigan, USA - KBS K5-50-1 metaG... | ecosystem: Host-associated > Plants > Roots >...
TCGTCGGACCGCCGGGCGTCGGGAAGACGTCGCTCGGCGAGTCGATCGCGCGCGCGCTCGGACGTGAGTTCGTGCGCATCTCGCTCGGCGGTATCCACGACGAGGCCGAGATCCGCGGCCACCGGCGTACGTACGTCGGCGCGCTGCCGGGTCGCATCGTGCGCGCGCTCAAAGAGGCGGGCACGAAGAACCCCGTCGTGATGCTCGACGAGATCGACAAGGTCGGTGCCGATTGGCGCGGCGACCCGTCGTCCGCGTTGCTCGAGGTGCTGGACCCGGCGCAGAACCACACGTTCCGCGACCACTTTCTCGACGTCGACCTGGACCTGAGCGAAGTGCTGTTCATCCCGACGGCGAACGTCAGCGACACGATCCCCGGGCCTCTGCTCGACCGGATGGAGATCATCCGGCTGGACGGCTACGCCGAGCACGAGAAGGTCGGCATCGCGCGCGACCACCTCGTGCGAAGGCAGCTCGAACGGAACGGCCTTGATGAAGGCGAAGCGTCGTTCACCGAAGATGCGCTGAAGCGAGTCATCGGCGACTACACGCGCGAGGCCGGCGTGAGGAACCTAGAGCGCGAGCTCGGCAAGGTCCTGCGCAAGGTCGCCACGAAGATCGCCGGTAACGAGCTGACGCCTCCCGTCGCGATCGATGCGGACGACGTTCGCACGTACCTCGGCAAGGCGCGCTTCGAGTTCGAAGCGGCCGACCGCACCGCGGTGCCCGGTGTCGCAACCGGTCTCGCAGTGACCGGCTTCGGCGGCGACGTTCTGTTCGTCGAAGCCGCGGTGACCGACGGCGAGCGGGGCTTGACCTTGACGGGTCAGCTCGGCGACGTCATGAAGGAGTCGGCACAGATCGCACTGTCGTACGTGCGCGCGCACGCCGAGACCCTCGGCATCGAGCCCGTGTGGAACGACAAGCGGGTCCACGTGCACGTGCCTGCGGGCGCAGTCCCGAAGGACGGACCGTCGGCAGGCGTGACGATCGTGACGGCGCTTGCGTCGCTTGCGAGCGGCCGCCCGGTGCGTGGCACCGTCGGGATGACCGGCGAGGTCACGTTGCAGGGACGAGTGCTGCCGATCGGTGGCGTGAAGCAGAAGGTGCTCGCGGCGCACCGCGCGGGATTGCGCGAAGTGATTCTGCCGAAGCGCAACGAGCCGGACATCGACGACGTGCCGGAGTCGGTGCGGAACGAGATGACGTTCCACCCGGTGTCCGACGTCGCTGAGGTGCTGCAGATCGCGCTCGAGCAGCCCGCAACTGCGGCCGCATAACAACGCAAGGCCCGAAGCGCCCGGCCTACGGCCGGGCGCTTCTCTTGTCGGTCTGGCCGGCCCTTTGGCCCTGTTTCCCCTCGTGGACAGGGGTGGGGACCCCTGTCGCGCGACCCTAAAGATCAGGCCTTCATAGGCTGCAACGGGGGCCCGTGATAGGACACATGGATGGCCTTTGCCGCGCTTCCTAAAGACGCTCCCGAGGCTGGTCGAGAGAGCCTGTGAAGGGGCCGACCATGCAGAGAGAAGCTTTCGACACGCTGGGTATCGAGCCGACCATCGACGGTCGGGCGATCCGTGCCGCATTCGTCCGGATCGCCCGCATCTACCACCCCGACCGCTTCGCGGATCAGCCGGACGATGTCCGCAAGGAAGCCGAGCGACGGATGAAGGAAGCGTCGGCCGCGTACGAGCTGCTCCGAGCTTCCAACAAGGCCATCCAGTCCGGCCAGACCATCCTCAACGACAAGGATCTCCAGGAGCGCGCGCGCAAGTACCGCGAGGCGATGGAAGTGCGCCGGCGTGAAGAGGAGAGGAACCGCGCGCGTTGGTTGCGCTGGGAAGCGATCGAGAAGGAAGCGCGCGAGCGCGCGGAAGCCGAATCAGTTCTTGCTGCGGCAGCGATGCGCGAAGGCGGTGTCTATACGGAGCCGGCACCCGTTGCACGAGCAACGCACAACAGGCGCGCCGGCGACGCCAAGCGTCTTGAATCGAAGACCCCGAGTGCCGGATTGCAGCAGCGGATCGAGGCTGCTCGAAGGTTTGAGGCGGCTAAGAAAGAGGAAGCTGAAGCCGCGCGCAAGAAGTCAGAGAACGAGGCGCGCACGAACAAAGTGTGATGAGGATCGCGTAGCGGTTCGCTCGCAGGGTTAGAGAAACAGACCTAGCAACCCGCTACTTGCGTCAAGATCCGGTATGGATCGCGCGCAGGACCGCCGCCGGGATGCCATTCGAAGTGCAGGTGTGGTCCGCTGCAGTTCCCCGTACAACCCACCCGGCCCATCAATTCACCGCCATCGACGTGATCACCGATGTGAACCCAGCGCGCGCTTAGATGCGCGTACCACCACTCGGTGCCGCTCGCATCGCGGATCTTGATACCGATGCCCCACCAGCTGCCCGTCGGCGTGTCGACGACCGTCGCCGGAAGGACCGCGCGCACATACTGCCCGGTGTTCGCATCGATGTCGTCGCCTTGGTGCGGGCCTCCGGGTCGGGGTGCGCCGAAGTTGTTTACAACGACGTGCGGTCCGACGACCGGACAGACCATCCCGTGCTTTCCGCCACGCGACCCGCGCAGACCTGGACGCGGCAACACGGATTCGAGGAACGCATCGAGCTTGCTCAGCTCAGAAAGTTGCGAGTTGAGAACCGCACGCTGGGCTGCGTACGTGTCGACCGTCTTCTGCGCATCCTTCTCTTCCGCCGCGAGCGTCGCGGATTCCGTCTTCGCATCCGCTTGCAACGCGCGCAATTCTTCGAGCAGCCCTTCTTGCGTGTAACCGATCTGCTCGAGGTAGGTCATGCGTTGCACGTAATTCGCAAGACCGTCGGAGGCCATCGAGTCGGGCGAGCCTTGACCGCCGAGAACGTACAGCTGTGCCGCGCGCGCGCTCAGTGCTTGCTGGAGTTGCGCGCGGCGCGCGTTGGCCGTGCGAAGCGCCGTGTAGTGCGTGGCGATCTGCGTCCGGAGGTAGACGAGGTGGTCGTCGGCCTCGGAAAGCTGGAAGGCGACTTTGGAGAGCGATGTCTTCAGCGTTTTGATCCGGGCTTGGATCTGACTGAGCGTCAGGGCTTGGGCCGAGGGGGCGGTGGGGACACTGAGAGCGACCATCGCTATTACGATGGTCAGCGTCAACCTCGTCCGGGTCCTCATGGGCCTTCGGTAGCTACCGGCCCAACTGGGTCGTGCGAGGGTTGCGGGGTGGGGGCCGGCCACTGGGCGGTAAGGCTGCCAGAGGGTGAAGGGGGGGTCAAATTCACGCAACACCCCAGCTGACACGCGCGTCAGGTCGTCAAAAGCTCGTTTGTGCCTTACTCGTAGGGCTTTTCGCGTGCTCCGCCGGCGGCTCTCCGGCGGTTTCCGGCCCCGATTTGGCCGGTTTTAACCCAAAATTTCTTGTCGATGTGTTGTCGCCGGACGATATCCCGCCGATCACGGCCCCCCAGTTCGGTTCGCTCGGGCAAGCGGCCGAGTGGCTCGGTCCCGACGCGCCGGTGCTCGTGTTGCGAGACGGATCAAGCGCGCGCGCGTACCCGCTCGCGATCCTCGAGGTGCACGAAGTGGTCGACGATCTGCTCGGCGCAACCCCGGTCGCCATCACGTACAGCCCGATAGCGAACGCAGCGGTCGTGTTCGATCGACGCACGCGGGGTCTGACCCTGACGTTCGGAACCTCGGGGAAGGTCTACCAGAGCGACCTGGTGCTGTACGACCGGGAAACGAAGTCGCTGTGGCCGCAGATGTTTGCTGCCGCCTCCGCCGGCCAGCTCAAAGGCGCGACGCTGGTAACGGTCCCATCGCAGATCGCATCGTTCGCGGATTTCGCAGCGGCCTTCCCGGATGGAAAGGTGCTGACGCGCCCGGGGAGCGCGATCTACGACATCACGCCGTACATCGGATACGACTCGCGCGCGGCGCCGTACCAAGGGTTCTTCCAAGGGCTGCTCGATAAGAGGATGCCGGCGATGGAGCGTGTCGTCGGCGTGGTGGATGGGGGAGTGGCGCGCGCGTTTCCGTACACGGCGTTGCGCGCGCGCGGCAATCCGGCGGTCGTCCAGGAGGGCGATTTCGCGGTGTTCTGGGGCGGAACGGCGAGATCTCCGCTGAACACGTTTCACATCGCAGGGGGGCGGATCGTTGGTTCAAGCGGGGTTTTCAAGCCGGAGGCGCGCGGGCGTGCGCTGCATTTCCGCGCAGCCGGCACCACGATCAGAGACCAGGAAACGGGGAGCGTCTGGTCGCTCGAGGGGCGCGCGCTGAGCGGCCCGTTGAAGGGCGCCGAGCTACCGGAAGTGCAGCACGTCGACGCGTTCTGGTTCGCGTGGGCCGCGTTCGAGCCAACAACGACGGTCTGGCCGGGCTAGGACGACGACGTCCGGCGGGGGCGGTAGGGTACGCCCGGACTAAGGAGGCTCGCGATCGCGCGCAAGACCGAGACGAAAACCGCCGCTGCCGGCGACGGGAAGGCGCGCGCGCCTAAGGCCTCGAAGTCGAAGCCGAAGCCGAAGTCCAAGGCCACAGACCCCGAGAAGCAGCGCCGCTTCGAAGAGCAGGCGATGCCGTTCCTCGGGCAGCTCTACGGGACCGCCCTGCGCCTGACCCGCAACCCTGCCGACGCAGACGAGGTCGTCCAAGAGACCTTCTTGCGCGCGTACCGGTCCTTCGACCAGTTCGAGCAGGGCACCAACCTCAAGGCCTGGCTCTACAAGATCCTGACGAACACCTTCATCTCGAGCTATCGGAAGAAGCAGCGGGAGCCCCAGACCGTCTCGGCCGACGCCAACGAGGATTTCAGCCTGTACGACCGGCTGGTCGAGGCGAACGTCTCGCCGGAGGCCGAGCTGCTCGACAGGATCCCCGACGAAGAGGTCAAGCAGGCCCTGGAAGCCATCCCCGAACAGTTCCGGACGGCGGTCCTGCTGGCCGACGTCGAGGGGTTCAGCTACCAAGAAATAGCGGAAATCACCGGAGTGGCAATAGGGACGGTGATGTCGCGGTTACATAGGGGAAGGAAGGCCCTCCAGCGCGCGTTGTGGGATTATGCGAAGCAGCGCGGCATGGTCACAGAAGAGGAACCGTGGAGCACGCCAAGGCGGACTGTCGATCGTTCTTAGCTCGTCTGTATCTCTACCTCGACGGTGAGATAGACGAGCTATCGAAGGCCGATATCGATCGGCACTTAGAAGCGTGTTCGGGTTGCGAGCAGCATCTGGTGTTCGAGCGAGACCTGAAGGCGTTAGTTCGCAAGAAGTGTTCCGAGCAGCCGTCCGAAGTATTGATCGAGCGACTGCGAGTTGAGATCCGCGCGCGACTGCACTAGCGCGCGTCCCGCCTTGCGCTTCGCGCTTGAAGCGATCTGATCGCGTTGGCGCGTAGCTAGGCGTCGCCGCGTTTTTCGAGCACGCGTGTCAGTGCCTGGATCACTTGGGGGTCGTACTCGTACGCCATGCCCAAGTGAAGCCGCTCGAGAACATCCCACGTGCTGAGGCCGAGCGTGCCTCCCGGCCGCGTGAGGTCGTCGAACGCACTGGAGACCTTGATGATCTTCGCGCCGAGCGACAGACCCGGGTTGGCGTCTTCGCCGCGGCGACGGTAGGGCTCGTACTGCTTCTCGATCATGTCGGCCACGCGCGGGAAGTGGCCCGTTTCGCGCACGATGCCGGCACCGGTGAGGGCAAGCTCGAGCTTGCTTGCGTCTTGCGCGTCGGCCGGATCCGGGATGCTCACACGCCCGATGTCGTGAAGGAGGGCAGCGTATTCGATCTCGTCGATGTCTTGCTGCGCAACACCAAGCTCTTGCGCGATCTCGACAGAGAGCTGGGCAACGCGCTTGGAGTGTCCCGGCTGCGTATACCCGGCCATCTCGGGGACTCGGGAAAGGGCGCCGATCGTCTGGAGGTACGTCTTTCGGATCGATGCGAACTGACGGAAGGCGAACTGGGTCGCCGCCAGGGGAGCGAGGAACAGCGGGAAGGACCACTCTCGCAACGGCGGGTACGCGATCGCGAGCAGCGCGCCTACAGACAAGATCGAAAGGTGGAGCGCGCCGGTCGACCGGACCTGACCGATGAAGACCGGCTTGAGCGGTACGGGGTTGCGGTCGACCTGACGGAAGGTGTTGAGGGTCGTCTCGATCAGAACAACGACGAGCAGCATGGCGAGCAGCCCGAAGATCGACAGATCGGTGAAGGTGTCCTTCACGCCTGCGCAGCTGTGCGTGATGGGATTCTTGGTTTGGCACGTGTTGAAGATGAAGGGGTGAGCGGCCATCCGGTGCGCGAGGGCGGCGAAGGATTGGTACACGGCCGTGCCCCCTGCCAACGCCAGGAGGTGTGTGCCTGAGGAGACGAGTTGCAAGTCCTTCTTCATCGAGATGCGCATGGCGGTCGCGATGCCGACGCCGACCGCGAACATGGTGAGGACCTCGGGAAGAGTCTTGTGATGGATGTCGACCAGGATCGGTCCGAGCAAAGCGAAACCGAGAGCCGGCGCGATACCGAGCGAGAACGACTCGTTGTTGGGAAGCGTGACCTCGAACATCTCGCTGGCGGCGACCAAGAGCGCGAACGCTCCGAAGATCTTGATGTCGGACACCTTGGAGAGGTCGCCGTGAACGATGACCAAGGCAATAGCGATGCCCAGGGCGGCGAGCGCCCCGGCACCTATGACATGGTCGCTATCGCGAAGCGACCTGCGTGCCATCTGTCGGCCCCTTTTCCATCCGCGTTGGTGGCTGCTTTAGTTCTATCGGTTCCTCGTCCGGCTCTTCTCGCCCGATCGGCTCCCAGCCGTTCCGGCTGACTGCCTTCTCGAGCGCATTCAGGGAAGCCTCGTCGAACTGGGTCCCGGCACAGCGCCGGAGCTCGACGAAAGCCTCCTCTACTGTTTTCGCCACCCGATAGACCCGAGTTGAGGTCATCGAGTCAAATGCGTCACAGACCATGATCAACCGGGCGAACAGGGGTATCTGGTCTCCGACCAGGCCGCCCGGGTAACCGTGACCGTCCATCCGCTCGTGGTGGTGGCGGACCCCGTCGATCGCTTCCTGCAGCAAGTCGATCTCTTGGACGATCTCGACCCCCCGCTCGGGGTGGACCTTCATGTGCTCGTACTCCTCGGGGGTGAGCTTCCCCGGCTTCTTCAAGACCCGGCTGAGCACGCCGAGCTTGCCGACATCGTGCATGAGCGCGGAGTACCGGATCGCACGACACCGTTCTTCCGACAGGCCGTATGCGCGCGCGGTCATCTCGGAGAGCCGCGAGACGCGTTGCGCGTGGCCTCTTGTGTAGGGGTCTTTAGCTTCGATCGCGGCGACGAGACCTTTGACGGTGTCGTCGTACGCGCCTTGCATCGTGAACGCGGCTTGGAATGCGTGGCGGGCGACGAGCAGCGGCATTAAGACGAAGAGTACGGATCCCCAACCAAGAAGAATCTTCAACACACCGATAAGTAGCCCAAGAAGTGCAAACGCGGTGTAGTTGCCGATTAGCTGTGAATAACCGCGCCGCCAGACACCGGCAAAGTTGCGACCTTCACTAAGAGAGATGGCTTCAGAAACTAGGAAGGTGTTGACGAAGAAGTTAGTCGCCGTGGCTGCCAACAAAGGAAGAAATGCATGACGAACAAGAGTGGATCCAGCCGACTGGCTAATGAGGGCTGTGCCAACAAACCCTCCCGTGCGAACGTAAACAATGCCACCCAATGCGGCAGTCAGCAGAAGTTGCGACGCATTGAATATGTTCCTAATAGGTGGGCGGTGGAACGCGTCCCTGAGACTCAACGTTGCAAAGAGAGTTGCGATTGCAGCTTCTCCTGGCCCGCTAGCCATGAGCGCGGCAATGGTGATCACGAAGCTAATGTCGTAAAGCCCGCCATCGGGTAGCGCGAACGGGAACTGAGCGACGACGAAAGCCAGAGCCCCGAAACCGATGACAGCCGCCCACGAAAAGTGGCTTGATTCTCTGACCGCGGCCATAGCCGTGGCACCAGCCGCAAGACAGCATGCCGCTACGTAAATGCGGACTCGTGCTGCGCCCTCTCTCAAAGAAACGCCTCCGCTTGGTGACTCGCAAGAAACGAGTGGGACCGGGCTATTTGGTTTGGAAGTAATCAAAGAACTTCTTCACCACCGGGCATGCGCGCCAGCAGCGAGGAACATCGCCGCCAGGGTCGCAAGTACCGCAAAGACACGTTTCATTTGGGCGTCAACCCCTTCTGAATGGAATTTTCCTCAGTCCGCTAATTAGAGGAATCCATCCGCTTCGCTTGGGTTGCGTCGCGTTTCACCCGGCCCCACTCGCTTATGCGATTTTCAAATCCGCTGAGCTATCCAAGAAAGGCAGTTCGCGCCGATCAGGCCCAAACCTTTCAGTTCGCCGCACTTCCTCCGACGGGCCAACCGTTGCTTTCTTAACGATTCTCCCGCTTCCTCGATCCCATCTGAAGCAAAAACTCCCCCGGATGCTCTTGCACAAATGGCAAGGGCCCAACCGGGGGAGCTTCACAACGCCCGTGGCTAGACCACGGAGAGCGCTTTATGCTTTCACTTGGGCACACTAGTTGTCAATAGGCACAAATCTAGCCCTCCGAGACCGGATCCATTGTGTCGACCAGGGATTTGAGGCTGGTCAGGTCACCGACCAGTCTTTCTATTGCAGCCGCAGGAAAGCGTCTATGTCCCCCTAGAGTGGCCAAGTAAGGAAGACGGCCCTCCTTGGCCCATCGCGCCACTGTCTTCGGTGAGACTTGAAGACGCATGGCCACTTCTGACGTACGCAGATATCGTTCGCGCCTCGGCATGATCAGATCCTTTGTTCGAGACTGTCGTCGGCCCGGGCCAAGCTTCTTAAAGGAGGAGCTCTCGTCTGCATCCACTCCTGACATGGGTTGTGAGTTAGCTCGTGTATCGTCAGGGCCAGGAGACGCGCGGTCTCAGTTTGGTGACAGCCTTCATGGCCATGAGCGACGAAATGAGTATCAACGCCAACAGGGTTTCCATGGACGAGGTTGAATCTGCCCTTGCGCGCATTCCCAGCGTTACGGCGGCCCGAGTTGTAACCAGTCCAAACGGGAGAATCGCCGAAGTGCATGTGCTCGCCCGACGAGATAGGGCTCCCAAACAACTCGTTCGCGACGTACAAAGTGTGGCCCTCACAAGTTTTGGCCTTGAAGTGGACTATCGAACTGTGAGTGTGGTTCAACTCGATGATCCGCTTGTCGAGGGAGACGGCTCTTCATCGGCGCCTCGTGTTGCGCTTGTCCGGCTCACCGCCGAGGTATCTGGATATTCAACTGCAGTCAGAGTGCACTTAAACGCAGGCGGTCAAGAGCTGGTTGGCGCAGCTCGCGGCCCTGCCTCGTCAGGCATGCGCTTGGTGGCCCGCGCCGTCGTGGAGGCAGTTGCATCGCTGATAGGCGATTCCGCCCTAGACGTCGACTTTGCGGAAATAGTTCCAGCAGGCCCACATAGCACCGCGGTCGCGGTTCTACGGTCGGCGACTGCGCGTGGCGACCAAGTCGTGTCTGGCTCGGCAATCGTTCGAAAAGACGGCAACGATGCCATGGCGAGGGCCTCGTTGGCCGCTTTGAATCGCCTGATCGCAGGCGCCTGATTCGAACCGCGCACGTCATTGCGTTCGAGATTTTCGTCTAATCACCCACACGGGCACATCCCCCCATTGGGAGTATTTATCGGACTCGCCTGGGGTAGAGAACGACTGGACCGAACGTCCCAAATAGCGCAATCGGAAGTGCGCTGGCTATGTCGCGGCGCACAGCGCATTATGTTCGTTACCAATGGGGGAGTTGGACGCCGAACCGATTGGCCGCACGAAGGAGATTAAACTCCTTCGAAGTGCAACCCTGGACGTCATCAGGGGACAAAAAAGGGCGATCGTCCTTAGCGGCAGTGCCGGCATTGGAAAGAGCACGCTTCTCCAGTGGTCCGCCCACACGGCCCATTCAAGTGGTTTTCTATGTGTTGTGACACGCGCACCAGCGATTGGAGGCCTGCCACCGCTCTTCCCGGTGCCTCAAGTTATTGAAGGGCTCATTGAGCACCTCCCCAAATCATCAGTAGAGCAGTTCGAGCCCGGCGATAGCGACTCCTTACGTCTCCCCATTCGAGCAGCTGAAAAGACGATAGACCTCTTTTACCTAGTCCAACTATTGAATGAGGCAGCGCGGGCTTCGCCGCTCGGTATCTTCCTGGACGATGTCCAGTGGGCGCCCTCTGAGGGAGCGGCGCTTCTCCTCTCTGCGTTGCGGCTCTTGGAGCAACCTATCTTGTACGTGATGACCGTGCGAGATCTGGAAGAGAGCTCGCACTGGTCATTTCCTGAGTCAACCGGCGATCTTCCAATTGACCACGTCAGGCTGACTGGCATCTCATCCGGCTCTGTCGCCGACCTTGCCAAGAGTTTGTTGGATTCGCCAGCTCTCCCCTCGCTGTGCCAGCTCCTTTACGAAAGGTCTCTAGGCAATCCCCTCTTTGTCACTGAAATGTTGAGGACGTGGCGTGAGTCGGGTCAGATCACCCGGAGATCAGACCGCTGGGTCCTGACAGATTCCGCCTCACCCCCAGACAGCTCTTCCCTACTGCAGATGATTGCTCGTCGGATGCGTCATTTGACACGGGAGGTACTTGCGCCAGCGAACATTCTTTCCTTGTTGGGCCGTGGCGCGTCCGTGGCAGAGCTTGAAGCGATGGTGGATGCGTCGCCGATTGCTATTGCAGAGGTACTGGGAGTCCTTGAGAACATCAGAGTTGCAACCCGGAATCCAGAAGATGGTCTCTATCGGTTAGCCCATCCTCTAATTCAAGAAGCACTTCTCCTAGACTTGAATGAGACAAGCAAGGCCGTACTTCACGGTCGAATCTTCAACTCGCTCTCGAGTGGGCAGACAGAATGCTCATCGGCGGAGCTTGCCTACCATGCCGTTAGAGCTCTCCGACCGCCTGGAGAATTGCTAAAGCTTCTACGCCAGGCAGCTATGGAGGCCGAGAAACTTGGTAGTTATGCGGAGGCCGCGGACTGGCACAGACGCATCACGAGGATTGCAACTGATGATGAGACCCTCTACAACGCTCTGGCAGGGTGCGCATTGGCCCTTGAGCGGTTTGATCCGGGGCAAGCCGCAGAAGTTTATGGACAAGCGCTGGCGCTAGCTCCTCACGACAAAAAAGTCGGAAGCCTCATCGGCAGAGCTCGTGCATGGCGCATGGCAGGACGGCCGGAAGCAGCCCTGGAAGACCTCGATGACGCAAGAGCCTATGCATCTGAAACAGAGACCTTAGAGATCCGAGACATGACCGCAGTCATACACGCAGTGCTAGGAGGGACCGAGGTTGCGGCAGCCCAATTTGGCCTTCTTGCTGGCGAGACCCTCGATACACCTTTGCACGCGAGGGCCTTGAGTCGCCTGGCCATCGTCGCCTACCTTCGCGGGCACGTTAGTCGCGCGAAAGAGCTGGCACTTAGTGCGCTTGCCGAAACCATTGTTCCTAGCGATTTCTGGCATCTGCGAATGAATCTTGCTTGGTTCCTGGCGTTGCTAGGCGAATGGGACGAGGCAGAACTTGTAGTGAAAGAGGCAATCGATCGAGCAAGAAATGCAAAAGATGTTTGGCTGCTCGCGCCGTTGATGACAACTGCCACGGACCTCGCTGTTTGGAGAGGAGACTTGGAAACCGCTCTAGATCTGGGCGAGCAAGTCTGCCGCGTAGTAGAGGCGGCATACGACATGGACAAGCTAGGGGCGCTTGCTGCGCTGGGGTTGACGCTCTTAGAGGATGGTCGATCGGATCAATCGGCGATCCTGCTGGCACCAGCTCCTGACATGGCTAGCGCGGCTTCAGAGAAAAATGAAGTTCATCAAAGCCTCATCGTTCTTGCGGAGAGTCTCTTGAATCTAGGCAGGGTTGAGGAGGCGGGCAATGTCATTAGACAAGTGCGCGGATACCTGAACTACAACATGAGTTGGAAGCCAGCAGCTGATCGAGTTAATAGTCAATTGTTGATTAGCGAAGGCAAACCAACAGACGCCCTCGCAATCATAAGCGGCTGGCTGCGCTGGCCTTCGCAGATTCCCTATGAGCAAGCACGAATCCTCGAGTGTGCGGCCGACGCCGAACTCGCTCTTGGCCGGCGAGAGGAAGCTCACATCCATGCTTTAGAAGCTCTTGCGCTTTACTCTCGCCTTGGGGCCGCCTCGCGCAAGAAAGCGATCGAGGCTTGGATAGTAGCGAACACGCGGCGTCCAATGGGACGACCCAAATCTAGAGTCGTAATGAATCTAACGGGACGAGAGGCGGAGATTCTTGACCTGATTGGAGCGGGGTTGTCGAACAACGAGATTGCGGCCAAGCTCTTTATCAGTCCGGGCACAGTAAAGAAGCATGTTTCAAACATCAAGACCAAAATAGCCGTTCAACACAGAAGGGAATTGATTTCAGTCGCAGCTCGTATCGCTTCTAGCCCCCAGCACGCACCTATAGTGTGAGCCCGGTCTAGTCGTCGTTCAGGTCTAGCGTGGGCTCGGATTGGCACGCGGTGCATTCTCCCTTAGATCGATGACCGTGTGTTCTCTTCCAAGATCTAAGGTCTGGAGAGTCGCATCGCCTGCGCGCGCGCTCACGTGATCGGGCGGTACGTATGTGTACTCGTCGCGCGCGTCCATCTGCGTGCGCCTTCCCCTCGGACCGAGAACAAGTGACGCGATCAGCAAGATTAGTCCCGCCCAGATGATCAGGTCCCCGACACTTGCCACTGTCGGCTGGCGCCACAGCGGGATGACGTCTCCCAGAGGAGAGAGATGTGCGCGCCCGGACGAGTTGATGAAGTGTTTTCCGCGAAGCACAAGTTGTTGCGCCTTCGGCCCAGCAAATCCGACGCGCGCAGCTGCCGCAGCGGAGATCGGCATGCCTCGGTTGATGAGGATCACGATGTAGTTCAGGGCTGCTCCGACCGCTATGAACGCCATCCCCGGAACCCGCCAGTTCGCAGCGGCGAACGCGAAGACAACGAGGTACGAAGCAACCACAAGACCGAACGCGACGATGCTCGTCGATCGAGGAGCGAATTGAGCGCCGATCTGCATCGCAACGGCCACGAAGACGACAGGCGTCCAACGAAGACGCGCGGCAGTCAGGTTCCGAATAGACCCACCGCGAGCCAGGCCGATCCCAAGACCGACCGCAATAACAACCGCGAATGCGAGCATAAAGGTGGTGTATCCTCCCCGCGCATTATCACACCGGCCTTCGGGAGCGCACGGCATGCAGGAATTCACCGTGGTCCGATATCAAGTGACCCCTCCCATCGCGCGCATCACGATCGATCGCCCCGAGAAACGCAACGCACTAAACATCACCGTGATGACCGAGCTCCGCGATGCGTTCGCCCTCGCGCGCGCAGACGAAGCGATCCGCGTCGTCGTGCTGACGGGGGCGGGGGACAAGGCCTTCAGCGCTGGTGGAGACCTGGGCGGATTTACCGCCGAACAATCAAAGGTCGAGCAGCATCTCCTCCGCGGAACGCTTGCGGATCTCTTCGAAGACATGACCCAACTAGGCAAGCCGATCGTCGCGCGCGTGAACGGTCATGCCTTGGCCGGCGGCTTCGGGCTGATGTGCGCGTGTGATCTGGTTGTTGCGGCAGACACGGCCGAGTACGGAATGCCCGAGATCAACACCGGCCTTTGGCCGTTCATCATCACCGCGGTCGTGCGGCACGCGATGCCGGAACGGAAGGCCCTCGAGTTGATGATGACCGGGGAGCGGATCGACGGGACCGAGGCATCGCGATGGGGGATCGTGAGTCAGGTGGTTCCCGTCAGCGAGCTCGACAAGGCGGTCGATACGTTGTGTGAGACTCTCGCGTCGAAAAGCCCGCTGATTATGAAGCTTGGGAAGGACTCGTTCTACGCTTCACGCGACATGGGTTTCCGCGAGGCCATGGATTATCTGCACGGCCAGCTGGGGATCGCGCTCGACAGCGAGGATGTGATCGAAGGCGTCACCGCCTTCATGCAGAAGCGCGCGCCAAAATGGAAAGGCCGCTGACGTCTTCTACCGCTAAGTAGATTTTTTTGCTGCTCGCCGGCTAGACATCGAGTGGGCTGGCCTTTATCACGCATACTCCTTACTTGCGCCTCGAAGCCTTTTTCCTGGCCTTTCTGGCAGCCCTCTTTGGACCGGCCTTCCGCGCGGGAACCTTTCGCGCAGCCGCCTTTCGACGAGCTGGTGCTTTCCGGGCACTGGTCTTCTTCCCTGTCGTCTTCCTTTTGACCGCCTTTCGCCTAGGTGCCGGCTTCCTCGCTACTGTCTTACGAGAACCCTTTTTGCCGTGGAATGACATCCGAAGCTCCTCTCTTTGTCTTAGGTCACCTTGCCAAGTGCGGAAATGTAAGCAGTCACCAAGAAACCCATGGCTACCCCAAAAAGAAGGCCGAACAATAACGTCGCAATACCCATTCGTCGTCGGCGGGCGACGATTCCGGTTCGATCATTGTCGGTCGCTGTGCCTGCTTGGTTGTATCGGATGTCGAGATAATGCCAGTAGTTATTTTGTCGTTCCCAAATCAAATAGAGTGAAGTCGCTGCCGCACTGATAAGAAGAGCACAGCTCAACACTATTAGCCCCCGGGGCGATATCGTGAGAACAGCGGTGGGGCTGTTCAAGCTATTGAGAACAAACACAAGGACGCCTGCTGCTGCGCCAATCATGTAGTAAGAAAGGCGCTCGCGTCGCTCTACAAGGCGATCAGCTAGCTCGTCCAAATCGTGGGTCTCTTGTGCATTGCCCATCGCCCTACTCCTCTTTCATCCTGGCCTCCATGTGTGGCCACGCCTTTTGACCTAGGCAGGCACGTCGGCCTGACCGGGCTGAACCGACACCTGAACGATGTGGATGCGCTCGGCCATCTGCAACTTAAGGGTTAGATCCTTCTCAAAAAAGTCCTTGACCAGCGCCGGCCGCTGGAAACCAAAAAAGGTACGGTGTTGGCACGCCTAGTAGATGCGGCGGCAACTCTAGTTGTGGGTTGTCCAGGTTTTGAACAACAACAGGAATATGGCTCACACCGGCTGAGCGGAGCGCATAGACGCGATGAAAACCGTTGTTTAAGACAAGCCTTGGTCCGACGCGGAGGACGTTGATTGCAGGGATGCCGTAGCCAATGAACGTGATTACAGCGACAGCGGGAACACCCCCAGCTTCCAAGTAGTTCAGGTCGCTTGCTTCAATCGGCTTAAGGAAACTGCCCAAGGCTCGTACGTCGCTGTTGCGGGAACTGATCACATGCGCTCCCGGCGCCCCCTCCAAATGTTGGATGGGATCCATCGATCGATTCGGTGAAAGGCAGAACTCCAGGAGTCCATCCCTCGTCTTTCGGATTGGGTAACTGCGCCGAGACTCGCTTGACGTATCCGAGGTTTACGGCGCGCTGCGGGGCGACCAACTTATCGACCTCAACCGACTCAAAGGAGATTCGCGTCTGGAAACCGCCGCGCATGACAGGTCCCGCCGCCCATTCTTGCGCCTGAGCGAGCTGCCGCCCCTCCAAGGGAATCGCGTGTTGAGTATCAGGCAGGCCGGCCTCGCTCAGGACGAGACCTTGAACGGTTGGTTGACACGCCTCCCACCGCTCGCGTATCTCACCGAGTGCATTCCGTTGGTCTGGGGTTGTCTGCGTTCGAACGTGGTGTTCGACCTCGGCCTTCGTCGCAAAGCCGAACAGGAAAAGCTCGGTGTACGTGCTAGTTGCCAGTTGAACCTCGGGCATCGCCATCTTCGCATCACCTCGCAGTGTCATTCCAGACTGGTGGCGCTTTAGGACATTGAACTCTGAGAAAACGAGGTGGAGTACCGCAGACGCAAACGGGCCCGCCCCACGCAATGACCCGTGGTCAGGCGGATTATGATTTTCCCTCGATCGGATTCACCGTTGGCTTGGCATCTTGCCCGGCTGCTTCCTGTGCGGTTCTACCTCCGAAGTAGAACCCCGCAGCTGCGGCAACAAGTCCGCCGAGGATGCTAAGGATCGTCTTGGCGACCTCTGTGTCCCGAAGGACGACTAGGGTGTGGACAACTCCGATGCCGAGGACGACGAGCACGGTCAACGTCATCGTCGATCGTGACAGAGCCCGGATGCCGGTAGGTGCCTGGCCAACCCCGGCGAGCAGATCTACGAGTTCCTTGTGATCCAGCTTGGCTACCTCATTCGCTAGTTGGTCGATAGATGCGAGTTGCCGTTTTTTCAGCCCGTAAGCTTTCACGATGTCAATGCTTCCCGATAGACCAGCTGCTAGAAGTATGGCGACGACATAGATAGCGGCTAGGGCTATCGTTTCGCCTCTACTCAGATCAACCTTTTGAGACTCCGTAGTCGTCTCTGGCGATGACGTCGATGTTGGGGCGGTAGGAGCTGGGGCGTGCCGGGAACCTGCTGATGCAGCCGGGCCAGTTGTTAGGAGGATCAAGACTGTCGTTCCTAATACAACCTTCCACTTCATTTCCGACACCCCCGAATATTGGCCGGACGTTTACGGCTCCCAACCCTCCAATTGCGGAACGCGCGCTTCCACTGCCTTGCCTATCGCTTCGAAGAAGCCGGAATCAGTTGGATCGATTGCGTCGGGCTGGATGCTCGACACGCTCAGTAGACCGACCACCTGGCGGCCGCGACGCAGTGGAATGGAAACCCACGATCTAATACCTTCCGTGGCAAGTACTTGCAGCAAGAGCGTGAGGTCACTCGAGGCCGCCTCCGCGGAAAACACCGGCCGATCGAGCTTCAAGACCTCTGGCATAGAGGACGCGCCGGCAGAGATGCGTGTCCCCCGTCGAAGTCGAGTCTCGGAGGCGGACCACACGGCGGCGAGCTGGAGCTGGCCTTCTTGAGGAAGGAATCGACGAACGCTTAGGCGACAAAGACCGGGTATTTGCGGCTGCAATACCTTGACCAGTTGGAGAAGCACGTCGTTGATGGTGTGCGCGCGCAAGACGAGCCCTGGGAGCGCGTTTCGGATGGCCGCCGCAGAGCTTCGAGCAATCGGCATCAGGATTCGATCCTCGATCTCAACCTCCGCGGAGCTAGACCATTCTCTGCGGGTTGGATGAAGAACCCGCCTCTCTAGCTTCATGTCCGGACGAAGCCCCAGGGTTCCACCCTCGACGGGCTGCTCGTCCGAAGGATCCCCTGAGTTAGGGAACTGACGCGCGGCAATCGGACATAGCAGTTCACCGGAGCGGTCGCTGTTCTAGGTCCGGGTAGGTGGGGGTCCCCGCGTGGGGATGCGCGCACAAGCTACGCAGCTGTCGGCTTCGGCCCAGATCGAATCCCGCTGCTGGGTATTGCCGTTCGAGCGCGACCTTATCGATCACACGTTCCAAGGCCTTTGCGCTCGAGCGCGCGCGCCTCCTTCTGTCGTGAATCCAGGACCGTTCCCATTCGGGAGAGTTGTCACGTCATCCCAAGAGGGGGAGCACGATGAGAAAGATCTTTCAACGCGCACTTTCACTGACCGTTGTTCTATTGCTGGTGACTCCTGCAGCAGCCGACGCGGCATCCACCTCGACAAAGCAGCAGCACTGCATCGCCCAGGCGCAGCCCTCCGGAGCCGGGGCAATGGCCAAGGTTCAGTGTTTCGGTACCTTCGCCGCAGCTATCAAGGCCGCCACCGGTAGCAGGGTCAATCTTGGGAACGCCACCACGTCGCGAAGAGTCTCGTCGACAGAACTGTCCGCGAGTCCGGATTCCACGACAACGACGTACGTGCTGAGTGTCGACTATCACGATGCCAACTTCAGCGGCAGCACCTTCACCTGGACGGCCGCAGCGCCGTGCGGCTACTACCAAACAGGTTCGATGCCGTCTGGGTGGAACGACGTCATCTCTTCGGTTGCCGACTACTCGGGATGCGCCACCACGCTGTATCACGACTCCAACTTCGGTGGATCGACCTATCGGATCGGCGTGAATGGATCCGCTGCGAGTCTGGGCTCCTTCAACGATCAAACGTCTTCACAGAAATGGTGCCCGGTCTACCCCTGCGTCTAATCGTCCAGTAGCCGATGAGCAACGGCCCGCCTCGGGGTGGCGGGCCGTTGGCTTACTGTCCGGCGAGGGGTAGACCGAGTTGCGTGCAGGTGCTCTGATCGCCCGGGAACACGCCGGCTATGCCGCTCGGCAGCGTGCAAGCGACGAGCGGCGGTACGGGGTTTGATGTATTCGGCGAGGGACGCTGCATCCCCGATTTGCCCTGCAAGAGGAATCCCTGGCGCCAAAGGTCCGAGCAGTTCGCGATCGCGTTGTCGACCTGCCCAGTGCTGCCCGGCGCACCGAGGACGCCGATCGTTGTGCCACTGAACGTCTCGCCGCTTCCCACCGCAGCAGTCGTGTAACAACGCGCCGTCGTTCGGTCAGTGACCGGTGACGATCGGAGCAGCGTGATGCCTGTAGCCGCGCTGCCCACCACGGCGAAGATCGCGATTCCGAGTATGAACCGGCGCCGCCGTCTAGGAGCCCAGCGACTGGAAACAAGCTCTTCGAGCTGGCGCCGAGCTGCGTAACGGCGAGCCGTGGGCAACCGGCGGGTGGGTGGCAACTGTTCGATCATGACTCACCTTCCATTGATTCGTCCTTGTTGGTGTCCGTCGAGACAACCGTCTGTCCAAGCTGCTCGCGCAGGCGGGCGCGCGCACGAGAAAGGCGAGAGCGCACAGTTCCTATCGGAACATCGAGGGCAAGAGCCGCCTCTTCGTAGCCCAAGCCGGTCCAGTCACACAGCGAAACGATCTCCTGATCCTGAGGAGACAGGCGCTCAAACGCCTGGAGGACGTTGCGCATCGTGCGTTCATCGTCAACACGACCGATCGCCTCTTCCGATTGGTCGGGTATGGCGACAGGGCGCGGAAGCTTCGCGAGGAGCCGGCGATATCGGCGGAAAGACCGGTCGGAATTGCGGATCGCGTTGTTCGCAACCGCGAGCAGCCACGGTAGGACTGACTCACCGTGAAACTGAACCTGGCGCCGTCGCCGCCACGCTTCGAGAAAGACGACAGAAGTCAGATCCTCCGCTACAGCCCAAGAGGCTGTTCGCCTGAAGCAATGGTTATAGACAGTGTCCGCGTGGCGTTCGAAGAGCTCTCCGAATGCCCCGCCGTCGTGTGATGCAGCGCGCGCCCAGAGTTCTTCATCGGGTAGCTGAGAGAAGTCTTCCACGAACCAATTATGTCCGGAGGCCGGTCAAGTGTTCCGAGGGTGCCACGGAACCAGACAGCATTAGCCAGACATAAGGCAGTGTTGAGTCCCGTATTTTCTTCCACGTTTCCGTGGAGGTCATGGGCGTATGCAAGTTGATCAAAGGGGCGAGCCCGCGACAACACGCATGTCTAGAAGCTCACCATGAAGCAATTGCGGCCGGAAACCATCGGCGAAGTCGTGCATGCGCTTCGCCTGCGGCTCGGCATTGAGCAAGTTGAGCTCGGGCGCGATTGCGGGTGGGGAGACGCGTCGGTCGTCAGTCGCATCGAGAAGGGTCGCGTGAACCCAAAGCGATCGACCTTGCTGAAGCTTGCCGACAACCTTGCGGATCCCGTAGTAACCGGCACATCTGCCGAAATTGGCGCACAGCTGTTCCTGGCGGCCGGCATCCTGCCGACATCACGTGACGTCGAGGAGCTACGACCCCGAATTCCCAACATCAACAACCTGCCGCAGCCCGCGATCGTGATGGACTTCGGTTGGTACCTCTGGCGCGCAAACAAACGCCTCAAGGAAGGGTTTGGCCTGCCCAGGAGAAACGTTGGCCGCAACTTTGTTGAGATCCTGTTCGAAGAGGGCGGCCTTGTGCGTGGGCATCTCGGCGACCTTTGGCGCAGCGTCGCATCCTGGGTCGTTTCGGACTTCCGCCGCGACACGGCAAGCCGATGCTCTCAGCGTTGGTTCGGCAAGCTTCTTGGGACGCTTCGTACTCTGCCCGATTTCGAGGAGCTTTGGAGCGGCGCGGTCCAGCCCGATGAGAACGTGTTCGGCTGGTCGCAAGCAACGCTCGACGGAGGAACGATCGGCGCGTTTCGTTCGCACCTAGCCGCCGATCCACGTTTGATCGTCGGCCAGATCGTCCCTGTGGATCTAAGAGGCCGCGACGTAATGTTGGAGTACGGAGCTCTGCTTCCTTGATCGGTCAGGCACCGAATGCTCCGTCTCGAAGGATGGGAACGGTCGTACTGACCTCGATCTCGCCGGCCATCTGCACGTCGTCGTCGTAGCCGCGCGCGCTCACCTCACGGCCGCTCGAGCAATTCATCAGCCGGTTCAGTAGATCGCCGCGCGCATCCTCAAAGATGGCCACAGCGCTCTGAGCTTCCGGCGATAGATCGTCCAGATGAGCAAGGATCGCTCCCGCTCCGACTTGATCTTCGAGCGCCGGCCGCAAGCTGTCGTCGGTCATAAACCACCGCTCACCCGCAGCGATCACCGTCACGACATCGCCGAGCGATCGCGCCGCGCGCGCAACGGCTTCGGCATTCCGCAAGCAGCCGGCTAGGACCGGCTTCCCGGCCGCGGCGGCGGTTAAGGCGATCGTCGCTCCGTTGGGTGAAGGAAGCACGATCTTCTCGCCCGGCTTCGCCTTCGTGAACGTCCGCGGTGAGAGTGAATACGGGTGCAACGAGTCCACCGCTTCGCGGTGGACGGCGAGGGATGCTCCCAGGGACTTCGCGTATTCCTCGGCGGACGAGTCCTTGAACCGGTACGGATAAACGAGCGCACCTTGCTCGCAACCGATCGTGATGCACGTCGTCGACGAGATGACGTCCACCACGACGATCACGTCCGAGGTCTCGGCGAGCTGGCGCGCGCCCTCGGGACCCCACTCGCAGCGCGCGCGGAAACCGTGCTGGTCCCAGAACTCGGTCACGCGGAGAGACTACCTAGCCGCCGGCGTCGGCGGCGGCGACCTCTTCCTCGCGCTCCTCGAGATACAGATACTTGAAGCTGATCTTGATGATGGCTGCGGCCGGCAGCGCAAGCAGCGCCCCCACCAAGCCTGCCAGGCTTCCCCCGATCAGCAGCGACACGATCACCGCAGCCGCAGACATCTCGACCGCTTTCTTCATAACGCGCGGCGCGATCAAGTAGTTCTCGACCTGTTGGTACACGATGAAGTAGATGATCACGCCGATCAACTGCGGGATACCGACGAAGACGGCGACGAACCCAACGACCAGAGCCCCGAGGATCGCGCCGATCGTTGGGATCAAGTCGGTCAGCGCCACGAAGAACGCAAGCGCGGCCGCGTATGGCACGCCGATGATCAGCAGGAAGATGAAGACCGCGACCCCGGCGATGATGCTGATCACGATGTTCCCGATGATGTAGCCGCCGACGCGCTGCGTTGACTCCTCGAGGATCAGCTCGAACCGTTCGCGCTCGCGGCGGGTGAGCATCTTCGCGATGCCTGCTCGGATGCGAGGCAGCGCCGAGGTGAAGTACAGCGTCAAGATCAACACAGTCAGCGTATTGAACACGAACGAACCGAAGGTCTTGAAAAGCGAGAGCGCGGTTGACGGCGCCTTGCCGGCGAGGTCTTGCAGCTTCGTGGTGAGGTCGAACCGCTTGTTCAGGCTCGCGAAGAAGCTGTTGTCGTGTTGCGCGCGCCGTATGTAGTCGGGCGCTTTGTCGATGAGCTGGCGCACCTCGCTGATGATCGTCGGGACGACCAGCGCGATGAACCCGCCGATGACGACGACTGCGGCCAGGGTCATGAGCGTGACGGCCAGGCCGCGCTTGACGCCC
>Ga0207684_10001888_pt1 | contig 21797 bp, 24 predicted proteins | sample KBSK5501metaG_FD_184342 | JGI IMG/M metagenome (GOLD analysis project Ga0207684, IMG submission 184342) | Corn, switchgrass and miscanthus rhizosphere microbial communities from Kellogg Biological Station, Michigan, USA - KBS K5-50-1 metaG... | ecosystem: Host-associated > Plants > Roots >...
CCGAAAGCTGGCCGACGGTGGTATCTGCCGGCAGGAGGTTCTCTTTTCGACGCCCCATCTTGGCGAACTCGTTGAGAACGGTCGGCAGCTTAATCCTTGCGTGTTCGGCGCTGTCGGTCTTGAGACTCTTAAAGACCTGTTTGCCATTGACCCAAGCCACGGCATAGTATCGACCCGATTGAAGATGCTCGTAGAGATTAGCGGTCCGAGTTTTGCGCCAGACGGTGGCTTTTTTTGCGGTTTGTGCGGTCACAGGCCAAACCATAGAAAAGACCATAGAATTTGGCAAGCCGATAAGCTAGTGGCGCTACGCAACTCATTGGAAATCTGACATTTAGGGCCTATAGCTCAGCGGTTAGAGCAGGGGACTCATAATCCCTTGGTCGGAGGTTCGAATCCTCCTGGGCCCAAAGGCTCTTTCAGAGCCGTTGTCGGTTTTCGGTTGTCGGTTTTCGGTTGCCGGTCCGCAGACTACAAAAACAAGGCGGACTCTCCCCTCAGTCTTTAACATTTAGTTAATATCTCGTCCGCTCCGCCAAGGTATCCTGTCGAGAGCCATGAAAGCGTCATTGCTATATCGGATCTCCTCGATTCTTCTTGTGCTTTTTGCCATAGGCCACACAGTGGGCTTCCGTCAGATCGACCCCACGTGGGGTGTGGATTCTCTGGTGCAGTCCATGAAATCCATTCACTTCAACGCCAGCGGGGCCGACCGCACGTATTGGGACTTCTTCGTTGGCTTCGGGCTGTTCGTCAGCGTATTGATGCTATTCGCTTCCATCATCGCTTGGCAATTTGGGAGCCTTCCATCTGAGGTCCTCGCAGCTATGCGTGTTAGCGCATGGGGGTTCGTAGTTTGCTTTGCCGTGGTCGCTTACCTGAGTTGGCGTTATTTCTTCATAGTTCCGGTCGTGTTTTCTATTGCGATCTTTCTGTGTCTCGCGGCTGCGGCGTGGCTTTCCGGCGGTCGACGTTGAACGGCCTCGTGATGCTCGTTGTCGGTTTTCGGTTTCGAATGCGCGTTGACTGCCAATAGTTGAATTTCAACGGAAGCCTAGCCCGTCCAGGAGTCGCGCCTTGTAGGTGATCCCTGCGGTGCCGCTTGAATTGAAAAACTGCAGGGCAAGTGAAACGCTGTTGCCTGGCTGCAAGGGCGCGACCATGGAGAAATGCTGATAAGGACTAGCCAAAGGAGCGAGATAGGCAGTCGCTCCAGCAGCGGTTAGCAACGTCGCGTTGCCACTCAACCCATCGCAGACTAAGGAGAGCGGCGTCGTAAACAGCGGCGTTGTCCCGTTGTTTTTGACGGTCACTATCTGGCTGTAAGCCCCGCCGTTACCATGAACGATCGGCCCGAGGGTGAGTTGGACGTTGGGATTACTGGTCATGTCGACGGCGCTATTGGAAGAGGTGGCTGTGCCCGCGAAAGCGTAAACCGCTTTTTTAGCCCCGATATAGACTTTGGAGTTGGCGATGGTTGGTACATTGAATTTAGTCCCTGGCGTAGCCAATGCCGGGCTAGTAAAGAGCGTGGCTAAGCTTCCCGGATCAAAGGCATAGAGCGTCGCTCCACCGGTAGAGCTAGCCGAAAGCCCGATCGCCCAGACAAGGCCGCCGTTAGCTACACCGGCTGAATTGATGAAAGCGCTAGTGGCCGGCACCGTGCCTTGGAGGGGGAAGGTGACAGTGCTTTTAGCTGCCGGGCTCGTGCCTAATTTCGCGTTAAAAAAAACGAACAAAGCGAGGGACCCAGTACATCGCGCCGTTTAAGAAAGCACCGGGTCCAAACACCACTTGGGGCATAACCGGCCCGATCGCTTGGTAAATCCCGCTGTTATTAGGCGTTTGCTTGCTCAGTTTGTTCCGGTCAGCGACATAGATTTTCTTGTCTTTGCCAGCAACAACCGCCAGCTTGTGGGTCGTTCCGGCGTTGTCCTTGAGGTCAAGCAGCACCAATCCGCCGCTTCCCAGGTCGAGGTCTCCGCGTTGGTCGATGGCTTGATCAAAAGGGGTGAAGTAATCAGAGACGGCCAAAGTCTTTAGCGTGAGCTTCAACATCGAGTCGCTGAATGTTGTCATGCCGTTCCATGGACCGTTGCCGGTGACGGCGTAAATCATTGAGTTGTTGGCCGGCGCCGCCAGCGCTCCTTCTGCACCCCAGATCCCGCCTCCGCTTCCATCGGGCAGAGTGGAGGGGCTGGCTAATCCCGCGGCGGTCGGGTTGGTATCGAAGGTACCAACCAGGGCCAGAGAGTTTTCGTCGAAAGCCAGGATCCACCCGGTAAATGGAGAAAAGTCACAAAACGAACCATAAGCCACATAGACGATCCCGTTAACCAGGAGCAGCGCGGCGCGTTGTCTTTCTTCTGCGGCGTTGAAATGTACCAGCCCTCCACTGGTATCCACGGCAGGAAAAGAGCCGGTAAAGGTCGCGGCGATTTCGGGTGAGGCGGTGTCTTTGCCGGTCAAGAGATTCAGAGAATGCAGCCGATAGAGCTTGTGCCCGAAGGCGGTGCGGGTGTAGGCGACGGCAAGGACCTTGTTGTGGAACCGATCGATCACCGGGGTGCCGGTAATGCCGACAGTCCCTGGAAGATCGTTACAGTTGCTGGCGACCGCAGTCTCGCCAGAAGGAATCGGCGAGGTTTTCCAGAGTAAGCTCCCCGTGTCTGCGTCCAGCGAATAGACGCTATCCATTTCAGTCGCAACGATCAGTTCGTTGTGACGCGCTCCGTTTATCACAATAGAGGAGACGTAAAGCGGCTGGGCATAAACGTCGCCGTCAACCGGGAAGGACCATTTTTGTATCAAACCGGAGACCGAAGCCGGGTTTAAGCCCGTCTCGGCCGGATTCAGGCCGGTACGTTGGTTGTCGTAGTGGTAAGTCAGGACATCTGCACGGCTCTCTGGAAGAGCTAACATTGCGCTGCAGCAGAGCACGAAATAGAAGAGACACAGGTCTGACCTGACGTCGGACCTTTGGCCGAATTTAGACATAGGTCGAATGGGTTCTGAATGAACCTTTGGGGGAGCGAGACGTTAGACGGCCTGTTAGGCCGGCGCGCAGCAACTTCCTCTTTCAGATAAAACTGCCGGCTCTGGAAAATCTCGATCCCGCGACTAATACGCAACTATTGCGACTCGAAATTGAGAGGACCTTTTGTGTCCCGTCCTGTCGGTCTGCGCTGGAGGGGAAACGCTATAGGTGGTACGGCATTTCCCTATGAAACTGCGCAAATTCGCATTTGTCGTTGCGGCTTTTTCCACCACCGGAGCCGCGTTTGGTGGAACACCCCTGGATACTGCTCGTGAAGATTTGTACAGACAAGATTGGATGTGGAAGGGGATTCAAAAGGCCGAGGCGGACTACAAGAGACAACAACCAAAGATCACAATGGGACTCCCTACGGATGACAAATCCAGAGTGACTATGGGTTTCCCAACAAACGGGCGACCGGTGACCGGCGAAACGTCTCTTGCATCTCGATAGTCGCGCATCTGTCGAACAGTTGTAGGCGTAGCCTTGGTTCTTTGTCTTTGTGTTCCAAGGCTTCTACTACATTTCGATAGTAGACGTATGCGCGAACATTATTACCCATCGGCCCGAAATCCTTCCGATATACGCTGAGTCTGTTCCGACAACGGTCGTTTTTGCAAACACCATGGTCCATTGGCCTACAGCGTATGCTTTGTCGGGTCCGAGCATCTTAACGTGCACGCGCAGCATCGTGGCGCGACCCATCGCTGAGACATCGTGGAACCCACGCCGGTATTTTCCGGCGACCTCATCCCATCCGCTCATAAGTATCCCGTCTTCAACGAACACGAGCTCCGGTGAAAGCCAGTAGAAGCTGAGATACCCTTCTAGGTCTTTCGCGTTCCACCGCTCGGCCATTTGGTCGAGCATCGAATTGACTTCCTTTGCGGCCAGATAATTAGCGCTTGGAGCTGCGGGCGTGGCAGCCAGCGAATCGAAATCCCAAGCTTCCTGTCCTCTGCTGGACTCAGCAAAAGCGGGTATTCCCAAAACCGTTATGAGCGACGCGACCTTAATGATCTTGGCAATCCGGCGCATTTGGGAGACGATAGCTTCTATAGGATTGAAGAGGCAAAGCAACCCCCAAAAGAGTGATTAGTTCGGCACCTCGCTTTTATGAAAATTTCGCCTCGGCGTTTGCGACTTGTGTTGGCTTACGAATCCAACGGACACCAAGTGAAAATTCTTGGAGTTGGCAATTTGTTTTACGCTCTCATCGATGATCGCGAACGTGTTCCAGCTAATTTTGTGACGAGCGAACAAGCGGCCATGAAAGCGGCGCAAGAGTTCATCGATCTTCGAAAGCGTTGAATAGGTTTCTGACGTCACAAGTGTTTGCGCAGGATTGCGGAAAAATAGGGCAAGGAACTCTGAAATGGTTTTCGAGTTCTGCGTTGTTGGTAGGCCCCTAGTTTTGAAAATGACGCGAAAAGTTTCTCGGCAGTCGCCCTGTCTGCGAGAGAAACGAACCGGAGTGCCAGATTGCCGTTCAGCGATTCCTCAACAAAGTGGATGTCTCATGCGATTCTTCCGATGTGTCGTTGGATCGTATGGAGCTGAACAGTTGGTCTTCCCGAGCGCCAGGTTTCGTTTCGAATCAAATCTGAGAGCAATCCAGTAAGCAGCGCGAGCGTCCCGATGCGCCGACCGAGATCGGAAAGCGCACTCGGCTCTTCTTAACGCCCGACATGGGCGGTCGGAGGCCCCGTTTTGGCCGCTGATCAGCAAGTATGGGAAGTGCGGAAACCATAACTTAGCTATAATCTCTAGCTCGATTAGTATGAATAATATCAATAATATTGTACTTATTACCTCTTTGGGTTGTAAGCTTGCTTAAACAGCGTTCGCCTGCCAGAGTCCGCGATGGGCTGGCTGGTGGCACGTTCTCAGGATCTCGATCGGAGTCTGAGGGCTCACTCCAGTTTTCTTTCTTCACGACCCGACGCTGTGGGGTCTTACGAGAGGCTTCATCCATGAATACAAAAATATTATCCGCGTTGGGAACATTAATGCTGCTGTCGACTGTCGCTGGGGCGACGCTATTGCCCGATGGGCAATCGGACCAGCTCATTTATAGACAGGACTGGCTTCGGGCTTCCGTCCACAAGGCCAAGACTGAGGCGATGTCGTCAAACAGTGTCAACCTTCTGCTGCCACGGCCAAAAGTCGCACTCTTGCTTCCGAGGCCGCGAGGGGCTTGATAAAAAAAGGAAGCCCGATTAGCGGAGTACCGCAGTCTGAAATCTGTTTGGGGAACCTAGACGCTGAGATCAGCGACTGCCGGAATACTCACATCTCGATTGAAGTCGTGTGAGCGTATATGACGTGCCACACGCCGTTGGTACGTCGCATAGTGCTGGAGTCCACTCCGACCACCACGTGTGGTGATTGCCCGAAGCTGATAGTATAGTGCGAAAGCACAAACGCGGTGTCTAAGCCAGTCATTTTGATCCGAACTCGGCTGGCAGCTGCGCGCCCCATGACATCGCGGTCGTGGAAGGCCCGAAGCCATTTTTCATGAAGGTCCTGCCAACCGGTGATTACCGCTCCGTCTTCGACCGCCACCATACTTGGGGAATTCTCAAAAGTATTCAGATAGGCTTCGATGTCGTGAGCATTCCATGCATCAATCTGATGCAAAACGACCGCGTAGACCTCTTGCGCCGCAACTTGGGCGCCCGTGGGCATGGCAGCCATGGGAGCAATCGAATCGAGATCCCACACGTTGTCTGCCAAGGGGTCAGCGGAAACAGGGGCCGCCAAACCTGCGATTAGCACTCCGATCCTGAAGACTTTCGCGAAAACGTCCATTTTTGGGAATTCTAGTTTCTATAGTATTTTCAACCGTTGCAACAGGTATTTTGGACTATTTTGAACTATTTTCTGAGTCTGTCCCTAGAACCTTCGGGCACGGGGCTGTTCTGTCGCAGAATCAGTCCGGTTAGGGAGGGCTACCGATTAGTCTCGGTCCAAAGCGGGAACTCAGGGCGCGGCGTCATCGGGGCCGCGATACCCCGAGGGTCTCACTGAGTAGCCGCTCAACAAATGCGCCAACCGCGGGCTCCTGGCTGTTTCTGGGGCCGGCAACGTTCAGGACTTTTACCTTATTCTTTTCTAGAAATGTCCGAAGCTGGCCCGCTCCATCCGGCAGTCCTGAATGAAGGTGAAGACAAGATTTGTGATGCTGGCGTGCGAACTCTAGCGTCTCTTTTGATCCGCGAGTTAGCTCGGGTGCTATTGAAAAAATGACGGTAGCGTCGCTGTCTCTCACGTTCCATTCGGTTCGTTCCGAATACGATTCCGACGGCGTTTCTTTCAGCGGGTATCTGGGATCAATCGGTCCATCTTCGGCCAGGCGGCCTTTGGGGCACCAGCCGCCACAGTTCACTTCATGAGCCAGCGCCCAATCGAGAGCGGCGCGGTCAGCGCCGGTTTGGCCGCCGCAAACGATGGTCAATTGGTCTAGCTCCAGCTTATGCTGCGCGCTCACTCAAGCTGTTCCAGATTCGCAGGGCTTTATCCAGGTCTTTCTCGTCATCGAGATAGGTGGCCATCTGTACGTAGCCGGTCTTGCCGATCGTATAGGAATAGAAAGCCCAGCGCGCTGTTTGATCGGCTTTTTCTAACTGAAGATATCCCCAACATCGGTAACCAGACCGATTCGGTTCGAATTCCTGCGCGACTTCCCGTGGTTTATCGCGCTTCACCCAGGAGAGCGTTGACTCGGCTGTTTGATCTTCAGCAAAGTTCCATACGGCAACCCAATGGATTATCCCTGGCCGGGAAAGAGCCATGTTGCCGTCGGCGAATCGTCTCTGATATTGCTCCGGCAGATTGATCGACCAGGTCTTGGTCATCTGGTACCGGCCTTCAACGGTTGGAAATTCTTCAGGCTCTTTGGACATAATTAAACAAGACCCACGCAGGCTCGATTAAAGGTGCGCGTTTGAACCCAACCCCGAAAGCTTTCAGGGTTTCCCTATTATACCGAAACCATTGCTCCAAAAATTTCGGAGCGCCTCTTCGGCGCGAATTTCTCTCTCGTACAGCAGCGGCGATTCCGCCCCTTCAAACCCCATAAAGAAATATCCATGCGGTCCTGTCAACGCTTTCCGTAATAGCAGGCGAAAACGCAGTTTCGATGAAGCACCTCGAATTCGGTAAAACCGGCATCGGCTAACAACCGAAGCTGGAATGCCAAAGATCTGGGCGAATCTTCTTTGTCGATATAAGCAAAGACGGTGTCGCGGTACTCAGGTCCTTTGATTGATTTAAGGTAATCGCCGAAACGCTGCCACATCACTTTCTGGATCGCTGGATGATCAAAAGTCGCGATGTCCCAGACCAACAGAAATCCACCCGGCCTGAGCCAGTTGTGCAGTTTTCGGAAAACGGTTTTCCAGTCATCTTCATCCCGAAGATGGTGCAGGACTGCTCCGGCAAGAATAAGGTCGAACGACGCGTCGCTAAAACTAAGCGCGCGCAGATCCGAGCGATAGGTTTGCACGCGCCCGGTGGTTACTGGTGAGACCCTTTGCTCGGCTCGTTTCAGCATCGCTGCGCTTAAATCTACAAGGTGGCAATCAACATTCGGCAGCCGTTGCAAAACTTTGATTGTGAAATTCCCGGCGCCACAGCCCAAGTCGAGAAGGCGATTTGCGTTCGGTAACGCCTCGGCAACGACTTTTGAGGCCAGGTCGAGCACAAGCGGCGCATCCATTGTTGCTTGCTGGCCGGTTTCGAGATTGGAGAACCGCTCGACATCGTTATCAAACCGTTCTCGGATCTCTTCGATCGTTGATTTTTGAGGCATAGCTTAAAACTTACTCATCGGGTGTTACCGGAAAGGGCTGTTCTCTGCCGATTTTTTTCCAGATCTGCCAGCGCTCTTTTCCGGCAAACAGCGGTTGAGAATCTCGCACAGGCTCATCCATCCTTAGCTGAAAATATGGCTTCAACAGCAATTCAAGTTCATCCGGAGCAATTGGGAACGGTGGACCATCCGGATCGTCCACCGGGTCGCAATAAAAGAATCCAACCAATCGGCCCGCCGGTTTGAGCAATTCTGCTACACGCCGTGCGTATGCCGGACGAAGCCTTGGTGGCAGCGCACAGAGAAAGGTTCGCTCGTAGACAATGTCGAACTTCGATTCTGGGAAACCGTGAGTAAAGAAATCTCCGTAAACAACCCGATCCGCCAGGGGCCCGAGTCTTTTCTGTGCTGCTGTGACGGCGACCGAGCTGAAGTCGATCGCAATCACATTCCATCCTAAAGTCGAAAACGTCTCGACATCGTGCGCGAGTCCGCACCCGGGAATCAGCACGGAGAGAGGGGCGCTTTCGCATGCAAAGAATCTGTTCACAGCCTCAGGCACACTGCCGAAATCCCATGGGATTTGGCCCGCCCGATATTGGCTATCCCAGAATTCTGTGGCTTTCGACTCACTCATTTCTGGTCTAAGCTAAGAGGCATTATGACTGTCAATCAACGGGAGCTTGAGGAAAAGATTCGCGAGAACCCCGTAGAAGCAGTCGTTCTCGCGTTACTGATTGGTTTTCTCGTTTGTTTGTTACCCGTTGGCCGGCTGATAGGGGCGCTTTTAAGAGTTGCATTCTTACTCCTGAAGCCGGCGTTGCTGGTGCTTGGGATGATCAAAGCGGTTGAGTATTATCAGCAGTGCTGTGGCGAGAAGAAGGAAGCGGAGGCGCCGCCGGGAAAAGAGGAGTGAGGCGTAAGGCAGCAAGGATGTTGAGGAGCTCAATCGAACTGGAATTCTTGGAGCGAAGCAGCTAAGGACGATTACCCTGGGCTTCCATCGGCTGCTCCCGCGGAGCAACAACCCTAGCTCGTTCTGATGCGATTCGGAGCGCCCTACACTAGCCGTTCCGGATGTACTTTGTGCCAGTAACGCGCAAGGCCTAGTACGTTCATTGCGGCTGGGTTTCCGCGTTCGTAAGCCACCATCTCTTCCCAGGTTGCGCCGCTTTCGGCCAACTCTTTGTGGGTTAGCGCTTGGAATTCCGGGATCAGCTCCTTTTCCGATTTTCCTTCCACAAGTTTTTGGCGCATCCACTCCGACCATCGGAAGATTCGGTCTTCTAAATCGTTCAGATGCGGCGCCGGATCGTTGATTTTTCCGAAGTGAGTCAGGTAGAGAGCGCTTGGTTTGGCAGCTCGCAGTTTGTCGAGAGATTCCTTCCACATCTCAATACTGGCTTCCGGCGGAACAAACGGGGGCACCGGTGGTCCGCTGCCGACGCGGCACCCGGCGACATCACCGGTGAACAAATTCTCTCCAATCAGGTATGCGTTATGATGGTTCGCGTGCCCCGGGGTGTAGAGAACGCGAACATTCAATTGGCCGAGCTCGAGCTGCGCTTCGTCATCGACGTCATTCACCAGTTCAGGAGCTATCCCTTCGATCTTTCCCCATAGATATTCCATCTTGTCTGCATAAATGCGAGTTGCGCTTGTAACCAGTTTCGCCGGATCCACCAGGTGCGGCCGGCCGATCGGATGAACGTAGATTCGTGTCCCGAACTCTTTCGCCCAGCGCCAGGCTCCTCCGCTGTGGTCGAGGTGAATATGAGTGAGCAGCAGGTGCTTCACCTGATCCGGTGAAAAACCGATTTTCTTGATTCCTGCAACAGTCGATTCAAAAACCGTTTCCGGACCGCTGTCGACCATCACCAGTTCGTTGTCGCCTTTCTCAAGCAACGCGATGCAGATAACGTTTGGCGCTCCAAGATGAAGCGCATCGACCAAATGAATCATGGCAGACAAGTTGAACAGAGGAAAGGGGACGTCAATGGGGGAAGGAGTCAGGAGCCAGGAGTCAGGAGCCAGGAGTCGGAAACCCGGGAACCCGGAACGCGGAACCCGGAACTCGAAACCGGTTACACTATTGGGTGAAAACCCCTTAATTTGGTTGATTCGCGGGTTCTAAACCGTTATCCCTGTTCGCCAAAATCAGCCGCAGATGAATCGATTCGCTCGCACTTTAGGGATACTGTTTGCATCAGGACTGTTCGTTTCAACAATCGGGACGGCAATAGGCGCAGACCGGCGTCCGCAGTTGGCGCCACCTCAGGAGTTGATCAGCCGCCAGATACCGCCGGTTGTTAAACAAGATATCCTTGCGCGCCTCGATCCAGAGAATGCTGCGGTAGTTGTCTCGCTGGCCAAGCAACGCGCCTACGTTTACGCGGGAAGCGATCTAGCGATTGATACCCCGATCTCCTCCGGTAAACGCGCTGGGATGACGCCGGGCGGCGATTTTACGATCCTGCAGAAAGATCGCGACCATCGATCCAGCGTTTACGGCAACTTCGTAGATGGCCGCGGAAGAGTGATTCGTTCCGGTGTCAGCTCGCGAATCGATTCCGCGCCGAGCGGCACCCATTTTGTCGGGGCGCCGATGCTTTATTTTATGCGGTTGACCTGGGAAGGGGTCGGGATGCACGTCGGCATCTTGCCGGGCTATCCAGCGTCTCACGGCTGTATCCGAATGCCGGCGGAAATACCGCCGCTGATCTATCCGCGGGTTAAAATCGGCACTCGCGTGCAAGTGACGAATTAGCGCCGCGCCGGTGGCGCGGCGGTTTTCGGTCGACTGTCAACTGTCCACCGTTGGACATTGGCGTGCGGTTGCTCGTCGGGCGCGCGAACCGCACAGGCAGAGCACGCCGAATTGCCGGAAAGTCTAAAAAAGAGGCCGGGAATGTTAAATCAAATTGAAAGATGAAAAATAGCACTGTAAGAGCCTTGCCAATCGTCGATCGGACTCTTATTCTTGCAAAACTTCCTCATGGCTCTCCCCGGAAAACTGAGTTTTTCGAAGTTCCCAGAAGGCGGCTTAATCCTGGCAATCATTGTGCTGGGCTTGGTGCTCGCGATTTTCGGCGGCTCGGTTCAGCGCCCAAAATTCGAAATACGGGATGGGCAACGGCAACGCGCGATAGAGGTGACACAAGAGGGACTGAAGATTCCCGCGTCCACCACCGTTAACAAATTTTTCAATGCTCAGACGCTGATCCAGATCGCAAAAGACACCAGCTTTTTCGCGATTATGGCGATCGGCATGACGATTGTCATTATCACCGGAGGAATCGATCTTTCGGTGGGCGCGGTTTACGCGTTGTCTGCGGTGTGCGGCGCGCTTGTGTTGAACCATTACGGGTCCTCGGGCGGCCTGGGAGCTGTTTTCATCGGGGTCCTGGTAACCGTTGGCGTGGGTACTCTTTGTGGCTTTTTGAATGGCGCGATGATTGTCGCATTCAATGTGCACCCATTCATTATCACGCTGGGTACCATGGCGATTTATCGCGGAATCGCTTTTGTGCAGACCAGCGGCCAGTCGATTGGAGACTTTCCTGAAATTTTTCGCGATTTCGTCCGGCACGAATATTTCGGCGGACTGAGCCTTGTTCCGCTGATGGTCATGATTATCGTGATGGTAATAGGCGGTATTTTCCTCAGCAAGATGGCAATAGGTCGTAAGGTCTACGCCATCGGCGGAAACGAGATTGCGAGCCGATTCAGCGGTATCCGGGTTGGGCGGGTAAAGATCCTTGTTTATACGCTCTCTGGTCTCTCGGCCGGTATTGCAGCGACACTCTCCCTTGGTTACTACGGCGCAGGTTCGTCCGGGGACGGCTCTGGGTACGAATTGAACGTGATCGCCGCCGCTGTTGTCGGCGGAGCAAGTTTGATCGGAGGTAAAGGGACCGCATTGGGGGCGTTGCTGGGAGCGGTGATCCTACAAGTGATCTCGAACGGTTTGGTCATTCTCAATATTCCGCAAAACTACAGCCAAATCGTTATCGGTGTGGTGGTGATTGCGGCGGTGTTGTTAGACCAATTGAATGCCCGCCTGGCCGAGCGCCGTTTGCTGGCCAAAACGGGCCGCATCAAGAAGGAGGTTCTCGAGTCGAGCGAGGCGCCTGCTTCTGCAACCCAAGAAACAAAATGATACGACGATTCGCTGTTACAGGCTTCTTGAGCCTGGTTGCCGCCGCTGGATTTGCGGCAGACAAAACCCTGGTATTTGGCGTTGTGGCCAAATCGAACAACAACCCTGTTTTCCAAGCAGCTAAGACTGGCGCAGAGGACGAAGCCAAGAAGCTGAACACGGAAAAGAAGGCGAACATCCAGATCGATTGGCGTACGCCGAACGAAGAGGATCCTCAGAAACAAGCGGACGCGATCGAACAATTGGTCAACAACGGCGCAGCCGGTATTGCGGTGAGCTGTTCGGATGCGAACAAACTGACCGACGCGATCAACAAAGCAGTTGATAACGGAATCCCGGTTGTTTGCTTCGACTCGGATGCTCCGAAGAGCAAACGCCTTGCCAACTTCGGTACCGACGACGTCGATTGCGGTCACAAAACCATGTCCGAGCTGGCCAAGGTGATGAATAACAAAGGCGTAGTTGCCATTCTCGCTGGAAACCAGAATGCGCCAAATCTGCAGAAACGTGTGCAAGGGGTGAAAGAGGAAGCCAAGAAATATCCGGACATCAAGATTCTGGATGCTTACTATCACAAAGAGACTCCGCAGGATGCTGCTGCAAAAGTGGAGCAGGTGATGCAAGCGCATCCCGAAATTACGGGATGGGCGATGATTGGCGGATGGCCACTGTTCACGGACAACGCGCTGAAGTTCGCTCCGGGCACGGTCAAAGTTGTGGCAGTCGATGCGCTTCCGGCGCAGCTCGGCTACTTGCGCGACGGGCATGTGCAGGTTCTGCTGGCCCAACAGGTTTACGAATGGGGCACAACCTCCGTCGATCTTCTGTACAACAAGGTTGTTGAAAACAAAAGCCCTCCTTCGAGCTTTGTGAAAGGTGAACTGATCCCAATTACGAAAGCGAATGTCGAAGAATTCGCCAAGAACTGGGAGAAGTGGTTACCTAAGAAGTAAATAAAGAATTCAGGAGACAGGAGGATGTCTCCTGGCCCTTTGGAGGGGCGGTGCCCCGTCATCGCCGAGTTATACGACGACGGCGGCAGAGCGCCGCACTCCAGTTGATCACTAACACTCACACTCGCACTAACACTCACACTCAATGGCCTTCCTTGCTGTTCATAATATCTCCAAGAGTTTTCCCGGTGTTCGTGCACTGGACAGCGTCTCTACTGAATTCGATCAGGGAGGCGTTCATGCGCTGATGGGTGAGAACGGTGCTGGCAAGAGCACACTTGGGAAGATTGTTGCCGGCGTCTACACCCCCGATTCGGGAACCATTACGATTGAAGGAAAGGAAGTTCGGCCCACTAATCCGCGCATAGCTCAGGAGCTGGGAATTGCCCTGGTGCACCAGGAATTGGCGTTCTGCCCGAACTTGTCAGTTGCTGAAAATCTCTTGCTGGGGCGGGCGCCGGCTAAGTCGGGATTTGTCGATAGACCAAAGCTGAGAGAGAAGGCGCAAGCTTTGATGAAAGAGATCGAGGCGGATATCGATGTCGATATACCACTCGCGCAACTGACGACTGGACAGGAACAAATGGTCCAGATTGCCGGCGCGGTTGGTCTGAATGCCCGGATTATTATCTTTGATGAGCCGACCAGTTCATTGTCGGTACATGAGAGCGAACATCTCTTCGCGCTGATTGGCCGGCTCAAGGCCCGGGGGGTAACGATGCTGTATGTCTCGCATCGTATGGACGAAATTTTTCGTCTTTGCGACAGCGTGACCGTGCTCCGGGACGGGAAACATGTTGCGAGCGAGCCGATCGCCCAGACAAACCGGGACCGCCTTATCCGCCAGATGGTGGGCCGGGAGGTGCTTATTACACGCCCGAAGCATTTGGATCTGCAGCCTGGCGAAACGATTTTAAAAGTAGAGAATCTTTCTTCGACCGGAAAGTGCGAGAATGTCTCTTTTGAGGTGCGACGCAACGAAATAGTGGGAATGGCCGGACTCGTAGGAGCCGGGCGCACAGAGGTGGCGAAGTGCATTTTCGGCCTGGATAAACAAGCTACCGGAAAAGTTTTGATAAAGGGCAACCCGGTAAAGCTTGGGCATGTGAACGACGCGATGCGGCATCGAATTGGATTCCTGCCGGAAGACCGGAAGAAAGAGGGCTTAGTTTTACCGTTGAGTATCTCCGATAATGTTTCGTTGCCGCACATTGATCACTTCACCAATTTCGGATTTGTCGATCGCCGCAAAGAGGTAGCCGAGGTGGAGAAGCTGACTAAGAGGCTTCGCGTCAAGGCACCGTCGATCGAGTCTATCACGGCCGGTTTAAGTGGAGGGAACCAGCAGAAGGTCGCGATTGCAAAATGGATGGCGCGAAGTTGCGATTTATTGATTGTCGATGAACCGACTCGCGGTGTCGATGTAGGCGCGAAGGCCGAGATTTATCAATTGCTGGACGAGGTAGCATGCCAAGGGTTGGCGATCTTGATGATTTCGTCGGAGCTAACGGAGCTCCTGAATCTTGCGCGGAGGATCATTGTCATGCGCGAAGGATTCATGACCGGCGAATTGAGTCACGAACAATTTTCGCAGGAGAATTTGTTGCACCTGATGGCATGAGGCGTCGTGGGTGATGGCACGATTCGGTCGTCCTTTCAGGGCGCGTTGATATCGAATCCGAACCCAAGGTTAAAACCTGGGCTGATATCTGTAGCCCTTGCAGGGCTATCAGCCTGCCAGATTGAGAGGGCGGCGCTCCGATAGCCCTGGAAGGGCAAGAGAGCTTAGCCCGGGGTTTTAACCCCGGGTTTAAACGCCACATCAAGGTCCGCCCTGAAAGGGCGACCGAATCGTGGCATGACCCCATCACGCGTTGGGTCTTGGCGCCAAGGTCAGCCTTGGCCAAGGCCATGGCACGACAAGCTCTGCCGCCCTACAACAGCCGGAGCCGGAGCATGTCTAATGCTCGTTGCGAACAGAGTCGCTTGAATGTCTTGCGGTCGGTTGGGAAAAAGATCTTTGTTATTTCTGTCGGTTGATCCGGAGCCGCCAAGCCGACATAGGCGGTTCCGACCGGTTTTTCTGCGGTCCCACCGTCGGGTCCGGCAATTCCGGTGATTGATAACGCAAACGTAGTACCGGCACGAGTTCGAGCCCCTTCCGCCATAGCTTTCGCGACTTCCTCGCTCACTGCTCCGACCGAACGGAAAAGCTCTTCGGGCACACCCAGGATTCTGCTTTTCGCTTCATTCGAGTAGGTCACGTTCCCTTCCAGAAATACCGCAGAAGATCCCGGCACATCGGTAATCCGATTCGCGAGCAGACCGCCAGTACAAGACTCGGCCACTGCTAAGGTCGCTTTCTTTTGGGCCAATAGTTCCACTACGACTTCCTCGAGCTCTTTTTCCTCGGTTGTGACAATATGTGATCCAAGCTTGACTCGGACCACCTGTTCGCCTTGCTCAACCGCGCTGCGCGAACCAACAATTCGAAGATCGACTTCGCCCATTCGCGCACAATATCCGATTTCCAGACCGGGTATCGCCTCCAGCTCTTTGCCAACCATATCTTCGACGTACGATTCGCCGAGACCGGCAACGAGAAAAACTCGTGCATGCAGATCGCGCGTGCCGGCGAGATTTTGGAGAATCGGGGACGCGTAGTTCTTAAACATCGGATACAACTCTCGCGGTGGCCCGGGAAACAGGAAGAGATGAGAGAAACGACCCTGCGCTGGTAGATAGAGTCCTGGAGCCGTTCCCCAATCATTCGGCAACACGGTTGCGCCTTGGGGTACGTAGGCTTGACGGATGATGTGCTCGGTTAAACGAATGCCGCGTTTGTCAAAACGCTCTTTGATTTTCTGAAAGATCGTGTCGTCATAGTAAAGGGGCCGTTCCGTCAGTTCTGCGACAATCTCTCGCGTGATATCGTCGTTGGTTGGTCCCAAGCCGCCAGTCATCAAAATCAGGTCGCACCGCGCCGATGCCTCAAGAATCGCGTCACGAATAGCGTCTCCGTCAGGCACCGTCGATTGACGCTGGATTCGGAAGCCGAATGAAAAAAGCTGTTGTCCAAGATAGGAGAGATGCCTGTTGAGGACACTGCCAAAGAGCAGCTCTGTTCCCGTATTGATGACTTCAACCCGAGTTAGCGAATTGGTACGCATGATTTTGGAAGGCCATTCAAACCGGAATTTAGAATCTAGAATCTAGAATCTCGAATGGTATCTAATTTCGAAATTCGAGATTCGAAATTCGAATTCTGCTTTCACTTCGGATCGAGCAATCGAATCCAATGCGCGACCATCTCGTGGAGAGCGTCGTCTTCTTCTCCCTCGAAGATATACAACAGATTCGCCAGAATTCGCATCAGGATCAGTTTCGGTTGGGCCGGTTCGAGGTGTGTCGGCTGCAGCACCAGCTTCTGGTGTGAGAGAATTTCGGCGCAGTCACGGCTGGTCAGAATCCTGCCTTCGTGAAATGGATCAAAAAGAATAGTTCCATGGCGGACAACAAAATGGCCCGGCAGATTGATTCCATCGACCACAAGAGACGCGCGTCTCGCCACGATCATATAAAGAATCGATAAGGAGATCGGAATGCCTAAGCGGGAGTCGATCACGCAAGGCAGAAGAGAGTTACGAGCGTTATAATAGTCGTCTGCGTTTCCGCGAAATCCGAGGTCTTTCGCGAGAAACTGTGCCATGGTCATGACCCGTCCAACATCCGAGTTGATTCCAGAAACTCGTTCTTTTAAGTCTTGGCCCCAGGAATCCACGCTCTTCAGATAGGGCTGCACGTCGGTGCCGGGCAAGAAGATCTGGGCCAGGTGCCAGCAGGCTTGTTCGAGTTGGATGCTGTCGGGAACAAGACGGCAGATAGATTCGAAACCGTCCCTCGCTGTTCGGGTCTCGATCTGGGATAGCACGTCCCGAATATGTACAGCGACCTGCTCATCATCGATGGTAAGCAGCTCTCGCAGATCGGGGATACTCTCCGCGCCCCCTTCCGCAAGTTGTTGCTTTGTCAGACTGACGGTCTCCGGATCGTCGTCCTTCAGCAATCGAATGATGGCTTCTCGTTGTTTGAACATTGCTATTGTTGAGACAAGACCTTCTTACGCTCTCAAGCGCGGCGCGTCACTCCAAAGATTTTCCAATGCATAGAATTCCCTTTTCCGGTCGTGGAAAATGTGGACGAGCACATCGGAATAGTCCATCACCAGCCATTGGCTGAGGAGCGAGCCTTCGGAAGCTAGAGGGGAGATACCGGCTTTTTCTCTTACCCCTTCACGGATGCCGCTGGCAATCGCCTTCAGATGCGGTTCGGAAGTTCCTGAACCGATCACGAAAAAATCTGTAAACGACGAAATCCCGCGCAAATCGAGAATCACAACGTTCTCGGCTTTTTTGTCCTCGGCCAACCGGACGCAAAGACGCGCTAGCTCCTCGGCTTCAATAATTGCTCTCCTTGGTAAAGTTTGTTCTCTCGAATGTATTGGAAGACTTTCTCTGGAACCAGATAAGAGATCGGCAAATTATTCGCAACTCTCTTTCTGATCTCGGTCGCTGAGATATCCAGCCGGCGTCGCACCAGTGGATAATTCGTGCGCAACGGAACATCCGAGCGACTCAGAATAACAAAGCGGACCAGCCGATTCAGTTCATCGAAATTGTTCCATTTCGATAGCGTTGGCGCGTGATCTTCTCCAACCAAGAAGAAGAGTTCGTCGTTGAGGTGTGACTGTTTGTAGGCGCGCGCGGTATGGATGGTGTAGGAAGGAGGCTTACGATTGACTTCGAACGGATCCATTTCGAATTCAGGTTGATCTTCGATTGCCAGGGCGATCATTGCCAGACGGTCTTTCGCGGATGCCGCAGTACCTCGCTTTTTGAAAGGTGATCCCGCGGCCGGCACAAAGACGACTCGATCGAGATTGAGATCTTCCAATGCTTGCCTGGCCAGCAATAGATGACCAATGTGGATGGGATCGAACGATCCCCCGTATAAACCGAGTCTGCTCATTGATGGAGAATACAGAATTGAGAATACAGGAGAGAGGAGAGGGCAACTCAAAAGTTCGCGCGCCTTTGGCGCGCGAACCAAGAAAGACGTTGAACAATACGTCCTCAGTGTCAGTTTGAGGTGTCGATGTCACCCGCCAAACGCGAAACGCCAAACGCGAAACGCCGAACGTCTTCCCTTGGTCAGCTTTTACTTGTTGGGGTTCCCGGTCCCGAGCTCGACCCGGAGACGGCGAAAATCTTCCGAAAAATTCAACCGGGAGGCTTCATTCTTTTCGGCCGGAACATCCGGTCTCCCCTTCAACTTCGGAAACTGATTGATGATCTGAGAGATTTGTCCCGGATCGAACCGATCATCACGATCGACCAGGAAGGTGGTCGCGTTTCTCGTTTGAAGCTGATCGGCAATGAACCTCCCAGCGCTCAGCAGTTGCGGGAAAAAGGCGATCCAGTTTTGATTCAGCGGCATGGCCAGCTCACGGGCGAGCTGCTGCGGCTATTCGGATTCAATCTCGATCTCTGTCCGGTCCTCGACATCTCTTTTGACGATGAAGCCGATAACTCACTGCGAGGACGCTGTTATGGCACTTCCGTGCCGCAAGTGATCGACTTTGCCGGCGCATTCAATGACGCATTGTTGAAAACAGGTGTCCTGAGCTGCGGCAAGCATTTTCCCGGGTACGCTGCGGCCAGCCTTGATCCGCATCACGATCTTCCACGAATTGAACGTACTAGAGCCGAGCTTGAGGAAACCGAGCTCAAGATATTCCGGACATTCTCGTCCCGGGTTAGCAGCATGATGATCTGCCATGGCTGGTATCCGGCTCTTGATGCGAATAAGATTCCCGCATCCCTTTCGCAATCGATCGTCACCGATCTTCTCGCCAAAGAAATGGATTTCAAAGGTCTTATCATGACCGACGACCTCGATATGGGCGCTATCCTCAACCAGTTTGGATTTAAAGAAACAATCGAAGGAGCGCTCCAGGCGGGGAACCATATCGCGCTACTTTGTCATCGAATCCAAATGATTGAAGAGGCTGCTTCAATAGTCGAAGGGATGCCGGCGGGTCAGCTTGATCACGCGTTGGGGGCAGTATCGTGTTTCAAAGCAAAGCTTGTTCCGCCGGATGAATTCTCTGAGGAAAAATTCCGGCCTCTGGACGATCAGGTTTGGGAATTGCGTGTGGCAACCCTCGGCGCGGAACGCGCAAAAGAGCGGAGCCCGGAGACGGGTAAGCGGTCGCCGGTTGAGATTTATTAATGGCAACGCAGATGGCAACGCATACCGGGATCCGGGAGACAGTAGATCGATCGCACGCTGGATTCTCCTTCTGTCTTCTGTATTCTGTCTGCTGTCTCCTGTTATGCTAAAAGAGATCGAGCAACTGCTGGTCCTTCAGGACCGGGACCAAAATATCAGGGCAATTCGGGCCGAGCTCACGACGGTTCCCTTAGAGGAAAAGCGGATTGATCAGTTGCAATCCACCAGCAAAGAGGCTCTCGAACACGCCCGGCATAAGCTGCGAGAGGTGGAAGTAGAGAAGAAGAGACTCGAGATCGACGCTCAGTCACGACGCGATTCGATTGCCAAATACAAAGCGCAACAATTTCAAACTCGAAAAAACGAGGAGTTCCAGGCGCTTGGTCACGAAATCCAGCGTCTGGAAAAAGAGATTGAACAGATCGAGGACAACGAGATCGAGGCGATGGAGCAGATCGAGAAGATCCAAGCCGAGGTGGTCAGCTCTGACAGAGGATTTAAGGACGCTAGCGCACTTGCCGAGCGACAATCTTCCGGCCTCCAGCAGAAACATATGGCGCTCGAGCAGCGCCTCCGCGAAACCGAAGCTGAGCGCAAGCAGATTGCTGATGGCATCGATCCCGATCTTCTGTTCCGGTACACGCGGTTGTTTGCCAGTAAAGGCGGCAACGCCGTCGTTCCAGTGGAACACGAGGTTTGCATGGGCTGCCACATGAAGAATACCTCGACGCTCGTCCACCGCGTGAAACTCAATCTGGAAATTCTTCAGTGCGAACAGTGCGGCCGGATTCTGTACTCTGGCGAGTAATCGCAGAACGTTTCTATCATGCCTGGAGAAAGACGCGGGTGCGGTTGTTGGGGGATATTCTTCGCTTTAGTCGCTCTGCTTGTTCTGCTGTTGCTGGTTGGCATCGGAGTCCTTCTCTTTAATGTCACGGTCAAATTAAATAGTCTGTCGTCCAGCACCCCGGTTGTGTTACCCGCCGTGGCCGGTGGCTCCCAAGCGTACAACGAAGCAAGGCAGAAGTTTGATCACTTTTTCTCAGACCCGAACGAGCGGAACCTGACATTATCTGAGGCCGAGGTTAATGCGCTGCTGGCCAACGCTCCCGAGCTAGGAATCTTGAACCGTGGGATCGTCGTGGAGCTCAAAGAGAACACGGCGGAAATCCATTGTAGTGTGCCTGTGAATTTGCCTTTCGTTTCGAACAAATACTTGAACTACAATTTTGTCGTCCGGCCCTCCTTGCGGGGTCAAGACGTCGAACTGCAAGTCTCCCAGGTCGATCGCGACGGCAAGCCTCTAGCAGAGCGCGAACTAGCAGATTTCACGAGCCAAGTTTTGCCGAAGATTGACCACGCTTTGTCTCTCGCCAACAAATACGAATTGGACCGTTCGGTGCGAGATGTCCGCGTTGAAAACGGCAACCTGATCCTGACGAGGTGATTGGACACGTCTGCGGTTACTCTTCTTCGGCCGCGTGGCCTCCTTTTACATCTTTCCAAGCTATCAGGGAACAGAGGCCGCGCTTTGAGCTCTCTGCGAATTCCCAGAAGGGCCGAATCTCTGGTGACCAGGAACGTTCTTTTGCTCGGGCGACCGATTCGCTGGCGTTCAACCCGCTCCGGTAAAAGAGCTCGAATGCCGCCTTGGCTTCTTTTCGTAACTGCGGACCAAACCCTGCTCGTCGCAGCCCGATAACGTTCAGCGCGGAAACCGAGTTCTTCCCGGCTGCAATGGTAAAGGGTGGGATATCTTTGCTGACAGCAGAGCCACCTTGCAAGAGCGAGATAGAGCCCATGCGGGTAAACTGGTGAATAACGCTTCCGCCGCCGACAAATACGCGATCATGGATTTCTACATAGCCCCCAAGCAACGCGTTGTTCGCAAGGATAACGTGATTCCCAATCTTGCTGTTGTGTCCCATGTGTGCACCGACCATCAAAAGGTTGTGTGATCCAATGATCGTTTTCGAACCTTCCTTGGTAGCGCGATGAATCGTACAATATTCGCGGATAATATTGTCGTCGCCGATCTCCACGCTGGAATTCGTGCCTGGCAAAAAGCTCAGGTCCTGCGGGAAAGAGCCAATCACTGCGCCGTAGCCGATCTGATTGTTCTTACCGATGGAGACCTGTCCGGAGAGAACGGCGTGGGCTTGAATTAAAGTTCCTGAACCGACGCGCGCCGCTCCCTCGATTACAACGTAGGGGCCAATCTCGACGTCGGCTTCGAGCTCAGCGCGAGAATCGATTACGGCTGTCGGATGAATCATCGGACATGGTTAACCGAAAATTTGAAGGGTAGAAACGGTGGATTTCACCGATTCCGCAGATTTTTCTCTTTCTTTTGGGTCAGAGCTGACACGCCGCTACGCCGATACACCCACACGCCGATACACCCACACCTTATCCCTTGACGGCGACCTCGCCACGGACTCGGTCTCTACCTCGGCTCTTCGGGATCAAAAAGATCAGTAGAGCTGCCACGAGCAGCATTGCCAAATTGATTATCGAAGAGAGGACAAATCCATGCGCGTAATC
>Ga0207684_10001890_pt1 | contig 21792 bp, 16 predicted proteins | sample KBSK5501metaG_FD_184342 | JGI IMG/M metagenome (GOLD analysis project Ga0207684, IMG submission 184342) | Corn, switchgrass and miscanthus rhizosphere microbial communities from Kellogg Biological Station, Michigan, USA - KBS K5-50-1 metaG... | ecosystem: Host-associated > Plants > Roots >...
TCGACGGCGGGGAGCGGCGCGCTCCAGGCCATCTGGGACAGCGAAACCGAGCCCAACGATCGGGTTGGCGCAGCGACGAAGTTTGCCCCGCCGCTCGTAGCCAACGGTAAGGTGTACCAAGCGACGTACGACAACCAAGTTGTGGTCTACGGCCTCGGCGCTCCGTCCGCAACACCCAATCGTGATGTCCGCCGCACGGTGGTCTTCATCTTCGGAGAGACCCAACCCGGTCAGGACATGTTTCTGCGGGGTGGCACCAAAGGCGGTGGCCCGATCCGCATCCGCCATCGCAACTGGCTGAACGAGCACACCAACACTTATCGCTGGGGTGACGCATATCTCGACTGGAACGGCGGCGAGCTTGGTCAAGCGCAGCCAGCAGGCCGCTTCGGCGGGGGATCTCCCATGGATTGGACGACGAACCTTGCGCAAGGGCAAAACCAGCCCTACGTGTCGACGGCAGGTTTCGGCATCGCGGATGAGAACAACTTTGGCATGCACTACTGGATGCTGGACGTCGACATGGACTGCGAGCAAGCGTTAGACGATGGGCATGGCCGGAAGTGGTTTGAGCTGAAGGCATTCATCGCGCCCATTCCCGGCTGGGAGAAAGACATCACACAGACGAGCGACCCGATGCCGCCATTCCCGTCGATCAACCACGTGGGTCTGTGTGGGATGATCAACGTGTTTGTTGCAAACTTCCCGAACCTGCCGGCTGGGCTCGATCCGACCTCCGCGAAGTTTTTGAACCCGAGCTACACCTACCTCTCCCCGGTTGACGACCGAGGCGCTTCGAACGACGTGCTGGATAGCACTCCGTGCATCTCTCCGGGCATCGAAACACGCTGTGTGGGCAATCTGGCGCAGACTTGTCAAAGCGTCAATGGCGGGACGTTCTTCCGCTCCGCTCAGGATTGCGGCTTGCAGTCCGCTGGCGGGAACTATGTTCAAATGTGCCAAAAGTCAACGGGCCAGTGTTGCACGCCAGGTGGCGGGAACAACTGCCAATGACAAGACGGCCTGGAACGCCTGGGTGAGGGATAGTGAGTCTCGTTTTCAATTTTCGGCAATAGCGATTATGGTCCGCCTCCTTTAACCCGCCCAGCAACTGGGAGATAAGAGGTGAACGGAGGAGGCCTCCTATGGATGCTACACACGATCGGCATTGATTTCGGCAAGAGTCTTTCACCTGGGCTCGACCTGCGCGGCGAGGTTGCGGCGCGCAAGAAGCTTTCGCACAGGCAACTGCTGCACTTCACGGCGAACCTGAAAGTCGGATTAATTGGCATGGAAACCTGCGGAGGAGCCCATTTTCTAGGGCGGGCTCTCAGAGAACAGGGTCACGAGGTACGGCTGATGCTGGCGTAGTATCAAGCCGTACGTAAGATTAACAAGAGCGACTACATTGACGCCGAGGCGATTGCTAAGGCAGTCGGGGCGGCCGAAGATGCGCTTGGTACCGACCAAGACAGGTGACCAACTGGATCTGCAGTCCGTGCATCGAGTACGTGAGCGTTGGGTGATGCGTCGCACAGCAGTCATCAACCAGATTCGTGGCTGGCTGCTCGAACGCGGAATCACTCTGCGCCTGGGGGCGATGCCATGCCGGCATTGTCCCGGATCCTAGAAGACGCCGCCTCAAGTGCTGCCATTTCTCGGGTAGACTATCCTCCAAAACGCACCCGTCCTGTCGATCTGCTGTAGCGGTTCTCTGATGCCGACCTGGTCACGAAGCACTGACGGTTTGCTAACAAATATAGACGGGAGGATTCGAATTTCACATAAAGACCGGCCTGCCAGGAACCGTTATCTGAGGCTACCGCATCCAAACTCCAAGAAATGCCCCAGTTATTGCTGGTCTTGTGGTTGCGGCGGTGGAATATCCGTCATACGACGTACAACGAAGTTTTCCATCCACTGGAAGAGTTGGGCGCTGAGCAAGCTTCTCGCCTCATCCCATAGAGGTTTGGAAGGGCGTGAGTCGGGGGTTCCATCTTTGCCGGGATCTCTCAAAAATGAAAGATCGACCTCGTCGAGATGCTTGACGGCAAATGCCACAGCAAAGACTGTGCTCGCAGGTTGGGGCGGCGTACCCCAAATCGTGTTTCGCGATCCGCTCTGCATTGCGTGCCGTAAGCGTTCAATCCTGACGGAATTCACGAAGTTGATGCTCTCGCCATGATCGAGTTTCAGCAGACGTTGGCGGAATACTTCGCTGCACAAGAACGCCTGCTCCATTCCTCCGTAAGATCCAACAATCTGTCGGGCAATCGCAGTTTGTTTCGCATTCGCTAGTTGCAAGCTTTTTCCTGGCAGGCAATTGGGATCACCTTTTAGTTCTGGATGTTCTGCAACTTTCAACTCCCCGCCAGCACCTTGCTCAGAGCCGAATCGGTCCTGCTCGTCGGGCTGACTCGGGACCCAGGGCCGAATCGGATGCGGAGTCGACCCGAGCCAATAGGCACGGAATTCGTTTTCATATTGCTCCCACTTAGATTCAAACATGTAGGAATGTGCCTCTCCTTCGGAGCCTCTTTGTTCTGCGTAAATGGCCTGTCGCTGTTTTTCGTCCAGTGACTTGGAGTTGGCGGCCACGTGCTGAACCTCATGGATCACAGTCTCCGCCAAACGACGGTCGTCCATTTGCGGAGTTACGAATAAGGAAATATCCTTTCCGTCCGTCTTTCCATCCAGGTTTGCCTCCATATTGACGGAATGAGTCACGCTGCCACCAACACTTGGATATTTCACAGTCGGATCGAAAAATTTTCGTTCCCCAAGCGTGACTCCCGACTGGTCGGGCGTAGGCGTGAGTACGGTAAGGGTCGCCAGTCCGGTTCGAATCCATTGCTCGCTGTTTGCAAGCAAAAGCTGAGGATGGCGCGACTTGTGCTCTTCCGTGGCGGGAACCGGTTCTTCCCTGCGGCGGGCCTTATCCCAAACGGTCTGGCCGATGATCTTTGCCACGCGCAGCTGATTCTCGCGATGCTGCCTTTCTGCGGCGACGTTTGCGTCGGGCGAACCCTGGCGTTGCAAGCGCAACTCGGCCCTTCGCAGTTGTGGAGAGAGGGCATCTACAGACGATCCTTCCGAGGATGATGGCAATTGTTGTATGACATGCGCCAACTCATGGGCGAGAAGTTTGCGTCCGGACTCGGTATGAGCGGAGTAATGTTCGGGATCAAGAACAATGTTGTGGCCCACCGTGTAGGCAAGTGCATTCACTGCTCGTGCGGAGGCTGCGGCAGGCGGGTCCGTATGGATGCGTACTTCCTTAAAATCGTGATCGAAGCGCGCTTCGAAGAAGGCTTGAGTCGCGCTATCCAAAGGCTGGCCGGACGAGCGCAGAGCTTCGTGCACGATCGGCGGCGCCGCATTTGGGATAGCTGTTGATCCCGCACCTGCCCGCTGCAGAGTACCCCCGCGAATCTTCTTACATTCCTCGCATTCGGGTCCTCCACTCGTCGAATTCCCGCAGCTGCATCTCCGCATCAAATTGCCATTACCACCGCTCGATACTGGGATGCTGGCTGCCGGATCGGGCATGCGTATGATCTGATCGGCGACGCGATCGGCCTCGTGCTCTAAGGAGTCGTCCACCGCACCGACGCGAAGTTTTGCCTGGATGGGCCCGGGCAGACGCGTGATGAGTCCCCGCTGTCGAAGCTGTGTTTGCGGCACCTCTGGAGGGAATACTGGAATGGCCGCGAAATTCAATCCGATTCCGCGCCCAGCCGGTTCGGCCACAACCGTTGCGAGCTTGATTTCCGAGGGAGCCTTAGGCTGCGGCGGTGCCTTCGCATAGGGTCGTAGCGACGAGGGCTTAAGCGATATGAGACGTGAACTCACACTGCACTCCGGTACTGCAGAGGAGCATCGACGCCCCACAACTAACTGGCTCGGGCGACCTTCTCACGGCGCCGGAAATAAGCCAGGTCGTCGTGGCACAATCGTTCTTCAAGCCGTTTCCCGACGCCGGGTTCTGCCCGCCGATAATCCCGCAGTTCTCCTCTCGGCAATGGGTCTCCGTTTCGATCGCGCCCACTCCCACTCGACGGAAAGGACCCCTCCTTTCCGCGCGAACGCTCGATCGACTTGACTGGCAGCGTAATGAGGGTCACCTGCAAAAATACTTGTCTTGGTCTTCTCGGAACTTCTCGGAACGTTTACAGCTCTTCTCGTCGTCTTGCCGGATCTGAAATATACTCCCACCGAAAATTATCGGACTGCCAGTTCTCATTAACAATCTGTCAGGAAAGGTCTTGTCTTCAGTAGTGGCCCTTATCTTGGGGCCGGTGTTCCTGCTCATCGAGAAAATGATTTGCGAACGACCTCTGGCACGCACATTTGAAACGCTAGCCACCAGGTTCGACGAGATTCTGCCTCATGTTTCGGCGACCCCAATCCTCATCGACATTCAGCCGGCGACACTAGCGGCGTTTGGGCAATTCGATCTAAAGTCATCCCTTATTCATTGGCACTCACTTGCTTCTGCTTCTTAGCGCGACGACCCTTTGGCGGTGTGACCTTTCCTGGCCCGGCGATTCCAACCGGCGCAGATGGGGCGCTGATCGGCAGGTCGCCTTGTGCCGAGGAAGTGAAGTAGGAGGCAGTCACCTGCAGCGTGGCAAAGCTCACCCCCACCGGCAACGAGGTATTGGTGACCGTAAAAGTAGCCGAGCTCTGTCCCGCTGGGACCGCGACACTCGCAGGAACCGTTCCGATGTTCGCTGTCATTGGATTACCGTTGGCGTCGAGAGCCTGACCTGAAAGCGCGACTTCCAACCCACCTGTGGGAGCCGCGAGATTCAGCGTCAGTGTTCCAGTGGCATCCTGCCCGGCAATGACTCCGTTCGGTGGAAACGATAATCCGGGTTGGATTGGCAGAACGAGCCAGAACCACATTTCGAAATCGCCACCCCGCTTCCCGTTTCCGCTTTGCGGTAACTGCAATCCAATGTTCGTTCCGCGAGCCTTTCCAAAAGCCTCACCGTCCAAAAACAGAGTTGGATCTTCTTGCCCCCAAATCACACTTCCCTTCAGAGTGAGACGGACGAGCAGGCGTTTGTCCAGACCCTCGATCTTGCTCTCGATAAGCGCGACCAGGAGGTGTTCGAGAAACCCGAGCGTCTGCGGATTGATCAAGGCCCAGCGGATTTCTTTCCCGGACGCCAGTAGACGACCTGGCAAAATGATGGTCTGACTTCCTACCACTACATTGCTGAACAGCAGCTTCACAGGATCCATGGGAAACGGCACGTCAACGGTGACGAAACACGTGGGCGCTTGAACGGAAATGGGATCGATTGGCGCGTCGCACAGAACCCGGATTCCAGGGCGCAGCAGAGTGAACGGCAAATTGCTGTCGTTGAGAAGCTCTCCGTCAGGCGAGATAGTGCGCACGTCAAGCACGTGTATGCCCGGGTCCTCTCCAGTTCCAGTCGTGGGCAGCCCGGTGAGCGGCGGGAACGTCGGCATGCAGGAAGGCCCGATCACGGACCACGCTGTGCCATCGAACTGCACGACAGCCAGCCGGCAGAGGTGTCGATGAATTCCTTTTGGTGGCTCTGGGATAGGATTGCTGAGAGTATCGAGTGACCATTCAACATCGCCCGTGAGTGTGCGCGCCGGAATCAGCCAGTAATCGCCGGTGGCATACGTTCCGAAAGAAAATTCCGCCTGAACGCCACCTTCCAGGTCGAGCCAGCTTCCCGTGGTTAGGTTGATGGCCCCCGCCGAATCCCAACGCCGGATTTTCGGATTCACTGGAAAATCTGCGAAGTTGACCGAGCCGGTCGCAGTCGCGGGATTAATGGTGAGCGTGAGTCCCTGCACGTTGGCGAGCTGCACCAGCGTGCCGGGCTGGAAGTTCAGTTCGTGTAGATCATCGATGAGTTCCACCCACTGTCCCGCCGCGAAGCCCAGCACGCTGTCGCGGCCAACACTGGTTACGGTCAGATCATTACCGGTTTGGGCGGTCCAGGTAGTTACGATCGAGCCGTTATCGCGCGACCACTTAAAGGTCGCAGAGCCGCCGCTCGCTCCTACATCTCCACTATCGTGAATCTCGACGCGGTAGAGCTGGTTTTCCAGGCGTCGGTAACCTGCCTTTGCCGGAATCGTGCAGATGTCGTCGCTTGTCGGGTCAGGTTCGGCGCGTGCCGCAAGAGTTCCCGTGCTTGGCGCGATCAACGTGTCCCAGCTGGGAACTTCCGTGGAGCAATCCACCGCCGCTCCCGACTCTCCCGCATCCAGTAATCCGACTTGCCATACAGTTTTGGCTCGCGTACAGGTGTCCGGTCCACCCAGAGCCACCTCGCGTATGGATTCATCATCGAGGCCGATAATGTGCCGCAGCCAAACTTCGAGGTAGGCAATGTAAACGCCGGCAGTCGTTGGCAATGTGAAATGCGGCAGATCGGGCTGGCCGGTGATTAAGGCATCCGTTTCGTTCTCACAGAGAACCCCATCCACATAGGCCCGGCCCGCGCTGATGTTGAGATTGGTGCCGCCCGAAACAGCTGTGATTACGAAGCCGGCATCGCCCACGGGCGCACCACAGGGGCCGATCACATCCACGGTTTCGGTCTCAACCCGGTGCGACGCAATCGCACCCTGCTCGTTCCAGTCCGCGTCGATGTCGACGCGGCCCTGCTGCTTTAGCACACCGTGGTAATGTTTCTCAGGCGTGAAAGTCGCGCGAGTGAAGTCGCCTTTCATGGCTCCCCCTTAGGTTTCCTCGATCGTTCCAGCTTCCAGACCAAAGCGCAGATACTCATCCAGTGCAGTCTGCAAGTTGGTTTCGCGTGGCGGCTGTTGTAGAAAACTGAATACGCCCATTTCGGATCCATCCTCGGCTCCGGTTCTGATTTCATCGGCGCATCGCAGACTGAGCTGCGCATAGCCGGGCTGACCGAAATCGATCGACGTGAACTGAGGGTTCAACCGGGCGCGAATCGCGTCCTGCGTGGATGGGTCGTTGACGCCCTGCAGAGCGAGATCAGGCTGGCAGTGGTAGCGCGGTGTGGTCGTCGAATCTTTTGGCACATAGCAGAAGCGCACACAACCGGTTTGCTGCCGTTGCGCAGTGACGACGCCGGTGAAAATGCTGTTCCCGGCATTGATAATGCGGCTGCTCGTAGTGCCAAACACGGTGGTCGTCTGTATGCTGAGAATCGCGCCTGGCGCGGAGATGGCTGCCGCAGTATCGTCACTTGCCGGCCCGCTAATGACGATGCTGTCGGTGGTGTTTAGCGCAGGAACATTTGCGCTGAAGGAAATCGGCCCGCAAATCGCGCGGTAGAGGTTCACCGTCAGCCCGTCGTTATCTCCTCCCGAACCACCCGAGGGGGCGACTTGCAAGCTTCCACTGGGGGCGATGGTGGAATGAGAAATTTCCAACTTTCCCAGGTTGCCAGCGAGAACGTCCACGTCCCCTTCGATCAAAAGTCCATCAATGTGGAGCTCGCCTGGATTTTGACTGGAAGCCGGCGCGGTTCCTTTAACGGCTAGATCGCCAAGTACGTGTGGCCGCAATCCGTTCGGATCCAAATTCAGAGAGGGAGTAGGCGCGCCCTCGCGTTCGGATGGCCAGTCAGCCGCCACGATGAGCAGGCGGCTGCCCTCCCTAATCACAATCTGGTTCGTCCCGCTGAGATTTTCGGTGTAGGTTCGGCTATCCAGAATCGTGATGATGCCGTCGGTCCCTGCCGGCTGAGCGTTCCAGGCCTGAACTGCGGCAGCCAGAGTAGAAAAGATGTTCGTTACCCCTGTGAGTTCCTGGCTGACTCCTGCCTGGAAAGTACGGTTAGGATTGTTGAACGGCCCGGGACCCAGCGCGGGGTCCGAGAGCCAGTCTGTCCTGTCGTATGGGCCTGCGCCCACGTTTCCGCCGAAACCATAGGTGTACCCCAACTCTACGGTCAGCGGGGTGATCCCGGTGGGGAATGCGATCCGACCGCGAACCGGATCGACCGAAAGCGCAATCAACTTGTTGAATGGAGGGCCACCTCCCGAAGGTTGGTAGGTTTTCGTCGATGGAGGCCGACGCCAGTCCGTGGCTGAGATATCGCTGACGTCGCAGATCATGATTTCATCAAAGGGGACTTTGGATCCATTGACCGAAATCTCGAACACGGGGTTATCCCCGAAGTAGATGGGGGCGGGTCGGGACGGCCCGTCGGCTTCAGCCTGGCGCAACGCTTCTAATTCGTCATATAGAGGACGCCGGCGGAGCGGTCCCGGAACATTGATCTCTTGTGTCCGCTGCGTTGCCGGACTTTTGGTTTGAGGACGGTTGAACAGAGGAGCATCGAAGCCGAGCGGATGAAAAGTGTGCCGCCCATCGGAGGGAGTCACGATACCGCGGGCGTCGCTTTGCCGCGCTGGCTCGGTGTTGAGATCGGGAATCGGCCCGATGGGAAAGTCTTCCAGCCGCCAGAGAAAGATGCCGAGGTTGGGAATATTGTATTTCCCGCGACCATGGTTGATGTGGCGCACATCCAAGGTGTGCGCAATAGATTCGAAGGGACCTCCCAGAAGTTCCAGTTGGTTGGTGTCGCGCAAGTCTGGTGTAATGACGTTCTGCGGACGCAGATGATTCAGGTACTGCGTGGTCGCGAGGAGTTGGAAGAATTCGACCGTGCGAGCCGGCCACCCCGTCACGTCTACGGCCAGTTGTTCGAGCATGCTGGCCGTACCCTTGCGGCGGCGATAGTCGAGCGTGTGCGCCACATATGCCCGCTCGCTGAAGGTTCCCGGACTCGCCGGATACAAGGCCCGCACACCCAGCAGGTCTCCAATGTAGGGAACGACCCATTCCTGACAGGTTTCGATGAACCAGTTCTCGTACAGGCCGAGCACATCCAGTTCGAGCGTGTCGTATTCCTGCTGAATCAGACTGAGCAACGCACGGAGCGGTTCGCCCTGGCCAGAATCGCGCAAGCGATTGAGCGCCGGCAGCAGGCGATAGAGTCGATCCTGGAGAGCGGTTGTCATGCGCTCATCTCCGTCAGCGTGGCGCCCAAGGGATTGAGCAGGAGCAACTGGGCTGGTTGCATCGCGCCCTTCTCCCAGCGCGCCGGGGCGGCCGCCAGAAACGCAGGCGGCTCGGTCTGACTCGGTCCATTGGGATCGGTCGTGAGGTACAACTGATTCAGGTCGGTCGCGATCACACCGGGCACCGATTGAATCAGTGTGACGATTTCAGCGGCCGTGACTGCTTGGGCGAAGTCGCGGTTTTCAAAAGAAAAAGCGGTGGCCAGGCTATTCGCAACTTGCGCCATAACCAGAGCTGACTCGTAGCGCGGCTGGTCGATCAACAGGCTGCCGTGAAGGTTGAATACCAGCGGCTGATATCCCTTCACGAGGAACGCCTGCACAGGATCGTGCCCCAGTTCGATTGCCTGCACCAGCGACTGATAAAGAGGAGCAGTCGGATCCAAAGGATCGCCGTTCGCCATGGCCGCGGTGACGAGTACGACCCTCAACTCGCCACTCCACAGCGCCACCGCTTGGGCTTTGCCAATTCCAGCAAAAGCTTGCGCAAACTTTTCGTAGTCATCGAGAGAAACAATCCGATCCAAGGTCAGCACGGTCAGCGGTGCATTTACGCGGGCGTGCGCCAGAGGTTGCGGATCGGCACCGCCGCTGGCGCCTAGCGGATTGGTTACCGCGCGCAGGCCCGGCGGCCGGGACTGCAGGATGGAAAGACTGCCGGCGCCTACATTGCCGGCCAAACCGATCCCAGTTCGGTACCTGGCCTTCACATTCTGCTGCCCGGAACGCAAACGCTCCGCGGGTTCTCCGAAGGTCACGGTTGGCGTTCCGTCGTCCGCGAGACGAACGATATACTTTTCGTCACTTGGCCCCAGACCGAATAGTGTGGGGGCTTCGGTCCACTCCAGCTCGTTGACTCGCACGTCGAGGGTGCCGGCCACACCGGAAGGAGTGGGCGCCGACACGTAAGTCAACGGCGGTCGCTTCAGCGCAAAACTCTGATTGGCCTGCGACGCATCCCCATTCCCTAGGACTTCGTGAACCGTCGCGCCGTGCGTTCCTAGAGTTACGTTCGCATTGATGGTCACGCTGGACCGCCGATACCCGAACTGCAAGCCGGTCTGGAACTTCAGGATGGTTACACCACCGTCATGCACAATGTCGCGAAGAGTAAGAATCTCGCTCTCCGCCACCCCCGCGGCATCGGACCGTGTGCCGGTCAATGACACCGATTGGCCGGGCGCCAGGCCCACCACCATGTCGTTCAACATCAATTCGGAAACAGCAGCGGGAATATCGTCCACCACGGGGAGCTTAGCCAACGCCAGCTGTTCGCTTTGGATGTACGCGGTCGTCTTGCGAACCGGGAACGGTATAACTCCCCAGGTGACGCCGTTCCAAGCCCGGTGGTACAGAGCCTGATCGCTACCAACTGCAAACACATCCAGGCGATCGTGATCCCACGATGTGGCGGCGGGATTGGAGATGACGTAGCCCCCCAGACTTTCATACCCGGTGACCGAAGGTATCCACTGATTCGTGTCCCATGCCTTGTGATAAAGCGCATGATCGCTGCCGACGACGAAGATGTCCAAGCGGTCATGGTCCCAGGAAGTGACTGCCGGCGCGGAAATGCAGTACCCGCCCAGATTGTCGTAACCGGTTGGAGACGGCTGCCATGCGGTGCCATCCCATGCTTTGTGGTAAAGGGCATGGTCGGTCCCGATCACGAATACATCCAACCGATTCGGTCCCCAAGAGACTACGCTGGGATCTGCGATGCACAACCCACCCAAGTTGTCGTAACTCGTTTGCGAGGGAAGCCACTGCGTGCCATCCCACGCTTTGTGGTAAAGAGCGGTATCGGTGCCTCTCACAAAGATGTCGAGGCGATCGTGATCCCAGGAGACGACCGCAGGGGAACCAACAATTACGCCTCCGAGATAGTCGAAGCCGGTGACCGAAGGAAGCCACTGACTGCCATCCCAGGCTTTGTGATACAGCGCGCCATCGGCGCTGCCTACGACGAAAATGTCCAGCCGATCGTGATCCCATGAGACTACGACCGGGTTGCCGACAATCGCTCCTCCAGGATTGGGCTTGCCCAAGTTGTCATAACCCGTTTGCGAGGGAAGCCACTGACTGCCGTCCCACGCCTTGTGGTAAAGACCACCATCGCTGCCGACAACAAAGATGTCCAGCCGATCATGGTCCCACGATGCCACGGTCGGATTGCCCACAACCACGCCGCCAAGGTAGTCATAGCCCGTTGTGTAAGGGAACCACTGACTGCCGGCCCACGCTTTGTGATAAAGGGCTTGGTCCGTGCCAACGACGAAGATGTCCAGTCGATCATGAGCCCACGAGACAACCGCCGGATCCCCTAACACTGCGCCGCCAAGATCATCGTAGGGAACGAGGTTCGGGGGAGAATCCAGCTTCAGTCCGGTCGATTTACCGCTCAGGCTGTAATCGGCCAGCGCTTTCTGCACCACGCCAGTGATCTTGTAGGCGGTCGAGGTGGCCCCGGGAGCTTCGAACAGCGTCCAACTTTGAGGCAGGACATGCGGAAATGAGCGCTCCAGGAAAATGTCCGCATCGGTATTGGCATTTCCCTGAGAATCGGTCCAGATATAAGGTCCGGTCCCGTTATTGGCTGCGTCCCAATCATTGGGATACGGATCGGCGCGCTGCGATTTTGTGGGATCGGGCAGGCTCTTCCAGCGCGGAGCATTGTTGCCGAAGAAACTGGCGCTGTCGCGAAACACGAATACGCCGATATCAGCGTTTGGAAGCGCTGGAGGCGAATTCACCGCTGTAGCCACGTCGCGTGCATTCCATCCATTGATTTGCAGGAAGGCTTCCAGATCACTCTCGGAGATACTTTTCTGAATAATGTTCGCGTTCACCTTGTCTTGCGTGAACGGGATCTTTTGCGACGTAAGCGCAGCTGGAGGAAACAACAGTGGCGCAAATGACGGGAGCGATGGATTGTCTGCAAAGGCGACCCGAGTCTGATTCAGCGTGGCCTGCACCTCGACCTCGCGAACCGTGAATGCTTGCGTCGCGGTCTGACCGTTGTTCGTCCCGACCAACAGAAGCTTGTCCCCCGCCTTCAGGTTGGTTGCGGTGCCTCGCAGATACAACTCCGCGATTTGCACGGCCGGTACCTGAGTGAGCGTTGGATCGAGCGTGGTCAGCGGATTGATCAGGAAAACCTGCCCCGGCGAAAGCAAAAGGAAAGTCCCCGGCGCGAAGCTCGTGCTTGTTCCCAGCAAGTAGAGATTGCCGCCGCTGATCGCCAGATCTGCTGGGCGCACGAGTCGCGGCGTCAGGTTGTTCCACTCCACGCGCGCTTCAAAGTCTGTCGAGGTTTCAAACGTCTGCGGCAGTTGACCCGGCGCGGGCACGCTTTGGATCTGGGTACCCTGCGGAATGCTGACAATTCCTGCATTGAAGGCTGAGTTTCCTGGGCCGGGAGGAGTCGGTAGGCGCAATCCGGGGAGGCTCGAAGCAGGAGTGGCGGCTCCGATGATCTCTTCGACAGTGAACTGCAGATATGCACTGGCCGCGACTCCAGGTCCAAGTTCGTATCCGATGGCGCGAGCCAACTCGAGCACCGAGCGCCGCTCGGTGGCGGTCCTGAGGAAACCTTCATTGGCAATCCGTTCCTCATAGAAAGTCAGAACATCCGCCACCACCGCCCAGGCATCGAGCAAGGCGATCGAAGGATCATCCAGAGCGCGAGTCGTCAGAGTTGCCAGCGGCTTTGCGCCCTGATTGGGACCATCGGGAATCGTCACGGAATGGATCTCATCGAGCAGGCGCTGCAGAAAGATTCCGTAGCTCCCAATGCGGTACGCGAGCGCGCTGAGACCTGGACGATTGAACAAAGTATTCAAGGACGGCCCCGGTGCGCAACATCCGCACGAGTTCAAGATGGGCGTGCTTCCGTTGCTCATAGGCCCCCTTCCATTAAGAAGTCGATCTTCCCGTTTTCTGGCTGGCTGGGATCGTTATCGAGGCGCGCAATTTCGAGACGCGCCATTGCGATGCGTCCGGCTGCAGTTTCACCGTGCGACACTTCGCCCCAGCGCAGAAAGTGATTTGGGGAAGGAGGAGTGTCGTTGGTGTCAACCCATCGCACGCCTTGTACTCCCATCGCGGTCGACACAATCTGGCTCAAGTAGATAAATTGTCCGAAGGTGAAGTTATCGGGATGGAAGAAGCCCAGCCGTCCGTCAGGCAGGACACGATTGCTGAACACGTCGAGCAGTGCCGATTTCACGGTGCTGCGGAAATATCCCGGCGCCACGCAAACGCTGAAGATAATATCCAGCGGAATAAACTTGGGAGCTTCGATCTCGAGGTCATATCCCGCGAGACGAAATTGCTCCAGAAAGTCGCGGACGCGGTTGCGGAACGCATCATCGACGGCTTGGCCTCGCCGGCGGTCGACGGTCACGAACATGGTGTACCAACTGCCGGTCCAGCGCAGCGTGGCGCGGGCCTTCGCAACTTCGGGATCACGCTGAGCAACATCCGCGTAATCTGCTTCCGTAACCGCGCGTTCCTGCGAGCGGAAGGCCCATGGCGCAAACGAGCGTACTTCGTCGAGAGTCTCGGGATCGATTCCGCCCTGCGCCGGCAACGGATTGCGCACAGATACAATGCCGGTCAGTGGCTCACTTGCGGTGGTAACGACATGAGCGATGGCTTCGGCGCCGACATTCCCGGCGGTTCCGTTCCCCGTGCGGTAAGTAGCCTTCAACCCGCTGCTCGGATTGCTGCCCAGAATCCCGTCTCCGAAGCGCAACGTTGCCGTATCGTCGTTCCTCATTTCCACGACGAAATCCAAGGCGTTGTTGCTGCTGCTCAAGAGGTCGCGACGTGGCGTCCATGTGCTTCCGTTTTCTCCCAGCGTGATCGCAGGCAAAGCCTGACGCGCATCCTGGATCAAGATCCCTGCCGCCGGTTGCTGGCGCGCTTGATGGTCGTCGTAGAGAACTCGGAAGGTCAGGCCGGGATTATGCAACTCAGGCCGATACGGGCCAGAGATCGCGCCCACGTCTGGGAGCGTCTCCACAGGCTCTGAAAATCCATGGTCGGCGAGCGCGATGTTGCCGCGTGCAACGCTCAGGTTGGGAACCGCCGCAGTCCCGATAACCGCTGAGATGCAGAGCGGGAACGGCAGCGCGTCGGCCGGATCCCATGCGATCTCAACGATGTTGGTATGGTTGAGTGGATCTTGCCTTCCGGCGAGAACGCTCGTGAGCCGCACAACGTGACGGTGAGTCGGAATCGCGTCCGCCGCGAACCCGGTAGCCGATCCCAGAATCTCTTCGAAAAGAAGCAAATCGCCAACCTGGAGCAGGCCTCCGGCCCCGTTGTCCTCCAGCGTGGCCTTAGTCGCTCCCTGCTGCAGGCAACATTGCTCGTCGCTCCAGGTGTAGAAATTGATCTGGTTCAGTTCGATGTGCGCCGTAATATCAAGTAGGGTTTGAAAGGCCTGTGAGCCTTGCGTTATTGCCGTTTGCTCCTGATCGTCAGCGATCCGGCCACGAGGTGCGTTGGTCTGAGTAAGGAGCGTTGTCCCCCGTGGAACGGGCTGCCCCACTCCAACATCTGCCTGGAAAAAGACGAATGCCCGCGCGTTGCAGCCGTCGTGCATGAAGTAGTCGAGCAGACGGGCATGGCGACGAACGGAAATTCTCTGGCGGGCCGTTCCCAGATAGGCCTCGGTCGCGACCGCATCCTGGTTGTAGCTCAGTTGGTCGCCCGCATACGCCAGCAATTCCACCAACGCGATGCCGATGTCGGCAGGATTGCGTTCCTGCCAATCGGGCATGATGAGCGCCATGCGATCGAGAATCAACCGCCGGAAACTGGCGTAATCTTTCGCTAGATAATCGATCTGCGGCGCCGGAAACACCGGCGGAGGACACGCACCCACTGGCTTGCAGTCAAAGTCGCTGGGGCATTCCACCTTGAAGGTGAACTCGACAGACGAGAGTTGTGGATCAAAGCCGGGGGGAGGATCAGGATCATTTGGACCTGTAACGATGCTGAGCGTGTAAGTCGAGTAGTCTCCCGAAGCGCTAACCGGTACCGTCAGCACATTGTTGGTGGCGTTGACGGGTAGCACCTTAATTCCCGCAATTCGTACTCCCCCCGAAATCACGATGCTTTCGGCGGTAAGCGCGGGCGCAGGTGAAGGAGGTACCGCATTCGGCGATCCCGGAAGATTGAACAGGAAGTGGACGGTCAACGTCTTCTCGTCAGCCGACGTGACCTCGAGAAAATCGATGCCGTTGAGCACAGGGTTGCCACTGCCGTCGACTGCGTCCAATACCTCAGCGCGTCTTCGCAAACTCCGGCAAAAATACTGCGTGGCCATTCTCAAATCTCCCGCGAAAATTGCGCAGTCTGGACCTGCTGGTCGGTCCGGATCACATACTGCACGGTCACGTGTAGCGTGCTGTCGAGGGCATCCACCTGTACCGCCTGCAATTGAATGCGGTCGCCCAGCACCTGCTGCAGTGACGCTTGCAATGTGAATTGCAGAGCCGCCGCCAGTTCGGTGCTGTTCGGCTCGAAGACCATTTGCAACAGGCCGCTTCCGAAGTCCGGACGGTTCACCCGCTCGCCGGGATTGGTAAACAGTAGTTGCTCGATCATGTCGCGGACGTGGTCCTCATCGTCCGTGGCGGCGGTGCGCCCGCGCCCGTCGATGCGAAATGGAAAATCAATATTCATTCGATCCTCACGTCCCGAGCACCCTGGCCTGGGTCACGGCAACGATCAATGGAGTTCCTGTCGGCACACAGATTGCTTGACTGTCCATCAATAAGACAGGCATTCCGTTGGACAGCACTCGAAATGAGCCGGTGATAAATTGTGCGGTGACACACGGGCCATTCGCTGCAATCGGCGGTGGCAGCGCACAGCCTGCAATCACGTAGGGAGTGGGCATATTCACAATCGGCTGGCCGCTCACCAGCACGCGTGGGTTGGGCGCCGTCGGTTGTGCCTGACCGCCATGTGCGCAGAGCACCGTCGCACCCACATGCACGAGAAATCCTGGCACGGCTCCCTCCTTCCCCTGGCCAGCCCACGACCGCGTTCCTAAGTGATCACCATCGCCCCTTCATTGATAGTCACCGTCGGCCCGACCATGATGATGCTGGCACCCTTACCGTTCTGGATGTAAATGCCGGTGTCATTGACGATCAGCATCGCTCCAGTCGTGCTCTTGAGCATGATTCCTCCCGTCGGACCCGGCAGATCGCTGATGACAATTCCGTTTTGTAGCGTGGTCTGAAGCGTGATCCCGGCCAGCGCGGGTGGCACCAAGTGCGACAGTGCCGGAACTTCCGCTGCCGTGCCCCAGAAACACCCGGTCCAAATGGGATAATCCGGATCGCCCTGCTCGAACTCCACCCACACGCTGGATCCAATGGGCGGCGCGGTGAACATGCCCATCTGAATTCCTCCCACCGGCAGCGCCGGCAAGGCCCAACTAGTGGGCACGAAATTCGACACATCCGGCACAATCACCTGGATGCGTCCGATCTGCAGCGGATCGATGTTGTTGATCACCGTGCCACGAAACTTGCCATAGAACTTATGCCGCCCCAACGCGCCTTCCACAAAGTCAGCCAAGCCTGTGACATCGGAATCCGAATCATTACTCATACGGGAACCCTCGAAAATGTGGATAGAAGCCCATTGCGGGCTACGGTGAAATTCTGCTTGTACTCACCTCGTTTAATGTTGTGCGTAACACTCTTCACGAAATACAGTCCGTCGAAGGCTGGACCCGATCCGCGAATGCCTACGAGGTGCCGCGCTTTAAGCACTCGCCCGTAGCGCAGCACGTCGAGCGATCCCGTGGCGCTGACCGCGTCGGAGGTCTTGGCAGCTTTCGCGAGTCCAATCAGCGCCGCCTGCACCGCAGAGAGCCTCGCCGTCGCGTGCAGCCAGCGAATTTTCTTCGGAATCGGCGGGATGACGCCCAGCGGAGGATTGAGCGGAGTGATGTCCGGAATCGGAATCGGAATCGGAACTTTGATCGCCGGATCGTAGATCAGAAGTATCGGCAATTCTTTGTGCTCGCTGTCGAACGCGAAGTTCATCGACTCCACGTTGGTGTACGCATCCATGTCGAGGTTGAGCGCACCCTGCGGAAGCCCAACCTTCAACTCCGGCCCCCAATAAGCAATGCTGGTGCCCGGCACGGGCGTCGGCTCAACATAAAAGGTGTAACCAACGTCGTCGGCTAGTGCGCGGATATACTGCAGATCGGTTCCTTGATGCCTTGGAATGCGGTTCGTGGGAATCGGCACATCGATCATGATGCTGGGAATCACGATTGGCGCGACCCCGAAGATCGCGTACTTCGCCAATGCCAGAAGGACGCGCGCCTCCGGGGGCATGGCGGGATACGGTAGGCCTGTGAGATCGATGTAATCCATCACGCGCGTCAGATCTTCGCCGGAAATTGTCAGCACTGGAGATTCGCTGCTCGATCCCGGCGTGATCTGGTGATCCGTCATCACTCCGTCAATCAGAACCTGTGTCGATCCCCCAATGGTGACGAATATCACTACTCGAACCAGCGGAATCTGCGCGCCGCCGGCTAGCATGAAGATGGTTTGCAGGATTGACTTCTTATCGATCGTGAACTTCAACTGAAAGACGCTCGGCCCGTCGGTCTTGTTGGTTACCTCGACACTGGTCAGTGCATCCAGAACCGGCTTCGATACCGGCAGAGGCACGGCTGGCCCAATCATCAGCGTCAGATTGATTCCGCTAAACATTTTGTGTTCCCGGAATTCCTTGCGGCAGACAAATGCGCAAAACTCGGCCGATGACTGCCGTCAAATCTTCCGCGCGCATCGCGCGATTGGCATCGGCGATCCTCCAGAACAACTCCGGATCACCGAGATATCGCGCGGCCATCACATCCAGCCGATCGCCTTGCACGACGGTGTGCTGCTGCAATTGCGCCAACTGCTCGGGCTGCGGTACAAAGCGGCGCTGCACGTACGCGATCGTGCGTCCGTCCGCTGTCGTAAGCGTTGAAGTCGCGATTCCGAGATAGCGGCTGTTCGGGGCAAACAGGCTGGGGAGCACGCCCGCCGATTGCAAGAGCGAATTGAGAGACGGCATCATCGTCGCCGAGGTCATGGAATGCCTCCGATTCCCAGATCACGAAAAGTCCCGCCCTGGCTCAATGCCGACAGCCTCTCCTTCTGCTGCTGGTAGACCATAAAAAGATTTCCGCCTTTCTCGTCGAATCCCAGATCGTCGATGCTTAATACGCGCATCCCAAGGCTCACCTTGGCCCGAATGGGATTCAGCGTGGCGTCAAACGCTTCTTCAGTCACGCTGAAATCCGTAATGCGCACCGGCACCACACGATTCTTACTCCAGACAAAGAGCGTCAGGGGAGATTCCATGGGAGCGATTTCCAGCACGCCTGACTGCGCCAGCGAGTTGTTGCTGAGCAATTGGCTGCTGGATGGATAAATGATGGTTTCGAGCGCCGCCAGTTGCGGATAAATACCCGCCTGTACTGCAGTCGGATTCTGATCGGGAAATTCCAGTTGATCTGTGGCATCAATCTCCGCGTCCAGCTTGAACGTCTCGACCGGCGGCCCGATCAACCGCAGTGCTTGCGAGCGATTCTTGCTGGCCTGGTCGACCGCCTGCACCTGCAGGGACCGCGTGAGCGTGTCCGGGTTGTATTGCAGCGTGATGATGCGCTGCACCGCTCCGCTGGTCGAATCCAGCAGAACAATGCCGCCTTTCAATAGCCGCGGTGATCCAGGAAATGTGCTCATCAAAAATCTCTCTCTTCTCAAATTAGGGATTCTGGGGTGTTGCGAAAACGCGAGCCAACACTTGCCGGTCGCTGGGATTTACATCGGCCCCGGCTCCGAGGTCACCGCAATTGTGGATCCCGGTGCTAATGGCCGGGCACTCCGGCGGGGAACCCGGCGGATCGGCGATGCGGATGCCGAGGATTCCCCTCTGCATCAATGCACCGGCCACAGATAGTGCCCGAAACCTTCCTAGTTCCTGGTTGTGCGTCTTCGGACCCTCCACCGAAGCCTTGCCGGTAAGCTGTACCGAGAACTCGAGTCCTTTCATCATCCATGCAACCAGGCTCTCGAGACTCGACTGGCCCGCTTCGGTGAGGCTGCCACCCAGCGCCTTGCCGCTCGTCACTGCGCCAGGCTGGTTGTGTTTGAAATAGATCGGGAAGTCCATCGTTAGCGGTGCGGAAAGCTGCTTCTCGAGTCCCTTCGTAACCTGTGACCCGGGAGTCACCCCCTTGTCCCCACTTGCGCCAGGCATCTTCGCCGCAGGCAACGCCGGGAATTTTTCGCATTCCGTACCATGGGCCGATGAATCCGCAGGGCAGCATCGACCAATGCTGGTTAGCCGATAGGGAGGACAACAGCCCACATCCACGGAGGTACCGGGACAACACATCCCCGTCTTCAACATCCGCCAGCCGATCGCGCATTTCATATTTGCCTTCGGATCCCCTTTAGGACCGAAAACCTTGTAATAAGCCTGGTTGACGTCCTCGAGCGAAGGCGCCGAGATTGGCCCGGGAATGACTGGCTTTATATCGAACCTGTCAAAAATCGGGATCGGTATCAGAGGAGGTGCCTCTTTCTTCGGTTTATCGTCGTCCGGCTGTCTCCGCAGCTGCGGCCTCTCGTGGGCAGATTGCGCATGCATCGCGTGCGAACTCACCGCCGGCGAGCCTTTCATGACGACGCTTGCTGCTACGTCTGCCTCGTGTTCTGCGGAATCTTCGGCTGTTCCGATCTGCAGGCCCGACCTTGAGACGGGAGCATTTCCACTCATTCCTTGCTGGACCACGTGAGCCAATTCATGAGCGAGAAGTTGCGCCCCCGCATGCGTCGTGGGAGCGAAGCGATTCGGTCCGAACACAATCTCACTGCCGACAGTGTAGGCAGCGGCGTTGACCTGGAGCGCCGAGCGCGCCGCCGAGTCGTCCCTGTGCACCCGCACCTTACTGAAGTCATGTCGGAATCGTCGCTCCATGCGGGAACGTGTGGTTACATCCAGAGGTTGGCCGGGCGAGTTCAGGACTTCGTGGACAATTGGTGGCGCCATTTCTGCCACTTCAGGGCCTCGGCCAAGACCCATGTCAAGGCCGAGCGATCGTGACCTGTTCTGGCGGCATTCGGCGCACTCCTGCCCCACGGGAGCGTGCTGTCGACAAGCACAGTGGCGGCGCAAAACCATTTCCGGTGCTGCCAAGGAGGCCGCCTCGCTGTATGTTTGTGAACTCACATTCATTCTGTTTCGCACTCCTCCATCTCAGTCGTTCCCTTCGCTCACAACTCAGACTCTGTTACGCGACAGTTGATCAGCCACACTGTTTGGCGCGTCGTTTCGCTACACCGCGCGTCCGCCTGCACCCACCGGCTGTTGCGCGAAAATTGCATCGAGCAGCGGCTGGGCTTGCTCCCACGTAAAGACCCTCGCCAGCCGCACCAAAATGGCGAGAGACCGCGTGAGCGTGTCGGGGTTGTATTGCAACCTGATGATGCGCGGCACCGCCCCGCTGGTCGAATCCAGCAGTACGATGCCGCCTTTTAACAACCGCGGTGATCCGGGAAATGTGCTCATACCGTCTCTTTCATAAGTGCTGTCTCTGCCCCTGTGGTTTCGAATCCATCCGCAATCCTTCCCCCATGGGCTTCGACGGGGGGATGTAATACCAGACCTCAACCCGGCGGTTTCTCGGTTCAGTTTCAAACGCCTCGTCTGCCGCGGTGACAGTCAGTTCAGAATGGCCGTTGTGATTGCTGGACTGTTGGACTACGTGGGCGAGTTCATGAGCAATCAGTTTCTGTCCCGTGCCGCCGCGCGGATCAAAACGTCCCGATTCGAAAACAAGTTGATGACCCACCGTGTAAGCCAAGGCATTCACGGCTCGGGCCGACGCGGCAGCCCTCTCGTCCGTATGTATGCGCACTCTGCTGAAGTCAAGCCCAAATCGTGGTTCAAAGAATGACCGCGTCTTTGCGTCCAAGGGCTGTCCGGGCGAACTTAAGACCCCATGCACCATCGGTGGCGCCACGGCTGGCCCGGCAGCAGCAGACTCCTTTCGACGTATCTGTTGGTTCTTGCAGGCCTCGCACTGCTCTCCAGACCCCGAATGCTGCCCACAGCTACACTTGCGCTGCAATATCGCACTATTGGTGTACAGCAGACCTGTGGGTCCCGAACGAATCGGCTGACCGGATTGTTTGCAGAGGCTTCTCATTTTTTCTCCTCTCCTTTGCTCGAAGATGGCGGTGGTTGCGGCATGGGAGGAGCATCCAGCAGCGCGCCAGACCGCACCAGTCCCGGCGCAATATTCTTGGCAAAATCGTCTTTGCTCGGAACACTCGCACCGGCGGCGACTTTCTTAATCTCCCCGGTCGTGATGTTGACCGGCGTTGTACTGCCGGTCGGTGTGAACTTGTCTGCTCTGAAATTGCGGATAATGTAGAAAGCACCTAACTCGTGGTATTGCCGGTCGGGCATGGTCCGATACTTATATAGCTGGTGACACACCACACTGCACTGTTTCTTACCGCTGCCGTCAAGCAGGCTCGTGTCAAATCTCGCGCGGTGAAAGTCGACGAAGGTGTCTGGGCCATCTGGAATTTCGGTGCCTGTGTGGGCATCGCCCACAGGTCTCTTGTACTGATTCACCTGAAAGCACCGGTCTCCTGTACAGAAGGGCGTGGGGGCTGC
>Ga0207684_10001892_pt1 | contig 21771 bp, 18 predicted proteins | sample KBSK5501metaG_FD_184342 | JGI IMG/M metagenome (GOLD analysis project Ga0207684, IMG submission 184342) | Corn, switchgrass and miscanthus rhizosphere microbial communities from Kellogg Biological Station, Michigan, USA - KBS K5-50-1 metaG... | ecosystem: Host-associated > Plants > Roots >...
AAATCTATGATACGATACAAGACTCAGTTCAGAAAGAGGACGAGGGCAAACAATAGCATCACGGCCACACTTTTCTACCCTCCACCCATGTTTGGGTAATAACCTCCGATGATACCCCGAAGAACAACATGTCCAGAAAATCCTCGGTATTCCACCCTGCCAGCGACGGATGATGCAAATCCACCGCAACAAAATCAGCAGACATACCGGGGGCGATCGCACCCGTCTCTAAGCCAAGAGCGACAGCGCCACATCGTGTGCCATAAGCTAACAATAAAGGGCCAGGGGACGCCAGTTCATCAGCAACCAGTACACGCCGCCGTTGGTAGCGCATGCGAGCAGAATATTCCGCCCAGCGCAGTTCTTCAATAGGATCGAGGCGAGTATTGCTATCCGAACCAATCGCCAGCGGAATATGCGCGGCCAGGAGTTCCGTGTAGGGAGCGATACCGTCTCCGAGATCGCCTTCGGTCGTGGGACAGACACAAACAGCACAGCCATATTGCCCAAGTAATGCGATCTCAGTTGCATTAGCGTGAGTGGCATGCACAATTGTTGTCAATGTTCCCAATGCTCCGAAGCGTTCGAGCAGTTCAATGGGGGTACAGCCATACACAGCCTGGCACTGCTCGATCTCCACAATTTGCTCATCGGCATGGACATGTAGGGGGAGATGATGGATCTGGCTATATCCGGCAATTGCGCGAAACCAATCCTCTGGTACTGCGCGCACAGAGTGAGGCGCTACTCCAATGGGAATATCTCTGACGCGCAATGCCTCGACACGATCGAGATAAGCATCGACAGAGACATCGCAGAAGCGGCGTTGATCTTCCTCAGGTGGCTGATTAAAACCACTCTGCGCATAGGCCGTCATGAGCAAGACGACACGTATACCCGCATCGCGCCCGGCCTGAATTATCGCCTCAGACATCGCATTGGGATCATCGTAGGGCCGTCCGCCAGGTTGATGATGTACATAGTGAAATTCACCCACGCTGGTATAACCAGCCCCCAGCATCTCACGATAGGTAGTCAAGGCTTTTTCATACAGCGTGTCAGGGTTCAGGTGCTGCGCCTCAGCATACATGGAGCGCCTCCAGGTCCAGAAGGTGTCCTGTCTGGAGAGCGGGCGATGGGTATGTCCGCGTAGTGCACGTTGAAAGACGTGGCTGTGGGTGTTGACAAAGCCCGGGAGCAGGGCTACGCCTGGGAGAGCTGAAACATCAGAAGGCACAATGAATTGCACTCCTTCACTAGTTTCTCCTCGTGGCATGATGGTATTGATACGACCATCGTCAGAGATGGAGATAATCATATTGGATTGCAGACCCTGCGGAGTATAAATATAAGCTGGTGCCAGATGCTTCATCGAGGTTTCTCCTAAGCAGTGAGATTTAAAAGCCTGAACCCTACATAGGCTAAGTACTATATCGGTCCTGGATCGCCGATCAAATGGAAACCAGCCCAGAAATATGGATGCACTTGATATGAGTGAATTGAGGTACGCGCACGCGCCAGGAATGCACGCTGCGCACCTGCGAGTGCGGCAGCCTTGCCATAGTCGCTTAACAACGCCTGGTAGAACATTTCCATCAGTTCTGCGCTACTGGCGTCATCGACTTTCCATAATGTTGGCAACAGCGAAGCTGCACCCGCATAGAGAAAACCACGTCCCAGGCCGATAACCTCATCAACACCACCGACGATAGCACGCCCTGTTTCACAGGCGCTTAAGGTTACAAGAGAACAGGAGGAAAGATCAAGGTTAAAGACTTCAATGGTACTCAACTGGCGGTCGGCAAGCTTGATATGTGAGAAGTTGGCAGCATCGAGCCGGAAAAGCCCATGGGCGGCGATATGCACAATAGGGCTGCTAGGTCCGGCCTGTCGCAAGAGTGTAGAGGTGGCAGCCTCGTTGAGCATGCAGGTAGCGCCCAATTGTTTTGCTACCGCCTGAGCTTCCTGCACGACAAAAGCAAGACGACCACCATCAGAAAGTCCCATCACCAGTGATCTCTTTAAGGGCACCCTATTTGCTTTGATACGCTGTCCTCGCTGGCGACAAATGTCCATGAGTGCTGCGGCTGGGAGATAGGACACGTCCAAGCGTTCGATGACAAACTGCACCCCATCGAAAAGACAATGCAACGGCAGATAATGCAGCATACCATAGGGAACAACTGTCAGGTGCTCACAGGTGCTCAATGCACTGGATACAGGTCTCAATAGCAAGTCATACATGTGCTGCAGCAGTCCAAGGCCATTTTCCTGCAGGCCCGCAAAGGCCTGGAAGCGGTCCCTGGCTCCACTTGCTTGCGCCGCTAAATCCAGGTTGACCCGCCAGAGCGAGAGGAGACGTTCCAATTTGGGAACAGCCCCTTTTACGACATGTACATCTGCGCCATCGCTGGTGAGTTGGAAAATGTACACGTCTTGCTCGGTCAGGTAGTATTCCAGCATCAAGACTGTATGCTCTATTTTGGGCCACAGTGAAGTAACGACCCTATCAGACCACTGCGGGTGCGAGCGTGCTACCAGGTCACCAGCCAGGCGTAACTGCAGTTGTTCTAGCAATTGTTCGATTTTGCGCTCCCGCTTCCGCATCTCCTGCCGCGCCTGACCCGGTTTCATGGCACGAATGCGCATGATCGCTGTATCACTCAAGTTCGCCTCGTTCTCAGCCTCGTAAACGATGTTACTGAACCATGCCTGTTCTTCGCGCAGTCGTGCCAGGTCTTCAAGGATTGCTTCTCCTGCCTTATCACCAGCTCGTAAGCGAATATCAATATTGTTACGCAGGTAATCACCCAGCACTCGCGACTTGGCTTTTTCAACATAGACCAGTGCCCGGTCTGTATTTCCACGCTTCAATGCCAGGATCACTGCACGCTGGTAGACACCACCTTTATCCTCCAGGAAACTACTGCGTTCGTACATCACGAGATGACCCTGTACATCGTCGATACCCTTCATGGCTTGATCATAGTAGCGTGCTGCCGCTTCCAGGTCTCCATGATGCTCGGCAATTTGCCCTAGCAAATAATCACATCGATATTTAAGGTCAAGCAGATCCTGGCCTTGTGCAATATCGAGCGCCTGTTGACACAGATACTGTGCACTCGCCGTATCTCCCTGGTTTACATATATACGCGCTTGCAGCAGCGCCGCTCTCGCCAATTGCGGCAGTGCCTCCTGTTCGGCAAAGGCATCAGCGACATGACGAGCTTCGCGCAAGCTGGCATCTAACTCTCCATCAGCAAAGTACAGCTCTGCCTGTTGCAAGCGCACAATGGTCGCAAGGCCCATGAAGCCAATCTCTTCCAGGATAATGCTGGCCTCCTGTAACTTCTCGTCAGCATCTCCATAATCCCCTTCGAGCATGGCAGCCTCGGCCTGATACAGGAGGGAATGGGCAAGGCTATGACGGTTTCCTGGGGATTTACGGAAGTAAGCATTCGTCTCTCCAGCAAGCTCATATGCTTCACGTGCACGATTGAGACGCAACAGGCAAAGACATGTCTGCTGGGCAACCTCTGCCACTTGGTATGGCATGGCGTGACTTTGAAAGATGGCACGGCTGCGATTGAAGAGCAGCAGAGCCTGGCTGTAATGCCCCTGAGCAGCATAAATTTGGGCGATGTTTAATTCCTCGCGCGCTACCGCAACCTCCTGTCCCTGGTGACTGGCAAAGGTGGCGCGAGCCTGTTCGTGTAATGCTACCGCTTCGCGAAACCTGCCCATGGCCGCAAGGGTGATAGCTTTGTTGCCCTTGGCACGGGCGATATACAGATCAACCCCTTCACCCAGCAAGCCATAGGTTTCAATGGCCCGGTCGAAGAGGCGCAGTGCTTGGTCATACTGGCCCGATTCATAGCTGATAATTGCGGCATTTACATCGATTTGCCCTGCACGCAGGTGTTTTCCGTAGCGCATGAAGATTTCACGAGCAGCCGCCGCATCGTGTAGAGCTTCGGAGGTACGATTCAGTTGCATGCAGGCGCTGACACGTCCAATACGTGTACGAGCCCAGCTAACTTCATCGCCAATCTCCAGAAATTCCTCTCCGGCAGCATCTAAAAACGGCAGCGCTTCCTGGTCACGATCCATACGCCTCAATGCATCACCCCGTGCCATCAAGCCCAGTGCGTGCACATACTTGCTCTGTATCGCCTCACCAATAAAAAGCAGGTGCCCGGCCAGGATAAAAGATAAGCCCGATTCTTTGGTCCATTGGCTATCGGCCTCGCGCTTGATCAATTCGACCAGCAGGTTAATTGAGGCATCGTCGAATGCAGGAAGGTATGTTTGTAGTAAATGCTGCCCCTCCTTCTCATCCATGCGCAGGAGCGCAGCTATCAATTGTTGAGGCGTCACAAGAACCTCTTCGGAGCATGAAACATCTTTAAACACAAAGAGTTACTGTGAAACATTCCGCACGTTCTACAGGATAGAACTACAAGATTTGAGTTCAAATTTGTAAAGCAACTACCAGTTGCTCGATCACAATTGTCCCCTCAGGGGATTGTAATTCCAGCGTATAGGTTGCGGGAGATATCGATGAGAAGACGAAATTACCGAGTTCATCGATATTCTGCATATACACAGCACTTGCTGCCGATGAAAGAACTACAGGGATCCCCTGGAGTGCCTCTAAGGCTAACCCCTTGCAGGTAACCAAACCGATCAATTGTAAAGAGCCTCTACGGCTCGCGCTCCGCTCGACCTGGATCGAGATACTGAAGTCCTCCGCCGTATAGCGACGAGGCCAGCTTTCAGAACCTGCGACGTTACGCTGGTAAGCAAAACGGGGCTGTGGAGGCAGTAAGTTAGCAACAACGCGCCGGACCTGGATACCTGGCCGATCACGCAGACGGTCTGCAAGACGTTTCGCTTCCTGCGGCGTCGAATGATGATTATTCAGGGAGAAAGGATGAACGGATACACGTTCAACGAGCATAGGATCATCAGCCAGAAATTCTGTGAGTGTTGCCACCTCTGCAGCGCAGAGTACGCAGGTACTCAGGTGAATTTTGATAGCCATAGCAAGGTCGTTGCTGAGCAACCCTAGCCGATATTCGCCGAGTACTTGATCAGGTGGGCAATCCCACCTGTAGAGTTTACTGGTAAGCGAGAGTTCTATTCGACGATAGTCTGCTAATAAAGACGAACAGCGCCGGCATTGTGAAAGATGCTGCTGAACAACTGGCCGTACCTTCTCTCCTACCACATAAGCGAGCAGTTCTTCATCGCGAATAATCCCTGGTTCACTACACTCCATGAGCGTTTCCTTCAAACATAGGATACTGGCAGGCGGCTATAACTGTATATCTTGCTTACGCTGTAACGCAAGTGCCGCCTTACTGAGTAAGAAATCTGGCAGTAAATGGACGATTCTCCCCTATTCGCCGGTAGACTGCACGCTTCTCAGCAGGCTTCTTTTGTCCTTTTCACCTGAATAAACGAACCTAGTCAGTATTTTAGCATTTGCCTCTTCAAGAGAGGCGAATGTTGCGAGCTTGCTAGACATTACAAATGTTGATGTTTGAACAGTGCCCGTAGTCGACGGTTGCGCCGTAGCCGCTCTAATACGTTACGTTTAATGCGATACACATCTTCAACCGTAGGAAAAAGCCGGCTATGCTGGCTGCTGATCTCGCTCGGTTTCATTCCATGAATGTATGCAAGGTAGATCAACACGCGCTCATCCTCGCCGTTCAGCTCTTCTTGAATGACCTGCCACAAGCCTTGTGCTGAGATGCTGGATACGACATCATCAGCGGGATCATCAGAAGCAGGTTCATGCTCTATTAATTCCAGGGCCTCTTCATACTGACGTGCCTGGCGTGATCGTACCTCGTCAGCTATGACACTATGGACGCACATTTTCAGGTACTTCAATACAGCTGCCAGCGAGTCAAAATTATCCATTTTGGCAGGTGTAAGCGCCTGTGAGAATTTGGCAAAAGCGGCATTGACAAGCGGAGCGCTTCCATCCTGCCCGAACAAAGAGGCCGCGCTCTGATGCTGGTTGACCCAAGTGAGTACGAGCGGAGCATACTGCTGGTAGATACAGGCCCAGGCATCGTCATCACGCCTGGCGATGGCATGGCGGAACAATTCTAAGCAGTAACGATCATTTGATACGCTTTGCTTAAGAAATTTGTTGGTCTCTTCGGAGCAGCAACGAGCCAAGTCGTTAATTGAGAGCAGCTCCAATGGGGGCACACTATCAGCCTGTCCTCCCAGACCTGGATTCGAACCAGGTGATTGAGAGGGCTTTCGAGACTCCATCGACAATCGCTTCCTGCTTCCAGATAACTAGGTAATCCTCGATGCCCAAGCAGTATATCATGTGAAACTCAAGCGCACAAGGCTTTAAAATAGAGCATTTACAGCTTTTCTATAGTATCGCGTGTTGCATCTGGAAGTCGAGCGAGTAGGAGAAATGGCTTATAGGATAAACGGGCTAAGGCGCAAGTTGATATAAGATGAGTCAGATGTCCTATAGACTCTTCTCGATTTTGTCGGATTGGGCCTTTTGTGCTATGCTTGTATAGCTTTTGCGCACCCGCGTACCTATATGATTTCACAGTGTGGCCTTGAATATTTAATAAGTGAATTTCGCGTGTCTAAACAAAGGAACTTCTCATCATTAGTTTCAGATCTTGGAGCATTGAATACATGTCACAGCAGCCTGCAACCTCAACGGATCGGCTCGCTAACGTGATTGAGGTCATTCAACTTGGCCGCAAGACAGGCATATTGACGGCTGAGCGAGATACAGGCTCGCTGCTCGAACACGGCATGATCACTTTCGTTAAAGGGCAGGTTGCCCAGGCAAGCGTTAGTCAGCACGCTGGTTTTCCAGCTTTCAGCGTGCTTAAAACCTGGGGCGCTTGTCGATTCGCATTTACTCCATCAGACCCATCACAGATCACGCAACAAATAACTCAACCGCTGCCTCCTGTTTCAGGCGATTCCTCAACATTTCGGGCCCTCTCCACAGACCCAACCCTGCACACACAGGCACTGGCTAATCACAAGCAAGCGGGTTCGATGGCAGCAGGGGAGCAAAGTATGAATGGCGCGAGGGGCATGCAACCAGGTCCGGCTGCAGGTGGAGTTCCCTACCCGGTACGTCCGTACGACGAGGCCTTAGTTTGGATCGAACGCGTGGGCTTATCTCGTGCTCATAGACGGTTATTTTTGTTGATTGATGGATACCGGAGCACACCAGAATTAGTACGCCTGACGGGGCGCGGACAGGAAGAAGTAAACACTTTATTACGTGATTTGGAAGGTGTCGGCCTCATACAACAAACATAGTTAGTTGGGCTAGTAAAGGATAGTTATTTACTATGTCACAAAGCGAGTTGAGGCCTCGTTACAGACGCGGGCTCTCATTATCTTTGCGCGTCTCGCTATTGCTCGTGCTCGCGGCAATCCTGCCGCTGCTGATTACTGTCGCCAGTAGTGAATTGCTTGCACGCCCGGCCCTGGTTACTCAGGCCAACACTGCCATGGAAAGTGATGTCCATTCGCGAGTATAGTTGATTGATACTTACCTGACTGAACGGATACTTGATGCGGAAACGTTGACACAGGTCCCTCCTTGGTAGCATTCATGGCCACTCCTCCCCGACTTGCGACCCAGGACCTGGCAGTTCATGCTGGCTACGCACTCGCTGCTGGTATCTTGCGTGACAAACGCTATACGACATGGGCACTCTTTGATCCACAGGGGCACCTGCGGCTGTACTACCCAACGACGACACCGCCGGCGCCGCGCGGGCACTCTCTTGTGCCACCGGGCGATGTACGGGAGGTCCAATCCGGCAAGACATTCATTTCGCCCGTTTACTACAATCCCAAAACGCAAAAAGCATTCCTCGATATCTTTTCTCCAGTTGTTAGCACGACAACATCCAAGCCCACCTACCTGGGCTTCGCACGCGCGACACTCAATATTGATTATATTTGGAATGTCGTTAGCAATGACCAGGGAGCTAATGGGGATGGCAGCTATGCTTTCATTCTCGATCAGAATGGAGCCAGAAATTGGCAACTGCTATCAAAGTCACGACGCAAGTCAATGAACAACTTGCTGAAGGCGCAATTTCCGCCTCTGATGCTGCTTCACAACTGGAGCAGGTGGTGAGCGAGTTGCGCCAGGTGGTCGGGAGATAAGGATACGGTGTTACAGAGTTGCTTCCATAATGAGGCGCGCCACTTTTGCCGGGGCCTGTATCTGGGGCATATGCCCCACACGCGGCAATAGCACCATGTCAGAACTAGCAATGCCACTATGTAAATCGTGAGCACTAATGATTGGGAGCAAACGATCGCGTTCTCCCCAGATGATGGTTGTGGGAACTCGCACATCTGCCAGCACCCCGTCCAGTTCCTCGCGGGGATCATAGCTATTCATGAAGCCAGCATAGGCTGGAGTTTGCGAGTTGCGCACAACTTCATCCAGCATAAATTTGGGAACCGGCAATGAAAATCCCAGGGTATGCTCAAGCATACGCCGCGCGGCAGCGTGATCAACGGCATATGGCGAGTTCATACCCTCGCGCCTCAAGCCTGCACTGTTGAGTAGAAAGAGGCGCTCGACGCGTTCAGGATGCTCCACAGCAAAGCGTGTCGCAATCCAACCGCCAAGCGAATTGCCAACGAGCATTGCGCGTGGATAGCCAAGCGCATCAAGAAAGCGTTCCAGGTAGAGTATATGGGTACTGACATTGGTCCCCTCCGGAGCCAGGGGCGTTTTGCCAAAACCAGGCAGATCGGGCGCGTACACCAGGTATTCCCCGCTCAACAGCGGCATGAGCGCAGCCCAGGTCTCAGCGGAGCTGCCAAGGCCATGAATCAGCATAACGGGTATGCCACGTCGCCCGGCACAATAGTAATGCATGGCTACTCCACCCAGATTACACGTTTCTTCACGTATACCTGCCAGCAACATGCCTGCGCGAATTACATCGCGGGTGGTTTCCCACGGGCGACGAAAGAACCGCACTGCTAGCACTGCCAGTGCGCCTGCTGCTGTTAAGGTCAATAGGATGGGAAAGAAAGGAATAGATTTTCCTTTGGCTGAAGCCATAACATATCCTCGTGCCTGTAGCTCCACGTAAGGTGGCTACAAGGGTGCGCCCTTGTGGCCGCCTTACGTGGGATGTTTCCTTTTCCGGTTACAGGCCGTGTCAGGCATTATTTACCCAACTATTTCCTATTCACCACCACCGCTAACAGCGATCTCTGACGCACTCTCGGGATTAAACTCGACGACTACATCCCTGTTGCGCTTTTCCGCATGTCCCCAGATGTAGAACACCGTCGTGAGCAAAACGATGATAGCCAGCGGTATAAACTGGGTCAATTCGTAGGTCAATCGAGTAATGCCGTTGTTAGCGACGGTGGCATCGCTCGGCCAGAGGATGAAGAAACTGGCGACAGCAGCATATGCCAATGGCAATATCGTGGCGATCCACGCACCAACTATGCCCCCGGGCACCTTATATGGACGCGGCACATTGGGATATTTGTAGCGCAGGATCAGGAACGAGGGGAAGATGAACAGGTACGACAGCGTGGTTGTCGAGATGACGAATCCAAGTACCAGCCCGAAAAGCAGGACAATACTGCCATTACCCAATGCTGTAATTAAAATGGCTGCCACCATCGCTATCGATGCTGTGATACCAGACATGGTGTTCACGACAATCGGGGTGCCGTATTTGCCGCTGAACCTGCCTAAGAAGGATGGGGCAGTGCGATCAAGCGAGGCGATAGCATAGGTACGGTCAGCGCCAATGATCCACGTACCGCCACTTGAAGCCAGGCCAAGCACATAAGCCAGGGCAACCAGCCATCCAAGGCCGATCGCGATAGCTGACGGCAATACAGTCTCAACAGACTTATATGCGGTGAGGAAACTGCCCACATTCGTGAGTTGAGACTTCGGGAGCGTAAAAAGTATAAAGGAGATCAGAACGCCATAGGCAATTACCACAACAATGCCTGCGCGGATCAGCGAGCGGGGCACATCGCGCTGCGGATTGACCATCTCTTCGCCTGCGCCGTTTTGTAGTTCAAACCCGACCCAGTTAAAGATCAACACGGGTAGGACAGCACCTAAGATTGGCAACCAGTTAGCTGTGGGGATCAGATCAGTAAAAGTCAGGTGTTGGCCAGTAGAGTGACCACCAAAAAAGTAGACAAGCGATAAGACGACAAACACTGCGATGAGCGCGAATTTGGCATACGAACCAAAGACGGAGAGCCATTTCCCGACGCGCAAAGATAGGATAGCAGACCAGGTCACTCCCCAGATGAAAATCAGGGCGACCACTATTCTGAAAATAGTGTTGGTCACGACGCTTCCACCGATCTGGGCATCTGGGCTGCCAGCGAAGAATGTAGCGATGGCAGCGATGGCCGTGACCGCCAGTGTGCCACCGACCCATAGTGGGTTGGAGATCCAGTAGAGCATGGCAGCCAGGGAGGCAAAAAAGCGTCCGCCCGCCATCTTGCACCACTCGTAGACGCCACCTTCCTGGGTGAAGGTACTGCCGAGTTCAGCAGTCAGCAAACCATAGGGGATAAGAAACGTTATAGCCGAAATAAGCAGCCAAAAGAGGGCCTGCCCTCCACTTGAAGTAACAGCACCGAGCGTGTCGATACCAATAATTGCAGCGATGGTGATGAAGATCATGTCGAAGATTCTGAACTCTTTACGGAGCTTCTTTTTCTCCTGAAGAGTCGCCTCGGTTGTGACTTCACGGATACTTGTGTCCATTAGGGGTATCCTCCTTTACGCCACTTGATCTCATGGCGTATGTTTCAACACGGTGATGGGTTGAACTCCGTATCACTGATGAATGATAAATACAGCTAATACGTAGGGTCAGTATGAAGTTGCACTTGTACCGTTGGTTTTTTACTGTATGAGCCACCTCCTTGTGGTCTACTAGCGAGTGACATGCATAAAATGAATAATTATGAGGAAGGAGAGCGGTCAACTCTGCCTTGTGCGATAGTATACACTACAATCTCTAGAATTTGCAATATAATATAAAGAGGAATCCGCCCTTATTCAAAAGGCTCAAGCACCGGCGTGCCATCATCATCTATACGCAGTTGCTGCACTCGTAGTTCGGCCTTTTCGAGCAAGTCGCTACAGTGCTGCGCTAATTTCATACCCTCTTCATAGTAGTGCAATGCGCGTTCAAGAGGCATCTGCCCATCTTGTAACGCTGCTACCGCGGCCTCAAGTTGAGCGAAGGCTTCTTCAAAGGACAGTGCTTCCATACTTTTCACCTTCTCGCAAGAGCACACTCTTGCCCCTATACTATCGACGGACTATGGCATGGATATGCCCATCTGTTACCTGGATGGTCAGTTGATCGCCTGTTTGTACCTGCTGCATGCTGGTGACAATGGTTTGATCAGCATCCCGGCGCACAACTGCATAACCACGAGCAATTGTGAGCAGGGGGCTAAGGGAGTGCAAACGCAACGCTATGCCCCGCAGGCGCTCGTGATGGAGTGAAAGGATATACTGTATGCGCGCCTGCAACAGCGCAGAGGTATCGTCAAGTCGCTGTTGCAGTCTCTCAAGCTGATATTGCGGGTTCAGGCGTAGTAAATCACGCCTGGTTCTCTCCAGTTGCTCACGCTGATCACTTAAAAACGCATCCATAAACTCTGTTAATTCCTGCTGGAGTTCCACTACATGAGCACGCCATTCGGCAATATCAGGGACGGCAGCCGATGCTGCCGCCGTCGGGGTCGAGGCTCGCTGGTCTGCAACAAAATCGGCTATGGTGAAATCCGTTTCGTGACCAACGCCGCTGATAACAGGGATACGCGAACGCGCTATCGCACGCGCAACTACCTCATCATTAAAGGCCCATAGCTCCTCTATCGAACCCCCGCCGCGTCCAAGAATCACGACTTCGGCCTCTCCATGCTCATTGAGTAAATCAAGAGCCTCGGCAATGGCAGCCGGAGCCTCCGCGCCCTGCACAAGCGCCGGAGAGAGGATCACACTCGCCAGTGGATAGCGTGTGCGTAGCACGCGCAGCATATCACGCAAAGCTGCAGCTTGTGGAGAGGTCACGATACCGATTACGGAGGGGGAGGCAGGGAGAGGGCGTTTGCGCGAAGCATCGAAAAGCCCTTCAGCAGCCAGGCGCGCCTTGAGCTGCTCAAAGCGCAGAAAGAGCGCACCTTCACCGATCAGTTCGACATCTTCGACGTACAGTTGTAATTTTCCATCACGTTCATACAACGAGATGCGGCCATTCGCGGCAATTGCCATGCCATCGCGCAACTCTGGAGCTGCTGAACGCATACGGGCATTTTTAAAGAAGACGCAGGGTAGTTGCGCCTCTGCGTCTTTGAGCGTGAAATAGCAATGACCCGAGGGATACATTCTATATCCCGAAACTTCACCCCGGACCCATACGTCCTGCAATATCTCGTCCGTCTCCAGGAGTTCTTTCAGATAGCGTGACACCTGTGAAACGCTTAAGACGGATGGCGCGTCTAAAAATAGCATTTATCCCCCCGCGGAGCCATCGATAGTCATAAGCAACTGCCCATATTCTACGGGCTGCCCATCCTGGACAAATATCTCGACTACTCGACCAGCTACCGATGTTTCTACCTCGTTGAGTACGTTGAGCGATTGGATAGTCCCGACCAGTTGGCCAGCCTTGACACGATCACCCACTGCAACCAGGGTTCCGCCCTTAGGTTTGGCCCATACATGGAATGTACCAACGAAAGGTGCTACAACTTTGTGTTCTGTTTCTTTGGGCGATGCGGCAGGAGCAACGTCGTCGGCAGCATTGCTAGTAGGACGCACATATTGAGATCCCAGGGACTGGTCGCTGTTCTCAAGCAATTTTACTTTGCGCAATACAAGCCGTATTCCCTCTGCAGCACGTTTCAATTCTAGTTCGGAAACGTCGCTGCTGTCGAGCAGGCGCACAAGGTGTTGCAACTGCTCAATGCTGATGACTCTGGTGGAATCATTTGCTCGGGATAGTTTACCGGTGCTTGCTTCCTTAGAGGAACGATTACTGCTTCCGTCCATTGTGTAGCTCTCCAAATCCAGGTAATGTCCCCTAAGCTCTTTCTACGTATGAGCCTGTGGTCGTGCTGACCCGGATCATATCACCTGTAGAGATGAAGAGCGGCACCTGCACAACCAGGCCGGTTTCGGTCGTTGCAGGTTTCGTACCACCAGTAGCAGTATCGCCCTTGAAACCCGGCTCCGTATATTCAACACGCATAACAACTTTTTCGGGCGGTTCGACAGATATTGGCTCCCCATCTAAGAGGACCAGGTCAAGCTCCAGGTTATCGATGAGATAATTTTTAGTGTTGCCAAGCTGTTCGGCGGTCAATATAATGTCGTCGTAGGTATTGGTATCCATGAAATGGTACTGGTCGCCGTCTAGATACTGGTAGATCACCGTACTGCGATCGAGGTAAATGCGTTTGAATTTTTCACCTGCATCAACGGTGCGATCAAACGTTGCGCCGGTACGCAAATTACGCAGTTTCATACGCACAATTGCGCCGCCGCGCCCTATTTTCACATGCTGCCAATCTAGAATACTGCACGGCTGCCCTTCAAATTCGATGGTTACGCCTTTTTTCAGGTCGCCTGTGGATATCATTTAACACCTCCCCTTTAACTACCGCGGAATCACCAGCCTGGTTGGTGAGTGCGTTAACACCTCAGTACCTTTTTCTGTAACCAGGACACAATCTTCAATGCGTACACCGCCCCAACCTGGGATGTATACCCCTGGCTCGACAGTGACAACCGTGCCTGCAGGCAGCAGCATATCTTCAGGTGCGCGTGGCGACAGCATGGGCCTTTCATGGATCTGCAAGCCTACACCGTGACCCGTGCTGTGAACATAGTACTGAGCCAGATCTTCAAGTGCATCACGCGCTAAAGCATCAGCCTCTTTGCCTGTGATACCCGCATGTATGCCGGACTCACATGTCTTCATTGCATGAAGTACAGCATGATAGACCTCTATTAAGCGAGGATCGGCAGGCTCACCGAGACAAATGGTGCGAGTCATATCCGCACAATAGCCTTGATAGCGGGCTCCCATGTCAATTATAATCGGCTCGCCGCGCTGTATACGCCGCTGGTTTGCTTGAGCATGAGGCATCGAGCTATGAGGGCCGGAAGCGACGATTGTTCCAAAAGCTGCGCCATCTGCACCCAACATTACCATATGGTGCAATATTTCCCACTGCACCTCTTTTTCTGTCATACCGGGTTGTATCCAGTCGCAGATATATGCAAAAGTCTCATCAGTAATGGCAATGGCTTGCTTGAGTAATGCCAGTTCATCAGGCTGTTTCACCTGGCGCAACACATCGACAAAGCTACGCTCGAATGGCAGCAGAGTATAGATGTCCCGGCCGGCATCACTAATCTTCTCAAATTCTGCATAACTGATGGCCGAAGATTCGACGCCGATTTTTTTCCAGCCATACTCTTTAGCTAACTCAACAATAGCAGGTGCATATTCTCGCCCCTCAGGGATGATCACATGCCAGCCAGCAGCCTCGTTCTCAGCTGCTTCTTTATACAGAGTATTGGTCAGCAAGAGTTGCTCTCTCTGACCTACCAGCAACATGCCGGCCCCTTCTACATCATCGTTAAGCCACCCACTCAAATACGAACGATTCTGGGGCTGCGTAACGAGAAAGGCATCCAGTTCTTGTTCAGCTATCCATGCACGAAGTTGACTGATGGTATCTTGACTCATATAGTTCCTTCTGTGAGCGAACTCTACATAATGCGATTGAAGTTTTTCTGCCGCCCGTGTTGCGTTGATAATAGTTTGCTTGCGCCTCGCATCTGTTGTTGCCATTATATCACTTGATCGAAAGCGCGCAAGACGGGCAACCAGAAGTGCAGTACTTCTCGGAAAAGAGAGATAAAAGGGACCTGCACGGTCCGTCCGGTCCAGAGCAGATCAGGAAGCACTCCTGAGCAGAGGGACCATCACAACGGCAGTATGCATGGGACCAGCAGATTCCTCAGTACAGTTCCTCATCGTGGATAGTGGTATTAAGCGTACCCACCAGGTCAAGGGAGGTTGTATCGACCGCCTTCAAGTCGGCTGTTGAGGCTGCACCTTCGCGCAAGAACGCCTGCGAACGATTGTCGTACACTTTGAAGCGATTGCCAAAGGAGAACATATATTGATGTACCTGGCCCGTCTTACGATTCAACACCAGAATGTCGTCGCCTTTATTACAGGTATGAGTAGCTAAACAGCGAGAGCGATCGAGGAAGGACCCTATAAGCACCTGTGAATTCTGGCTCCAACTGGAAATGGTATATTGATGTATCACCCCAAGCGATGAATTAAACGCTATAAAGGTACTCTGTCCCGCTTTTTGGTCATACAGCATGACACTTAGTGAGGACAGGCCAAAGTGACCAACATACAGTACCTGGCCTGTTTTCCACCCGGGAAAACTTTTCTGGTCCACCAGCGACAGGTCTGGGCCAAGAACCAAGAATTGCGCATCTCCACTTCCTGGATCATATAGTAGCAATTGCGCACGACCAGAGCCGTTAAAATCACCGCTATGGACTTCCCAGTTTCCTGGCAGGTTGTGTATCTGCTGATAGCGCGCGACAACCATTTTGCTATCAAAATTCATAACGCGTGCCTCGCCAGTGGTACGATCATAGAGAAAGATGCCATCCTGGTGAGGATTAACAAAGCGACCAACATACACTTCCCAGGAATTATTCGAGAGCGTGTATTGCTGCTCCTGGTCAATGCTAAAATCTTTTTTGAAATCCAATACGAAGATGTTAGGCGTGCTTCCCTGCGCCCCCTGTGGTACGCTGCCACTCAGATCATCTTCCGGCTTTGGGATTGTATCAATGATTGTATGCTCTATATCCAAATTCGCACCCGACGTGTTGGTCGACGTTGGACTCGGTGTTGCCGTCGGACTCGGTGTCGGCTTCGGCTTTGCCGTCGGACTCGGGGTCGGGCTCGGTGCCGACTTTGCCGTCGGACTTGGTGTTGCCGTCGGACTCGGTGTTGCACTTGGTTTTGCTGTCGGACTTGGGCTTGGACTCGGTTTTGCCGTCGGATTCGGGCTCGGGCTCGGGCTCGGTGCCGACTTTGCCGTCGGACTTGGGCTTGGGCTCGGTGTCGGGCTCGGCTTTGCCGTCGGACTCGGTGTTGCACTTGGTTTTGCTGCCGTGCTCGGCGTCGGGCTCGGTGTTGCTGTCGGACTTGGGCTTGGGCTCGGTGTCGGGCTCGGCTTTGCCGTCGGACTCGGTGTCGGACTCGGACTCGGGCTCGGACTTGGACTTGCCGTCGGGCTTGGTGTTGGACTTGGGCTTGGGCTTGGGCTCGGACTTGCCGTCGGACTTGGACTTGGTGTCGGACTCGGGCTCGGACTTGGTGTCGGACTTGGGCTCGGGCGTGGACTTGGTGTCGGACTCGGTTTTGCTGTCGGACTTGGGCTTGGACTCGGTTTTGCCGTCGGATTCGGGCTCGGCTGTGGCGTCGATGTTGAACCTGGTGGCGGGCCCACCGGTGATGTTGTGCTGGACGTTGGACCCGCGGGCAATGTTGCAGTTGGATTCGAGAAAGCAGAACGGTTGTACATGAAGACGCCGCTGCGATGACCATCATACTGACCAACATAGATTTCCCAACCAGGCCCCCAACCAGGAAGTATTACGTGCTCCTGAATCTTAAGCTGCGGAGTCAGGCCAAGAATCTGTATTTCCCCGCTCATGCGATCATACAGCAAGATTTGAGAGCGTCCACTGCCGGTGAAATCACCAATATGAATATCTAAATTCGAACCCCAACCATTGGCAGGCGTGGTGGTATCACTCAAACTCACGCGTTGGGGAATCACATAGCTATTTACCGGTTGGTTTTGCTGGAGGTAGTGGGCAAAATTTGGCGTGATCTGCTTCTGCGGCCGGAGCTTGTCTGAAAAAGTGACTATATCCAGGTGGCCCTGCTGGCGATTATAGAGCAGCAGTTCGGTGAAACCTGAACCTGTGAAGTCGGCGCTAAACTCCTGGTCAAGTGATCCGGGGGGCAGACCAAGCGCAATTTGGCTATTCCCCGATGTGTTGCTACTGCTCAGCAGGCTATTCGCCACGGGAACCTGGGAAACACCATTGCCATCAACACCGGGAAGATGTGAAAAGCGCCCTGGATCGATGAGTCTTGGGAAATAGATGAAGCGCATCTCGCCATCCTGGTAACGTGGTTCGTTGATGACGGAAACATTATAGCCGGTGCCGACGTGCATCGGAGTAGGGTCGCCATAGTTCTGATAAGTTACATTAAACGTACTGTTGTCAGGACTAACCCCGGTAACAAAAGCTACATGCCCTTCCGCTCCAAAAGCCCAGACACCATCTGCACGTGGAAAGACAACTATAGAGCCAAGCCGCGGTGTTGTTCCCAAGGGCAGACCAGAACGTTCTGCATCGACAATCCAGTCAGCAGCATTGCCCCAGTTGAGTGGAAGATCATAGCCTAGCAGGTGCCATTGCTCCCACGCCCACCAAACACAGTTACCTCCGGTGGGGTAGGGCCCGGGGCAGAGCGTGAAAGGGTTGCCATCTGGTGAGAAATAAGCTTGATTACAGCTACTATCAACAGTAGCGCTTGTATGATTGAACGAGCTGGCATGTGCCATACCGAATTCAATCCAAATAATGGAAATGAGGAAAATAACTGCAAAAATATGGATGATGCGTCGCCGTTCGAGATGGACATGCGGTGGTTTTATATTACGCACGGCAGGCCATGAAGTCCGCATTAAAATCGCTCCTTCGTTGTTTGCTCGTCTGGCACACCTTTTCTTTCAGAGAAGCATACGCCCGTGCTTTCAAGCCGGTTCACTAAGCGGCGGCAATTTTGAGAGCCTTCCGCAAAATGTGTTAGGCTGAGTGGAAAGCGATAAAGCACTCGCTTAGTGCTCTTTATCGCTGATTTTTGTGGTCATTAAATCCGACCTACAACGTCATTACAATCCGAAATTAAGTATAACATCGATTTCAGGTATATTGGAAGAGACATTCAAGGTAATTTCTGGTGATTTTCAGGTGTTGACTCGAAATACAAAAAAAGTAGTAGTGTATAAGCTGGCAAATTGGTATATTTGCTTGACAACAACCACGAGGCAATGCTATTATAATCCATGTTCACGGGCGATTAGCTCAGTTGGTTAGAGCGCCACGTTGACATGTGCGCCCTGAAGATGCGTACCTTTCCAAGCCGCGATAGCGCGGTCACTCTGATACTTACTCTTTGGACACGGGCTGTTAGCTCAGTTGGCTAGAGCGCGTCGTTGACATCGACGAGGTCACAGATTCGAGTTCTGTACAGCCCATAATGGAAGGGGGCGGTTTCACTTGGAACCGTCCCCTTTTCATTCCCCGAAGAGGACAGCGAGTGTAAAGCAGCGTCTAACCTTGCGCCGAAAGGCGGCAGGGGACAGTAGCATGACGTTAGGAAGGCAGGATGGACTAGGTACCTATGTCCAGGTCTGTCAGCTAATCTCCATATGGTTAAGGCTAAACTGCTTAAATCCCAGCCGTGCGGTCTAGCGTGGGTCCCAGGTATTCATGGTACTATTGAACCCGTGTGGCGGTCCGGTGCAAACGATGTCAGTGCAGCGGAAAGTATCCCGCTACAGCAGCCCTCAATGAGAGGGATACCGGCGAAAAGGGAACCTAAGTGGAGACGAGGGAAGATGCGTAACCAGGGGATCACCTACTGGAGGAGACTCCTACGGTGACAGAACACCCATAGTACTCAAACGCTCAGGGTAATGCCTGAGACAAGGGGAAGGGGTGCAAGAAGGTACACCACCGCCCTGCCAGGCTTGTCTCGGAGGAGGCATCAAAGCCGAGGTGAGGAAAGGTGGCTGGGCTGCCCTAGCGACAGTAGGGAGTACAAGGACAAAGGAGCATCAGTCAATCGGGAGATCGACCTTGTAGGTCATACCCGCCAGGAAGATCAACCAAACAAAGAGAACAAAGGAGAAACCCATGCTTGAGGAAGCGGGGTACACAAGTCTACAGAGACTCGAAGTAATCCGCAAACTCAACGCAAAGAGTGGGTGGATGAACTGCGATCTCTACCGACTGCTGTACCAGAAAGACATGTACATCCTGGCCTACGAGCGGATGAAGTCCAACCCGGGGAATATGACCCCTGGAACGGACAAAGAGACCTTAGACGGGTTCTCGGAGAGAGAAATAGGCAAGCTCATTGAGGAAATGAGAACCGAAAAGTATCAATGCAAGCCCGTCCGAACAGTGTACATCCCGAAGGCTAATGGGAAGATGCGCAAGCTAGGCATCCCAAGCACAAGGGATAAGCTAGTTCAAGAAGTGGTAAGGCTCATACTGGAAGCCGTCTATGACAGTCCACACGGCCCCTACTTCTCGGAAAGCAGTCACGGTTTCAGACGCTCGAAAAGTTGTCACAGCGCGTTAAAAGAAGTCCAGAACAGGTGGACGGGCGTAGTCTGGTTTGTCGAGGGGGACATAAAATCTTGCTTTGATGAAATAGACCATGAAATATTGGAAAAGATCATCAGGAAGAAAATTAAGGACGAGCGGTTTGTACGGCTCATCCGAAAATTCTTAAAAGCAGGGTACCAAGACCTCAACGAGGCCAGAAAGGACTCGCTCGCCGGAACACCGCAGGGTGGCATAGCAAGCCCGATACTGGCAAACATCTATCTGCATGAGCTAGACGAGTACGTGGAGCAAATGCGGAAAGAGCTAGAGAAAGGCGAGTTAAGGAGACCCAACCCACGCTACCGCGCGCTCCAGAAGCGCAGGCAGTACTTAGCGAAGGCCGGAAGGACTAGAACTGAGGAATACAGAGAGTTGGGCGTCCAGATGCGCAAGCTGCCGTCACTGGACAACTGTGACCCGAACTTTGTCAGACTAAAGTATGTGCGGTACGCCGACGACTGGATGGTTGGGATAATCGGGAGTAATCAACTGGCAGAAGAGGTAAAAGAAAGAATAGGTCAGTTCCTCAAGACCGAACTCAATCTAACCTTAAGCCAGGAAAAAACCCGAATAACCAACGCCAGAAGCGAAGAAGCCGAGTTCCTGGGGTACAGGATAAGGTTGGGGAGAACGGACAGGTCGCCGAAGGTAAAGCTGACAACGGCAGGAGGGAAGACCTTCAAAAGAAGGTCAACCGGAATGCAAGTAGTGCTGAAAGCCCCTTTAGATAAGCTCATAAAAAGGCTACATCAAAAAGGCTTCTGCGACAAGGACGGGAGGCCGATACACAAAGCTCCGTGGATGCTCCTGGACGAGGAGCAGATAGTAAACCTGTATTCCTCTATCAACAGGGGACTGCAACAATACTATCGACCGGCGGACAACTGGGCGGAATTGCACAGGGTGCAGTACATACTCAAGTACTCGCTAGCGAAAACCCTGGCAGCCAAGCGAAAGGTTGCGATAACAAGGGTAATCAAAGGCAAAGACATTAGCGTACAGGTCACACGCAAGGGACAGCCGAAAACGATCACGTTCTACAGAAACACAGACTGGACGGTAAACAGAGGAGCATTCACGGAAAGCCCCGACGTCGATCTCGTTCGCATGAATGTGAGGCTAAGGACGCGGTCTAAGCTGGGACTACCGTGTTGCATATGCAATGCTGAATTCAACGTTGAGATGCACCACGTACGGCACATCAGGAAAATGACGGAGAAGCAAGCGCAGGGCTTCACGAGGGTCTTAGCGATGCTGAACCGGAAACAAGTCCCGGTGTGCCAGGCATGTCACGAAAAAATCCACAAAGGTCTGTACGACAGGTTGAGTATACGAGACCTGGCGTATGACCCGAGAAGGGCCCGAACGGGTAGGTAAATGTACCTGAACAACCGAATACGGCAACGCTTAAGTGTGAAGCAACTCTATTGGGTGCAGCCAACCACCCAAAAGTAGCAGGGCGACCGTCCAAACGGGTGAGAGCCGCGAGACGGTGGAACTCCCCTGGGTAGCAGGGCATCAACCTGGCAGAAATGCGAGGTTGAAGAACTCCTCGGGGTAAGCTAGCACGGATAAAGGCGGAGTCGGCAGGTAGTCCGAAGAACTCCCTATTGGTTGAGGTCTAGAGTAAGGCAACTTCCCCGGCAACGCCAGCGTTGGTGTAGGAAGTTGTCGGAACGTCGATCAACTCGTAAGGCAGGGAATGCTCAGTTCCTCCTTACGGTCATTGGGGCGGCTCAGGTTTGTGCCTTCGGAGAGGGGTAGTTGGAAACGTACACGAACGTGCAACGCGTCGGCTATCTACTCTATCGTGGAGGTCACAGATTCGAGTTCTGTATCGCCCATAAAAAAAGCGGCTTCATATCGAAGTCGCTTTTCTCTTTTTCGACCTTCCCCTTACTGATCAATTACATCTCAGGATTTCAGCACAGCCTGCCCAATACCCTCATCTCGAGTGCGGTGGACACCTGCGGTTTCCTTGATACCACCCTCTGGATAGACCAGCTTCGCTTCCTGCTCGGGCAGCAGGCCGGCCACCTCTTTCAGCACAGCATCCAGGAACTGATCTTCGGGTACTGTCTTGATCACTTCGCCTTTGCGGAAGATTACGCCACGACCCTTTCCACCGGCAAGTCCCACGTCGGCGTCGCGTGACTCGCCAGGGCCATTAACGACGCAACCCATGACAGCAACAT
>Ga0207684_10001893_pt1 | contig 21767 bp, 19 predicted proteins | sample KBSK5501metaG_FD_184342 | JGI IMG/M metagenome (GOLD analysis project Ga0207684, IMG submission 184342) | Corn, switchgrass and miscanthus rhizosphere microbial communities from Kellogg Biological Station, Michigan, USA - KBS K5-50-1 metaG... | ecosystem: Host-associated > Plants > Roots >...
CGGGCGATCACCCGGGCTCGGCTCGTCGGCTCGCGCCTGCCGGCCCCGTTCGAGCGCGACCCGATGACGCCGGTCGACAAGCGGTCGATCGCCGTCGACGACGGCTCGGAGGAGGCGACCCCGGACCGAGCCGCGGAAGGCGAGGATCTCGACGAAGCCGACGAAGCCGACGGGCCCGAGCCCGGGATCGAACCAATCGACTGACCGGGCTCCCAGTGGATCTGGCGACCAGCCGCGGGCTCTCGAACGGTCGGCGTTTGGCCGGCCGTTCGTGGTTCTCGTCGTGACGGCCTAGCTGACACAGCCGACCCGGAACATCCGGTCGACGAGGCCTTGACATCGAACACCTGTTCGATGCAGGATCGCGTCAGAACCGAACAGACGTTCCAGTCGCCGATGTGCCCCGACGACGGACGCGAGCCATAGCGATCCCCCTGCCGGCGCTCCCGCGTCGGCTCGCCGCAAGGAGCCTGGAATGGCGATGATCAGAGTCGAGCCGGTCGAGGTCCACGTCCGGACCGGCTGGTTCGATGGCAGCCCCCGAGAGATCACCTGGGGCGACGAGCACCTGCCCGTCACCCGCCTCAACGCCGTGCGCGAGGAAGCGGCCGCATACCCGGTGGTCACCGGCCCGCGGACCCTCTTCGACGTCGAGACGCCCAGGGCGCGTGTCGCCCTCACCTATCAGCATCGTTCGCGGCGCTGGACGATCACCGCCCTCGACGACGACGAACGGCGAGCCGCTTAGAGCGGAGCGCCGATCGGGCGGGTGGCCCAGCCCATCCGGAGTGGTCGGACGCGGGGCGAGCGCGCCGGTACCGTGCTCGTCCCGTCGCCGGCCCCTCTCCGACGACCGAACGCAACCGGGCCCGGTCCCCGGGTCAATGGTCCCGTGGCGGTAGGGAGTCCGGACGTCGTTTGGCCCCGGAGTCCGCCATCCGCGCGATCCGGACGCCGTCGGCCCGACGCCCAACCTACAATTCAGGCATGCCCCAATCCGACGCCGGCGTCTCGTTCCGTGACCTGACGCTCGGGTCGTTCGTCGACAGGCTTGCCTCCGCGGAACCGGTTCCCGGCGGAGGCAGCGCGTCCGCAGTCGCCGCCTCGCTCGGGGCCGCACTCGTCGCGATGGTCGCCTCGCTCTCGGAAGGTCGGCCCAAGTACGCCGCCCACGCGGACCTCCATCACGAGAGCCAGGCGGTCGGGCGGCGCCTTACGACAAGGTTTCTCGACCTGGCGGACGAGGACGCGGTCGCCTACGCCGAGTTCGCGGCAGCGATGAAGCTGCCCCGGACGACCGAACAGGAACACGGGGAGCGGAAGGCCGCGCTCAGCACGGCGGCCAGGCGCGCGGCCGAGGTCCCCCTCCGGACCGTCGAGGCCTGCCTGGAGCTCGTGGCCACGGCCGAGTCGCTCGTCGGCCGGAGCAATACCAACGCATCGAGTGATCTCGATGTCGCCACGCTGCTGGGCGAGGCCGCGGCTCGTGGCGCCGCGGCGAACGTGCTGATCAACCTTCCCTCGGTCGATGACGACTCGTATTCCGGCGAGGCGACGGCGCGCGTGATGCGCCTCCTCGACAGCATCGCGGAGATCGTGGCCTCGGTCCATGCCGGGGTGCGCAGCGGCGAGACGCGCGAGCCGCTCGACGCGACGAACGGATGAGGGCCTGAGCCCGGTGGCACGCGGCGGCGCTCGGCTGCTGGAAGGCGGTCCGATCGCCAGCGAGATTCGCCAGGCAGTCAGCGAGGACGTCGCCGCCTATCGCGAGCGCCACGGTCGGCCGCCCGTCCTCGCGGTCGTGATCTGCGGCCGTGACGCCCCGTCGATGGTCTATCTCCACCAGATCATTCGCGGTTGCGAGAAGGTCGGCATCGAGGGTCGCCTGGTCGAGGTCGACGGCGAGGCATCGGAGGCCAGCCTCGTCGAGGCGATCCGGGGCCTGAATGCGGACCCGGCCGTGAACGGGATCATCGTCCAGATGCCGCTCCCGCCGACAATCCGACTCCGGAGCGTCGTCGACGCGATCGACCCCGCGAAGGACATCGACGGGATCCACCCGCTGAACGCCGGCCTCCTGCGGCTCGGCTACGACGGCTTCCTGCCGGCGACGGCCCATGCCGCGGTCGAGATCCTGCGGCGGTCGGGCATCGAGATCGAGGGGAAGCGTGCCGTCGTCGTCGGGCGGTCGGCGGTCGTCGGGATGCCGGCCGCGTTCCTCCTGGTCCGCGAGAACGCCACGGTGACGGTCTGTCACTCGCGGACGCGCGACCTCGCCCGCCACGTCAAGGACGCCGAGATCGTCCTCGTCGCCGCCGGCCGGCCGGGCCTGATCACGGGACCCATGCTCCGGCGCGGGGCGGTCGTGGTCGATATCGGGATCAACGTCGTCGACGGCCGCATCGTCGGCGACGTGGACTTCGAGGCCGCTCGCCGGGTGGCGTCGGCGATCACGCCGGTTCCCGGTGGCGTCGGGCCGTTGACGAACGCGCTGCTCCTCGCCCATCTCGTCCGGGCGGCCCTCGGCCAGGAGGCCGATGGAGCGCTCGATCCTCGCGTTTCGCCTGGCGCCGCCGAAGGCGCGGCGGCGCGGCCTGTCGCGGAACCTGCCAGCACTCGCGCGCGCGTCGGCGCGGCCACCCGAGGAGATCGATGAGCTTTCCCTCCGACCTGGAGATCGCCCGGTCCGTCACCCCGCGTCCGATCATGGATGTCGCCCACGACCTTGGCCTCCGCGACGACGAGATCGAGCCGTACGGACACACGAAGGCGAAGATCACGCTCGCCGCGATCGAGCGGCTCGAAACCGAACGGCCCCGCGGCAAGTACGTCGTGGTGACCGCGATCACGCCGACGCCGCTCGGCGAGGGCAAGTCGACGACGACGGTCGGGCTCGCGCAGGGCCTCAACAGGATCGGCCGGAAGGCCGCGGTGTGCATCCGCCAGCCGTCCCTGGGGCCGGTCTTCGGGATCAAGGGCGGTGCCGCCGGGGGTGGCTACAGCCAGGTCATCCCGATGGCCGATTTCAACCTCCACCTGACCGGCGACGTCCATGCGATCGGGGCCGCCCACAACCTCGGGGCCGCCTTCCTCGACAACCACCTCCACCACGGCAACGCCCTCGGCATCGATCCGTTCTCGATCCTCTGGCCGCGGGTCGTGGACATCAGCGATCGCGCGGTGCGCAAGGTGATCGTCGGGCTCGGCGGCAAGGAGAACGGGATCCCCCGCGAGACCGAGTTCGTGATCACCGTCGCCTCGGAAGTGATGGCGGTGCTGGCCCTCGCCCGCGACATCCACGATCTCCGGGCGCGGCTCGGCCGGATCGTCCTCGCGACCCGCAAGGACGGCAGCGCCGTCACCGCCGAGGACCTCCGGGTCGCCGGCGCGATGACCGCGCTCCTGACCGACGCGATCAAGCCGAACCTGCTGCAGACGCTCGAGGGCGGACCCGCCTTCGTCCACTGCGGGCCGTTCGCGAACATCGCCCACGGCAACAACTCGATCATCGCCGACCGGATCGCCCTCGCGACGAACGAGATCGTCTGCACCGAGGCCGGCTTCGGCGCCGACATGGGCGCCGAGAAGTTCTTCGACATCAAGTGCCGGGCATCGGGTCTGGCGCCGGACGCGGCCGTCGTCGTCGCCACGATCCGGGCCCTGAAGATGCACGGCGGCGTCGGCAAGATCGTCGCCGGCAAGCCGCTCGACCCGGCCCTCGCCGAGGAGAACGTCGTGGCGGTCCGGACGGGCGCTTCGAACCTGGCCAAGCAGATCGAGAACGTCCGGCTGTTCGGCGTGCCAGCGGTCGTGGCGATCAACTCATTCCCGACCGACACGCCGGCCGAGGTGGAGGCTGTCCGCCAGGTGGCCCTCGAGGCCGGGGCCCGGGACGCCGTCGTCGCGACACATTTCGTCGAGGGGGGCGACGGGGCGCGGGCGCTGGCCGAGGCGGTCTGGGACGCCGCCAACAGCGGCGAGGCCGACTTCCGCCTCCTCTATCCCGACGACGCGCCACTCGGCGAGAAGATCCTGACCATCGCGACGAAGGTCTACGGCGCGGACGGGATCGAGCTCACACCCGTGGCCCGCAAGGCGCTGAAGCTGTACGAGGACCTCGGGATGGGACGGCTGCCGGTGTGCATGGCCAAGACCCAGTACTCGCTCAGCCACGACGCGAACCTCAAGGGCCGGCCCAGCGGCTTCACGATCCCGATCCGCGACATCCGGCTCTCTGCCGGCGCGGGCTTCATCACGCCGCTCGTGGGCGAGATGCGGACGATGCCGGGGTTGCCGTCGCGACCGGGCGGCGAGAACATCGACATCGACGCGGCCGGCGAGATCGTCGGGCTCTTCTAGTCGCGGAGCGCCCGGCCGCCGCAGAAGCGATCGAGCGCGCGGGTCTGCGGACGACGCGTCAGGGCAGGATCGCGTTCGTCAGGACCAGGCCGAAGACGATCGCGAGACCCGCCGCCACGCCGACCACGAGGGCGCCCCAGGCGCGGACGTCGACCGGGCCGAGCTCCTCGGCGGCGTGGGCGTGATCGTCGTGACCGTGCTCCTCGCCGTGGTCGTCGGCCCCGTGGGCCTCGTCGGGCAGGTCGCCCGGGTGATGGAGGCCGTGATCGACCCCGCCGTGGGCCAGCTCATCCGGGCTGGGCTCGTGGCCCGTCTGCGTCTCGTTCATCGTCGGCGCGGATACCTCCGCGCCCATTCTGGCACGTAGAATCGCGCCGGTGACCCCTCCCTCGGCCCCGGCCCCGATCGATGCGAGCCTGGCCGCCAGCCTCCGCGGGCTCGATCGCGACGGCCGGCTCCTCTTCACGACCCGCGTCCTGCGGATGTTCGGCTACGGGTTCCTCGCCGTCGTGCTCGTCCTCTACCTCGCCGCCCTGGGCATCGACGCGCTCACGATCGGGGCGATCCTCACCCTGACGCTCGTCGGGGACACGCTGATCTCGCTCTGGCTGACGACGAACGCCGACCGGATCGGGCGGCGGCGGGTCCTGATCGCGGGGTCGCTCCTGATGGTGGGGGCCGGGATCCTGTTCGCGGTGACGAGCTGGGTGCCGTTGCTGGTCCTCGCCGCGACGATCGGCGTCATCAGCCCGACCGGCAACGAGGTCGGGCCGTTCCTCGCCGTCGAGCAGGCCGCCCTCAGCCAGGCGACCCCCGACGCCCGCCGCACGCCGACCTTCGCCTGGTACAACCTCGCGGGCTACGTCGCGACCGCAGTGGGGGCGCTCGCCGCGGGCTTCCTCAGCCAGGGCCTGCTCGCGGCGGGCTTCTCGCCGGCCGATGCCTACCGGGCGATCGTCGTCGGCTACGCGATCGTCGGGCTGGCGATGGCCGCGGTGTTCGCCCGTGTCAGCTCGGCGGTCGAGGCGCCACACGCACCGGCGGCCGACGATGGCGTCCGACGGCGGCTCGGGCTCGGTCGATCGAAGGGCATCGTCGCTCGCTTGTCCGCGCTCTTCAGCATCGACGCCTTCGGCGGCGGGTTCATCCCGCAGAGCCTGATGGCGTACTGGTTCCACCTCCGGTTCGGGGTCGAGCCGGCCGTCCTCGGCGGGATCTTCTTCGGGGCGAACCTCCTCGCGGCGGTGTCGTCGCTGTCCGCGTCGCGGATCGCCGCCCGGATCGGGCTGGTCAACACGATGGTGTTCACCCACCTGCCCTCGAACGTGCTGCTGATCCTGGTGCCGCTGATGCCCAACCTGCCCCTCGCGATCGCCGTCCTGTTGTTGCGGTTCAGCCTGAGCCAGATGGACGTCCCGACCCGGCAGTCGTACGTGATGGCCGTGGTCGAGCCCGACGAGCGGTCGGCCGCCGCCGGCGTCACCGGGATCGCCCGGACGACGGGCGCCGCCCTCTCGCCGATCATCTCCGCGCCGCTCGTCGCGAGCAGCGGGCTGACCTCATTGCCGTTCTTCCTCGCCGGCGGGCTGAAGATCGTGTACGACCTCCTGCTGTACCGCGCGTTCCGGGCCGGTCGTGCCCCGGACGAGCGGGCCTCCGCCGGCGGCGGCCGGTAGCGGCCGGCCCGGAGCGAGGACCCGCTCGTGGATCTCGCCGACCGACGGCGCCTGGCCGACGAGAACGTCGTGGCCGCCTTCTCGCTCACCCAGGAGCGCTCCGGTGACCCGCGCGGCGGGATCGCTCGGTTCGGTGGCGTGGAGGTCATCGCGATCGGTGTCGACATCGCGTTCTTCAACCCGGTCCTGGCGCTCGAGCCGACGACGACCCCGGAGGACGTCCTGGCCGGGATCGCCTGGGTCGAATCGCGCGGATTGCCCGTCTCCGTCCAGATCCGCGAGGATCTCGACCCGGCGATCCGGGCCGCCGTCGAGGACCTGGGCCTGATCGCCGACCCCTGGCAGACCCCGGTGATGACCCTCGAGCCGATCCCGGCGGCGGCCACCGCAACGCCGCCACCGGACGACGTCGAGATCCGGACCGGTGGTCGCGACCTGCTCGAGCACTTGCACGAGGCGATCGGATCCGGCGCCAAGTTCCGGCGCTTGTTCGGGACCAGCCTCGTGACCGACCCGTCGGTCCGGCTCGCCGTCGCCTACCTCGACTCCCTGCCCGTCGCGGGTGCCGTGGCGATCGCCTCCGGAGCGTCTGGGTCGACCCTCGGGGTCTACGCGGTCGGGACGCTCGAGCGGGCCCGCCGGCTGGGGATCGGACGGGCCGTGACCTGGGCCGTGATCCGGGCGGGCCAGGCTGCCTGGGGCAGCACGATCGCGGTCCTCCAGAGCAGCGAGATGGGTCTTCCCGTCTATCGCTCGATGGGCTTCGAGGTGGTCAGCCGGTACATCGAGTACGACCGCCCGAAGACTTGACCCGGCCCGACGATCAGCTCGTCCGGCGCGGCCGTCCGGGCATCCCCAGCCGCCACCAGACGAAGACGACGACGAGAGCGACGAAGACCACGGCGATCAGCAGGTCGAACGGCTGGAGGGCGTGGCGGATGTCTTCCCAGCGCGCGCCGAGCACGGTCCCGGCGTAGACGAGGAGGATCGACCACAGGAAGGCGCCGGCCGTCGAATAGGCGATGAACCGGCCAAGCGGCATCCGGGCGACCCCGGCGGGAAAGCTGATGAACGTCCGGACGATCGGCAGGAGCCGGCTGAAGAACGCGGTGGCCGACCCATACCGGTCGAAGAACCGCTCGGCGAGCTCGATGTCGTGCGACCGGATCAGGAGATACCGGCCGTATCGCTCGAGGAACGGCCGGCCGCCCCAGGCCCCGATCGCGTATCCCACGAGCGACCCCAGGGTGTTTCCGATGGTCGCCGCGACGACGACGATCCAGAAGCTCCACGGCCCGTGGGTCAGCGGCTCGATCTTCGACGGGTCGGACACGAGGAAGCCGGCGTACGGAAGGATCAGCTCCGAGGGGAGGGGGATCATGGCCGATTCGATCGCCATCGCGACCGTGACCCCGAGGTATCCGACGGCCCCGTACAGGCTGTTGAGGAACGGGATCACGATCTGGTCGATGAAGGCGAGCAAGGCGACCTCGGGATGCGGGGCGCCTGCACGAATGGGACAGGTCGCAGTCCACCGGACCGCGGCGAGAATAGCCGACTATCCTGCCCATCGTGACCGAACCACGAGGCGCCGGCCCACGGGCCGGTGACCCGGCCGATCCGCTCGTCCTGACCGGCGCCGACCTCACGATCCACGACGTCGAGTCCATCGCCCGCGGCCGGCGGACGGCGACGCTCGACCCGGGGGCCCGCGAGCGGATGCAGGAATCGCGGGACCTGATCGAGCTTCTCGTGGACTCGGGAGCGGTCGTGTACGGGGTCACGACCGGGTTCGGTGACCTGGCGAACCGGTTCATCGCCCCGGCCGATGCCGCCCGCCTCCAGGAGAACCTCCTGATGAGCCACGCCGCCGGGGTCGGCGCGCCGCTCGACCAGGAGATCGTCCGGGCGATGCTCCTCCTCCGGGCCAACACGCTCGCCCTCGGTCACAGCGGCTGCCGGCCCCTGCTGGTCGACCGGCTGCTCGCGTTCCTCGAGGTGGGCATCCATCCGATCATTCCCGCCCAGGGCTCGGTCGGCGCGTCGGGGGACCTCGCCCCGCTCGCGCACCTCGCCCTGCCGCTGATCGGCCGCGGCCAGGTCGAGCTGCGCGGGCAGCAGATGCCCGCCCTCGTCGCCCTCCGCGAGCTCGGTCTCGAGCCGCTCGTCCTGGAGGCGAAGGAGGGCTTGGCGCTCCTCAACGGGACCCAGCAGATGTCGGCGATCGGTGCCCTGCTGCTTACCGACGCCGACCGGCTCTGCCGCACGGCGAGTGTCGCCGCGGCGATGAGCGTCGAGGCGCTCCTCGGCACCGACGTCGCCTTCTCGGCCGCCTACCAGCTCGCCCGACCCCACCCGGGCCAGATCGCGGTCGCGGCGGAGATGCGGCACCTGCTCCGGGAGTCCGGGATCCAGGCGTCGCACAAGGCCTTGCCGCACAAGGTCCAGGACCCCTACTCGCTGCGCTGCGTGCCCCAGGTCCACGGCGCGGTCCGCGACGCTCTCGACCACCTTCGACGGGTCCTCGACATCGAGATGAACAGCGCCACCGACAACCCGCTCGTGTTCCCCGAGGGCGGCGTCGCGGCCGAGGACGCCCTGGCCACCGGCGGCGGTCGGGTGATCAGCGGCGGCAACTTCCACGGCGAGCCGATCGCGCTCGCCCTCGACTTCGCGAAGCTCGCGATCGCCGAGCTCGGGTCGATCAGCGAGCGCCGCACGGCGCTCCTCCTGGACGGTCGGCTGAGTGGCGGGCTGCCGGCGTTCCTCGCGCCGCCGAGCGGCTTCGATTCCGGCCTGATGATGCTCCAGTACACGGCGGCCGCTCTTGCCTCGGAGAACAAGGTGCTCGCCCATCCCGCCTCGGTCGATTCGGTGCCGACGAGCGCGAACCAGGAGGATCACGTCTCGATGGGCCCGATCGCGGCGCGTCACGCGCGGAGCGTTCTCGAGCACGTCGAGCGGATTGTGGCGATCGAGCTCCTCGTCGCCGCGCAGGCGATCGACCTGCGCCTCGAGCTCCTGGCCGGTGACGGCCGGAACGCCGACGCTGCCACGCCGCCGATGCCCGGTGCCGGCGTGGACGAGGCCCATCGCCGGATCCGAGCCGTGGCGACCCGGGTCCGTGCGGACCGCGAGCCGGGAGCGGACCTCGCCGGCGCGACGCGGCTCGTCCATGACGGCGCGCTGGCCGACCTGACCGAAGGCGCCGGGACCGGGGTCACGAGCCTCCCGGGGTGGCGCCCCGCGGTCCGATGAGGGTTCGTGTCGTGGCCGCGGTGCCCCGATGACGGCCCGGATCCGGATCGTCGACGTCCGCGACGAGCCGTCGTTCCGGCTCATCCCGCCGTGTGCCGACCCGGGCTTCGACCATCGGTCGTGCGACTACTGGGAGGACGCCGACCGCGGGTCGAAGGCGGCGCGGCTCGCGTGGCTCGAGGCTCACGCCGATCCACCGCCCGCCGCCCGTCCGCCGTCCGGCAATCCGTTCGCCCGCGAGAACGCCCAGCCGGCGTTCAACCCGTTCGCGCCCGCAGGCCGGACGGCTCCGGCGTTCGATCCGTTCGCCGACGATGACGAACCGAGACCCGACTTCAACCCGTTCGCCCCGACCCCACCGCCGCGGCCCACCGTCGGGACCGACGCCCCGCGCAAGCTGACCCTCCTGGGCCGCGGGCTGGCGGTGTTCGGGACCTACGCGAAGGTGCTCCTCGCGGACGACGTCGCGGTCGCGTACGCCCAGTTCGGTCCGCTCTCGGCCTACCCGCGGGCGCAGCGGCTGCGGGAGCTCTACCCGCAGCTCCCGGAGGCCCCGCTGCCGGCCGTCATCACGTGCATCGCGACGACGGCCGAGGCACGCGGCGCGGGTCATGCGACCGCGCTCGTCCGGGCCGTCTGCGACGATCTCGCGCGTCGCGGATTCGCCGCGGTCGAAGCTTACCCTGAGCGCGACACGAAGCCGGACGCGACGAGCGCCGCCACGCCCGAGTTCTGGCTGGCGGCCGGTTTCCGGCTCGCCGTCGAGAACGAGCGCTACCCGGTCGTCCGACGCGAGCTCGGCTGACCGGACGGCGAGCACCGGGGCGAGACCCATCGACCGGGCGCCGCGGTGGTACCGTCGCCTTCGACAGCCGTCGCTCGCGAGGGGATCCATGGCGATGATCCAGGCGTTGGGCAACGTCAGCAAGGTCCGCGGGGCGCTCATCTTCGTCGAGGACGCCGAGGCGGAGCTCCGGTTCTACCGCGACGTGATCGGCCTGCGCCTGCTCTACCGGACGAAGACGTTCCTCCGATTCGACGCGACCCAGGGCACGAGCCTGTCCCTGATCGCCGGCGGCCACGCCTCGAGCGAGCCGAAGGACTACCGCGCCGGCGGCGTCGTTCCGGAGCTGATCGTCGACAACCTGATGCTCGCGATCCGGCGCCTCGACGCGAACGGGGTCCGGCACGAGGATGTCAACCGGACGGCCTACGGGTCGTTCTGCTTCCTCTGGGACCCGGAGGGCAACCCGCTCCAGTTCTACGAGTCGGCGTTCACGCGGCCCGAGGTCGACGTGGAGCGGTTGCCAGGTTGAAGCCGCGGACCGTCGCAGCGGTCACTCTCGCCGCGGCGCTCCTCCTGGCGGCGTGCGGATCCGGTGCCGCCCCGGTCGCCGTGACGGCGACGCCATCCCCGACCGCCCAGCCCTCGGTCGCAGCCGTCGATCCGACGAACGCAGCCCCGAGTGCGTCGGGCTCCGGCCCGGTCGTCGCCGTCGATCCGAGCCTGCTCTCGTTCGTCCCCGAGACGGTCGACGGCCTCGAGCTCACCTACGACCCGGAGACCACCGCCCGGGTCACCGACGACCCGGCGCTCGCCCGCGATGCGTCCGGGCTCGCGATCGCGATCGCGGTCGATCCCGGGACGAGCTCTGCCCCGGAGCTCACGGTCGTCAGCGTCGTCCGGCTCCGCGACCCGTCGGTCGACGAGGCCTGGTTCCGCGACTATCGCGACTCCTACGACCAGTCGGCCTGCGCCTCGGCCGGGGGCGTGTCGGGCCACGCGGAGACCACAATCGCCACTCGGACGGTGTTCGTCACCTCGTGCGCCGGCGGCGCGTTCATCTATCACGTCCGCCTCGCCGACGGGGGGATCGTCGTGTCGGCCCTGTCCGTCGGCTCTCGTCGCCTCGGCCAGAAGGTGATGGAAGGGCTGAAGCCTTGACCGACGCCCGATGACGAGCGGCCCGCGCCCGGTCCGCGCGCCTCGCGGCACGGAGCTGACATGTCGCGGCTGGCCGCAGGAGGCGGCGCTCCGGATGTTGATGAACAACCTCGATCCGGAGGTCGCCGAGAACCCCGATGCGCTCGTCGTCTACGGCGGGACCGGCCGCGCCGCGCGGAGCTGGGACGCGTTCGACGCGATCGTCCGCGAGCTGCGGGCCCTCGGCGACGACGAGACCCTCCTCGTCCAGAGCGGAAAGCCGGTGGCCGTCTTCCGGACGCACGTCTGGGCGCCGCGCGTCCTGATCGCGAACTCCAATCTCGTCGGGAAGTGGGCGACCTGGGAGGTCTTCCGCGACCTCGAGGCGAAGGGCCTGATGATGTACGGCCAGATGACGGCCGGCTCCTGGATCTACATCGGGACCCAGGGCATCCTCCAGGGCACGTACGAGACGTTCGCCGAGCTCGCCCGCCAGCATTTCGGGGGCTCGCTCGCCGGGCGCGTCGTCCTGACCGCCGGCCTCGGCGGGATGGGTGGCGCCCAACCGCTGGCCGTGACGATGAACGACGGCGTCTGCCTCGCGATCGAAGTCGACGAGTCACGCGCACGCCGGCGCCTGCACATCGGCTACGTCGATCGCCTGACGGCCTCGCCCGCCGAGGCGCTGACCTGGGCCCGCGACGCGGCTGCAGCCGGCCGGGCCGAGTCGATCGCGCTCATCGGCAACGCGGCGGAGATCGAGCCCGGCTGGGCGAAGGCCGGCGAGCGGTTCGACGTCGTCACCGACCAGACCTCCGCCCACGATGCATTGGTCGGGTATGTCCCGGCCGAGATCTCCCTCGACGACGCGACGATCCTCCGCCGGACGCAGCCCGACGAGTACGTCCGCCGGTCGATGGCGGCGATGGCCGACCACGTCCGGGCGATGCTCGCCTTCAAGGATGCCGGCGCGATCGTCTTCGACTACGGCAACAACCTCCGCTCCCAGGCGCAGCAGGCCGGCGTCGCGAACGCGTTCGACTACCCGGGGTTCGTCCCGGCCTTCGTCCGGCCGCTCTTCTGCGAGGGTCGCGGACCGTTCCGGTGGGCCGCCCTCAGCGGCGATCCGGCCGACATCGCCCGGACAGACGCGGCGATCCTCGAGCTGTTCCCCGACGACGACGGGCTCCGCCGCTGGCTGACGATGGCGAAGGAGAAGGTCCCGTTCCAGGGCCTGCCGGCCCGGATCTGCTGGCTCGGCTACGGTGAGCGGGCGCGGGCGGGGCTGCGGTTCAACGAGCTGGTCGCGTCAGGCGAGGTCAGCGCCCCGATCGTCATCGGTCGCGACCATCTCGATGCCGGGAGCGTCGCCTCGCCGAACCGCGAGACGGAGGCGATGGCCGATGGCAGCGACGCGGTCGCCGACTGGCCGCTCCTCAACGCCCTCGTGAACACCGCCGCCGGGGCGACCTGGGTGTCGATCCATCACGGCGGCGGCGTCGGGATCGGCTACTCCCAGCACGCGGGGATGGTCGCGCTCGCCGACGGCACGCCGCTCGCGGCGCAGAAGCTGGAACGCGTCCTCACGACGGACCCGGGGATGGGCGTGGTCCGGCACGTCGACGCTGGCTATGCGCGCGCGATCGAGGTGGCCCGAGAGCGAGGGCTCCGGATCCCGATGGCCGAGTCGCCGCCGCCCGGATGATCGCCGATCCGCTCAGGCGGCCGCGGAGGCCTCGGGCGGCTCGCTCGGGATCGTCCGGATGTGGCGCACCGGCGAGAAGAACACCGGCAGGAACGTGAAGAGGGCCAGCAGCGACCCGACCCAGACCGTCGCCCGGACGCCGATCACCTCCGACAGCCCGGCACCGATCAGCGACCCGATCGGGATCGTGCCCCAGACGAGGAACCGCATCGTGGCGTTCATTCGGCCGAGGAAATGCTCCGGCGTAATCGCCTGGCGGAGGCTGACCTGGGCCACGTTGTAGACGACGTTGTTCACACTGCCGAGGAAGAGGGACGCCGACAGGAGCCAGAACGCCTGCTCGGGCGTGGCCAGCGGCACAAGGAGCGAGATCGGTCCGAAGGTGGCCGCGGCCACGATGATCGTCCGCCCGATCCCGAGGCGGGCCTGGATCCGGTTCGCGACGAGCGCGCCCAGGAGCACGCCCGCTCCGCCGAGCCCGCCCATCGTGCCGACGGCCGCGGGCGTCAGGAGCAGCACCTTGTACACGTAGACCGGGAAGATCGCGAAGGCGATGTTGGAGGCCAGGTTCGAGGTCGCCGTCGTCGCGGCGATGTTCGCGAGGTACTCGTGCTGCAGGATGTAGCGCAGGCCGTCCGCGATCTGCTGGCGCATGCCGTCGGGCCCGTCGAGCGCGCCAGCACCAACGTGGGCCTGCTCGATGTCAGCTTGAGCGGCTGGATCGAGCCGGGTCCGCTCCGCCCCCACCTCGACGTCGATCGAGGTGCCGGCCGGTGACCCGGGAACGACCTCGTCGACGTCTCTGGCCGGGACGGCAGCCGTCGGGCTCGACCCGCGGATGGCGGCTGCCGCAACCTTCGCCTTCTCCCGGATCGACAGGATCAGCCCCGCCGAGCCGAGATAGCTCACGGCGTCGACGAGGACCGCCGCCGGCGCCGAAACGAGTGCGACCAACCCGCCCCCGACGGGCTGGCCGAGGATCTGCGCCGACGACTGGCTGATCTGGAGCTTGGCATTGCCCTCGACGAGCTCGGTCCGCTCGAGAATCGTCGGCAGGTAGGACTGGTCGGCGACATCGAAGAAGACCGTCATCACGCCGTTGACGAAGCCGACGACATAGAGCTGCCAGATCGTCAGGCCCCCCAGCGCGTACGCAATGGGGATCGAGAGGAGCATCACCGCCCGGCCGAGGTCGCCGATGACGAGGATCCGCTTCTTCGGAAAGCGATCGACCCAGACGCCGGCCGGCAGGGTGAAGAGCAGGAACGGCAGGAACTCGATCGTCGTGAGCAGTCCGACCTGCCCGGCCGATGCGTTCAGGACGACGGCGGCGATGAACGGGATCGCGATCTGGCTGACCTGCGTCCCGAACAGGGAGACCGTCGCCGCGGTCCACAGCCGGGCGTAGTTCGGGTGGTGGAACAGGCTCCGGCGGGGGGCGGTCGGGGAGGCCAAATGCGTACCTCGGGCTGCGGGGCGGAGCGACACCGGGCGGAACGATCTGGGACGAGGCGACGTTAGTTTATCGTCTAACACTCGTTAGTCAACGACGACGTCGACAGCGGGCCGACCCGGTTCCGGCGGTCGTCGCGTGGCACGATTACGAGGATGTCGCTGCTGCCCGCGGGCCTGTCCGAACGCCTCGTCGAATCCGTCCCGAACGTATCCGAGGGGCGGCGCCTCGACGTCGTCGATCGCCTGGCGGCAGCGATCGAATCCGTCAACGGCGTCCACCTCCTCGACCGGACGAGCGACGCGAGCCACAACCGATCCGTGTTCACGTTGGCCGGCCCGGCCGAGGCCGTCTCCGAGGCGCTCGAGCGTCTCGTCGCGGGTGCCGTCCGCGAGATCGACATGGACGCGCACCTGGGCGAGCACCCCCGCATCGGGGCGGTCGATGTCATCCCGTTCGTGCCGCTCGGCGACACGACCATGGACGAGACCGTGGAGCTCGCCCGCGCGTTCGCGACTCGGATCGCCGAGCGTTTCGACCTGCCGGTCTATCTCTATGCCGAAGCCGCCCTGCGCTCGGATCGGGTCAAGCTCGCCGACGTCCGTCGTGGTCAGTACGAAGGCCTGAAGACCGAGATCGGCCACCACGGCCGGGAGCCGGATGTCGGGCCGCCGAGGATGCATCCGTCCGCCGGGGCCGTCGCCGTCGGCGCCCGGCCGTTCCTCATCGCCTACAACATCAACCTCGAATCGCCCGATGTCGATCTCGCCAAGCGGATCGCTCGCCGCATCCGCGAATCGGGCGGCGGCCTGCCGCGTCTCCAGGCCAACGGCTTCTTCATCGATGAGCTCCAGCGGGCGCAGGTGTCGATGAACATCCTCGACTTCCGAGTCACGCCCCTGTGGCGAGTGTGGGAGACGGTCCGGGCCGAGGCGGCCGAGGACGGCATCGAGCTGTACGAGTCGGAGCTCATCGGGCTCGCACCGCTGGCGGCGTTCCTCGACGTCGCCGACCACGTCGAGACGCCGGGGGACGCGCCGGTCGAGGATCGCCTGGCGGCGGCGGCGTCGTTCCTGCAGCTGCGCGACTTCAGCCCGCTCCAGGCCCTCGAGCTCCGCCTCGACGCCGCGCGCTCGGGCTCGATGCGGTGAGGGACGCCGATCGCCCGTGACCCTCCGCGTCCTGCCGGGCGGTCGCGGCGAGGCCGATCCGCCGGGGCTTCTCGTCGTCGGCGCGAGCGAGATCGTCACGATGGCCGGGGGTCCGCGGGCGGGCTCGGGCCAGGCTGAGGTCGATCGCCACGAGGCGGCGGCGGTCGGCGGCCCCGAATCGGATCGAGCGCCCGTGCTCGCCGCCTGGGAGGGCCGGATCCTCGCCGTCGCCGGCCGCGCGGACCTCGAGCACATCCTCGAGGCCGAGGGCTACCCGCTCGAGCGGTTCGCGCGGCTGGACGCGCGGGGCGGCGCGGTGACCCCGGGCCTCGTCGACCCCCACACCCACCTCCTCTTCGCCGGCTCGCGGGAGGGCGAGCTCGAGCTGCGCCAGCACGGCGCCGGGTATCTCGAGATCCTCGCGGCGGGCGGCGGGATCCTGTCGACAGTGGCGGCGACCCGTGAGGCGTCGGCCGAGACTCTCGCCGCGCACGGCCGGCGCTGGCTCGACGAGATGCTCGGCCACGGCGTCACGACGGTCGAGGCGAAGTCGGGCTACGGGCTCGATCTCCCGACGGAGCTCCGGCTGCTCGACGTCGCCCACCGGCTGGGCCGGGAGGGACCGGTCGAGGTCGTGCCCACCTGGCTGGGCGCCCACGCCGTGCCACCCGAGCTGCGCGACCGGCCGGATGCCACGGAGAGCTATGTCCGGCTTCTGATCGAAGAGCAGCTCCCCGGCGTCGCGGCGCAGGGCCGGGCGGTCGCCGCGGACGTGTTCTGCGAGCAGGGCGTCTTCAGCGCGGACCAGTCGCGACGGATCCTTCTGGCGGCGGCCGCCTACGGCCTCCGACCGCGGCTGCACGCCGACGAGCTGGCACCGAGCGGCGGCGCGGAGCTCGCGGCCGAGGTCGGGGCGACATCTGCGGACCATCTCGCGACGCCGTCGGAGGCCGGGATCGACGCGCTGGCCGAGGCCGCCACCGGCGATCGCCCGGTGGTTGCGACGCTCCTCCCCGTGACGACGTGGTTCCTGATGAAGGACCACCACGCGCCGGCGCGGACGTTCATCGAGCGCGGCATTCCCGTCGCGATCGGGACGGACTTCAACCCCGGCACATCACCGACGCCGAGCCTGCCGCTGGCGATGACCGCGGCCTGCGTCAACCTCCGGATGAGCCCCGATGAGGTCCTCGCCGGGGTGACGATCAATGCCGCCCTCGCCGTCGGGCTTGCCGATGAGATCGGGTCGCTCGAGGGCGGCAAGCAGGCCGACATCACGATCTGGAACGTACCGACGACGCGTCAGATCCCGTATTGGCCGGCCGCCGACCTGGTCCGGACCGTGGTGAAACGCGGCCGCGTCGTGCTCGATCGGGACTGACGCCGGCAGTCGAGGATCAGGCCTGGACCTTGCCCCGTGACTCGAGGAGGACGGTGGTCGTTTCGGCGGGCAGGCCGGAAAGCGTTACCGACAGCTTCGGCTGCAGCGCGGGCTCGCCGCCCATCTCGTGGAAGAACTTCGCGAGCGCGTCGCGGACCTCGGTCGACTCCTCGTCGAGCGGCATCGCCACGACGATCTTCGGGTCGAGCTGGGCGATCAGCTCGGCCGCCTTCTGGGGCGAGAGCGCGCCCCCGAGCGGAACGCAGGCGATGTCGACGGGGCCGATGTCCGCGAGCTTCTCCTCGGTCAGCAGGTGGCCGATCTCGCCGAGATGGATCGTGTGCATCCCGTCGAGCTCGATCGAGAAGGCGGTCTGCTTCCCGCGGTCCGCGCCGCCGGCGTCGTCACGGTACGTCCGCACGCCGGTCAGGAGCACGTCCTTGACCTCGTACTCGCCGGGGCCGTCCAGCACGAAGGCCTGGTCGAGCGACGAGGGCAGCATGGTCTTGCCGTCGCGCGACAGGCGTCCCTTGGCCTTCGGCAGCGGCTTGTCGTCGGGATGGGAGTAGGTGACGATCTCGCCGGTGATGCCCCGACCGGTCGGGCCGACGACGGTCTGATATGGGTCGGCCACGACGACGGCATCGCGACCGCGGAGGCGGATGCACGTCCGCCCGTACCAGGTCAATTCCATGACCCGATTCTTGCACAGCCGCCTGCACCGCGGGTCACCTCGCCGCCTGGCGACTCGTCCCGGCCCCCCGGCCGGATTCCTGTCATTTCCTCAGCCCAAGAGCGCTCGTCGGCGCCTCGTCGCCAAACGACCCATGGCCGACTCGTTCGACAGAGAGCGTGAGGTCAATCGTGCACAAGCGGCCGCTCGCCACGCCCGAGGATGCGGCCGAGCGCTCCCCATGCGATCGATTGACAGAATCCGGGGAGGCGACGAACGGAACTGCGTTCGACAGCCGCCCCCCGCAGGAAAGAGTGAGCGGGGGCGCCTGCCCAATCGGCGCCCCCGCTCGGAGGGAGGGAGGATGGAACCCTGAGGGTTCGGTCCGAAACGAACGCTAGACCGGCCGCATTCAACGACAACGGCGAGAGCGGTTAAGAAAGCGACACGGAACCCGGGACCATCGGCCCGCTCGTCCGGGAGCGAGGGCCCATGCGACAATCCCGCCGATGTCCGACCATCGCCGGGTCGCCGACGGCCCGCGCCCGGCGCGTCGCCAGGCGGCCCTCCTTGCCGCCCTCCTGCTCCTCGTCGCGGCGTGCGGCCCGAGCGGCCCGACCCCCTCCCCGAACCCGAGCCCGAGCTCGGCCGGATCCTCCGGCTCGCCCGCCACGAATGCCTGCGCGCCGGCCTCGCCCGCGCCGAGCGTCGACCCGTCGACCGTCTACCAGACGATCGAGGACCAGGTCGTCGCGATCCGGGGACTCCATCCGAAGACGCCGGTCAACCCGACGATCCTCGACGAAGCCGGCCTCAAGACCTACATCACCGACTCGTTCAAGAAGGACAACCCGCCGGATGTCCTCGCCGCGAACGAGCGCATCCTGAAGGCGTTCGGGCTGCTCCCGGCCGACGCGTCGCTGAGCGACCTGTACATCAGCCTGCTGAGCAGCCAGGTCGCCGGCCTCTACAGCCCCGACACGAAGAAGCTCTACGTCGTGTCGAGGTCGGGCGCCCTCGGCGCGATCGAGAAGACGACGTTCGCCCACGAGTTCACCCACGCCCTGCAGGACCAGAACTTCGACATCGGCAAGCTGCAGCTCGACGAGGTCGGGCAGGGTGACCGCTCCCTGGCGCGCCTGTCGCTGGTCGAAGGCGACGCGGTGCTGACCCAGAGCACGTGGCAGATCCAGCACCTCAGCCAGGCCGAGCTCGGCGAGCTCATCGCCTGCGCCGGGGGCGACGACTCACTCGCGGTCCTGATGGCGATGCCGCCGGTCCTGCGCGAGTCCCTGTTGTTTCCGTACACGCTCGGGCTCGGCTTCGTCCAGGGTCTCCAGTCGGGCGGTGGCTATCCGGCAGTGAACGACGCCTTCGGCGATCCGCCGGCCTCGACCGAGCAGATCCTCCACCCCGACAAGTACTTCGCTCACGAGGGCCCGGTCCCCGTCGCGCTGCCGAAGGATCTCGCGGCCCGGCTCGGCAGCGGCTGGAAGGTCGGTCTCGAGGACGCGTTCGGCGAGTTCCAGATGCAGGTCTGGCTGAAGCAGAACACGGGCGTCCCCGCGGCGATCGCCACGGACGCCGCGGCGGGCTGGGGCGGCGATCGGGTGGCGGTCGTCGACGGCCCGAGCGGCTCGTGGGGCGTCGTCCTCCGGACGGCATGGGACACCGCGAAGGACGCCGAGGAGTTCGAGAGCGCGGCGACCCCGCTCGTCGGGAAGCTGGCCGACCCGGCCGCGCTCCTGCCGGGCGCCGGCGACAAGGAACGCTGGGTCGTGATCGGCTCCGACGCCGCGGTCCTGCAGCGCCTCGAGACGGTCCTCGGCCTCGCCGGCTGAACGCCGCCTACATCGACTGGGGCGCGGTAATCCCCAGGAGGCCGAGGGCGTTCTCGAGCGTGATCCGGGCGGCCGAGACGAGGGCAAGGCGACCGGCAGATCGGGCCGGCTCGGACGGGTCGACGACACGGGCGTCGCGGTAGAACGCGTGGAACTGCGTCGCGAGCTCCGTCGCGTAGGCGGTGACGCCGTGGGTCTCCTCCGAGCGCGCCGCGTCCTCCACGACCTCCGGGAAGCGGACGATCGCCCGGGCCAGGGCCGCCTCGGGCGCGCCCCCGAGGAGGCCCTCGACCCCGCTCGCGGGAGCGAGCCCGGTCTCCGCGGCCTTGCGCAGGATCGACGCGATCCGGGCATGGGCGTACTGGACGTAGTAGACCGGGTTGTCGGCGGACTGCTTCTTCGCGAGCTCGATGTCGAAGTCGATGCCGGTCGTCGCCGCTCGTGACGCGAAAAACCAGCGGGCGGCGTCCACGCCGACCTCTTCGAGTAGCTCGTCGAGGGTGATGAACTCGCCGGCCCGCTTGCTCATCGAGATCTCGACGCCGTCGCGGATGAAGCGGACCCACGAGTAGAGGAGCATCTGGACCGCGTCCGCGTCGTAGCCCATCGCCTGCGCGGCGTTCCGGACTCGCGCCACCGTTCCGTGGTGATCGGCGCCCCAGACGTAGATCAGGTGGTCGAAGCCGCGGCTGAACTTCTCGGTCACGTAGCCGATGTCCGCCGCGAAGTAGGTCGGCCGACCATCGGCCCGGATGATCACCCGGTCCTTGTCGTCCCCGAACGTCGTCGAGCGGAACCAGAGCGCGCCGTCCAGCTCGTACACGTGGCCGGCGGCCCGGAGTCGCTCGATCGCCCGCTCCACCCAGCCGCCCTCGTGGAGGGAGGCCTCGGTCGTCCAGACGTCAAAGTGGACGCCGAGCCGTTCGAGGCTCGCCTCGATCCCTGCCCGGACGCGAAGCGCCGCCCAGTGACCGACGATCTCGCCGGTGTCGGCGCCCGGCGCGGTGGCTTCCGACCACAGATCGGCCGGGACGTCGGCGGCCAGCCGCGCGACGTAGTCCCCGTGGTAACCGTCGTCCGGGATCGGCTCGCCACGTCGGATGGCGACGACCGAAGCGCCCAGGTTCGGGATCTGGCCACCGCGATCGTTGAAGTAATACTCGCGCGTCACGGTCTGCCCGCCGGCCTCGAGGACCCGGCTCAGGAGGTCGCCGATGAACGCCCCGCGGGCGTTGCCGATCGTCAGCGGGCCGGTCGGGTTGGCCGAGACGAACTCGACGTTGACGGCCCGCGGGCGAACCGGCGGCACGCGGCCCCATGCGGCCGGATCGCCGAGGATCGACCCCAGCGTCGTCTCCAGGACCGCGTCGGTGAGCCGCAGGTTCAGGAACCCCGGCGGAGCCACCTCGACGGTCGCGATCGGCGAGGTGCCCGCGGCCGATTCGGCGGCGATCTCGTCGGCGATCGCCCGGGCGATGTCGAGGGGCCCGCGGCGATAGGGCCGGGCCAGCTTCATCGCCAGGTTCGAGGCCAGGTCGCCGTGGTCGACGTTGGCGGGTCGCTCCACGTCGATCGACGGCGGCTCGGCGTCGGCCGGGATCGGCGGGAGCGCGCCGCGATCGATCGCCCGCTGCCATGCCCGCCCGACTGCGTCCCGGACCTGGGTCCGGATGGGGGCGGCGCGGGCGGCTTCGTCGGTCGTCGCCTTCGACGACATCCGCGTCGGCGTGGTCATGGTCGGGCGCACCCTCGTTCGGTGGAGCCCACATCGTAGCCGCTCGCCGATGGCGACTCGGGCGGCGGTCCATCGGGCCCTGGGACCGCAGAACCGGCGACGAACGCCCCGACGGATGGCCGGGAATGGCCGTCCGCACCACCCAGGACCTTGGTACCAGGACTTCGGTGCCGCGCGGCAACGGAAAGGCCCCTCTCGCGTGGTGTCAATTGGTGGACATCGGGGAAATTGGGTCTGGTCACGCGTATTGCGTCCTAGTACCTTTCGCTCCCGTTCGGCCATAGCATCGGCCGTACTCCGCTCAAAGGGGCTTGGTCACAGGGGGACTGGAGTACCGGCGTTAAGCCGGCCTTAACGGTGCAGGGGTTCCATGAAGGGACCCCATCGGGGGATCCGTCACGCGAGGTCGTCAACGACCTCTCCGGGGGGTCCCTGTCGCTCTCGCGAGGTCTGATCGATCGTGGGTTGTTCTCGGGGATCGGAGGGAAACTGACATGGCGTCTCGGGGTCTCTGGCACTTCATGGGCGTCCGGACGCGGCGGAGCCTCGCTCTGTCGTGGTCGGCGCTCTTCGTGCTTTCGCTGCTGTTGCAGTACTTCAGCTTTGACCTC
>Ga0207684_10001896_pt1 | contig 21745 bp, 23 predicted proteins | sample KBSK5501metaG_FD_184342 | JGI IMG/M metagenome (GOLD analysis project Ga0207684, IMG submission 184342) | Corn, switchgrass and miscanthus rhizosphere microbial communities from Kellogg Biological Station, Michigan, USA - KBS K5-50-1 metaG... | ecosystem: Host-associated > Plants > Roots >...
CCTTTTTCGGCGGTGCCCTGGACTCTCCTTCTCAGCTGCCGGAGACTCTCTGTAATCCCAGCGTCCGCGTACTCGCCCTCATCGACGCCTTTACGTATGAACTTGTAAGCGTCAACCATACCCGCCACGCCGTTAGGTGTCAAGCCGCGGTTGGCTTTGCGGCAACGTCCGTGAGGTAATCGATGACGTGGTCGGCGACCGGGATCCCGGTCGCGCCCATGAAGCCGTGGAATTCTGGCGTGTAGTTGAGCTCGTTGACGAGCAACCCGTCCGGGTGCTCGAGCAGATCGACCGAGAGGAAACCGCCGCCAACCGCCGCCGCCGCCTTGCGGCAGAGTCGGTCGATCTCGGGGGTGACCTCCATCTGAGAGGCGATGCCATTACGGGCGGTGTTCGTAATCCAGTGCTCGGAGCTACGGTAGATGGCGCCGATGGTGCGGTCTCCGATCACGATCGCGCGGATGTCGCGCTGCGGCTTGTCGACGTACTCTTGGATGTAGAAGATGCCGTGTTGATACGAGCCGAGCACTTCCTTATGCTCGAGCACCGCCTCGGCCGCATCCCGGTCGTTGATCTTCGCTAACAGGCGGCCCCAGGAGCCGACCATCGGCTTGAGGACGACCGGGTATCCCATCGTCTCGATCGCCTCGAGCGCGGCCTCGCGGGTGAAGGCGACCACCGTCTTCGGTATCGGCAGGCTGGCCCGGGCGAGCGCGGCGCTCGTCAGGATCTTGTCGCCGCAGATGCGCGCCACCCTCGGCCGGTTGACCGTCGGGACCCCAGCCGCCTGCAGGAGCGTCAGTGCGTAGAGCGAGCGCCCGTGGTGGATGGACCGGTCCAGGACGACATCGGGGGCCTTGGGGAATGGCCTGCCAATCGGAAACTGGATCTTGTCCTCGTCGAGCCGTTCGAAGGGGATGGCGCGCCGGCGGAGGCCCTCGAACAGAGCCTTCTCTTCGACGCGGACCCGCGAGCACAGAATTCCGATCATCGGTGGTTGCGTAATCATACAGACTTCCGTATACTTATGCGACTACACACGGGCAGGAGGCTTCCGCATGCTGGCATTCAAGAGCAAAGTACTGGAGAAGATCCAGGCCACGCCGGTCAAGACCGCAAAGAAGGTGGCGCTGGCGTACTCGGGCGGGCTGGACTCATCGCTGTGCGCCGTCTTGGCGAAAGAGAAGTACGAGGTCGAGGAGCTGCTTCCGATCACGGTCGACGTCGGCCAGGGGCAGGACGAGATGGAAGCGGCCATCCAGAAGGCCAAGGTCCTCGGCATCACGCCGATCGTCGTCGACGTCAAGGACGAATTCGCCAACGACTGGCTGGCGAGGGCGATCCAGGCCAACTCCAACTACGGAGGCTATCCGGTTTCGACCTCGATGACCCGCCAGCTGATCGCTTCCAAGATCGCCGTCCTCGCGCTTCAGCTGGGCTGCGACGCGATCATGGAAGGCTCGAGCGGCAAGGGCAACGACCAGTACCGCATGCACAACGTCTTCAAGCTCTTTGCGCCGCAGCTCGACGTCCTCGTACCGGTGCGCGACTTCGACCTGACCCGGGGCGACGAAGAGGAGCTGTCGAAGGAGCTCGGCATCCCGATCACCGAGGTGATGCAGGGCGGCGACGACAAGACGCTGTGGTGTCGCAGCCTGGCGTCGGGCGCGATCGGTCTCAACCAGCCGATTCCGGAGAATGCCTGGCTGTGGTTGAAGTCGCCGGCAAAGCAGAAGTCAATGCCGACGAAGGTCTCGGTGACCTTCGACCACGGCGTGCCGGTCGCGCTCGACGGCACGAAGATGCCCCTGCCGGAGATCGTGGCGAAGCTGAACGTGATCGCGGGCAACCACGGCATCGGAAAGATCGATATCTTCGAGGACGGCATCATGGGCCTCAAGTCGCGCGAGCTGTATGAGGCGCCGGCGGCCGCGGTCTTGCTGAAGCTGCACCACGACCTCGAACAGTTCACCCTCACCAAGGAAGAGCTGGACTTCAAGGCCGGGGTCGACCAGAAGTGGGCCTACCTCGTCTATCACGGCGCCTGGTTCAGCCCGCTGAAGGCGGCACTCGATGCCTTCATCGAGACCACCCAGGAGCAGGTCAGCGGCACGGTCACCGCCAACCTGTTCCACGGCACCATCGACCTGGAGTCGCGCCAGAGCAATCACTCGCTCTTCTTCCCGGAAATCCGGGGCCTGCAGAGCCGGAGCTTCAATCAACAGCTGTGCGGGCCAGCCGCGCAGATCGGCGGGTTGCCCTGGGAAGTGCTGGCCAAACGGAACGCGAAGGTCGCGAACTGAGCGATCAACCCTGGGGCGGACGGTTTGGCGAAGAGCCGGACCCGCTGATCGACCGCTTTACGCGATCGCTGGCGGTTGACCGCCGGCTCTTTCGCGAGGACGTCGCCGGCAGCCGCGCTTACGCGAAGGCGCTGGTCGGCGCCGGCGTGCTCTCTGCGGACGAGCAGTCGCGCATCGACCAGGCGCTGCAAGAGATTCAGTCCGAATTTTCCCCTCCCCCGCTTGCGGGGGAGGCCAGGGTGGGAGCCGATACTTCCCCTCCCCCGCTTGCGGGTGGGGCTACCCCTTCCCCGCCCCCGCTTGCGGGCGAGGCGGCATCTTCCCCTCCCCCGCTCGCGGGCGAGGCAGCATCTTTCCCTCCCCCGCTCGCGGGGGAGGGCAGGGTGGGGGCCGCAGAAGACATCCATATGGCCGTCGAAGCCCGCCTGCTGCAGAAGCTCGGACCATTGGGCGGCAAGCTGCACACCGGCCGCAGCCGGAATGACCAGGTGGCGGTCGACCTTCGGCTCTATGTAAAAACCGCGGGCGCGGATGTCCTCGCAGCGATCAAAGCCCTCGAATCCGCGTTGATCGCTCGCGCCGAGGAACATCTCGACACCGTGATGCCGGGCTATACCCACACCCAGCGAGCTCAGCCGGTTCTCCTGGCGCATCACCTGCTCGCCTACGTGGAAATGCTGCGTCGTGATCGCGGTCGCGTTAGGGACTCACTTAAGCGGGCGGATGTCTCACCGCTGGGATCGGGGGCGTTGGCCGGGAGTGGCTTCCCGATCGATCGGACGGCGCTCGCCCACGATCTTGGTTTCGCCGCGGCCGCCACCAACTCGCTCGACGCGGTGGGCGACCGCGATTTCGCGCTCGAGCTGCTGGCTGCCTGCAGCATCGCCATGATCCACCTGTCGCGGCTGTGCGGAGAGATCGTGCTCTGGACCAGCGCCGAGTTCTCATTTGCGGCGCTGCCCGACGCGCTGGCGAGCGGTAGCTCGATGATGCCGAACAAGAAGAATCCGTGTGCCGCTGAGTTGGTGCGGGCGAAGAGCGGGCGGGTCGCCGGCGATCTAGTGAACCTGTTGATGGTGCTGAAGGGCTTGCCGCTCGCCTACAACCGCGATCTCCAGGAGGACAAGGAAGCGCTCTTCGACGGCGTCGACACGACCATCGTTTGTCTGCAGGTCGCAGCCCGCTTGGTACTTGGTCTGCGATTCGATCGCGACACCATGCGCACGGCCGCGCTGTCCGGCTACACGCTGGCGACCGAGGCCGCGGATTACCTTTCGCGCAAGGGCATGCCGTTTCGCGATGCCCACCGCGTGGTCGGCCAGATAGTGGCGAACGGGATCGCCACCCATAAGGGCCTCGAGGATTTCTCGCTGGAAGAGCTGCAGCAGTTTTCGCTGCTGTTCAGCGCCGACATCTTCCAAAAGTTGACGCTGGAGGGTGCGCTCAGATCGCGGGACGTCCTTGGCGGGACGGCGCCGGCGCAGGTCAAGGAGGCGCTGGCCCGTGTCAAAGCGTAAGCGGCAGGAGGCGATCCTTTCCTTGATCGGTAAGCACCAGATCGCAACCCAAGAGGAGCTCGTTCAACGCCTGGGCCGCGTTGGCATCCACACGACCCAGGCCACCGTGTCGCGCGACATTGCCGAGCTTGGCCTCGTCCGGGTCGGCGGGCCCGAGAGCCATTACGTCAAGCCGAACGATGGGCTTGGGGCGGCCTCGCCCGCGGGTCGCGAGGACCGGCTGCAGCGCCTGTTACGCGATCTGCCGCTGACCGTCCGGCGCGGTCAGGGTATCGCCATCCTGACGACCACGCCCGGCTCGGCGAATTCAATCGCCTCGGCGATTGACGCGGTGGCGTGGCCGGAACTGATCGGAACGATTGCCGGCGACGACACGATCTTCGTCGCGCTGGCCCTTCGCCCAAGGGCCTACGAAGGGTTTGCCCAGCGACTCGCCCAACTCGGCGCCTACGTGCAACCGGAGGACTGATGACAAGAACATTTCCCTCGCATCCACCGGTGCACAGCAGCCCTCTTACCCTCCCCCGCTTGCGGGGGAGGGCAGGGTGGGGGCTTGATGGCTGAGACGATCGTGCTCGCCTACTCGGGCGGCCTCCATCACTTTTCCCCTCCCCCGCTTGCGGGGGAGGGCAGGGTGGGGGCCTCGTGACTGAGAAGATCGTGCTCGCCTACTCCGGCGGCCTCGACACCACGGTCGCGGTCAGGTGGCTCATCGAGGAACGTGGCTTCGACGTCGTCGCGCTCACGATCGATCTTGGCAGCCAGCCAGATCTGGCCGCGATCCGCCAGCGCGCGCTGGCCTCTGGAGCGTCGCGCGCCTATGTGCTGGACGCGCGGGCCCCGTTCATCGAGCGCTTCTGCTGGCCCGCCTTGCGAGCCGGGGCGCTCTATCAGGGTCAGTACCCGCTGGCGACCGCGTTGGGCCGCCCACTGATTGCGCAGTTGCTGGTCGAGGTGGCGGCGCGCGAGGGGGCCAGCTGGATCGCCCATGGGTCGACCGGCAAGGGCAACGACCAGGTGCGCTTCGACGTGGCCACCGGGGCGCTGGCGCCGCACCTCAAGGTGCTAGCTCCCCTCCGGGACGGGATGTCGATGACCCGCGAAGAGGAGATCGCCTACGCCCGCGCTCACCAATTGCCGATTGATGTCAGGCCCGAGTCGCCGTACAGTGTGGATGAGAACCTTTGGGGGCGATCCATCGAGGCCGGGGTTCTGGAAGATGCTCTCCTCATACCCCCCGAGGACGCATTCCGATGGACCTCGTCGGTGGACAACGCCCCCGCCAGCTCCTTGCTGGTCGAACTGGACTTCGAAAAAGGGATCCCGACCGCCGCGACCTATTCCTCCCCCTCTGGGGGAGGAATAGTGGATACATTTCCCTCCTCCTGTGGAGGAGGGCAGGGTGGGGGCGCCTCCCTCGTCGCCGAGCTGAATCGGATCGGTGGCCTTCACGGGGTCGGGCGGATCGACATGATCGAGGATCGCTTCGTCGGCATCAAGTCACGCGAGGTCTACGAAGCGCCGGCGGCGGTCATCCTGCAGGCGGCGCATCGGGCACTCGAGGACCTGGTGCTCGACGGCGAGGCGGCGCGCTTCAAGACATCGGTAGCTCAGGAATACGCGCGACTCGTCTACCAGGGCAAATGGTTCACAAGCCACCGCCGGGACTTGGACGCCTACGTCCTGAGCACCCAGCAGCTCGTGACCGGTCGGGTGCGGGTCAAGCTACACAAAGGGACGGCCCAGGTGGTCGGACGCTCCTCGCCCTACTCGCTGTACCGGCCGAAGCTCGCGACCTACTCAGCGGGCGACCAGTTCGATCACCAGGCCGCGGTCGGCTTCATCAAGCTGGTCGGCCTACCGGTGCGGACGCAGGCCGAGGTGCAGGGAATCGCCGAGACCGAGCCCCTACTTGAGGACGATCGCCATGTTGTTGAAGTCGGCCCAGGAAGCCTCGAAGGACGCCTTGCTATACCAGTACTGGGAGCCAGTCTTCCAGGGATCGTTGACCCGGACTTGCGTCGGTGAGACGCCGCTCAACGTAACGACGTGCTCGATGAGCGAGTAGGGGATCCGCTTACTGCCCGTATCCGGCCACGAGGTCCAGACGCCGGTATAGCCGGCGGCTTTCGCATTTTCCCAGCCGGTTTCCACCCAGACAAGGACCGGATGGCCATTCGTTAAGGCGTCATACACCTGGGCTGCCGTGACGCCCTCGCCGCCGGTCGAGGCGGGAGCGCCGTGCGATTTCGCGATCGACAGTATTACAGGGTAGTAAATCCCGTAGCCGGTCGGACCCAGGTCGCTGCCATTGACGTTGCCAACGAAACTCGTGTACGGATCGCCCCACTGAAGGACCCTTTTCTTGTTGTTGGGATCCAGGATCGGCTGCCGGGTATCTTGCGGTTCGAATGCAAACAACGCTTGTTGCGAGTAGTCATGGCCCAGGGCGGCGAGGCCCATCTGTAGAGCCGCCGTCTCGCAGTCCAGGGCCATCGTCTGTTTATCGACCGGCATTGCAATCGTTACGACTCCACCGGGCGTGGCCGCTGGCATAGGTGTGGGGGTTGGGGTCGGACTTGGGGTCGGCGGCGGATTCTCGATCACGAACAAGGGAGACGGGGTACGAGGCGCCGCCGCCAGGGTGAACTTCGGTGACGCAACCACGGCGAGGGTGCCTGCGACCAGGACCAGGAGCGTCAGCAGGAAGACGATGACGGTTCTCACTTATTTCTCATCAACCGGCACATAGTCCCGCGCTCCGGTCTGCGGATTGTATCGGATGATGATAGAAGACGATCGACATTTCTTTGGCAACGCTACGAGTGAGGTGGCACGCATGGTTCCCGCTGGCCCAAGTTCACCGAAAGACCGTCTCAGACGCGCCGAAGACGCCAATGGCAATACCTAACAGCACCTGGGGGACCAACACCCAGGGCGTCGTAGTGGTCAGCCGTGCGACCGCACGATCGTAGCCGCTAGCTGGGCGTTTCTTCACCGCAAGCTTCTGGCCCGAAGACACAGCCATCGCCGCGCGAATGAGGTGGATGATGACCCCCATGACCGAGGTTGCCATGAGAGCCGCTGCCACTGTCACGACTTGTCTTCGAAGGGTGAGCGACGATGAGTGGACCAGCATGCCGGAGACGAGGAGCAGCGCACCGGTCACCGCCCACGCGACGGTCCACCCGCCAAACGCCACGGTCTCGGTGGAGCCGTTGTCGAGCAGCGAGTAGACGAGCCCCTCGACCGTCGATGGTTCACCTCGTAGACCGACCATCGCGCGGAGGACGCGTCGAAGCACTACTTCTTCATTTCAGCAAGCAGCTGCTCGGCACCGCTTTATTAGGTTCCCCATATTGAAGCCTAAAGCCATCCCTGTTGTTCTGCGACGCGCGCCGCTTCGGTGCGATTGCTGACCTCGAGCTTTTGAATCGCCGACGAGAGGTAGTTGCGCACGGTTCCCTCCGATAGGAACAGGGCTTGCGCGATCTCCGCAATGCTGGCGCCCGACAGAGAAGACGCGGGCGATGATGACCATGCGCCAAGAGACCAGGAACAGGCTCAGGTTCGAGGCCGCCGTGGCCGCATTGACCAGGCTGGTGATGCCCCAGCCGAGCAGCAACCCGATCGTGCCGCCGATGGCACCGATCAAGGTCGCCTCGAGCACGTATTCGCGAATGATGTGGCGCGTGTGGGCGCCGACCGGCTTCTTCAGCCCGCAGCTTGCGCCGCGTCAGATTTCTAATGATTTCCATGAGTCCTCCTGAGGGTTGCTGAATATCGGTCTTCTGCAGGCTACTGCCGCAGCGCGCTTGAAACCAGTCGCAGCGGTCAGCCATTTCGGATGACAGCCGTCATGCCCGGGCTCGTTCCCTCCCCCCCTCGTCGTAATGGGCGCTATCGAACTGTACCCTCGCCCCTTGACGACGCTATAGAAAACCTCTATAGCTAAACCGTGCTGCTCGCCCAGGTGGAGGGGTTCCTCGAAGTCGCCCGGCGGGGGAACGTGAGCCGCGCCGCCGAGGCGATGTTCGTGACCCAGCCGACCCTGACCGCGCGCCTTCATGCGCTCGAACGCGAGCTGGGCGAACCGCTCTTTGCGCGGACCCGCCGCGGTATGCGTCTCACCGACGCGGGCCGGGCCTTTCTCCCCTACGCCGAGCGTGCGATGCGCGCCGTTCGCGACGGCCGCCAGGCGCTGACCGACGCTCGCTCTGCCTCGGCCGGTCGCCTCGTGCTCGGTGCTGCGCCCGCGGTCAGCACCTACGTACTCCCGGCGCTGCTGCAACGCTTCGCGGCCGCCTATCCCCGGATCGAAGTTGCGGTTCGTACCGGACATTCGGAGGACGTCTTGCAAATGCTGCTTCGCGAAGAGGTCCAGCTCGCCATGGTGCGCACGATGCGCCACCCCGACATCGAATCGATTCCGCTCTATGAGGAGGCGCTGGTTCTGGTTGTGCCACCGGGACACCCCTTTGCCAAACGGTCCAACGTCGGAATCGCCGACGTCGCCTCAGAACGCCTGATCTTCTTCGACCGGACCTCGAGCTACTACGAGCTGACGCAGTCCTTCTTTCTTAGCCTCGGGGTGACCCCGCGCGAGGTGATGGAGCTCGACAATATCGAGTCGGCCAAGAAGATGGTGGAGCGGCGCCTCGGGATCGCGCTGCTACCGCGCACCGCGGTCGCCGGCGAGCTGGCCGCCAAAACCCTAATGCAGGTGGCGGTCACGGACGCGCCGGCGATGTCGCAAAAGATCGTCGCGATCCGCCGCCGCGACCTGGGGCGGCCATCAGGGACGGTCGCCGCGTTTGTCAATCTGCTGCGGGAGTCCGATCCCGCCGCCGTTCAGACGACGCGGTCTTCGGGCAGCGCCTCGACGAACTCCTGACCGAGCCGCGCCGCATCGTAGGCCTTCCCCACCAGGTGGTGGTAGGGCACACCCGAGAAGAAATGATGGCTCTTGGTCGGGAAGTCCCGGCTCGGCTCGAACTCCTTCCGCTGCAAGGCGATGTATCCGTCCTGCTGGTCCTTGGACATCGCCTGCAACAGCACGCTCAGCCCATAGCTTTCCGCATGCTGCGCGCCGAGCGTGATGAAAATGAACTTGACGCCCATATCCCCGAGCTCGGCGAAGGTCATCGGGTTCGGCTCCTTGAACCATTTGAACGACGAGGACCAGTTGAAGGCAAAGCGCGCTTCGGGGAAGCGCTTCTTGATCTGTTCCGTGAAGGTCTCGACCGCGCCACGATCGGAGGTCGGGAATTCGCACCACAGCAGGTCGGGGATGCCGCTGTCCAGGTAGCGCAGTCCCCGGTCGACGGCCAGCTCCATGCGGCGGAGTGATTCGGGCGCGTCGACGGCGCTCAGGCCATCGGTGCGCGCGATGATGACGAAGTCGTGGTTGCCGAGATCATCGGCCACCGCCCGTGCCATGCGCAGCTTGCCCAGCATCTCGTTGACCGAGATCAGCGCCTTGCCGCCGATGTGGCCGCAGCGTTTGGGGAGCACTTGGTCTTCGATGTGCGCAGCGGCGACGCCGGCGGTGACGTAGAGCTCGGTGGTGCGTTGGACGTTGAAGATGTTGCCATAGCCGCCATCCATGTCGACGATCACCGGGGGAATGTCGAGGTGCCGAGGCGCCACCCCTTTTTCCGGATCGCCGACGGCCATGGTCAGCTGGAACTTGCGCAGGCCGCTGACGGTTCGGCGGGCGGCATCGGCGATCTCGACGCTGGAGTAGAGGTCCATATCGGTCGTACCCAGGTGGCCGATGGCAAAGGAGTAGCCGCTGAAGTACACGGCCTTGAATCCGTAGTACATGACCAGTTGGGCGCCCATCGGGTCGTAGACGCCGGGGCCGAAGAGGAAGGGCTCGGTATCGAGCAGCCCGCGCATGCGGGTACTAGGGTGGACGAAACGCGAGGCCGGAAGTTTGAACCCGTCAGGCAGTAATCGGCTCGCGACCAGCTGGTTGGGCTTCGGAACAGCCACTTTCGACATCAGGGTTGGCTACTCGTTGGCGTGATCGCGTTCGCAGTCGTCCGGGCATCCGCATTCGGCGATCTCGGCCCGGCAGGGCTGGTAGTCGTCTCGATCGCGAAGCTGAATGTTGGGCGCTTCCATTCCGATCATGGAGGCCACTGTATCAACTAACCAGCCATCGGGTCCAATCGTTTATGGCGATTGGTTCGATAGAGAAACCCTATAACAAATGAAAGCTGGCCGCCATTTCGAGGCCGAGCGCCACCGCCGCGAGGATCAATACGATGGCCACGATGCGGGCGTCGTTGGTGGCGGCGACCGCAGCCACGCGCAGGCTGTTTACGAGCGTTTCGACCCGATGCGCGCCGGGTCCCGGGCCGTGCTCCGGGTGCAGGTGCACGGGAAACAGTCCCACCTCGCTTCCTCCTTCCCTGGGCGGACGGGCCTCCTGACCGTCACCGTAGCAGATCACGACTGGTCGACGTCAAGCCGCGCTGCGTCTCGCCTTAGGAAGGTGGGGGCAGATTCCACCGACTGATTACAGGGTCCTCGTGCTCGTAGCTCAGGACGCTGAGTGTGGCAGTTTGCAGAGCGTAATGTCGCCCGCCTTCGGGAGGCTCATCCAGCCAGCGAGCGGTGAGGACGCGAAGCACGTGCCCGTGGGCGAAGATCAGGACGTCGCCGGCGGTCTGGCGCACCTCGCGGATCACCCGATCGACCCGGCGGCCGACGTCGGCGGGCGTTTCGCCGTCGGGCCCACCGTCACGCCAGAGGGACCAGCCGGGATTGTCCGCGAGGATCTGTCGCGAGGTTCGGCCCTCGTACCGGCCGTAATCCCACTCCATCAACTCCGGCCGTACCTGTGCGCTCGATCCGTACCCCGCCAGCCGGCAGGTCTCGAGCGCTCGCTGCAAGGGGCTGCTCAGGACCAGAGCAAACTGCCAGGCGTGAAGGGGTGCGCTGAGCGCCTGCGCCTGCCGCCGTCCCCGCGCGGTGAGCGGGATGTCCGTTCGGCCAGTATGGCGACCGTCACGACTCCACTCGGTTTCACCGTGGCGAACCAGCACCACGTTCGCCGCCACGGCGCCGCCCTTAGCTGGTCCGAAAGTCGAGGTGCGAGGCGCCGCCGCTGATCTCGATATCGAACCGGTCGGTTGCCGAGCCGTACCCGGGGCTCTGCTGCTGGAAGTCGCCGCCCAGGTTGCCAGATGAGGAGCCGTTGATCGTGACCGCGCTGACGCCGCCGCTGACCGCCACTCGCCACTGCGAATGCGCCGGTGCGACGATCGTGATGTTGTTGGCGCCGCCGGAGACACTGATCGACACCGTTCCCTTCGGAGTCGGGAACTGGGCATCGAGCTGGTTGGCGCCGCCCGAGATGTCCAGCTTGCTGAGCTGTGCGTGGCGAAGATCGAGGCGCAGGTTGGCCGCGCCACCGCCAATTTGAATCGACCACGGGACCAGGTCCGTGAGCGTGAGCTGGACGTGACGTCGTTGCGCACCGAACAGATGGAAGGGAGAAAAGCTCGCGCTCTCGCGGATCTGCAGCGCGCCGGTCTCGCGGTCGAGGCTGATCGTCGGCGGATTCTCACCACCCGGATAGTCGATGTGAGCCTGGTAGAGCGAGTTACCGATGCCCCCGCCGTTCACGTCGATGCTGGCGGCGCCGTAGTTGAGGTCGAGGCTCGCTGCGGTGAGACCGCCGAGCTGCTCCTTTGAATCGATTCGCTGGGTCCCGAAGGACGTCGCCGGGGCGAGCACCGCATACGCCACCGCCCCGACCACGATGATGCCGGTCGCCACGAGGCCGACCAGGGTAGCCTGCTGGCGGGGGAGGGTGTGATTGAGAATCAGCTGCAGGCCGAGGATGACGAGCAGCAGCGGCCACAGGTCGCCCAGCCGCTCGAGAGCTTGGGCTGAGAGCACGCCGGTGTTCGCGAGCAGGACGATGATCCCGATCGCGATCAGGACTGCCGGGAAGAGTAGGCCGCGGTTACGATACATCGGGCCCTTAGCGACGCCGAAGCAACAGCAGGAGTCCGAGCGCGATCAGGATCACGGGCCAGACGATCTCCCAATGAATGTTGGTGAAGATGCCCAGGTTGGCCAACAGGAAGTAAGCGCCCAGCACGATCAGGATGATGCCGAACCACAGCCCGGGCGGCCGGTTGCCGTATGGAGGTCCCCATCTCCCACGAGGGTGCGGCGCCCCAGCAGGAGGCGGCCCGCCGGAGGGGTCGTCGCTCGTTGCTGGTGGAGTCCCACTTGCCTGCGACCGCGAGAAGCCGGTTCGAAAATCCTGCCTGATATCGTCGCCCATCGAACGGAGGCGATCGCTGACGCTCCTCGTGGTCGACGGCGGCGTACCCTGGGGCGGCTCCATCAAGAACCACAGTACGAGGTAGAGGAGGATCCCGATGCTCGGTGGCACCAGGGCAAGGATGACAAAGACGACCCGGACCAGGAGGGGATCGACGCCGAAGTAGGCCGCAAGTCCGGCGCAAACGCCGCCCAGGATGCGGTCTGATCCACGTCGCAAGACGCCCCCCGTCGTCTCACCCACGGCGTGGCAATTATCGCACGCCACTGCCGAGGCAAAAGAGGGTGCGTGGGACGCGCCCTCTGCGAATGGAGGGCGTTAGACGGCTCGGCGGCCCACCAGCAGGTTGTAGACGATCCCGATGATGGCCAGCACCAGTAGCAGATGGATCAAGCCACCGGCGACGTGGAGTGCGAAGCCGAGAAGCCACAAGACGAACAGTACGACTACGATCGTCCAAATCAAGCTAGCCATGAAGACCTCCCATGACCTCCTACGTGATAGCGTGGCTATCATGTTACCTAGCGGTGGAGGTGTTGTCAACTTGCCGGTGGTGGCCCGGACCCGGGCCCGTGGCGGGCTCTCAACAGCCGGGTTCGCCCGGGTGGCCGCAGCAGGGTGTCGGTGGGAACCGAAACCGGTTCGCGATGAGCCGCCCTAGCTTGTGCCCGAGCGACATGGGCTGCCGGAGGTTGTCCCAGAAAGCGGACGGTGTTCCCCGACTCATCTACCGAATTAACTCTCTGTGCTCCGGGGCAAGGCTACGGAATTATCCCTCCCCCTCCGGGGGAGGGCAGGGTGGGGGCCGCTAGGTCGAGGTCTTTGACAACATCGCCCCCCAGCACCACCATCCGGACGTGCGCGGGATCGGCAAAGATCGTGGGGTCCGATAGCGGGTCGGCGTCGAGCACGATCAGATCGGCACGCTTGCCCTCTTCGATCGTGCCCGTCTCCTGTTCGATGCGCATCAGCGCCGCGTTGGTCCTGGTGGCGGCGATGATGGCGTTCATCGCGCCCATCACGCGGGCCTGACACGCGATCTCCTTGCCTTTCTCCCCCTGCATGTCGGCCAGCACGTCGGATCCTGATCCGATCCGGAGCCCCTTTTCGTAGGCGAGCCCGAGCGCGTCATAGGCGCCCGTCAATCCCTGGCGGATCTTGCGCGCCATGTCGGCGGTCCACCCATCGCCTGGCTCGAGCCGCGACATCAGCTCGTAGGTGATCACGGTGGGGACGAGATAGGTGTCCGATCGCTTCAGCATCTGGTCGGCGGTTTCCTCATCAAGGAAGTTCCCGTGCTCGATGGAGCGGACGCCGGCCTGCAGGCAGTTCTGGATGGCCTTCGGCGCGTACGCATGGGCGAGGACGTAGGTTCCGGCCGCGCCGGCGACGTCGACGGCCGCGCTCAGCTCGTCGACCGAGAATTGCACCTGGTCGAGCTCGTCGGTCGGCGAGGCGGCGCCGCCGCTCGCCATCACCTTGATCTGATCGGCGCCGCGCCGGAGCGCCTCCCGGGCCGCCCGCCGGACCTCGTCGGCGCCGTCGGCGAGGATGGTTTCGGTGGTCAGGCCATGGACCGCACGGAACAGTTCGCGAGCGGTACGAGGCCGCTGGTTATCACCGTGGCCGCCGGTTTGCGACAGAAAGGGCCCACTGATGAAGAGTCGCGGACCGCGAATCAGCCCCAGGCGGACCGCCTCCTTGAACCCCCAGTCGAGGCCGCCGGCGTCGCGCACCGTCGTGAAGCCGGCCTGCAGCGTGTTCTCGATCTGGCGCGCGATTCGCAGCGCGATCACCGCCGGCGCCAGCGCCACCTCCTCGATCGGATCGAGGTCGAGGCTGGCAAGGTGAACATGCGCGTCGAGCAGCCCGGGCATCAAGGTGCGCCCCTGGCAATCGATGACGCGGGCGTCCCGGGGTCCGGCGGGCCCGCTCGATGACCCGATCCGCCGGATCCGTCCATCCTCCACGACCACTCGGGAGTCGGGCTGGGGATCGCGTCCGGTGCAGTCGATGAGGCTCGCGTGTTCGAAAACGACGCTCACGGCCCGACTAGTTTATCTACGCCGCGACGTAGGTCAGGAAGAGGTCGGTGCTGTACGCGAGCAAGAACCCGAGGAGCAATCCCCATGCCATGGCGGCCGGCGAGTTCAATCGGCGGCCGATATGGAACATTTCGTTGACGACGTAGAAGAGCGCGCCGGCGGCCAGGGCCAGGAACAGCACATAGATATAAGTAGAGGTGAAGAGGTAGCCGATCACCGTCCCAAGGAAGGTCGGCGCTCCGCCGACCAGGCCGGCGACCAGGAGAAAGCTCCAGGAGGGTATCGCACTGTCGGTCGCCAGCGGGGCGGCGATACCGAAGCCCTCGGTCACGTTGTGGAGGGCGAAGCCGATCACCAGCACCACGGCGAAGGCGACGGCCCCAGTAGCAGCGGACTGGCCGATCGCCAGCCCCTCCGAGAGATTGTGGAGACCAAGCCCGGTAGCGATCATCATGGCGAGCGTCCTGGGGGCGGGGGGCGGCGCGTGCTTGGTTCGACCGAACAGCCGGGCGTTGAAGTAGACGAGGCCCAGCAGGCCGATCCCGAGGCCCGCGGCAAAGATCACCACCAGCGCCAGGAAGCTCCGATCGCCGTGCCGCATGGCAGCCAGGCCCGTTTCGACCGGAGTGGCGGCGTGGCTGAGAATGTCCCAGAGTAGGAAGAGGAGGACGCCGGTGGCAACGGCGTTCAGCACGCCCTGGACCGTCTTGGAGATGCCTCGAATCCGTCCGACCGGAAGGCCGATGAAGATGGTGGCGCCCGCGATCGCGCCCAGCGCCGCCGCGGCGGCGTGACTCACGAGCGCGTTAACCCTCCCCCGCTCGCGGGGGAGGGCAGGGTGGGGGTATTGTTAGTAGGTGCGAAGCTCAAGATTAGTTAACGCTAACACACGGACTCGTCCGCCCTCGGAGGTCATCGCCCACTACCTGGAGGCGATTTACTACATTCGGGCCGAGGGCGAACCGGTGCGCAGCGCGCGCTTAGCCGACTGGCTTTCCGTGAGCCGGCCCACGGTTACGGTCGCCTTGCGACGGATGACCCGGGATGGAATGGTGCGTCTCAACGCCCACAAGGAGATCGAGCTGACGGCGCGCGGCGACGAGGCGGCGGCGGCGATCGTGCGGCGGCACCGAATCATGGAACGCTGGCTGACCGACGTCCTCGGGCTCGATTGGGTGACGGCCGACACTGAGGCCGAGCGCCTGGAGCACGCCGTGTCGCAGGTTGTGGAGGAGACGCTTTACCGGAGCCTGGGACGGCCGAAGACCTGCCCGCACGGCAATCCCATCCCCGGCCACTCGACGATGCGGGCGAACGAATTGCGCCTGTCGGCGCTTCGGCCAGGGGACACCGGGACGATCACCCGGATTTCAGAGGTGGCGCAGCGAGAAGCGCCGCCGCTGCTGCAGTACCTTCACGACCGGGGCCTGCGCCCCGGAACGCGAATCTCGGTCGAAGAGGTCGACGAAGTCGGCCGCACCATACAGCTTCGGGCGGCCCGCAGAGTCACGCTCAGTACTGAGACCGCTGCGAAGCTATCGGTCGTGCGTTCTGTTACGCCGAAACCGAAACGGGCTCCCGCTCCTCGCTGACGACCAGCGGCTTGACGGTCGTGGTTGCTGAGTGCGGCAGCACCAGCCAGCCGCAGAGGACGATCGCGCACGAGATGATCGCGATGACGGTGGTCGCGTCCATGGTCCTTTTTCCTCCTTCTTACAGGGCGTAGGCGGGTTCGCCGTGTTGTGAGATGTCGAGGCCGAGGAGTTCCTCCTCTTCCTGAACGCGGAGCGGAACGAAGAGGTTGACGACTTTGAGGATGACGAAGGTCCCGACGGCGGCCCAGCCCCATGCCGCGCCGATCGCCGCCAGCTGGATCAGCACCTGCTTCGGGTTGCCGTAGAAGAGACCGTTGGCGGCACCCGAATTGATGGCGACCGTGGCGAATAACCCGGTAGCAAGCGCACCCCAGGTGCCGCCGATGCCGTGCACCGCCCAAACGTCGAGGGCATCGTCGACGTGGATCCGCTCGCGCAGCTGGATCGCCGCGTAGCAGACGACACCGGCACCGAACCCGATCACGATCGCGCCCATCACGTTGACGAACCCGGAGGCCGGGGTGATCGCGACCAGGCCGGCGACGGCCCCGGCGGCGGCGCCCAGCACGCTCGGCTGCCGCTTGTGCCACCAGCTGACTGTCATCCACGTCAGGGCGGCCATCGCAGTCGCGGTATTCGTCACGACGAAGGCACTGGTTGCCAGCTGGCCGGCGGTGACTGCGCTCCCCGCGTTGAAGCCGAACCAGCCGAACCACAGCAGGCAGGCGCCGAGGATCGTCATCGTGGCGTCGTGCGGCTCGACCTTCTCCTTGCCGAAGCCCAGCCGCCGCCCGAGGACGAGGGCCGCCACCAGCGCCGAGACGCCCGAGCTGATGTGTACGACCGTTCCACCGGCGAAGTCGAGCGCCCCGAGGTTGTGCAGCCATCCGCCGGCCCCCCAGACCCAGTGCGCGATCGGGTCATAGACGAAGGTTGCCCAGAGTAGTGAGAAGAGCACGAAGGCCTTGAAGCGCTGGCGTTCCGCGAAGGCACCGCTGATCAGCGCCGGCGTGATCACGGCGAACATCATTTGAAAGACCATGTAGGCCTGATGCGGGATGGTCGGCGCGTAATCGGGGTTGGGCGTGAAGCCCACGTTGTTGAGGCCGATCCACTCCAGGCCGCCGATGAGGTGGAACTTATCCGGTCCGAAGGCGAGGCTATAGCCCCACAGGACCCACTGGACGCTGATGAGGCACAGGATGAAGAAGCTGTGCATGATGGTCGACAACACGTTCTTGCGGCGGACGAGCCCGCCATAGAAGAACCCGAGCGCAGGCGTCATCAGCATGACCAGCGCCGCCGATGCCAGTACCCAGGCGGTATCGCCACTATCGATTTTCATTCCGGGATTGTCCGACGAGTGGACCCATGCAGGTAATGGCCGAAGTCACGGAAATCGCCCGCGGACATCGTGCACCCAGCACAAAGGGCGTCACTCCGCGGCGTCCACATTTCCCTCCCCCGCTTGCGGGGGAGGGTCAGGGAGGGGGCTTAAACCGGACGGCTCCAGGTGCGGTTGTCGTGGCAGAAATGGACCGCAGCCGGCCTGAGCCCGCGCATCTTCTCCAGCGACCGGCCGAATGTCGCGTCGTCTTCCATCATGCCCTCGCGCGGTGCCTCGCCTTCGAACATCTTCACCGTCCAGCAGGCATCGCCGGTCAGCAGCGCCGGCCCTGCGGTCGTGTCGACTGCGATGCTCTGGTGGCCGGGCGTATGCCCCGGCGTGGTCAGCACTCGCACGCCCGGGACGATCTCACGCTCGCCGTCGAGCAGCTCCCAGCGCGCGCCGGCGTAGTTCAGCCACTCGACGACGGTGTAATCGGGATCGTTGCGGCGCTCGTACTCGGCGCGCTGGACGTAGACCGGCGCCTGCGGAAAGACCGCGTTCTGGCCGCTGTGATCGAAGTGTAGGTGCGAGTTGATGATCCAGCGGATGTCGGAGGGATCGACGTCGTGCCGGCGTAGCGCCTCGGCCACCGGAGTGTTGACGGCGCGGTAGTCCTTGATCAGCTCGGTGTTGCTGCCGTAGCCGGTGTCGACGATGCCGGCGCCGCCGGGGTGTTTGATCAAGAAACCGTGGACCGGAATCGTGAACTTCAGGCCGGGCAACCACAGATGTCCGAGATCGAGCCGCACGATCGCCGCGGGCGCGAGCACGCCGTGATGCTACCTGGCATTTTCCCTCCCCCTCTGTGGGAGGGCAGGGTGGGCGTATTTCCCTCCCCCTCTGGGGGAGGGCAGGGTGGGCGTATTTCCCTCCCCCTCTGGGGGAGGGCAGGGTGGGGGCTCTAGGCCTTCAGGAGCGGCAGGATCTCGTAGCTTCCGCCAAGTAGCTCCGACGCTGGCGCGTTCAGGTAACCCTGCAGCACGGACGCATACACCGAACGGAAGTCGGTGGTGAACTTCAGGTTGCCGTTATCGAGGGCGTTGAGGCTCGGCTGCTCGCCGTAGAGGCCGCCCTTCACCGGCGCGCCTAACAGGAACATCGGGGCGGCGGTGCCGTGGTCTGTCCCGGCGCTGCCATTTTCTTTGACGCGTCGCCCGAATTCCGACCAGGTCATCACCAGCACCTTGTCGCCATAGCCATGGCCAGTCAGGTCCTGCATGAAGGCGGCCAGCGCCTGGTCGAGGTCGAGCAGCAGCTTGTCGTGGACCGGTTTCTCCCGCGCGTGGTTGTCGAATCCGCCCAGGGTGACGTGCGCGACGCGCACGCCCAATCCCGACACGATCGTCTCCGCCACGAGCTTGAGCGAGCTCGCGATCGGGCTCTTCGCCGGATAAGTGGCCTTTGCCTGGTAGGTCGCATCGGTCGCCTGCAACGCGTGCGACGCTAGCAGCGCTTCTTGCAGCGTGGTGTCGAGCAGGGCTCCGAATGGCGCGGGTCCGGACGTCTTGAAGCCGCCGTAGAACTTCATGATCGGGTTCTCCTCGTCGACTTGGGTGCCGTGCTCGTTGACTGCCTGCAGCCGGAAGGCGCTCAGCGATTGGAGCGCCGTGACGGGCGTCTTCGACCGCAGTTCGGGCGGCACCAGTGAGCCCGCACTCACACCTTCGAGGGCGTGGTTCGGGCTCTCGCCCACCTGGTCGAGGTAATTGAGGTAGCGTCCCAGCCAGCCGTCGCCAATGCCGCCCTGCACGCTGGCGGTCTCCCAGATCGACATCGAGGCGAAGTGCGACAGGTTGGGGCTCGGATACCCCACGCCCTGCACGATCGCCAGCTGGCCCGCGTCCCAGCTCGCCTTCAACCCCTTGAGGTTCGGATGCAGGCCGAGCTGGTTGTTGAGCGTCAGTACTCCCGTGTCCTGGCGCAAGGTCGGCCGGGCGTCGTGATAGGCACCATCCTGGAAGGGGATCAGCGTATTGAGGCCATCGTTGCCGCCCGCCAGCTGGACCAGCACGAGGATCCGGCCGTTGGGGATCGCGTGCGGTGAATCCGCCGCGGCGGCGGCGACGCCGTTGGCGAAGATGCTCGGCACCGCCGACCCGGCAAACACCGGCACCAGGCCCTGCTTCATGAAATCGCGGCGGCTAAACATGCGTGCTCATCTCCATTAGTTCAGTTGAAACTCCGGTGTCGCCAGCGCCATGAACAGGAGGCCGGCATGGTCATCCGGGTGAACGGCCGCGAACGCGTGCAAGCCGTCGCGCGTGTCGCTTGTCACCTTCCCGTCAATCAGGTTGGCCGTCAGCTGGTCGACGGTCGGCGCCGGCGACGAGGCCGCGCCCCGCCGCGCCGCAGCGTTCGCAAAGTTGATCCGGTTCAGCAGCGTCGAGCTATTGATCCATGAGGTACCACCCGGCCAGCCGGCGACGTTCGGCGGATAGAAGAGCAACTGGCCCATCGGCGCCATGGCGTTGGCCGCCGCCAGGAAGCCCCGGGCGTCAGCGCCGGTCGCGCGCAGGATCTGCGCCGTCAGTTCGGCCGGACTCTTGACCAACGCGCGGTACGCCTTCGCGGAATAGAAGGCGTCCAGGCTGAAGATTTCGCGGACGACCGTGCCGACGTTGTAGTGGGACTGCTGGAAGGTGTCGGCAAGGTGTCGAACGATCTCCGGCTCGGGATTCGGGTAAGCGAAGAAGCTGAAGAGCCGGCCGGACAGACGCTCGGCGGTAGCGCGCAATGGCACCAGCATCTCCACGATGTCGTCGCCGGTGAAGTTGCCCGTCTTGCCCATGAAGGTCTTCTGCCCGCTGTCGAAGAAGCGCGGGATGAAGGCCGCCTGCGTCGTGTAGCGCAGCTGCGGGCCGCCTTGCAGCGTCCACCCCGTAAAGCTGCGGGCGGACTCGCGGACGTCGTCCTCGGTGTAGTGCCCTATGCCCGTCGTGAACAGCTCCATCAGTTCGCGCGCGTAGTTCTCGTTCGGCTTGCCCTTGCGGTTGGTCTCCGTGTCGAGGTAGACCATCATCGCCGGGTCCTTCGAGACGGCCTTGAGCAGATCGTCGAAGTTGGCCAGCGCCATCTTCCGAAACAGCTCGTTCTGGACGTACATCTGGGCCGGGCCGGCTTTGTCCAGCCCGCTGGTCAGCAGGCCGTGCCAGAAAAGGGTCATCTTCTCCTCGAGAGGCCGGGCCGTCTGCACCATGCGTTGCAACCACCAGGCCTGGATCGCCCCCGCGTTCGGACCCTTGGCTGAGGTGAGGTCCAGCGCCGGAAGTTGTCCGTCGAGCGCGGCATTCGAGGTCTGCTGGTAGTCCAGCGCCGCCTGCGTCATCGCCGTCGTCGTCATCGCGGCGAACCGATCGATCTCTGTCGCGGTCCCGCCGAATCCGGCCCGGCGCAACAGGTGCCCGGCCCGAACGCGTGGGTCGCTTAGCGCTCCCTGATTGGCGCGCGTGAGATCCTGCACCCGGTTGAGGATCTGCGACAGGTCGTTGCCTTTCCACAGAACAGCCAGTGCGGCCGCCCCGGCCCCGGCCGCCCCGGTCGCCAGCACCGCCCGGCGCGATACCGGGCGCCGCCAGATCGGCGTGGATCTTGTGGTGGGCGAGGCAGCCGGCGCGGCGTCATCCATATTCATTGGTAAGGCTATGGCGGCAGGGTGAACCCGGCCTGAGAGGCCCCTTAGAACAGCGAGCCCCGAACGTGTTAGCTATAGGAGCTCGCTGAAGCAGGCCCGGGTGCCGGCGTTATGGGCAGTTGCTGCCCGGCGCGGGGGGATTGGGTGAAGTCGAAGTCGTTGACCAGGTTCCCCAGCTGTGCCGCGTTCTCCCGAACGCCTGGGCGGGGGTCCGGCCGGCCGTCCGTCTTGGGATCGAGGCGCTGGCCGCCAAGGAAATCGTCCTCGATGAATTTCACGTAGGCGTCGAAGCTCAGGGTCTGGTGGTCGATATAGCCCTGGCGGGCATATGGGCTGATGACGATGCCCGGAACGCGAAGTCCGTAACCGTTCTGGTCGACGACCGGCGGCTTGACGTGGTCATAGAAGCCGCCCCAGTCGTCCCAGGCCAGGAAGATCGCGGTGCTGTCCCACTCCGGTCCGGCCATGGCGGCGTTGATGAGCCCGGTGACCCAGGCCTGGCCGCGGCTGACCAGCGCCGGTGGATGCTCGCTGTCGGGTCCGCTGGGGGCGATCCAGGACACGGCCGGGAGGGTGCCCTTCTTGGCGGCCGCGAAATAGTTCGACACGTCAGTGACGTTCTGCACTTCGCCGTCCTTCTGGACGGTGTCGAAATAGGGGAGAGGGTTCCAGATGCCCGGTGTCTTGGCCCGCTGCAGGACCGGGGCGCACGCCATCGCGTCGTCGGCACAGTCCGGCTCGGTGCCGCCCTCGACGTAGTAGTTCCAGCTGACTTTGTCTTTGTGCAGGAGGTAGGTGAGGTCGGTCCACGCATAGTCGGGGGGTTGGACCGATTTCCCCGCGTGCTTCTTGGCGTCCGGTGGAGTGCCCGGGTTCTGCAGCGCATTGACGCAGCTCTTGGGGTCGCCGTTGACGGTGCAGTGCGCCGACCACTCCGAGACCCTGAAGAGGTGCTC